>Ga0210409_10001054_pt1 | contig 38578 bp, 30 predicted proteins | sample IncBWH17MmetaG_FD_161649 | JGI IMG/M metagenome (GOLD analysis project Ga0210409, IMG submission 161649) | Forest soil microbial communities from Barre Woods Harvard Forest LTER site, Petersham, Massachusetts, United States - Inc-BW-H-17-M | ecosystem: Environmental > Terrestrial > Soil >... | reverse complement strand
CTGATCGTGACTGAAGCAACCCAGGTCTCGGCGCAAGCGCAAGGCTATGCCAACACGCCCGGCCTGCATACGCCGGAACAAGTCGCGGCCTGGAAGAAAATCACCGACGCCGTGCATGAAAAAGGCGGCCGCATCGTGGTGCAGATCTGGCACACCGGGCGCATGTCGCATACCTCCTTCCAGCCGGACGGCAAGGCGCCGCTGGCGCCTTCGGCTATCCGCGCCGACGCCAAGACATATGTGCCGGGCGAAGGCTTCATCGACACCTCGGTGCCACGTGAAATCACGCAGGCAGAAATCGCGGTAGTGGTAGACGACTTCCGCCAGACTGCAAGACGCGCCCTGGAAGCCGGCTTCGACGGCATTGAAATCCACGGCGCCCATGGCTACCTGCTGGACAGCTTCCTGCGCGACGGTTCCAACCACCGCACCGACAACTACGGCGGCAGCATCGAAAATCGCGCCCGCCTGCTGCTGGAAGTGGTCGCAGCCACAACGGCAGAAATCGGTGGCGGCCGCGTCGGCGTCCGGCTGTCGCCAGTATCGCCCGTCAACGATTCCAGCGAAAGCGCGCCGCAGCCGCTGTTCAACTACGTGGTAGAGCAGCTGAACAAATTCGGCCTGGCTTACCTGCATGTAGTAGAAGGCCACACCGGCGGCCCGCGCGACAATGCCCCGTTCGACTACGAAGCCCTGCACCAGCGTTTCGACGGCGCCTGGCTGGTCAACAACGGCTACGACCGCATGATGGCGCGCGAAGCCATCGCCAGCGGCCATGGCGACCTGGTAGCATTCGGACGCGCCTTCATCACCAACCCTGACCTGGTGCAACGCCTGCAACACAACCTGCCCCTGAACGTACCGTTCGCCGATGCGCCGCTGTATGGCGGTGTCGGTGAGCACGGCTATACCGACTACCCGGCACTGACTGAAGCATAAGTCCAAGCAAAGTCTTCTCCAATCCCGCTTGCGCACCACCACTTTACGGCGAGCGGGATTTTTTTCGTCTGGGATTTGTGAGGCTGGTTCGGAAATACGGGGTGTGGGTTTTGAAGTTGGCGTTGCTCTTGACGTTGGGGTTGCTTTTGACGTTAGGGTTGCTTTTGACGTTAGGGTTGCTTTTGAAGTCCCCCGCATGCTGACGTTGCCAAATGAGGCGGGTGCCAGTCGGGAATTATGGGACACATGTTTGAGCGAAGCGAGTTTGTGTCCCATCCGACTGGCACCCGCCTCATTTGGGAACCCGCCGAAGGCGGGCAACGGCTGTGCGGTCGCCTTTTCTTTGCTTACTTTCTTTTGGCGAAGCAAAAGAAAGTGAGCGGCTGCCGGGCCGCTCCCGGCTAGTATCCACGGAGTAGCAAACGTTTTAGCAACCCACAGACCGTTCTTGGCATGCCAAGACCTGTGCTCCGTAGCCCGTTAAATAGGGTCGGAGTAATTTTCGCAAAAGACCGCGAAAAAAAACTCCGACCCTATTTAACTGAATTGCCGTTACTTTTGACGTTTCCCGCATAGACGTTGCGCAAATTCGAGCGCACTTAAAATACCACCGTCCGTGCTCCGTAGGACGTCAAATGGGGTCAGAGTAATTTTCGCAAAAAACGCGAAAAAACTCCGACCCCATTTGACTTTGCGGCCGAAATTTGGGCGGAAAAATCTGCCCGAAACTCTATTGAGACGCCGGCTTCTCGTTGCCATAGGTGATCGCGAGGTACTCGCCGATTTGCTTTACCTGGTCGTCGCTCAAGGGCGCACCATAGACGTGCTGCATCTTCGTCACCTCCGCCGTCCACTGCGTCAAGGTCATCTTGCCCGGCTGCTGATTGATATAGTCGGCCGAATGGCAAATCGCGCACATCTGCGTCGCGATCACATAGCCCGGATGAGTAGAAGGCCGCAGCTGCGCCGTCTCCTGCGGCAAAGTAATCGTCACCGGCGCAGCCGAGACAATCAGCGCCACGCCAAGCAAAGCGCCAGCCACCATCATGTTCAGATATTTCATGGCCATCTCCTAAGCGACACTGATCTTGGTGGTTTCAATCACATTGCGCGCATAGCCCGCCGGATTCCATGTCGCCTCCAGCGGCTGCACCTCGCCACCGTTGGAGGTCGCCCTCACCATCAGCTGCAGCTCCCCTTTGCGCAACGGCGTCATGCCAAATCGCCACTCGCGGAAAGAATACTTGCCGAGGTCCTTGCCCAGCACCGCACTCTTCCAGCTCTGCCCGCCATCGGCCGAGATATCCACCGTCCTGATGCCGCTGCCGCCGTCAAAGGCGATTCCCTTCAGCTCCAGCCGCCGCCCCGCATGCACCACCGAGCCGTCATGCAGGCTGGTGATGAACGAACGCGTCTTCAAACGCCCAATCGGCCGTGTCTTGGCCGCCGCTGTGCCTGGCTCCACGCACATGCAATCGTTATCCGGCACCCGGTACGCCGTCGCCATGAAAAAACCGTCGAAGACATGGTCCAGCACCTCGATCTGGTTCAGATGCTTGACCCAGTAAGTGCCAAAATAGCCCGGCACGATCAATTTGAGCGGATAACCGTTCAGGAAGGGAATGTCCGCTCCATTCATGGCCCAGGCCAGGATAGGCTCGCCGCTCAGCGCGTGGTCGATATCCAGCGCCTTGATGAAATCCGGCGTGGTCGGCAGCACCGGCTCGTCCAGGCCGTTGAAGCTGACTTGGCGCGCATCGCCCAGCACACCCGCGTGTTCCAGCACCGCCTTCAAGGGCACACCGGTCCAGCGCGCGTTGCCCATGGAGCCGTTGCCGAGCTGCGCGCCAAACACCCGCGGCGTCGAGAAGGCGCGGCTGTTGCCGGAACACTGGTTGACCGCCACCACTTCCACTGCCGGCGCCAGCGCCTTCAGTTCGGCCAGCGACAAGGACAGCTCGCGCGTCACGCGGCCGCTGATCTTCAGGCGATAGCTGTCGAGGTCGATGGAGGTCGGTATATTCGCCAGGTGATAACGCACGAAAAACGCATCGTTGGCGGTGATCGGCCCTTCATTGAAGACGCTGAACGGCGTTTCCAGATGCGGCGGCCGCGTAGTGATGCGCATCAGCGGCCGCTTTTGCGGATAGGTGACCAGCTCGCGCTCGCCGTTGTCCACCGGGATGCTGGCAGTCGCCGCCGCAAAACTCTGCATGGGCGCCAGCGCCAGCGAGGTGGCGGCAAATCCGGCCTGTTGCAGAAACCTGCGGCGTGTGCTGCTGCCTTGATTGAATCCCATGCTGGCCTCCTGTCGACGTTGTTGTAATAATGCGAGCCGGCTTTCTGCCGCGCTCACGAGTGCAGATGCGCCAGGCGCATGGCACCGGCTACCATGGCAAGAACTTTAGTACGATAATGGCAAGCGGTAAAGCTAATTACAAAGCTAAGATCTAACTGCAAAACAGGTAGATCGCAGACAATTGACTTCAGGAGAATACGCATGTCCTCAGCACACGCCAGTTTCCATTGGGACGACCCGCTTTTGCTGGAGCAGCAGCTCAGCGGCGAGGAACGCATGGTGCGCGACAGCGCCGCCGCCTACGCGCAGGACAAGCTGGCGCCGCGCGTGCTGCTGTCGTTCCGCAATGAACGGACCGACGCCGAGATCTTCCGCGAAATGGGCGCGCTCGGCCTGCTCGGCGCCACCATTCCCGAAGAATATGGCGGCGCCGGCCTCAACTACGTCAGCTACGGCTTGATCGCGCGTGAGATCGAACGCATCGATTCCGGCTACCGTTCCATGATGAGTGTGCAAAGCTCGCTGGTGATGCTGCCGATCTTCGAATTCGGCAACCTCGCCACCAAGCAAAAATACCTGCCCAAGCTGGCCAGCGGCGAATTCATCGGCTGCTTCGGCCTGACCGAGCCGGACCACGGCTCCGACCCCGGCAGCATGGTCACGCGCGCGCGCAAGGTCGACGGCGGCTACGCCCTGAGCGGCAGCAAGATGTGGATTACCAACAGCCCGATCGCCGACGTCTTCGTGGTCTGGGCCAAGGACGACGCCGGCGCGATCCGCGGCTTCGTCCTGGAAAAAGGCTGGCCAGGCTTGTCGACGCCGGCGATCCACGGCAAGGTCGGCCTGCGCACTTCGATCACCGGCGAAATCGTCATGGACCAGGTGTTCTGCCCGGAAGAAAACGCTTTCCCCGAGGTCCGCGGCTTGAAGGGCCCGTTCACCTGCCTCAATTCGGCGCGTTTCGGGATTGCCTGGGGTGCGCTAGGCGCCGCCGAGTTCTGCTGGCACGTAGCGCGCCAGTACACCATGGAACGCAAACAGTTCGGCCGGCCGCTGGCGGCCAACCAGCTGGTGCAGCTCAAGCTGGTCAACATGCAGACCGAAATCACCATGGCGCTGCAAGGCTGTTTGCGGCTGGGCCGCATGAAGGAAGAAGGCAGCGCCTCGGTAGAAATCACTTCCATCATGAAACGCAATTCCTGCGGCAAGGCGCTCGATATCGCCCGCATGGCGCGCGACATGTTGGGCGGCAACGGCATTTCCGACGAGTTTGGCGTGATCCGCCACCTGGTGAACCTGGAAGTGGTGAATACCTATGAGGGTACGCATGACGTGCACGCGCTGATCCTGGGCCGGGCCCAGACCGGGATCGCAGCCTTCGCCAACTAGCGGCCAGCAAGAGAAAAGTTCAGCCGGCGCCAAACACCTGCAGCACCAGCCAGATATTCGCGGCCGAAATCACGATGAACAACAGCCAGGATATGCCGGCCGTCAGGCGCGAGTTCGCAAACACGCCCATGACGTCGCGGCGGCTGGTGAGGCGGATCAGCGGATACATGGCGAACGGCAGCTGCAGGCTGAGCACCACCTGGCTCAGCACCAGCAGACGGCCGACTGAATGCTCGCCCCAGGTCAGCACGCCGGCCAGGGCCGGCACCAGCGCCAGGCCGCGCGTCAGCAGGCGGCGCTGCCAGCAAGGGATCTTCAGCTTAAGAAAGCCCTCCATGATGACCTGGCCGGCAATCGTGCCGGTAAACGTCGAACTCTGGCCGGACGCCAGCAGCGCCAGGCCGAACAGGATGCCGGCCACAGCGCTGCCTGTAATCGGATCAAGCAGGTGATAAGCCTGGTCGATCTCGATCACCGAGGTATTGCCGGTAGCGTTGAACGCGCTCGCCGCCAGCACCAGGATCGCAGCGTTGATCAGCAGCGCCAGCAACAGCGAGACGATGCTATCGAGCCGCGACAGCTGTATCGCCTGCCGCCGGCTGCGGTCATCGTCGGCCACCACCCGCGTCTGCACGATCGAAGAATGCAGATACAGATTGTGCGGCATGACCGTCGCCCCCAGGATCCCGATCGCCAGGTACAAGGGCTCGCGGCTGGCCAAGGCGCTCAGCGACGGCACCATGCCGGCCGCCACCGCCTGCCAGTCCGGCTTTAAAAACACCAGTTCCACGAACAGGCAGGCAGCGATGGTCAGCACCAGCCCGAGGATGATGGCCTCGATCTGGCGGAAGCCCTTGCCCTTCAGGCCCAGCACCAGCAGCGTATCGAACGCGGTCAGGAGCACGCCCACCGGCAGCGACACGCCCAGCAGCAGCTTGAAGGCCAACGCACAGCCCAGCACTTCGGCCAGGTCGCAGGCAATGATCGAAATCTCCGCGAAAAACCACATGCATTTGCCGACAGCCGGGCTGTAGCGCTCGCGCGAATGCACCGCCAGGTCCTTGCCGGTGGCAATGCCCAGCCGCATGCTCAGGCATTGCAGGACGATGGCGGCTAGGCTGGACAGCAGCACCACGAACAGCAGCTGGTAGCCGAACTGCGAGCCAGCCTGGATCGAGGTCGCCCAGTTGCCCGGATCCATGTAGCCAACCGAGATCAGCAAGCCCGGACCGACGAAGCGCAGGATCTTTTTCCAGAATGGACCGCTGCTTGGAACGGCGACGGTGCCGGCCACCTCGGATGGACAGAATGGTGCGGTGGCGGTGGTCGGCAAGCTGAGCATGTGGTTTTCCTGGAGATGTAGCCGCAATTCTATACCAGGGAATTTATATAAATAATTGGCTGGATGGTGGCCTCTTTTTTCATCTCGACGGGCATATCAAATGAAAGTAAGCAAAGACGCATGCAATTAAAGCGGCCTCTGCGGGCAGGCACAGCGTATCGGCAAGATTTTTTTCACACACTGCACCACCTCATACAGGAGCCTATTCGATGGCAATGCATATCAGGTACCCGTTCAGCGGATTATTCGCCCTGCTGCTGGCTTTCTCAGCAAGCGCAGCAGACCAGCCGGCCGCACCGGCTAATCCCCCCAAGACAAACACAGCCAGCAGCCAGCAACCGCGTCCGGGCGATGGCGTCAGAGTGGAAGAACCCGAGTCAGCGCCGCTGGTCGCGGTAAAAGGCGCAGACGGCCGCATCACGGTGCAGCACTCCAGCGACACCTCGGAGCAGCAAAAGAAAGAGCAGGCCCGCTGATGAAAAAGCTCTTCTGCTATGCTGGCTTTTTAGCCCTTCTCGGCGCCATGCCGACAGTACACGCCGCCGACTTCATCCTGGTCAACCAGGATGCGCCGGGAGCAGGTCTGAACGACCTGACGGCGGCAGCGCCGGTGGGCGGCAACCCCGGCAAGACGCTGGGAGAACAGCGGCGCCTGGTCTATCAGTTTGCACTCGAAATGTACGGCAGCTTGCTCAACAGTGCAGTGCCGGTGCGGGTGCGGGCATCCTTTGCTTCGCTCGGCAAGAACACGGCCGGCAACAACATATTAGGGCAGGCTGGCCCCACCAGCAGCTACATGAATTTCTTCAATCGGCCACTACCTGATACGGTGTATAACGTCGCGCTTGCCAATGCCCTGAGCGGCGCAAAGATCAACGTCGGGGAAGACGATATCAATTCGCAATTCACCACCGATATCGATGTTGGCGGCCAGGGCTGGTATTACGGGCTGGATGGAAGGACGCCAAAGGGACAAACCAATTTCCTCGATGTGGTCACCCACGAGATCGGCCACGGACTGGGTTTTATCGGCGACAACGCAGCAAGCCGGGCGGTCGGCGGTCCCAGCCGCATCTACAACCGCTACATACGCACTGCCGGCGGACTAGACTGGAGCGCAATGAACCTGGCGCAACGCAACGCTGCCCAGATCAGCGACAAGCTGGTGTGGAGCGGTCCGCAAGTCACTGCGGAAGTGCCGCTCAAGCTGCAGCCGGAAATCGCCTTCCAGATTTCTGCGCCAGCGGCGGCGGCCGGAGGCAGCAGCTATGTCACTGCCGATTTCGGTGCGCCGGCAAGCGCTGCGGCGTTCACCGGCAGCGTAGTGCAGGCGACGTATACCGATGCCGGCAACGTCGTGCACACCGATGGCTGCCACCCCATCACCAATGGCGCGGCGCTTGCCGGCCAGATCGCCCTGATTGACCGCGGCGCCTGTAATTTTTCGCAGAAGGCGCTGTACGCTCAGCAGGCCGGTGCCGTGGCGGCAATCATCGCCGATAACGGCGGATCTACCGTCGGCCTGATGACCGGTACGGATCAGGTAAACATCCCTTCGATACTGGTGCCGCAAGCGGTAGGAACCCGGCTCAAGAGCAATCTGCAAGGGCTGACCGCAGGAGGTATCGGCCCCTACCCTGATCGCCACCTCGCTGCCGTGCTGATTGACGGCGCCGATGCCGCCGGCCATGCCGTGCAACGCGTCAAGCTTTACGCCCCACCTGGATTCCTGCCGGGATCGAGCGTTTCCCATTTCGACCAGCTTACCGTGCCGACGGCGCTGATGGCGCCAAGCGCCAGCGCGACCGTCATCGCCCAGGCCGACCTTGACCTGACGCCGGCGCTGTTCATGGATATCGGCTGGACTGTCAACCGCGGCAACCTGAACCTGCTCGATTGCGCCACCAGCGTACCGGTCTCTTCTCCCGGCGGCCTGATCCCGGGCGCCAACGCCATGACCAATCTCAAACTGTGCGCCAAGACTTCCGCCACCGTCGGCGACTACCGCGACTGCACCGGCCGCTACATCCAGTCGCGGCTGGAAGCCAAGCTGTTCAAGCCGGCGCAGGCGCAGAGCCTGAAGATGTGCCTGGTGGGCAGCAAGGCTGATGCGCAATATGCGGCCTGGCACTGAGCCGTTCCAATCCTTTACCTTAGCCTAGGGAGTCCTGATGAAGAATAAGCAAACCAGAGTTGGCGGACCGGCCGCTTCGCTGTTGCAAATGAGCCTGTGCGTCGCGGCGCTGGGCTGGCTGCCGCTGGAAGCCGGCGCGCAGGTTGTGCCATCCTACTTTGACGCCAACGGCTTGAAGGACGGCAGTGACAACGCCCAGGCCACCGGAGTCGACGCCGTGGCGGCCGGCAACACCAGCGTGGCTTCAGGCGCACAAGCCACGGCCTTGGGCAGCGGCGCCTTGGCCAACGACCAGAATACGACGGCCGTAGGCGCCTATGCCGCAGCAGCCAAGGCCAATGCTTCGGCGCTCGGCGCCAACAGCTTTGCCGGCGAGGCCGGCAGCACCGCGGTGGGGGCAAATGCCAATGCGCTCGGCGTCAATGCCACGGTGGTCGGCGAATCAGCGCTGGTCAACGGCAAGAACAGCACCGCGCTGGGACGGCTCAGTCGCGCCAGCACCGACAACAGTGTGGCGCTGGGCGCCAGCTCGGTGGCCGAGCGTGCCAACACGGTATCGGTCGGCAGCGTGCAGAGCGTGACCGACAGCGACGGCAATGTAACGGCGCCGTTCCAGCGACAAATCATCAATGTTGCTGCCGGCACACAGGACAACGACGTCACCAACCTTGCCCAGTACCGCAACCTGGCGAGCGCGCTGGGCGGCAATGCCTCGGTCAACGCTGCCGGCACACTAGTAGCGCCCTCCTACGTGATCCAGGGCGCCAGTTCTGCCAAGGTAGGGGATGCTTTTTCTGCGGTAGACATCTGGCTGACCGGCATGCGTTCGTCGCTCAGCAGCCTGGATACGCGCGTGGTCGGCATCGATAGCCGCGCTACCAAACTGGAACAGACTGTCGGCGCCACGACGACTGCCAATAGCGCCAATACATTGAGCGCCGACCTCAGCGCTACCACCAAAACGGCCAATAACTCGGCTCAGTATGGGAATGGCGGCACGGCGCTGGTGTTGAACGCTAACAACGGCGCCGGCACGGTCATCAACAATGTGGCAGCCGGCGTTGCCGCCAGCGACGCCGCCAACGTCGGCCAACTGAGCGACATGCAAAAGGCTCTGGTCGCGCTGTTCAACAGCGGCGCCTGCAAGATCGGCGCCAGCGGCAGCGTCGCTTGCGGCAACGGCGTCTCGGTCAAGGGCGCCAACGCCATCGCCCAGGGCACCAATGCCAGCGCCAATGGCGACAACACGGTGGCGCTGGGCGCAGGCGCCACAGCCAGCTTCAACGGTTCGGTCGCGATCGGCGCAGGCGCGCAAGCGATTGCCGATCCGGCGACGGCGATCGGCAACAATGCGATTGCCAGCGGCAATAACTCGGTAGCTGTCGGCGCCAATGCCGTGGCCTCGGCTTCCAATTCGGTAGCGCTGGGACAAGGTTCGGTCGCGGCGCGCGCCAATACCGTATCGGTCGGCTATGCCGGCGGCGAACGGCAGATCGCCAATGTCGCTCCTGGCACGGCCGGCACCGACGCCGTCAACCTGAACCAGATGCAAGCGTCGGCGCAGGATACGCTGAACCAGAGCAAAAGTTACGCGGCCCGCGCCACCGCCCAGGCGATGGCGATTCCACGCGTATATATCGCGCGTGGCGACAACAGCGGCATCGCGCTGGGCACGGCAAGCTACGGCGGCTATGGCGCACTCGGCATCGCCTTCGCGTCCAGCGTTTCCCAGCACTCCCAGCTGGCGATCGGCGCCAGCGCCGCCAACGGCGGACAAATGGCAATCCAGGGCAGCGGCAGCTACTCCTGGTAATCGCAAAAAAAATGGAAGCCAGTTGCATTGGCTTCCATTTCTTCTTCACCACACTTCCAGCGATCAGAATGCGATGCGTCCCTGCACGTACACCATGCGTGGCGCGCCAACCAGCTTGCCGATATTCGAATCGGTAGTACGCGTGAAATAGCGCTTGTCGGCCAGATTGTTGACGCCGGCCAGCAGCTCCGTGCCCTTCATGCCTGGCACCTTCCAGTTGACTTGCGCATTCCAGGTGCGGAAACCGGGAATCTCGCCGTTGCCGCCGTTCGCGCTTTCGGCGATGGTGTTGGCGTTGTCGGCAAACTGCCGGCTTTGATGCGTGCTCGACAGGTCGAAGCCCCAGGCGCCGACGGCGTAGCGGGCGCCGATGGTGTCGGTAGTCCGCGAATAGAACGGCACGTCGAGGCCGGCGGTCAGACCGGATTTCTGCAAGGCGCGTGTGTAGGTGTAGTTGGCGTAGATATTCAGGCCAGCCAGGGCGCCAGCCTTGTCGAAGGCATAATCGAGTGCGGTCTCGATGCCGTCGTGGCGGGTGGCGCCGATATTCTGGAACACCGCCGGCGAACTGCCTGCCACCTGCTGGATCTGGTTATCGAATCGGATGTCGAAGGCTGTAATCTCCGCCGCCAGCTGCGCACTCTTCCAGCGCGCGCCGATTTCAGCGGTCTTCGCCACTTCCGGCACCAGCGGATTGCCGCCGATGGCGGCAGTCAGCTGGGTGTTCTGGACCGGGCCGAAGGAAGTGCTGTAATTGCTGAACAGCGTCAGGTTCTGGTTCAGCAGATAGGCCACGCTGAGCGACGGCAAGGCCTTGTTGTTATCGATCGGGAACACCGGGCCATTGATGACGTCGGTGCGGGTCGAACGGATATGCTCATACCGGATGCCTGGCGTGATGCGCCAGTCGCCCAGCGCAATCTTGTCGTCGATATAGACCGCGTGGGCGCCGGTAAAATTATCGAACGAACTGGACAACGGCGCCGCGATCCCGGTCGCCAGCGAGCTGTTGTAGACCTGGTCGTTGCCGGTTTCACGGATATAACGGTAACCAACCGTGACATCGTTGGTGCTGCTGCCGAGCTGGAAGCGTTGCGTGTAGCGCGGCTCTATCCCCAGGGTCTGGTAGGTGCGCGGCTGGTGGCCGAGATTCTTGCCGCTGATCAGCGTGCTTTGGCGGAAACTCTCGTTGTAATACGTGCGGATTTCAAATTCCTGAGTGTCCGAAATCGTATTCAGGTAGCCGATGTCGGCGCCTTTGCGGGTACCGCTCCAGAAATCGGTCGGCCGTGTGTTCTGAAACGGATTGGCAGCGTATTGCGCCGCAGTCAGGCCGCCCGGCGTCTGCGAACGGACATCATAGTACGACAGCTTGCCGTAGATCTCGGAGCTCGGCGTGATCTGATAGCGGTACTTCAAGGCGAAATCGTTGACGGTTTCACCGCTGTTGGCGCGCCAGCCTGAGCCGTCGGCGCCGGAATACAGCACCGCCAGGCCGAGGCCGTTATCGAGCTGGCTGCCGACAAAGGCGCTGTACTGTCTTTCGGCGCCGCCCGCCTCGGTGTAATTGTTGGTGCGCACGGTAGCGTCGCCGTTGAAGCCGGGTTCGGTCGGAATCGCGCGGGTCTTGAAATTGATGATGCCGCCGACGTTCTGCGGACCGAAACGGACCGAGCCGGCGCCGCGCACGACGTCGATCGATTCAATGTTGTTGAGGCTGACCGGGGCAAACGAGAGTTGCGGCTGGCCGTAAGGCGCCACCGCCATCGGGATGCCGTCGAGCAGCACGGTGGAGCGCGGCGAATAGCGTCCAGCCAGGCCGCGCACGCCGATGTTCAGCGCAATCGCACTGCCGGCGGAACCGGAGTTGTCGCTCACCTGCACGCCGGGAATGCGGCGCATCACATCGCCGATGCTGGCCGCGCCGGAATCTTCAATATCCTCTTTCTTGACTACGGTACGTGCGCCGGGATAGCGCTTGACGCTGTTTTGCAGGCCGGTGCCGAGCCAGTCGCCGCTGACCTGGATCGATTCCAGCGTATGCTCGTCAGCAGGAGCGGCCGGCGCATCGGCCTGTTGCGCATGCAGCGTCGCCGGCAGGGCCAGCACCGCCAGCGCCAGGGTAACGGCGGCTGAGCAGCGCGTGGGATTCAAAGTCTGGGGAAGTTCGAGGGCTGCCATGCGGGTTATTCTCCTGGTACGCGTCATGTCCGCACTGGCTGTTCTATTGCTACGCGACATGGTCGGGAACGGGAGATACTGGCTAGCGGTGGGTGGGCCTAAGCAAAGGTCGAAACAATAATGATTCTCATTATATATGTCAATGCGAAGCCTGAAAATGTTGTTTTTCAATCTCGTCGCTACGGCTCGTTACCCTGCGGCATCGACAGCAGAGTTGCATTGCAAATAGCTGTTGCAACCCCTATGATCTGAGCATATCGACAAGCCATGCATCCATCTGCGCGACCTACGGAACTCATCCAGGGGGAAACGGAAAATGAAAACCATACTGGCGCTAGCCGCCGCCATGCTGCTGACGAGCACAGCTCCCTCCTTCGCGGTCGAGCCGCAAGCCGAAATTTTCAAGCAAGCCGAAACCGCCGCCAAGGCATGGATCGCGCTGACCGATGCCGGCAAATACGGCGAGAGCTGGGAACGCGCCGGCACTTATTTCAAGACCGGCATTTCCAAGAATACCTGGGAGACCGGCGTGCGTTCCTTGCGGGCGCCGCTTGGCAGCGTCAAGGCGCGCGAGCTCAAAAGCACGGAATATGCGACCACCCTGCCCGGCGCGCCGGACGGCGAATACGTGGTGATCCAATACGAGACCCAGTTCGAAAACAAGAAGTCGGCGCAAGAGACGATCACGCCCATGCGTGAAAAGGATGGCAGCTGGAAAGTCTCAGGCTATTTCATTCGCTGACGGCGAGAACAAGCGCGGGTCAGGAACAGAGCAAGAAAAGGGAGTATAAAAGCAGGAGTACAAAAGCAGGATGCAGGGCGCATGCAGGTGCAGAAAGGTGCGGGCCTGGGGGCGGTGTAACCCCCGGATCCGAAAGCCACCTTGTGAGGGCCTCGAAATCTCTAAATGCAGGGCGCCTTGTGGGCAAATCTGGACATAACCAGAAATCTTCAACTCAGGCGACGGCGCAGATCAGCCTGATGTCAGGATTGAACCGTGGTTCAATCAAAAAATCCATGTGACAAACGTTGATTGCTGTGGTGCACAACAACATTTTCAGTGCACACAGTGTCACAAGAATGGAATATCATGTCCACTCACAAATTCGTATGTGCCATAGCTGTTTGTTATAGCAGTCTCCAACGCTATCTCGGATGGTTTTTGTTGCAGCGCTTATACCTTAGCAGCGCCATGCACGCACGAGACCGCACTCTTGCACTGACATAACAATCATGATTCGTTTCCGCCAAATCGAAGCCTTTCGTTCGCTGATGATCTCCGGCACCAGCGTCTCGGCCGCCCGCCGCATGCACGTGACGCAGCCGGCAATCAGCCGGCTGATCGCCGATCTTGAAGCCGATCTCGGCTTTCGCCTGTTCAACCGCGCCAAGGGCCGGCTGGAGCCGACCAATGCCGGCGTGCGCTTCTACAAGGCGGTGGAGGAAAACTTCCTGGGCCTGGAACGCCTGATGCAGGTGGCAGGCAACATCCGCCACGAAGCGCCGGAAGGCTTGACCATCGCCTGCCTGCCGGTGCTGTCCACCACCCTGCTGCCGGAAGTGCTGCAACGCTTCTTCAAGCAGCATCCGGATGTCTCGGTCAAGATCGACAGCTGCACCGTGCCGGAAATCCTGGTCAGCCTGCAGGATCTCAAGGTCGACATGGCGCTCAGCCTGGCGTTTCCGCCGTTCGCCGGCATCGAAGTCGAACCGATCATGGAAGCCACCGTGCTGTGCGCTATGCTGGCGACCCATCCGCTGGCGCAAAAGGAGATCGTCCTGCCGGAAGACCTGGATGGCGAAAACGTCATCGGCTGGATGCCCAACAGCGCGCAATCCTACGACCGCGAACTGTCGACCCTGAAAGCCGCCGCCATCCGCCCCAACTACACGATCCAGACGCACACCTCGCATACCCGCTACGCGATGGTGGCCAACGGTTTCGGCGTCGCCATCGTGGAACCGTTCGCGGCCAAGATCTGGCGCCCGCACGGCGTCGTCACGCGACCGTTCAAGGCCGACATCACTTACAAGTATGTGCTGGCCTACCCCAGCGGCGGCATCCGCTCCGAGCTCGCTCACGATTTGCGCGAAGCCGCGCTGCACGTGGCGAAAAACTATTCCTTCGGCCTGTAACGGGCAAGCGCATCGCCGTCCGCTTGATTGACATCGTAGGGTGGGCAGGTTTTTTTGCCCACGGGTAGAATCTCCTTTCGCGTGGGCACGGCTGCCCACCCTACCCGACTGCAAAAAAAGGAAAACGCATGGACACGCCTGCAAGACTGATCCGGCATTTAAGCGCTTATCTTGAAGAACTGGAGCAGCTCATCGCGGCAGGCGGCCTGAACGCGGCGGCCGGCGCCGCCAGCTTGCCCGCCGAAGCGCTCAACATAAAGAATTACCTGCAGACGCTGAACGCGCTGCCCGAGCGTCACCGCCTGACTGCCGACCATATCCGCCACGGCCTGGGGCTGGAAGCCCATCCGGAAGGCGGCTTCTATCGCGAATTCGTCCGCAACCAGGCATACACCGTGATTTTCTACCTGCTGCCGGAACAGGCGATTTCCAGCTGGCACAGCCTGCAAGACACCAAAGAGAAATTCAGGCTGATTTCGGGCGGCTCGCTGGTGATTCCCAAGATTAGCGCCGACGGCATCTGGAAATCGGCAGAAGCGGTGACTGACGACAACGACGTCGTCATAGAAAAAAATGCGGCCGGATTCGGCGATTGGTTCGGCGCCTATCCGAATGGAGAATATGGACTGGTGACCTGCGAATGCAGAGGGCCGTTCGAATTCGCCAGATTCAAGATCGCCGGCCAGGAAGACTTAAGCGCGTTCCGACGCCTCAACCCGGAGCATGCGCAGCTCATCGACAGGCTCGCACCCAAGAACGGTTAAAGAACATCCACCCGGCCGATCGGCGCAATCCGATCAAGTCTGCGGCAAGACAATAGTCGCCACCAGACCGCCGTCCGGGTGATTGCGCAATAGCAGTTCGCCGCCGTGCGCCTGCACGATATTGCGTGCGATCCCCAATCCCAGCCCCATGCCGCCGGCATTCTGGTCGCGTCCGTGCTCCAGCCGCGTGTAGGGATCGAACAGGCTGAGCAAGGCTTCTTCCGGCACCCCGGGGCCATGGTCGCGAATCTGGATCTGGATGTTCGCACCCGCTTCATTGATCAGGCTGGCGACCGAGACTTCCACCTTGCGGCCGTAATGCAGGGCGTTGTCGAACAGGTTGCCGATGGCGCGCTTGAGCGCCAGCGGCTTGGCCATCACCGTCAGCCCGGATTCGCTGAACGCCACCTCGTGCCCAGCCATGCGGGCGTCGCGGATCATGCGCAAGATCAGGGCATCGAGCCGCACTTCGGTGCGGTTCTCATGGATATCGCTGTCCTTGACTGACTGCAAGGCGCCCTTGACCATCATGTCGAGCTCGTCCAGGTCCTCATGGAATTCGCTACGTAATTCTTCATCGTCCAGCAGTTCGGTGCGCAGCTTGAGGCGCGTGATCGGGGTCCGCAAATCGTGCGAGATCGAAACGAACAGCCGTTCGCGATCATCCAGGTAACGCTTGATGCGCTCGCGCATGGCGCGGAAAGCGCGCGCGGTCTTGACGAATTCGCGGCTGCCGGTTTCCGGCAGTTCCGGCGGCGCCTCGCCCTTGCCGAAGGCGTCGGCGGCATCCGACAGCGCCGCCAGCGGCCGCGTGGTCCAGCGCACCACCAGGATCGACAGCAGCAGCACAGTGGCCAGCGATACCCCCTGCAGCAGCAGGCGTTCAGCCGACAAGGGATTATCGGTATCAAGGAAATACGGATTCGGCATCAGTGCGGCCAGATACAGCCAGTTGCCGGGCTCCAGCTCGGTCTGGATCACCAGCACCGGCGCCGGATTCGGCTTGATCAGCAAGGTATGCTGGACCCAGCTGTCCGGCAGGTCCGCCACCTTCAGGCCGTCGCTGGAGACTATCAGGTCGTCGGGCCAGGCAAACGCCAGGCGGAAGCCAGGCAGGAACGGCAGATCGGTTTTCAGGGTCGCGCCGATTTCACCCAGCGCCATGTCGGCGAGCGGATTGTCGGCGATCTTGTGGATGCTGACCGGACCGTCGTTGGTGTTGACGAAGAAGCGCGTACCGCCCATTTCGCGCAGCTGCTGGATCAGGATCGGCCGGTAGTTGGCAGGCAGGCTCATGAAAAACCTGATCGCGCTGGCTGCGCTGTGGGCCAGGTGCTGGGAAGCGGTCCTGGTCTCGACTTCGGCCTTGCTGCGCAGTTGCGCCGACCAGATCAGGCCGCCGGCCAGCTGCGTCACCAGCACGCCGAACACCATCACCACCGACAGCCGGCCCAGCAGCGTATGCGGCAACAGCCAGGACAGCAGCCGGTTGTAGCCGGCCGACCAGCTTGCTCTCGACATGGCGTCAGCTGTGCGTGGCTGCGACGTCGGCCGAGAACACGTAGCCGACGCCGCGCACGGTCTTGATCAGATGCGGATCCTTGCCGCCGTCATTGAGGCGCAGGCGCAGCTTGCTGATCTGCACGTCGAGCGAGCGGTCCAGCGGGCCGACATCGCGGCCGCGGGTTTCCTCGCACAGCACGCCGCGATCGAGCACGTCGCCAGGATGCTCGACAAAATACTTCAGCAACTGGTAATCGAGGCCGGTCAGCGCCACCAGCTGGCCGTCAGGATCGCTCAGGGTGCGTTCCACCGTATCCAGGGTGAAGCCGACAAAGCGGTAATAGCGCGGCGCCGACGTGCTGTCGATGCCGCTGCGGCGGTGGATGGCCTTGATGCGCGCCAGCAGCTCGCGCGGGCTGTATGGCTTGGCGATATAGTCGTCTGCACCCAGCTCCAGGCCGACCACGCGGTCGGTTTCATCGGAACTGGCGGTGAGCATGATGATCGGCACGTTCGACTTGCGGCGCACCGTCTTGCACAAGGCGAAGCCGTCGGTATCCGGCAGCATCACGTCCAGAATCACCAGCGACAGTTCTTCCGAATAACGCTGGAACTCGGCCAGGAAAGCTTCGCCGTTATGCGCCAGGCGCACTTCGTACTGGTTCTTTTCCAGGTAGGCTTTCAGCAGCGTCCGGGTTTTCTGGTCGTCGTCGACGATGAGTATCTTGCGCATTATTCCAATTTTCCTGTTTTCGTCACGGTCCGCGCAATGCTGGCGAGCTTGCGCTGGACGTCGCTCTCGGACATCTTGTCGTCGATGAAGTAACGATGCACTTCGGCGACGATGGCATCCTTCGCGGTTTCATCCGCGGCCATGCGGTGCACCAGGCTCGGCGCCTGATAGGCGCTGCCCTTGCTGAACGCGGCCCACGAGGCGCGCGCGCAGCTGTCCATTTTCGACAGATCCGGCGAACGCCACACCGAGATCGCGCCCTTGAGCTGATTGTATGCGGTTTGCACCGGCAGCGACATGATGATCTGCGCCAGCTTTTCTTGCGCCGGCTGGTGCGAATAGTCGCCGGCGAACATGGCCAGGGTATCGACACTATACAGGTGGTAGTCGGCGGTGCCCGGCACTGTGCTGCAGGCAAAGTCCTGATCGGTGTTCAGGCCCCAGGCCAGCAGCTCGCCCTTGGCCCAGTCGCCCATGACGAACATGGCGGCCTCGCCGTTAGCCAGCTGGCGCGTCATTTCAGGCCACGGCCGTTCCCGCAGCGGCGTCGGCATCCACTCCTTGAGCGCGCGCAAGCGTTTCAGGGCATGCGTCATGCGCTGGTCGCCAAAGGCCAGCGGATTGAGATCGACGAACAGCGAGCGGTAATAGGCGGGGCCGCTTTCCGCCAGCACCAGCGTTTCAAACAAAGTGGCGACCTGCCAGGCTTCGCTGCTTTGCGCCAGCGGCGTGATGCCGGCTTGCCTGAGCTTGTCGGCCACGCGATTGAAGTCGGCCCAGGTCTTGGGCGGCGCCAGGTTCAGGCGCTCGAAGATCTTCTTGTTATAGAACAGATTGTTAATCCGATGAATCCCGAGCGGCGCCGCCACCACATGGCCGCGATTGAGCACCAGCGACCAGACGGTGGGGAACAGCAGTTTTTGCCAGTTGCCGGGGGTGGCGACGTCGTCCAGCTCCAGCAGCAGGCCAAGATCGGCCCATTCGCCGAATACGATGCCGTTGAGCTGGGTCGCTTCCGGCGCCTTGCCGGCCAACACCATGCTCTTCAGCACCTTGCTGGCGCCCAGACCGGCGCCGCCAGGAATGGCGGCATCGCGCCACTGGATATTTTCTTCCGCCAGCTTGCCTGCGATGACATCAACCGCCTTGCGCTCGCCGGCCGAGGTCCACCAGTGCAGCACTTGCAAAGAAGCCGGCGGCTGGTTGAGGCCGGCTGCGGGCGCCAGGCTGGCGGCGCCTGCCGCAGCGCTTGCAGCGCTCAACAGGTAGCTAAACGCCAGCAGCGCTATCCGGTTGCAATATGCTGTCAACCACCTTCCCCCGTTATCCGTGCCTTGCCCCGAGCGCCGTTCCGGCAGCCGCTTATCAATCATGTGTGCCTTGTTGATATTTTTATGAACTATAAACACTAGCCTGGTCTCCCCACAACGCGTGTGACTATAGCGCAAGTCCCGCGCCAACGTTAGCGCTGTTCTCGTTTTGTAAAGAAACGTAAGTTTTCGTAAAGTTATCTTTTAAAACGGCATCGCCTTAACGCAAGTATTCTGGATAGTTGCCGCATGAAAGCATAAAATTTCAATGGGCAGCGTGTAAAGATATGTAATCGCCAAAACCTGCATATTTTACCTTTCATCAATAAAATCAATAGCTTATGAAAATCATGTAGCCATTTGAGGCGAAAGATGGCGGCACAATTTTTATGGTGCTAATGTCTGTTCGCGGCGGTTTGCTCTGTATAGAGAGCCGCAAAATCCAATCCGATAAAAATCCAAGAGGAGACTTAGATGCAAACGGTCAACCGAATTCGCACTATCCGCAACGCCGTACTGATCGCCCTGGCGACCTTCGGCACGGCACAAGCCGGCACACTGACCATCGAAAGCTGGCGCGTCGACGACAAGACCCTGTGGGAAACCGTGCTGATCCCGGCTTTCCAGAAAAAGAATCCTGGCATCGAAGTCAAATTTGCGCCTACCGCGCCGACCGAATACGACTCCAGCCTGTCCGCGCGGCTGGCCGGCGGCACTGCAGGCGACCTGATCGCCTGCCGTCCGTTCGACGTCTCGCTGTCCCTGTACAAGAAGGGCAACCTGGAAAAGCTGGACGGCAAGCCAGGCATGGAACACTTCCCTGCGTCCGCCAAGACCGCCTGGCAGACCGATGACGGCAAAGACACTTTCTGTATGCCGATCGCTTCCGTGATCCACGGCTTCCTGTACAACCAGAAGATCTTCAAAGACCTGAACCTGCAACCGCCTAAGACCGAAGCTGAATTCTTCAAGGTGCTCGACACCATCAAGAGCAACGGCAAGTACGCGCCGCTGGCGCTGGGCACCAACGACCAGTGGGAATCCAGCCAGATCATCTTTACCGGCCTGGGTCCTAACTACTGGAAGGGCGAAGAAGGCCGCAAGGCGCTGATCGCCGGCAAGGAAAAATTCACCGATCCTAACTTCGTCAACGCTTTCGAATACGAAGCCCGGCTCGGCAAATACCTGAACAAGGGCGCCAGCTCGCAAACCTACGGCGACAGCCAGAACCAGTTTGCCCTGGGCAAGGCTGCGATCTATCCTGCCGGCTCCTGGGATATCGCTTACTTCAACGACAATTCCAAGATCTCGATGGGCGCCTTCCCGCCGCCAGTGCCTAAGGCCGGCGACAAGTGCTATATCTCGGACCACAACGATATCGGCATGGGCGTCAACAAGAAATCCAAGAACAAGGAAGATGCTTACAAGTTCCTGGCCTGGCTCGGTTCGCAAGAATTTGCTGACATCTACACCAACAAGGTTACCGGCTTCTTCTCGCTGTCGGATCACCTGATCTCGGTCAAGGATCCGGTCGCCAAGCAGATGATCGACTGGCGCAAGTCCTGCTCCTCGACCATCCGCCTGAATTCGCAGATCCTGAACCGCGGCGAGCCAAGCATGGAAAACCAGCTGTGGAACGTCAACGCGCAAGTGTTGAACGGCAAGCTGGCGCCTAAGGATGCTGCAGCACAGGTGCAGGCCGGTTTCGCCAAGTGGTACAAGCCGCAGCAATAATCGTCAATTGCATTAATGCTATCGTCTGGTAAAGGATGGGAGGTTAAGATAGTCCCATCCTTTGCCGACAAGCCAGCTAGCGTAGCGCTTCGCCAGAAACACTACTCAAGAAGTACTACACTAGCATCCAAGGCTTGCCAGCAGCGGGCTGTAACAGCTGAATCGAGAGCGAAGGGCGCGTATCCGGCGCGCAGGGCAAGGCGCACAGGGAGCAATAGCGAGACTATTGCGAGCATGTGCAACGCCGCCATGCGCGTCGGATACGTGACAGGCGCTCTTGATTCAGCTGTTACAGCCCGCTAGAGGCCGGCCCGTGAAGAACGGCATCTGCATACAAGAATAAGCCGCCATCACGTTCGTATTTCAGAGTTCGCTCAGCCGGCCGGAGTCGTCTTTACGATCTCCCCCGTAAGATTGCTGCGCCTGCGAGTGAACTTGCATTCAAAGAAAACCAGAATGAATCTTCAAAAAAAGACCTTCCCCTGGCACATCGTGGTGTTCCTGGCGCCAGCGGTCATCATCTATTCCATGTTCAGCGCCCTGCCTTTGCTGGATACCCTGCGCCTCGGCTTCTACACCAGCAACGATGCCGGCGTCCACAGCTTCGTCGGCCTTGCCAATTACCATACCATCCTGTTCGATTCGGACTGGTCCAAGGCGTTCTGGAACGCCATGCTGAACAACCTGAAATTCTTCGCCATCCACATGCTGCTGCAAAATCCGATCGGCTTGCTGCTGGCCACCCTGTTCAGCCTCAAAGGGCTGCGTGGCGCGCGCACTTACCGTACTCTGATTTTCCTGCCTACCCTGCTGTCGGTGGTGATCATCGGCTTTATCTGGCAACTGATCCTGTCGCCCTTGTGGGGCGTCGGCGAAGGCTTGATGCAGCATATCGGCCTGGGCGACTATTTTGCACCGTGGCTGGGCCAGGAAAGCACTGCGCTGCTGACGCTCGGCCTGGTCTCGGTCTGGCAATACGTCGGCATTCCGATGATGCTGATCTATGCGGCGCTGCTGGCGGTGCCGGAAGAGGTGCTGGAAGCCGCCTATGCCGAAGGCGCCAGCTCGTTCCGCATCTTCTGGCAAATCAAGCTGCCGCTGATCCTGCCGACCCTGGGCCTGGTCACCATCCTGACCTTCGTCGCCAACTTCAATGCCTTCGACCTGATCTACTCGGTCAAGGGTGCACTGGCCGGACCAAATTACACCACCGATATCCTGGGTACTTTCTTCTACCGTACCTTCTTCGGCTACCAGGCGCAGATCGGCAGCCCGACCATGGGCGCGGCGGTCGCCACCCTGATGTTCCTGGTGATACTGCTCGGTGTCGCCACCTATTTCTACTTCGTGCAGCGCAAGCTGACACGATACGAACTGTAACGAGGACTTATCATGACATCCATCTCCTCGCTCTCTTCCGCCGCGACCTCGGCGCCGGCGCCAGCGCCTGTGCCACTACTTGCGCGCAGCCGCTTTGCCAACCTGGGCCGCATCTGGGTCCACGTGGTGCTGTGCGCCTATGCCGTGATCGCGCTGTTCCCGATTGCCCTGATCCTGATCAACTCGGTCAAGTCGCGCGACGCCATCTTCGACAACCCGCTGGCGTTCCCGACGCCGGATTCGTTCTCGCTGATCGGCTTTGAAAAGGTGCTGCACAACACCAACTTCATGCTTTATTTCGGCAACAGCCTGGTGGTCACGCTCGGCTCGTTGATCCTGATTGTGCTGTTCGGCGCCATGGCCGGCTGGGCGCTGTCGGAATACAAGTTCCGCGGCAACCGCCTGATGGCCCTCTACCTGGCGCTCGGCATCATGATCCCGATCCGCCTCGGCACCGTCTCCATCCTGCAGCTGGTGGTCAGCCTCGGCCTGATCAACACCCGCAGCGCGCTGATCCTGGTCTACACCGCTCAGGGCCTGCCGCTGGCGGTGATGATCCTGTCCGAATTCATCCGCCAGATCCCCAAGGAGCTGAAGGATGCGGCGCGCTGCGACGGCGTCGGCGAATTCAAGATCTTCTTTCAGATCATCTTGCCGCTGATCCGCCCGGCCATCGCCACGGTCGCGGTATTCACCATGATCCCGGCCTGGAATGACCTGTGGTTCCCGCTGATCCTGGCGCCTTCGGATGAAACCAAGACCGTGACGCTCGGCGTGCAGCAGTTCATCGGCCAGTATGTGACTGACTGGAATTCGGTGCTGGCAGCGCTCTCGCTGGCCGTGATCCCGATCCTGATCATGTACGTCATCTTCTCCCGGCAACTGATACGCGGCCTGACTTCCGGCGCGGTCAAGTAATAGACAAAGCAGACAAAGCAGAAACGAGACCTCCAATGGCAAATGTAAGCGTCAAGCAACTCACAAAATCGTATGACGGCAAGCAGAACGTGCTGGCCGATCTCAACCTGGAAATCAAGGACGGCGAATTCGTCGTGCTGGTCGGCCCTTCCGGCTGCGGCAAGTCGACCCTGCTGCGCATGCTGTGCGGCCTGGAATCGATCACCAGCGGCGAACTGTCGATCGGCGACCGCGTGGTCAACCACCTGCCGCCGGCCGAACGCGGCATCGCCATGGTGTTCCAGAGCTACGCCCTGTATCCGCACATGACGGTCTACAAGAACATGGCTTTCGGCCTGAAGATCGCCGGCGCCGACAAGGCCGCCATCGACCAGCGCATCCGCCACGCCGCCGGCATCCTGAAAATCGACCATCTGCTGGAGCGCCTGCCGCGCGAGCTGTCGGGCGGCCAGCGCCAACGCGTCGCCATCGGCCGCGCCATCGTGCGCAAGCCGAAACTGTTCCTGTTCGACGAACCGCTGTCCAACCTGGATGCCGCCCTGCGGGTGCAGACCCGGCTGGAAATCGCCAAGCTGCACAAGCAGCTGGAAGCCACCATCGTCTACGTCACCCACGACCAGGTCGAGGCCATGACCCTGGGCGACAAGATCGTGGTGATGAACGACGGCTTCATCCAGCAGGCCGGCTCGCCGCTGGAACTGTACCAGCGTCCGAAAAACCTGTTTGTCGCCACCTTCATCGGCTCGCCGAAGATGAACCTGTTCAATGGCGCCGTCAGCGCGGTGGAAGCCGACTGCCTGCGCATCAGGCTTGCCAACGGCCAGGAAATCCGCGCCGAGGTTGCAGCCGGCACGGCCAAGGCGGGCGATGCGGTGACCGTCGGCCTGCGTCCTGAACATATCCTGGAAAACGCGCATAGTGGTGAAGTATTCAGCGGCAAGGTCAACATCGTCGAGCACCTGGGCGAAGCGAATTTCATCTATGTCACCCTGCAGGACGGCCAGGACTTGCTGGTGCGCGGCGACGGCAACAATCCGGTGCATATCGGCGATAGCGTTACCTTGTCGGCGCCGAGCAGCGCCTTCCACGTGTTCGACGCTGCGGGCCTGGCCCTGGAAAGATTGAAACCTGGAAACATGATTTCTTCCAAACAGTAAGACCTGAACCTGCGAAATAGATACACTATGCGCCTTCAAAAAGGTGTGGGAGTTGAGTTGAAAACAGCATTCGAATATCTGATCGGTGTCGACGGCGGCGGCACCAAGACCGTGGTCCGGGTGGAACGCCCGGACGGCAGCCATGTGGCCGACGGCAGCAGCGGACCGTCAGCCCTGATGCATGGCACCAGCAAATCCTGGTGCGCCATCGTCACGGCGCTGGATAACGCCTTCCTGGCGGCCGGCATCGCGCGCCCGCCGTATGCGGCGATTGCCGCCGGCTGCGGCTTGTCGGGAGTCAACAACCCGCAGTGGGCGAACCAGTTCACCGAACAGAATCCTGGCTTCGGCGCGCTGGCCATCGGCACCGACGCTTTCACCACCCTGCTCGGCGCCCACCTAGGCCAGCCCGGCGTGGTGGTGGCGATCGGCACCGGCAGCGTCGGCGAAGTCTTGCTGGCCGACGGCAGCCGCCTTGAAGTCGGCGGCTGGGGCTTCCAGACCGGCGACGAAGCCAGCGGCGGCTGGATCGGCCTGCGCGCCGCCAACCACGTCGAGCGGGCGCTGGACGGCCGCGCCGCCGCCGGCCCATTAGCGCGGGCCATCGTCCGTTTCTGCGGCGGCGCCGACGACTTCAGCAACAGCCAGAACCGGGAACGGGTGATCGCCTGGGTCAACAGCGCCAATCAGAGCATTTTCGCCCAGCTGGCGCCGCTGGTGGTGACCCACGCCGCCGAGGATGCGGCGGCGCAGACCATCTTGCGCAAGGCCGGCATCGAAATCGACCAGATCGCGCTGGCGCTGGACCCCTCGCAACAGCTGCCGATCGCCCTCTGCGGCGGCCTCGCTGCTCCGCTGCAGGCCTATCTGCCGGAGCCCTTGAAATCGCGCGCGATCACGCCGCGCGCCGGCGCCGCAGCCGGCGCACTGCTGCTGCTGCGCCGTCAACTCGCCACCGCCGCCGAAACTGCAGGAGAACAAGCATGAACACCAGCAGCAATTTGACACAACTGCATGGCAATGTCCTGACCACCGAGGGCTGGGTCGCCGGCAGCATCGGCTTCAGCGACATGATCACCGAAATCAGCGGCGAGGCGCTGGAACAGCCGCCGGAACAAGGCGACTACATCCTGCCCGGCTTTATCGACCTGCACGTACATGGCGGCGGCGGCAAGGACATCATGGAAGCCGGCGATGCCGTCCATGTAGTCTCGCGCCTGCACGCCCAGCACGGCACCACCAGCATGCTGGCCACCACCATGACGGCGCCGCCGGAAGAGCTGGAAGCGGCGCTGGGTGCGATCGGCAAGGCCTGCCGCGGCCGCCGCGCCGGCAGCGCGCGCGTGCTGGGGGCGCATCTGGAAGGCCCCTACATCAATCCGGGCAAGCTCGGCGCCCAGCCTGATTTCGCGATTGCCGCCACGGTCGAACAGATCGACTGGCTGCGCAGTTTCGCTCCTTTGAAACTGATCACCATCGCACCGGAAATCAACGGCCACATGGCGCTGGTGAAGACCTTGTCGAAACTGGGCATGCGGGTGCAGATCGGCCATACCCTGGGTACTTACGAAGACGGCGTCGCCGCCCTGAAAAACGGCGCGGCCGGCTTCACCCACCTGTTCAACGCCATGAGCTCCTTCCATCACCGGCAGCCGGGCATGGCCGGCGCGGCCCTGGCGCATGCCGAATACGCCGAGCTGATCCCGGACCTGCTGCACGTCCATCCAGGCGCGATCAAGACCGCGCTGCGGGCGATTCCGCGCCTGTTCTGCGTCACCGATTCGACCGCGGCTTCCGGCATGCCGGACGGCGACTACATGCTGGGCCGCCAGGTGGTGCACAAATGCCTGGGCGGCGTACGGCTGGACAACGGCACCCTGGCCGGCAGCACGCTGACCATGGACCAGGCGCTGCGCAACCTGGTGTCGCTGGGACTGGAAATCGCCGAGGCTTCGCTACGGGTCTCCACCTATCCGGCCGACTATCTCGGCATGCAAGAACGCGGACGCCTGAAAGCAGGCTGTTTCGCAGATATTCTGGTGCTCGACCGCGAGCTCAAACTCAAAGCAGTCTATGTAGAAGGAGAAAGAATTGACCTCGTTGATGCTTAAAGAAGCCCGCTCGGCGGCAGAACATGTCGCCTTGCAGCTCGGCCAGGACCGCGAGCGCTATGCCGAACTCGGCCAGCGTCTGCGCGCGGCGCCGCCGTCCAGCATCCTGACCGTGGCGCGCGGCAGCTCAGACCACGCCGCCAATTATTGCGCCTATCTGATCATGGCACGCCTGGGCCGCATCGTCGCTTCGCTGCCGCTGTCGCTGGTGACGCTCAACAAGGCGCCGCTGATGGCCCGCGACGCGCTCGCCATCGCGATTTCGCAATCGGGCCAGAGCCCGGACGTGATCGAACCTATCCGTTATTTCCGCGACAGCGGCGCCACTACGGTGGCGCTGGTGAACGACATCGCCTCGCCGCTGGCCAACACTGCCGAATGGGCGCTGCCGCTGCATGCCGGCGCGGAACTGAGCGTGGCCGCTACCAAGAGTTTCATCACCAGCCTGGTGGCCGCCGCCCGCCTCACCGCCCACTGGCAGGACGATGCCGCCTTCCTGGCCGCCATCGAAGCCCTGCCGCAAGCCTTGAACGCCGCCACCCAGCTCGACTGGAGCCCGGCCATCGAGGTGCTGGCGCCCTCTTCCCGCATCATGGTGGTCGGCCGCGGCATCAGCTTGCCGCTGGCGCTGGAGTCGGCATTGAAGTTCAAGGAAACCTCGGCGATCCAGGCAGAAGCCTTCAGCGGCGCCGAAATCAAGCATGGTCCAATGGCGCTGATCGACGAAGGCTATCCCTTGCTGATCTTCGCCACCCGCGGACCGACCCAGGCCGGCTTGCTCAAGCTGGCCGACGAAATGCGCGGCCGCGGCGCCAAGGTGCTGCTGGCCGCCCCGGACGACGTGGCAGCGCGCGACCTGACCTTGCCGGTTGCCGCCACCCCTGACCTCGATCCGATCGTGGCGATCCAGGCTTTCTATGTGATGGCAGCGCAGCTGTCGGTAGCGCGCGGCATGGATCCGGATCAGCCGCGGCATTTGAGTAAAGTGACGAAGACGCAGTAAATCTTCTTGTGCCCGGTTTTCGTCGCGACTGATACACGTAGCTAACTGGGGTCGGAGTGAACTTTCTGCGCGCTTTTTGCAGAAACTTCACTCCGACCCCACTTAGCGGGCTACGGAGTACATGCCGCGGCGCCAGAAAAAAACCGGACAACGCGCTCTATCTCTCTCCGAATCCGTCATGTGGGGTCAGAGTCGAGTTTCGCGATAAAGCGCCGCGAAAGTCGACTCTGACCCCAGATGACTCCGCCCCTTAAAACACGTGCCGCATCCCCATCCGCAGCAATCCCTGTGCGCTGTTACTCGACGGTGCAAACGAAGTACCGATGACACTATCTACCCCGCGCGACGCGCACCGATAATCCGCTGACACATACAGATCGCTACGCTTGGATAGATGGTAATCCAGTCCCAGCGACAACTGATTCGCCTTGGTCCCTTCGAAATGCATGCGCTGGTAACCCACCGTGCCATCCAGCGCTGCGCTGATATGGTAGCGGCCGCCGACTTCCAGCAGGCGCAGATCCGATGCGCGGCCATAGCCGCGGAATTCGATATCTGCAAAATTCGCCATGGCAGTCAATTTCCCTATGTCATAAGCGGCGCCGACGGCAAAGATCTTCTGGCTGTCGATCGCCATGTTCTTGAACGGCAGGCGTTCGCCGCTGCCGGCATCGATGGCAAAAGTCGGCTGCCCGAGAAATTGCGCCAGGCCCAGGCTTGGATACGGACTGATCGCCTGCGTGCCGCGCGGCGTGTTCAGGCGCATGTAGGCAACGCCGGCGGAAAGCGGTCCGCGGGCATAGTGGGCGCCCAGATTCCAGGCCGTGCCGCTGCCGGCGCCTTCGCTATCATTCTCGTCCGGATGGGCGCTCTTGTCGGCAAATGAATACAGTGCGCCAAAAGTCAGTCCGTCGAAATCGGCGCTGGCTAACTTGACCGAGCGCTGGATGGCGTTGCCGGCGATGCGGTCGAAATTACCCTGGTGCGAAGCGTAGCCGCTGGCAGTGGCGCTGATGTTGAAGGGGGTGACATAATCGTTGATCAGATCGTATTGGGTGCCAATGGTCAGCTGCCCGTAACGGTTGCTCAGGCCAAGCAGCGCCACGCGGTCGAACATCGTCCCCGGCGAAGACAAGGAGCCATCGTCCAGGTTGAAGCTGCTTTCCAGCTGGAACACGGCGCTCAGGCCGCCGCCCAGGTCTTCCACCCCCTTGACGCCCCAGCGGTTCGGTTCCATCACGCCGGTGTCCAGCTTGGTGTTGCCATGCCCGCCTTCATTGTTGACGAAGGTGACGCCGGCATCCAGCACGCCGTAGAACACCACAGAACTTGGCGCAGCGGCCTTCTTTTCAGTTGCGGGAAGTTCGGCCTGGGCCTGGATTGCAGGGGAAAACGCCAAGGCGCAGCTGCCGCCGATAATGCTCAATAAGACTCTCATAGTGTATTCCGATAATTTATTCCACAGTTTTCAGATGCCGCAAGCCGGCCGCCGGTGGTATCGCGGCCGGCAGCGACTTGCAGTTTGAACAGGTGTTAATGCAGGTTCAGAACCATTGCCCGTAACGACGGATGTAGATGGTCTTCACGGTCTGCGCCAGGATCATGTAGCCGACCATGGTGGCGAGCAGCCAGTAGAAATACGATTTATCCAGCGCGACAAAACCGATCGATTGCGCCAGCGGTGAGAACGGCAGGTAACAGCCGATGCCGATGGCGATGGCGGTCGACAGCAATACCGGCAGCGCCGCCGTGCTTTGGATGAACGGAATCTTGCGGGTGCGCAGCATGTGCACCACCAGCGTCTGCGACACCAGGCCTTCGATGAACCAGCCGGAATTCATGATGCTCTGGCCTGCGCTGCCGCCATCCGCCGCATACATGGCGCCGGCGCCGAACACGGTCCACATCAGGATGTAAGTAGTGATATCGAATACCGAAGAAGTCGGGCCGATCCAGATCATGAAGCGGCGGATATTGCCGGCATCCCATTTGCGCGGCTTCTTGAGGAAATCCTCGTCCATCTTGTCCCATGGCAGCATCATCTGCGAGATGTCATAGATCAGGTTCTGGATCAGCAGGTGCACCGCCAGCATCGGTTCCCACGGCAGCCAGGCCGAAGCCACCAGCACCGAGAACACATTGCCGAAATTGGAGCTGGCCGTCATGTTCAGGTACTTGAGGATATTGCCGAAGGTCTCACGGCCCTTGACCACGCCTTCTTCCAGCACCATCAGACTCTTTTCCAGCAAGATGATGTCAGCGGTTTCCTTGGCGATATCGGCGCCGCTGTCGACCGAGATGCCGACGTCGGCGTCGCGCAAGGCCGGCGCATCGTTGATGCCATCGCCGAGGAAGCCGACCGTGTGACCGTTGGCCTGCAGCGCCTTGACCACCCGCGATTTCTGCAGCGGCGTCAGCTTGGCAAACACGGTGGTGTATTTGACCGCCTCGTTGAGCTGTTGCTCGGACATCGCTTCGATTTCCTGGCCGGCCAGCGGCGTGCCCGGATCGAGGCCGACATCGTGGCACACCTTGAGCGTGACGATAGCGTTATCGCCAGTCAGCACCTTGACCGCGACGCCATATTCCTGCAGAGCACGAATGGCCGGCGCCGCCGAATCCTTGGGTGGATCGAAGAAAGTCAGGAAGCCGCGCACCACCAGCTGCGCTTCATCTTCGGTCTTGTACTGTGCCTTGGCGTGGGCAGGATCGATCTGGCGCGTGGCGACGATCAATACCCGATAACCCTCTTCATTGTATTCGCGCGCCTTTTCCAGCAGCGCTCTGCGAGCCCTGGCATCCAGCGCCTGCACCTCGTCACCCTGCCGGGTATGGCTGCATACCGCCAGCATTTCCTCCACGGCGCCTTTCGACACCATCAGCTGCGCGCCGTCCTGGTCTTCGACGATCACCGACAGGCGGCGGCGCACGAAGTCGAAAGGCATCTCGTCGATCTTGCTGTACTGCAGAAGCTTGGCAGCCGCGCCGCGCTGGTCGGCATGGCTGACGATGGCGATATCCATCAGGTTCTTTTGCCCGCTCTGGTGAAAACTGTTCAGCCAGGCCAGCTGCAAGATGCTTTCATCCTTGTTGCCGCTGATGTCGAGATGCCGCTCCAGGATGATCTTGTCCTGCGTCAGGGTGCCGGTCTTGTCGGTGCACAGCACGTCCATGGCGCCGAAGTTCTGCACCGAGTTGAGGCGTTTCACCACCACCTTGCGGCGCGCCATCGCCATCGCGCCCTTGGCCAGGTTGGCCGAGACGATCATCGGCAGCATTTCCGGCGTCAGGCCGACCGCCACCGCCAGCGCAAAAGTCAGCGCCGACATCCAGTCGCCCTTGGTGACGCCATTGATCATGAAGACAATCGGCACCATCACCAGCATGAAGCGGATCAGCAGCCAGGAAACGCTGCTGACGCCGCGGTCGAAACTGGTTTCGATGCGCTTGTGGCTGACCACGTTCTTGGCCAACGAACCGAAATAGGTATTGGCGCCGGTTGCCACCACCACCGCGGTGGCGGTGCCGCTGACCACGTTGGTCCCCATGAAGCAGATATCGGACAGGTCGAGCAAGTCGGCCTGGCTGTCGGCCGCGGGATTGACGTCAGCGGACTTCTGCGCAACCGCGCCCAGCGTGTCGTATTTCTCGACCGGCAGCGCTTCACCGGTCAGCACCGCCTGGCTGATGAACAGGTCGCGCGAAGAAAACAGGCGGATATCGGCCGGGATCATGTCGCCGGCCTGCAGGCTGACGATGTCGCCCACCACCAGTTCGCGCATGGGAATTTCCTGGCGCTGTGGATTGGCGGCGTCGTTGCTGCGGCGCAGGACCGTGGCGGTGGTGCGCACCATGGATTTCAGCCGTTCGGCCGCCTTGTTCGAGCGGTATTCCTGGAAGAAGCGCAGCAGGCTGCTGATGGTGACCATGGTCAGCAGGATGATCACGCCCTTCCAGCTGCGCTCGTCCGGCTCGGCTAGGTAGACATCGAGAATATAGCTGATGGTAGCCAGTATCAGCAGCACGATCACGAAGGGATTCTTGAAAGACAAGGCCAGCTGCACCAGGGCGTGCGGCGCCTTGTCGTGCGCTACCTCGTTGGGGCCGGAGCGCTGTAGGCGTTCGGCGGCGTCATGGTTAAACAGGCCGAAAGGCGAGGTTTTGGTACGGTTGAAGGTGGCTTGAATCGGCTTGCCGGATTCTTCGACGACGCGCATCGAGATCTTTTGTTCCGGCGCAGCGGATCCGGCAATGAACCCTTTTTGCTTTTGCTTGGGCTTGCCCGCTTTGTTCTTGCTTGTCTGATTCATGTGATTTTCCTGTGCCGTGCGGACGGCACGGGAAAATCCTGTCTTTATTCAGACAACACTATCCCCTGCCGCGCCACGGCTAAACGTGTTCGGTTGGTAGTAAAACTGGGACGAAGGTCGCCCGCTGTGGCTATCGTGCTGACTATCCAAGCGGGCGGCCTATCGCCACCTTCGCTATCGTCTTCCATGCGTGTCCTTGCAATGACTGGGGTTGAACGGATGCTTCGGCAACGAAGCAGGAGTTGATTGTTACTGCGGCATGAAGATGGGCGCCACGTGCGCCTGCGGCCTGCTGTGCGCCGCCAGCGGCGACAACAGGTTCAGCAGGATGACAGCCACGCCAGCGCTGCGAGCAGTGCCAGCAGCACTGCATTTCTTGCGCTTAAAAAGTGCTGATGCATGCTTGCTCCTTAGCGGCCGCTGCCGCCTGTCAGCGTGCCGTACACGCCGCAGCTCTGCGCCGGCTGGCGGGATTTTTCGGAGCGCGTATTACCGGCATGGCGGGCGAGGCTGGCGGCCTGAGAAGAAGTCCAGCCGAAAGTCCAGCCCCTGGACGATGTTTCTGCGACGCTGTTTTTTTGCGCGTTGATGAATGATTTGACAGTCATGATTAGCCTCGACAGACGTGTTTGCATAGCGGCTCTGCGGATGCAGAGTCCTGGATCCGGCATTCGGCAGCAGCAAGGACGTGATCGGTCAGCGCCGGCAAATCACATGGGCGGGCGCAAAAAATCTCGTCACTGCATGGCAGAAACGGCGGAACAAACGGATTAAATGACTGGATGGGGATTTAAAGTGCGGTCTTGCTGATCGCATCTACAACTCGGCGTACGCAGAGTCGTAGCGGAGGGAGGTCTGCTACTGCTATGCGTGCTGTGCCGGGCTGATCGCCCATCCACTTCGACTATTAGAACCTGAGTCCACAATGGACCTCCATATAATGCAATGACCGAAGTTTATCGATGAAAGAACGACCGTGTCAAGCACAAATCCGGCTATTTTCAAAAACCTGCAATTGCCTGAAACATGGCTCCGGCTGTGGCAATCCAGCCCATCGCACTGAAAATCCGGGAGTCGGATAAACTGTGCTGACGTCTTCCATTCCTGAAACCATCATGCAAAATATCCAAGCCGTAGAACTCGCCAAAGCCTATCGCCTGCTGAACCACGGCCCCACCACCATCGTCACCAGCGCCCATGGCGGCGTCAGCAATGTGATGGCGGCGGCGTGGGCGATGCCGCTGGATTTCGACCCGCCGAAAGTGTTGCTGGTGATTGACAAGAGCACGCTGACACGCGAGCTGGTGGAAGCGTCCGGCGAATTCGCGCTGAACGTTCCTACCCGGGCGCAGGCCGAACAGACGCTGGCGGTAGGCTCCAGTTCAGGGCGCGACGGCAACAAGTTCGCGGCCCTGGACATCGCCACATTTCCAGCGCAGAAAATCGGCGCGCCGCTGATGTCCGGCTGCCTGGCATGGCTGGAATGCAAGGTCATCCCGGAGCCGCACAATCAGCAACGCTACGATCTGTTCATTGCCGAGGTGGTAGCCGCCCGGGCCGATGTCGCGGCATTTTCGGAAGGCCGCTGGCACTTCCCCAGCGCGGACCAGCATTCAGTGCATTACCTTTCCGGCGGCGCCTTCTTCGCCACCGGTGACGCGTTCAACGTGAAGCTGAAGCCGTAACGACGATTCAGTTCAGGAGAAACCTGCACACGCTTAGCCGCGACCGATAAACGGCATGTTAGTCGCCATCACCGTCATGAACTGAACATTCGCATCCAGCGGCAGGCTAGCCATGTAGAGCACCGCATTGGCGACATTTTCCACCGCCATGGTCGGCTCCACCGCCACCTGGCCATTAGCTTGCAGGATGCCCTGTTCCATGCGCTCCGTCATGTCGGTGGCGGCATTGCCGATATCGATCTGGCCGCAGGCGATATTATATTTGCGGCCATCCAGCGAAGTCGACTTGGTCAGGCCCGTGATCGCATGCTTGGTGGCGGTGTAAGCCACCGAATTCGGCCGCGGCACGTGCGCGGCGATCGAACCGTTGTTGATGATGCGGCCGCCGCCCGGCGTCTGCGCCTTCATGATCTTGAACGCTTCCTGCGTGCACAGGAAGGCGCCGGTGAGATTGACGTCGACCGATGCCTTCCACTGAGCGAAATCGACCTCTTCCAGCGAGGCCGATCTGGTGAAGATGCCGGCATTGTTGAACAGCAGGTCGAGGCGGCCGTACTGCGCGCTGATCCTGGCGAACAGCGCCTTGACCGATGCCGGATCGCTGACATCCGTCGATACCGGCAAGGCATGTGCCGCCAGCGCTCCGGCAGCCGCCATGGTCTCCTCCAGCGCCGCAAGGCGCCGCCCGGCCAACACGACACTGTAATCGTTGCGCAGCAAGGCCAAGGCAATGTGCTTGCCAATACCTGAACCGGCGCCGGTGACCAATGCGACTTTCTTGCTGACTGCCATTTCCATGCTCCTGGGTGGTTATTTTCCTTATTCTAACGATGTTTCGCTTCAAGTCTGTCGTTCACCCCGACATCGCTCGCAAACTTGTAATAATCAAATGCGACTTTGATCGTTCACGCAGTGATTTTGTTTTGTTAATCTGCCCTGCATGGCGCGTGATTTTTTTCAACGGCCAGATCAACGGGAACACTTACCAGGGACTAAAACAATATGAAATCAACTGCCATTTTATTCGCCGGCCTGACGCTGCTGTCTGGCCTGGCCCATGCCGACAAACTGGACGACATCAAGAAGGCCGGCGTGCTGCGCGTGGCCACCTTCGACGGCAATCCGCCATTCGGCTTTGTCGACCAGAAGACCAATAAAATCATCGGCTTGGATGTCGATTACGCCAATGCCGTCGCTAAAAAACTCGGCGTCAAGGTCGAGCTGGTGCCGACCAATCCGGCCAACCGGATCCCTCTGCTGACTTCGGGTAAGGTCGACCTGGTGTTCGCCAACTTCACCATCAATCCCGAGCGCGCCCAGGTGATCGATTTCAGCATTCCCTATTTCGCTTCCGGCCAGCAGTTCCTGAGCAAGAAAGGCGTGCTGAAAACGGCTTCCCAGATTCCACAACTGCGCATCGGCACCGATAAAGGCACCACCATGGAAACCACTCTGCGCGAAAAATATCCGGCTGCCAAAGTGGTGCTGTACGACGATACGCCGTTTGCCCTGGCTGCCCTGCGCAACGGCAACGTGCAGGCAATCACCCAGGATGGCTCCAAGCTGATTGCACTGCTGGCCAATATCCCGGACAAGGAAAAATATGAAATCCCGGCTTTCGCCATTTCCGAGGAATACGAAGGGGTCGGCGTGCCCAAGGGCGAGACCCGGCTGGTGAACACGCTCAACGATACGCTGCGCGAATTTGAAAAGGACGGCACTGCCCTCAAGATCTACGACAAATGGTTCGGCCCTGACAGCAAATCGCCGTTGCCGCGCTTGTTCAAGATCGGCGATACCAAGCTGAGCCAGAACTGATCTTTCTCCTGCGATTTTCTCCTGCTCTCTGTCTTGCACTGGCGATCCTTGCGGATTGCCGGTGTTTTTTTGTTCGTGACCGCTAACGGCCTGTGACTGGCTGTACCGTAAAAATGACTGAGTTTCAATCGTTGCTGGGGCAGGCGCTGGCCCCCAAATACCTGGGCTGGCTGGTGGACGGCTTATGGATGACGCTGCACGTTTCCGCCGTGGTCGCCCTGCTCTCCACCTTGCTCGGCATCGTGGTCGCCGCCGCGCGTTCCAGCCAGCGCCGGTGGCTGGCGCTGCCTGCCGCCGCTTTTCTTGCCGTGTTCCGCAATACGCCGCTGCTGGTGCAATTGTTTTTCTGGTACTTCGGCGTTTCCAGCCTGCTGCCGGAAGGTTCGGTAGAGTGGCTCAATGCCGTGCATACCCTGGCGCTCGGCAGTTACCTGACGCTGAACTGGCCATCCTTCGAACTGCTGTGCGCCGTGATTGGCCTGAGCCTGTATTCCGCCGCCTATGTCAGCGAAGAAATCCGCGCCGGCATGCGTGGCGTCGTCGCCGCCCAGCAACTGGCCGGCGCCGCGCTCGGCCTGACGCGCTGGCAGGTGCTGCGTTACGTGATCCTGCCGCAGGCGGTGCGGATTGCCTTGCCGCCGCTGCTGGGGCAGTACATGAACATCATCAAGAATACTTCGCTGACCATGGCGATCGGCCTGGCCGAGCTGTCCTATACCTCACGCCAGGTGGAAGCGCAGACCTTCAAGACTTTCCAGGCCTTCGGCGTGGCGACCCTGTTCTATATCGCGCTGATCGCTGTGCTGGAAATGCTCGGGCAGTTGCTGCAGCGGCGCCAGCGCCTGGCTGTGACTGGGAGCACGCGGCGATGAGCATGCAATTCAGCGTCTTGACGGACAACCTGCCTTATCTGTTGCGGGGCGCCTATCCAGACGGGCCACTGGGCGGCGCTGCCTTGACGGTATTGCTGAGCGTGGGCTCTGCGCTGGCGTCGGCAATACTGGGGCTGCTGCTGGGGATAGGATTGTCGATGTCGCGTGGCCTGCTGAACTTTCTGCTGGCGGCCTTGATCGGCTTCTTCCGGGCGATTCCGGTGCTGATGCTGATTTTCTGGACTTATTTCCTGCTGCCGATGGTGTTTCATGTGGATGTGCCGGGGGTGTTGTCGGTGATGTGTGCCTTGGCGCTGATCGGCGGCGCTTATCTGGCGCATTCGGTGCATGCGGGGATCAGCGGCATTGGCGCTGGCCAGTGGGATGCGGGACTGTCGCTGGGGATGACGCGGCTGGCGGTGTTGCGGCATGTGGTGCTGCCGCAGGCTTTGCAGATGATGCTGCCGTCCTTCGTTAATCAGTGGGTGACCTTGATCAAGGATAGTTCGCTGGCGTATATCGTCGGGGTCGGCGAGTTGTCGTTCGTGGCGACGCAGGTCAACAGCCGGGTGATGATTTATCCGGCGGAGATATTCATGTTCATCGGCTTGATTTATTTTCTGCTGTGTTCGGGGCTGGGGTGGTTTGCGCATTGGGTGGCGGGCTATTTCCGCCCGGCCCAGGATAAGCGCTTGCTTCAGGCCACCACTACGTGAGTAGTGGCCGCTTGCATTCCGGCCGGTTTTCTTCACCACGATGCCGACGTCGCGGCCTAGACGGTTCAGGCATTCCATCATCTTGGCTTCACGGACATCTCTGAATTTTCCAAGAAGTATCTCTGAGAGTTGGGGCTGAGGTATGTCCAGCAGGACGGCGGCGTTATGCCGCGTTAGTTTGCGACTCTTCAGAATTCTTGCGATCTCATGCATTAGCTTGGCTTTGATCAGCATTTCATTCGCGTCAGGGTAGCCGATATCGGCGTACGGATTGCCACTCCCTTCCTCAATCTCAACTCCGTTGATCGTGGCTTTGTTTTTCATTTCCAGTTCCTTGTCGGTTAGTTAATTAGGGTCGGAGTTTTTTTTTCGCGGCCTTTTGCGAAAATTACTCCGCCCCTAATTAACGGGCTACGGAGCGCATGCCGTGGCATTCTGTTCGCGGTTCACGGTTCACGGTTCACGGTTCACGGTTCGCGGTTCATGCGTAACTAAAACAGTTACTACTCCGTGGATGCTTGCCGGGAGCGGCCCGGCGGCCGCTCACTTTCTTTTGCTTCGCCAAAAGAAAGTAAGCAAAGAAAAGGCGACCGCACAGCCGTTGCCCGCCTTCGGCGGGTTCCCAAATGAGGCGGGCGCCAGTCGGATGGGACACAAACTCGCTTCGCTCAAACATGTGTCCCATAATTCCCGACTGACGCCCGCCTCATTTGGCAACGTCCGCATGCGGGGTACTTCAAAAGCAACCCCAACTTCAACAACAACAACAACAACAACAACAACAACAACAACAACAACAACTACAACTACAACTACAACTACAACTACAACTACAACTTCAAAAGCAACTACAACTTCAAAAACAACGACAAAACCCACAGACCGCCTTGGCGAGATTAGTCGAAATATGGAATTATTATTTTCACAATAAGCACAAGGACAGATGGTATTAACACTCCCAAACAGAGTGAAACAATGAAGGAATTGACTAAACCCAGATTGAATTTATACTGTACATACATACAGTATAATATCTACTCTTATAAGCTTGGGCCTAATTCCATTTCGTCATGTCTCTCTCTGCCAGCGCCTCATCCAGCCTCGCCGCTGCGGTCCAGTCGGTTGTTTCGACTTTGCCGCATGCCTTGTGGCGGGCGGATCAGATGGGGTCTTACCAGGGGGCGGTGACGGCTTCCGGCCATGCCGCGCTGGATCGTGAATTGCCGAATGGCGGCTGGCCGCATTCGGCGCTGATCGAACTGCTGCTGCACCAGAGCGGCTGCGGCGAGATGCGGCTGCTGCAGCCGGCTTTGCTGCAGATTGCACAGCAGCGGCGGATCGTGCTGCTGCAGCCGCCGCATTTGCCGCAGCTGGCAGCCTGGGAGAATGTCGGGCTGGCCAGCGAGAAATTGCTATGGATCAAGACCGCTCGCAGCGTCGATGCGCTGTGGTCGGCGGAACAGGTCTTGCGCAACGGCAGCTGCGGCGCGCTGCTGATGTGGCAGCCGCATATCCGCGGCGAAGCCTTGCGCCGGCTGCATCTGGCGGCGCAGGCCAGCGACACCCTGCTGTGGATGATCCGTCCGCTCAGCGCCGCCCATGAATCGTCGCCTTCGCCCTTGCGCCTGTCCTTGCAGCCGGCGCGCAATGGCGTCGAGATCCAGCTGCTCAAGCGCAAAGGGCCTCAGCATGAACATGCTTTCTACCTGCCGCTGCCGGCCAGCGTCGCAGAGACCGCTGCGGCTGCGGCCACTTTGACAACTCCTTCGGCAACACCCCACCATGGCACTCTGGATAGGCATACATCTCCCGCTATTGGCGCTGGAAACCTTGCGCCCGCGCTGGTCTAAGCCCTGCATGTTCGCGGTGCTGGAACATGAGCAGGTGCTAGCCATGAGCGCCAGCGCGGCCGCCGCCGGCGTGCAGCCGGGCATGCGCCGTGGCGGCGTGCTGGCGCTGGCGCCGGAAACCCTGCTATGCGAACGCGAAGCAGCGCGCGAGCAAGGCGCGCGCGACGATATTGCGCTGACCCTGCTGCAATACACGCCCGAAGTCGCGCACGCTGAAGAGGACTCGCTGCTGCTCGACGTCAGCGCCAGCCTCAGCGCTTTCGGCGGCCGCCTGGCGCTGTGCCGCCGCATCCGCGACAGCGTCCAGGCGCTCGGCTTCAGCCTCCAGCTCAGCATGGCGCCGACCGCCCAAGGAGCATGGCTGCTGGCGCGCTACCGGCGCCGCCATCGCACCCCTCCCTTGCCACGGCAACGGCGCAGCCTGGGCATGGCCAGCATGCAGCGCCGGCTGGATGCGCTGCCGTTCGCGATCCTGCCTGCG
>Ga0210409_10001053_pt1 | contig 38583 bp, 35 predicted proteins | sample IncBWH17MmetaG_FD_161649 | JGI IMG/M metagenome (GOLD analysis project Ga0210409, IMG submission 161649) | Forest soil microbial communities from Barre Woods Harvard Forest LTER site, Petersham, Massachusetts, United States - Inc-BW-H-17-M | ecosystem: Environmental > Terrestrial > Soil >... | reverse complement strand
GCACCGTTGCGCCCGATGATGCCCACGACTTCGCCGGCATCGACGAGAAAGGAGACATCGCGCAAGGCCCAAAGGACATTGGGGGAAGCCGAGCGTCCGCGAAAAGGGGCACGCAGCATGCTGATCAGCCGTTCACGCAACATCGTGTCGCGCTGAAGGGCGCCCAGGACAAACTTTTTGGAGACTTTTTCAACCGAAATTGCTTGGCTCATAGTCCAACCGAAACGATACGGCAATGCTCCCTTCTGAACTCAAACGATGTCCGCAAAGGATCTCTCCGTCCTACGGAAGTAAGTGGCGCCGACGATTAGAAGGAATATCGTAATGATGACGGAGGTGCCCACTAAGCGCCAGTCCATATGCCCCGTATTAAACAGAGAAGAACGGAACCCCTCGAGAAACCCGGCCATGGGATTGAAGGCAAGGAAGCGCTTCATTTTGGGGGTCAGAAACGCTATCGGATAAATGATAGGAGTCACAAACAGCCAGATCTGAATCAGAAACGGCAAGGCATACTTGACGTCGCGATACCGCACGTTCATAGCGGCCAGTATCATGCTGACGCTGAAGGCCAGCAGGATCATGCCACCAAGGAAAAAAGGCACCAGGAAGAACGACCATCCAGGCTTCACATGGTAATAAATCATCATCAGGGCAAGAAATACCGCGCCCATTAGAAAATCCACGAGGCCGCTGAGTACACTCGCGGCAGGCAACAATGCGCGCGGAAAATAAACCTTAGTGATGAGTGAAGAATTGCCGACGAGGCTGTTTCCCGCTTGGCTCAGAGTGGAGGAGAAGTAGGTCCAGGGAACTAACGCACAGAATGAAAAAAGAGGATAGGGAATACCGTCGCTCGGAACACGCGCCAGGCGGCCAAAAAAGAGCGTGAAAATGACCATCGTAAGCAAAGGCTGTATAACCGCCCAGGAGGCGCCAAGCGCGGCTTGTTTGTAGCGAACTTTGACATCGCGCCAAGCCAGAAAATAAAGCAACTCCCGAGAGCGCCAAAAGTCTGTGAACCACTGCGAATTCATTCTTTAACCTCAGGTAATCCCAAAGTCCATTTCATTGTAGTTGCAGTCTGGCCTTTCTTGCGTAAAAGGCCTCAGCGAATCCTGTTGGAGAGCTCGCCTCTACTCCGCGCAGCCGCATCAGAGCCAAAAACGTGTCATTGGAAAACCATTGCTTCGAGGCCTGCGTGCGGAAAGCCTGCTGAAGCAAGGCGGCCTTCTTGCGGCACGTGGATGCCTCTAAGGGAGAAAACAGATTGGGCGATCCCAAATCTCCATCGTACTTGGGAATTTCATATTCCAAGATGAGGTGATCGCGGAAGGTGTTCCAGGTCAGTTCGTTGAGCAGGCGATGATCCTGGTGCAAGTCATGACGATAATGGGTGAAGATCAAGCCAGGATTGATGCGCCTCTTCAAGCGTTCGAATTCCTCCTTGATTTTCATGCCCATATAAGGGAAAAAACCGTCGCGATACGAGCGAACTGCTATGTTTTTTGACCGCGCGCCCTTCAAAAAAAGACCGGCGCTGCGGAGCGCCTCGCGGCGACGCGGTTTGCTGGAGCTAAAAACGACCCAGTCAACGCGCGTCGAGGGTTGCGATTCAATAAGGTGCAGAATAGTTCCTCCACAGCCGATCTCGATGTCGTCGGAGTGCGCGCCAAGGCAAAGGATTTGAAGTGGCCGCTTGCCGAGATCTGTCAGGCGAAGATTCATCATGTTGAACGAGCAATCCTAACTGGCATCGGCGGCAGCATTGAGGATTGAAACCGCCGCCTCCTCGCGTGGACGCCCATTTTTCCAGACCTCCCACGGCGCATTCCCACGAGCATACAGGTCGTCCAGTTGCTGCTTGTCCTTAAAGGTGTCCATGGATGCGTAAAAGCCATCGTGGCGGTACGCCACCAACTGCTTTTGTGCCATGAGGCGCTCAAATGGCTCAAGAACGAGCTCCTCGCCCTCACGCATGTATTGGAAGATGTCCCTTTTGAAAACGAAATAGCCGCTATTGATGCGAAGCTCGGTATCGCGGATGGACTTGACCTCGCTGACGAAGCCATCGGCGTCGGCGGAAACGACGTGATAGGTAAGATTCGGCTTGGCCGAAACGAAGGTCGCAACTTTATCGTGATGTTTGGAGAACTCAACTAGGCTGGGGAGCGGCATATCCGTCAGGCCGTCCGCGTAGTTTGCAAGAAACATTTCCTCGCCAGCGAGGTAGCGCTCAACCGCCTTCAGGCGCTGCCCGATATTGGAATGCGTTCCCGTTTCGGCAAAGGTGATGTTCCAGTCGTGGATGTCACTGTTAAACAGCTGAAGGTCTTTGCCGCCATTGGAGAGTGAAAAGTCGTTGGAGACACATTCATCGTAGTGCAAGAAATATTGCTTAATGGCATCCGCGCGGTATCCGAGACACAAAATGAAGTCCTTGTGGCCGTAGTGCGCGTAGTACTTCATGACATGCCACAGGACGGGCCGATAGCCGATCGGGACCATGGGCTTGGGGACGTTATCAGCATATTCCCGCAAGCGCATTCCGAGTCCGCCACAGAAGATCACCACTTTCATGGAAACGTTCTCCTTGGGGTCCGTCCGAACGACGAACCGGTCTCGAACCGTAAGATCACGAGTAAACCTTTACTTCCGGGATAGGCACAACGAACTTGCCTCCCCACTCTCGAATGAATGCATTCTGCTTCATGATTTCTTGCCGGAGATTCCACGGCAGAATCAGCAGATAATCGGGCCGCGTGCGCTGAATCTGATCCGGCGCATAGATAGGAATATGTGTTCCTGGCAAGAACTTGCCGTGCTTATGGGGGTTGCGGTCGACGGTATAGTCGATGAAGTCCGTGCGGATGGAGCAATAATTCAACAGGGTATTGCCCTTGCCCGGCGCACCGTATCCGGCAATTTTCTTTCCACTGCGCTTGGCTTCGATAAGGAATTCGAGCAGTTTGCGCTTGGTTTCTTTTACCTGATCGGCAAACCGCGAGTACGTGTCTATTTGCGCGTACCCCAGTTTCATCTCCCGTTCGCGAAGATCCCAGACGCGCGCGCTCACCGTGTGCGAGGATTTCTCGGAATGCCGGGCAAAGATGCGCAAGGAGCCGCCGTGGGTGGGCAACTCCTCCACATCAAAGAGCGTCAGGCCATGCGCGGCAAAGATCTTTTCAGCTGTGAGAAAGGAAAAATAGGAGAAGTGTTCATGGTAAATCGTGTCGAACTGATTTTCTTCCATCAGCCGCTGAAGATGAGGGAATTCCATGGTGATTACCCCATGAGGTTTCAGCAGAATCTTCATTCCCGCAACAAAATCGTTCAGATCGGGGACCTGCGCGAGCACGTTATTGCCAAGGAGGAGATCCGCCTGCTTGCCGGCTGCCACCAGTTCCCGGGCCGTCTCGGTTCCAAAGAACTTCACCAGCGTCGTTACACCCTTCTTGACAGCTTCAGGGGCAACATTCGCGGCGGGCTCGATGCCTAAGACAGGCATGCCCTTCTGCACGAAGTATTGCAGCAAGTAACCGTCGTTGCTGGCCGCTTCTACAACCAGGCTGTTGCTCTGCAGAGAAAAACGTTCCGTCATCTGTTCCGTGTACGCCTTGGCGTGCGCCAGCCAGGAGTCGGAGTAAGAAGAGAAATACGCGTAGTCGTTGAAAATGTGCTCCGGAGTCACATAAGCCTCAAGCTGCACCAGGAAACAGTTCGTACAGACGTAGGCATGCAGCGGATAAAAAGGCTCCATCTGGTTCAGATGGGCGGAACTGAGAAAGCTCTCACACAACGGCGACATGCCGAGATCCACGAAAGTGTGCTGGAGCTTTGTGTTGCAGAACCGGCACGTCGGCTGCACGGAGTCCCGCAGCGTTTTGTCAGCGGATTCCGAGCCGTTCACAAGTTGATCCACTGTAGGCATACGTTCGTCCAACCTTTCAAACGGCGGTTGCTGTCTGCATTTCGCCGGCACGCACCAGAGGCGGCTGCGTCTGGTACAGCGCATAAAGCTCTTCTGGCACATGCGACAGGTCCGTGCCGCGCAGATAGTCGTGCATGGAGGTGCCAGTGCATTCCGAATCCACGTTGGGAGCGCCACGTCGCGCCGCAACGTCGTCAATTTGCACGGTACGAAAATCGATGCTTAGCCGGGTGCGGCCCGAGGTGTTAGGTACGCTCGAATGCATTTGCGCGCCTGAAAAAAGCAGCAGGCCTCCCGGGGGCGCAATGACGCGGACCTGAGGGTCGAGCTCCATGGGTTCCTCGGGACGGGGTTGTACGCGCGTGTCCTCTTTCAGGAATTGCGCGGCGTTGTGGCGGCTGGTGCGGTTCCACTCGTCATAGTTGTACGTGGCGGAGCCATTGCGCACCGGCTGTTTCCAGTAGCGCGGGTGAAAGGCCATGGCGTTTTCGGAGACGATCGGATAGATGGGCATCCACCAGTTGATTTGGCACATGGGAGCCGAATACCAAGTGTCCCGATGCGGATGGAAAGCGTAGGCGATCCCCGTCGTGAGGTACTGATCGCTGGTCGAAGTACGCATGCGCGGGACGTCGAAATAGGTCTTGCTGAGGTCGCATCCGGTTTCCCGGAGAATCCCCTGAATGCATTCCTTGGACTTGGGATGATGGATGAACTTGGGCTTAAGCTCGGCGAGGATTGCCGCGTAGCGCTCGACGGGCAAATGAAACTGCGCCGTCTCTGGATCCACGCCGCCAAATGCATCGGTGAGCAATTGGCGCGCGAATTCGACGAGGGCGAGGGAACTGGGAGTCGGCGAGTGAACAATCACTTGGCCGTCGTACAACAATTCGCGCCGTTGTTCCTCGTTATTTGCCGTGTCGATATAAATTGCGTTCATGACTTTGTCCTTTCGAGGGACTCCGCGGGCTCAGCCGGCGCAAACTCGCAGCACTCGCGCAACAGACCCTTCTCTTGCAAGGCTTCCGCTGCCTCATAGATGGAATCGAACGATATGTTCGAGCGCTCAGTAATATCCAATAGCGAATGGTTGCCGTCGGAAAGATTCAGGACCCAGAGCATGGCCATTTCTCTGACGCCGGCATCAGCACGACCGCCAACCATCGCGTACAGGCCGCGTTTTCCCAGCTGCGGCTCACATTTCGGGTTCAAATTCAGAAAAGTACCGTTTCTCTCGAGCAGATTGAGAATCTGGAGGCAAGCGTCGAATGATTCCTTGAGTTTTTCTGGATGGACGAAATCCAGATTGTCGGCTGAAGTGTGGTACTCCGGAAATGTGCCGTGAGGAGTGCGCGACAGGCGGCCCACGGGCAGATTGATTCCCGGGGAGCAGAATTGCCTTTCGTCATAACCGTAGGGCGAAAAATCCAGAATCTGGTGATCGTGCGAAGCGTGGTGGAGCACGTGAGCGGCGGCCCGGTCGATTTCGGCATCGCCTCGCCGGCTCTTTTTATAGTGCAGTTTGCCGTTGTCACCGAGACCAGTAAGCACCAGCCCGTGACGGATGCGAGAAATCTTCTCTTCGTTCAACGCCAACCAGGCGATGGCTCCGATGGTTCCGGGAATGAAAAGGAACCTGTAGGAGTATCTGCGCGGACGTAAGGACAAGTGCTTCGCCAGGAAGGCCGCGACCGCGATGCCGGAGAGATTGTCATTGCACATCGACGGATGGCAACAATGTGTGGAAACAATAATTTCGTCCGGCAGTTCGCCCTGGAGAAAGCATTCGCCATAGGATAGACGACCGGCCTGCAGCGTCGAGTCGATCACAACCTCATATTCGTCCTCGAGCAGGAGCTCGAGTTGGCGCTGGCTCAGGCAAAAGCCCCAATCTTCCTTGTAGTAGGAAGTGCGGTACGGAATCCAATCCGGGCGGTCCGGCAGGGTGAAAAGATGGGTCTTCAATTCCGCAAGCCGCATCTTCTGTCTGACCGGAACGCTGTAATTGACAACGTGGAGGTTCGAGCTTTGAAAATCGATGACGCGCTCGCCGCGAGAGTTCTTCACGTAGGCGTCTCGGATATTCCATTCTTTGGGGACGGTCCAATCAAAAACTTGTGTGCCTGTGGGCACTTCGCGAAGCGTCAGCGGAACAAGACTTTCAAGGGCACGGAGCGTCTCTCGCAGCCCTTGACCGGTGATGCTGCGGCAGATCGGGTAGAGATCGGCGATTAAACGGTGCAATTCAACACCGATACCAGTGCGATCTGCTGTAGATTGGGTTGCCGACGAACTCATTGCCCTAATTCAGCCTCAGAAGTCACGAAGTCCGGATAATTACGGTCGCGCTCCACAATTGTTCGCTCCGCTGGCGGCCATTCGATGCCAAAGGAAGGGTCGTTCCAGCGTACTCCGCGCGCGCACTGCGGAGCGTAAGGCTGTGACATTTGGTAGAAAACCTCGGTGTCATCGAGCAGGGTTTGAAACCCGTGAGCAAATCCTTCTGGTATGTACAACATCTTTCCGCTAGAAGCGCACAGCTCGACTGCGAAATGCTGCCGAAAAGTCCCAGAAGACTTACGCAGATCGATGATCACGTCAAAAATCGCTCCTGCAGTGCAGCGGACGAGTTTGGCCTCGGCGAACGGTGGTGCTTGGTAATGCATTCCTCTTAGCGTTCCCTTCCGCTTGTTGAACGACACATTGCACTGCGCGATTTCAGGATTCAGGCCGTGCGCCGAGAATTCCTCGCGACAAAAAGTCCGCGCGAAGAAACCGCGTTCGTCTTCCCGCCTTTCCGGTTCAATCACGAAAGCACCGGCCAAGGTCGTCTCTCGAAAGATCACGGAGGCACCTGAATCAAGTACCCGCATCACTTGGCAGTCGCCGGGAGTGCGCTCGCGACCTCGGCGGGTTGCCAGCGTAGACTCGAGTCCAGTCGCCGGGAAGCCAGCAAACCCTGGAGATGGTCAATGCGCTTGTAGCGTGCACCCTCAAAATCCTCAAGGCACAAATCCACTTTCTGGTACGCCTCGTAAAGTTGGCGAGCGCCTTTGCGCGCATCCCACTGCGGCTGGAAACCGGGAAGGACCCGGGAGATGCGAGTGAAGTCGGCGCGATAGCACCGCTTATCCGGTCCAGCATCCGGGGCGAACTCAATCTTGCAATCGGGTACGGTTTGCTTGACGATTTCTGCCAGATCGCGGACTTGATAGTTTTCTTCGTTCCGCCCGACGTTAAATGCCTGGTTATGTACGATTTCGCGAGGCGCTTCGAGAGCAGCCAGGAACGCTCGAGAAATATCCTCGATGTGAACGATCGGACGCCAAGGCGTGCCATCACTCTTGATGTAAACCCTTCCGGTGGTGAAGGCCCACGCGACCAGGTTATTGAGAACGAGATCGAATCGTAGGCGAGGGGATACTCCGTAGGCGGTGGCGTTGCGAAGACAAGTGGGACTGAATCGCGAGTCCGCAAGATTGGCGAGGTCTCGTTCAACCAAAACCTTGGATGTGCCATACGGTGTGACAGGGTTGAATTCAGCGGACTCGTCAAGGATCTTGTCGCCGGCGGCGCCATAGGTGCTGCACGAGGAGGAGAAGATGAAGCGCTCCACGCCCACTTGCTTCGCGCACTTCGCCAAATGTATCGAAGCGAGGTGATTAATCTCGTAGGTCAGCTGCGGGTTGAGATTCCCGAGAGGATCGTTCGAGAGTCCAGCAAGGTGAAGTACTGCGTCGAAACCCTCAAGGTCGGCAGGCGTAACGTCCCGGATGTCTTTGCGAATGGAGGGGAACTGCCGAGGAGGCTCTCCGAACGTGCAGGGCTCAAAGAGTCCGCTATCCAAACCGACCACTTCGTGACCCGCATCGGCTAGAAATGGAGCCATGACGGTTCCGATGTACCCTAGGTGACCCGTCAATAACACACGCATGGTTTACACTCTCCGACGCAAGAAATGACGAACTTTGCGCACAAGTTTCTGTCATGGGAATTGCAAACAGGGGGCCACTCGGAAGCGGTGTTGTGGGAGGGGGTTGAATCTAGGCTGCAGAAAATAAAGCACTTATAGAGAGAAGCTCACTGGATTGCCGCCGAACTATCCCGATGATTTCCTTTCCAGGGCATTGTTTTTCACGTTCAGCCGGAACTCAAGGGGCTGTGGGAAGATCTAAATGTCTGAACTCGTCAGCTCAGTTTCGGGGGGATTACACAGCCTCACTCGTCGAATCTCTTGGCAAAGCCTTATGCCAGACCAATTGGACCCCCGCTCGCATTAGCTTGTCCGAATGGTTTAACTTCTTTATTTTCAGTACGTTAATCCACAAACTCTGCGATGACAGGGGAAAAGCGAAGGATTTCGACGATCCGGCAGAATCACGATTGAACGTTGTCTCAGAAACAGGATCTCGTACAGTCTCCCTGGGATCTGCGATCCGGAGAGTCTTCCAACTACCCTAGAGCGTTCGGCAATTTGAGAAAGCTAAATCCACCTTGGGTTTTCGGTCGAGAGTGTCTGGATGTAACAGCCTCGTATCGGCGGACTCGCTTTTCTTTGAATTCCTGGAGTAATCTCATCAAGCAACCGAAGAATCGGATGGTTTCTGATCTCGATAGCTTTATCGGAGATGGTGGACTGCTTCGAGCAGAACACTTTTGGCGGCGCGATCTACAAAAGGCGCCCAGAATACCTTGCGCAATTAATGCTTCACGAGGATCCATTCGACTGGCCTGAAAATCGATCTGGGGCCTACGGTCAAATGTGAGGCAAATCTTCCGGGTGTCGCAATTGCTCTTGACATTGGTCAGGGAGGTTGGACCGCCAGCGTAGCAGGTGCTGTTTAGTGGAGTAACTCAGCGCGGAAAGAGCGGAAGTGCCAAGATGCAAGAACGAAATGATATTGCTGCTCCCAAGTTGCGAATCGGAATCCTGCTGAATTCCCTGACCGCTACGCGTTGGGTCGCCAAGATCATCGCGGATATCCAGGAATCCTCGTTCGCACAAGTCGTGCTGGTTGTCCGAAATTCGTCGCCGCATGCTGCCCCGAAGAAACCCTGGAAGCAGCGGTTGAAAACCTACTGGACCCATAGCTTATTTGAACGCTATCGCCGTTGGGACCGCCAGCGCCATCGGGCAGAATTGGATGCGTTTGAAGAGGCGGATCTTACTGGATTATTGAAAAACGTCCGGATTCTCCCAGTTCTGCCAATCGCAAAAGGGTTCGTGGACCGTTTCGCTCAAGAAGACATTGCGCGAATTCGGGAGGCCAACCTTGACGTCTTGTTTCGCTTCGGCTTCCGGATTATTCGCGGAGAAATCCTGTCGTGCGCAAAACATGGAGTCTGGTCCTTTCATCATGCGGACAATCGAGAATACCGTGGAGCGCCTCCAGGCTTTTGGGAAATGTATGAGGGCAATCCTGTCACCGGCAGCATTCTGCAGGTACTCACTGAATCGCTCGATGGTGGACGCGTAATCTACCGTTCGCTCTCAGCAACGGATTTCGGATCGCTCTACTTGACGCTCAACCCGTTGTATTGGAAAGCCTCCGAGTTCGCCATTCGCCGATTGCGCGACCTCTATAGGTATGGTTGGGGCTATATCCAGTCGCTCGAAACATTCAGCGAGGCGGATACCTACAAGAAAGGAATCTATCGCACTCCGCCGGCCCCAGTCATGTTGCGTTTCCTGACGCGACTCGCCCTTCGGAAAATCTATCGCCGATGCCGTTCGCTGCTTTTCGGGGAACGCACGCAGTGGTTTATTGCTTATCGAGCGAGAATCGGCACGCGGAGTGCACTGACAGACCGAGCGGAGTTTTGCGTGGTTCCCTGGCCTCGTGGCCGATTTTACGCGGATCCGTTCCTGTTAAAGCGAAACGGTAAAACTTACGTTTTCTTCGAGGATTTTGAGTTTCAAAAAAACCGGGCCGCGATTTCGTACCTGGAAATCGATAATCAAGGGCGGCTGAGCGCTCCACAAAGAGCTCTCGACCAGGGGTATCACATGTCATACCCATATCTTTTCGAAAGCCGGGGAATTGTGTACATGATCCCGGAGACCAGGGCCAGAAAGACGATCGAACTTTATCGCGCAGCTGAATTTCCACGCAACTGGGAGCTCGTAAAAATCATGGCCAATGATGTCCTGGCTGTGGACTCCACGGTTTTCGAGCACTCGGGAAAGTTCTGGCTTTTCGCAAACATTGCTGTCCCCGGAGGATCCACCTTTGACGAGCTTCACTTGTTCTATTCGAACTCTCTGGAAAGCGAATGGACGCCTCATCCGAAAAACCCAATCGTCTCGGATGTCCGCCGTGCCCGACCCGCCGGCGCCCTGTTCTTCGAAGGTGGAAAGCTCATTCGTCCAGGCCAGGACTGCAGCCTCCGATACGGATCTGCGCTGACATTTAACGAAGTCGAGGTCCTTTCGGAGAGCGATTACAAGGAGAAACCTTACAGCCGCATAGACCCCGATTGGTGCCCCGGAAGCATTTGCACCCACACCTACAATCGCACGGAAGAATTTGAAGTGTTGGATGGGATGAAGCTAAGGCGCTACTTTCGACTCTTGATGGATTGAATGCAGAATGGTGGATGATCCCACACCGATTGGCTAACTCCATCTACTTTCACTGCTCTGCGGCCACATCCGCCTTACTTGCCCCCGACCTGCTCCAGGATGGCCCGCTCGACTGCGCGCAAGTACCTGGCCCTTGAGAACCGCTCCTCGACCGACCGGCGCGCTGCCTCGCCTAGATCTTTTTGCAAAGACGGATTGCGCGCGAGTTCCAGCATCTTCTCTGCCAAGTTTTGGTGGTTCCCGGGCTCAAAAAGCAATCCGGTTTGGCGGTCGAGCACAACCTCAGGGATGCCATCCAGATTCGCCCCCAAATTCGGCAACCCACAAGCTGCTCCCTCCGCAAGGCATATTCCGAATGCTTCTCTCCGGGAAGCCAGTACATTCACATCAAACACGTGCTGGTAATAGGGAAGCGGATTAGGCTGATACCCAACGAAGTGAACTATGTCTTTCAGCGCCAGTTCATCAACGAGGGCAGCGTACTCTTCATGCTGCGGCCCATCGCCCACGAGAACCAAACGCACCTTCGGGTGCTCCCGCCTAACGATCTGAAGGGCCCGAAGGACCGTGTCAACTCCCTTTCCAGTGATCAGCGAGGAGACTTGGCCGAACACGACACAGTCCGGGGGAATCAACAGCTCCTCTCTCCACCGCGTGATGCGTGCTGGAACCGGCCGAAAGCGCTCTTCATCCACGCCGTAGTAAATGACCTCGGAAGGCGCCAGAAAAGATTGCTTGCCTCGAATGGACGTCTGAATCGCCCGGCTGGCGAAAATGACCTTGGAGGCCCGGTGAAACCTGTATAGGAGGATATACCGGCGATTATAGGAACAGTGTACGTGGCAAACAATCGGAATCTTCGCGATCTTGGCGATGTAGTAGGCCACCTGGGAAGGGCGGCCCCCGTTGCAGTAAAGAAGCCGGATGTCGCGCTTGCGCACGAGCGATAAGACTTTGTAAGCCGTTTTAACCCACTGCACGAATTGCAAGCGGACAGTGTCCGAGTCAATCATGATCTGCGGAACTGGGTAAACAATCGTGCCAATGCCTTCTTTTTGCGCCACGTCCCCGAGGACGGCATGGTCACAAAGAAGGAACGGTACGATCTTCTCCCGGTCGAGGCCGCGGAGCAGAGTCAAAAGTGCAGCCTCGCTTCCCCGGATCCAGTTGTCACCGCTATGTAGGAAAAGAACGTTTATCGGCACAATTCTACCGCTCTGCCGCGGTGCTCAGCCGTGACTCGGATCTGCATGATGAAGCGAGGAGAGCAGGAGATCACCGCGGACAATCCGGGGAACGCGACTTAAACCTTGTGGTTTCCGGACACTCACGGTTGACCACCGTCTCAAATCCGGCGAAAGCGCTTTCGATCCGGAGATATTTGATTTGCGATCCGAATTCCCGGGCGATAGCCTCAGAGTTGCCGCGAGATCCGTCATCCACTATGACGATCCCGGACGGCTGATGAGCCTGATTGAGGATGGAAGCCAATGTCTCAGCAAATAGGTCAGCTCGATTATGAGTTGGCGCGATTACTCTTACTTCCAGGGCCATTGGTTACATCCGAAGGCGTCGAAAGCTGTGAACGATCGGATGCAGAACGCGCTCGGCGCTGAAATCGTACCGCAAACTTTCGCACGCACAGCGCACGCTTGCTCCGAGGTCCCGTTGCTCGTAGTAATAGCGTCTTGCAAGGATCCACAAGTTGCGTGCGTAAATGCGGGCGATCCTATGGTCGCCGGCATCCGCGGCCGCCTTGTGATGCTTGCGCATGAGGCGCTCGGTATTATCAAGAAATCGGCGTAGCTGGCCGGTTGTAATGCTGCCGGAACGCTTGCGATGAAGATAGAGCGGCTCCTGGACGTACACATAAGGTTCGCCACTGGCGAGCAAACGGATGTTGATGTCCCAATCCTCTCGCCCAAATATATTCTCATCCCACATGCCGATGCGCTCAATGGTCGTCTTGCGAAAGAACATCATCCGAGTAATGAAGTCTTCCGCGAGGATGGCTAATTCGGGTTCCTCCTTCGGTATGTGACACCGACGGATTTCCTGGTGGCCACTCCAGAACTTAACGATATCAACCATGGACCACCCGGCTCCGCTTCGTTCGAAAGCGGAAACGAGCTTACTTAGAGAGTTGGGAGCGAGAGCATCGTCTGAGTCCACAACGGCTACATACTCTGCTCTTGCAGCTCGCACGCCGGTGTTTCTTGCGGCGGCTGGGCCCCGGTTCTTCTGCAGAATATATCGAACTTCTGTTCTCTCAGCGTACCGTGCCATTAGCTCTGCGGTATTATCCGTCGAACCGTCATCCACGACTATCACTTCAGTCGCAATATCCTGGCTCAACGCGGAGTCTATCGCCTCTGCCAAAAACTCGGCCGAGTTATAGCTCGGAATGACAACCGATACTCGAGGACAATGCGCTGCGCTGACGTTCATTCCTGGCACTCCATCTAGAACGACTCCTGGCGACCAAACTTGCGGTCATGCTCGCTAACCATAGCGCTATTCGGACAATAGCTGTACAGCATTCCTAAGACCTTTTAGTGTGACCTAACCCATCTATTTTCAGTGAGTTAATCTATCCGCTGAAGACTCATTGAAACGGTGATGGAAGAACTTTTCCTTATTGTTCGAATTCCAGGATATGAACGGAGAACCACCGCATTACTTCACTCCGTTTCGCACGATTTACGAGCACTCGATGGATACAGTGCGATCCCGCGGCAGGCCGTATTGTGCAGGGGCCAAGGGTAGTGGCAATAGAATGCCGGGTTGTACCAAAAGATTGCCCCGTTCGCTCGCATGCGTCTGTCGATGGTTTGTATCTCATTGAAAATACGTGGCTTATATAGACAACAAAGGCAAGACGCTTGCCTACAATCCAGCGAGAGATCGTCTCTTCCATTCAGCCTTAGATTGGTTCTCCGCCTGACGCAGACGGAGGAACGGTGGCGCAGAGAAGGATTGATGGGCTCGGAAAGCCATCTTTCTGACTTGGGACAGAGCGCTTCCCTTATGACTGGAACAGTCTGGGACCCGATGAATTCCCTGTTGACTAAAGTTAACGGCACTAGCAGCGCAGCAGTTGCGCCACCGACGCACATAATCAGTGTCGACGTCGAAGACTATTTCATGGTGGAGGCATTTGCCAGTACGGTCTCGCACGGTAGTTGGGAGAGTCGGCCGTCGCGGATCTTGGCGAACACACTATGTGTTCTCGATCTGTTCGATGAGTACAACGTAAAGGGAACATTTTTCTTTGTCGGGTGGGTGGCACATAAGTTTCCAGAGTTAGTGCGAGAAGTACACGCGCGCGGCCACGAGATCGCTTGCCACAGCTACTGGCATCGGACCGTTTATTCCCTCACTCCCGGCCAGTTCCGCGAAGACACCCGCATGGCAGTGCAGGCGATTGAGGACGCGGCGGGCATTAGAGTACAAGGATATCGTGCGCCCAGTTGGTCTATTACGAAGAACAGCATATGGGCTCTCGACATCCTTGCCGAAGAAGGCTTCACCTACGACTCCAGCATCTTCCCCATTCACCATGACCTCTATGGCATTCCGGGGGCGCAACGATTTCCTTACGTCCATCACTGTTCGAACGGCAGAGCATTGCGGGAATTCCCCCCTACAACAGTTCGCATGTGGGGACAAAATCTACCAGGTGCCGGCGGCGGTTACTTACGGATTTGCCCGCTCAGTTACACAGAATGGATATTCCGCAAGTTCGAAGATAGCTATGGCCAAAGGGTTGTCGTCTATTTCCATCCGTGGGAACTCGACCCGGCACAGCCGCGTATGCGAGAAAGCTTAAAGTCGCGCCTGCGGCACTACACAAACCTCGGCAAGATGAGAAGCCGGCTGGAACACATTCTTGGACGTTATTCGTTTGAAAGCTTCAGTGCAGCACTTACTCACGCACCTTCTGAACATGGTGAAAGCGAGTTCGCACCAGTTCTTACGATGAGCCCCGAGCCAACGAGAACAACGTGACGGACCAAGCGCCGAAACCAAACAGGGAAGGAAACTACTGGCTGAAAGCACTTTCTCCTGTTCTGACGTATCATGAAATTGCTGAGCGCCCATCGAGGTACATCTACAGCGCGAGCTCCCATCAGTTCGAGGAGCATTTGCGACTGTTTCTTGAAATGAACTTACTCAGCAGCTCAAAAATCGTTGTAACCTTTGACGATGGAAAGCTGTCCGATCACGATTTTGCATTGCCTCTGCTTGAAAAGTTCAGAATCCCGGCGACATTTTTTGTGACGGTTGGGCATATCGGGAACCAGGCAAGTCACATGAACTGGGAGCAAGTGAGGCGGATTGCTTCGCTTGGACACTCGGTACAATCGCACGGCTGGTCACATTTGCTCCTGACGAAGGCAAGCCAATTGGAGTTGTATCGAGAGTTAGTGCGATCGAAGAAGACTTTGGAAGACCGTCTTGGGCTTCCGGTTGCGTCGATTTCTCTTCCCGGCGGACGATGGAATGCGGAAGTTTTGAAGGCCTGCGCCAACGCTGGGTATAGCCAGGTTTACCATTCCGATCCGTGGAGCTCAATTGAGAGGCGCGATAATTTGGAGTTTCTCGGTCGTCTGATGGTCCGAAATACAGACAGTGTTGATCGTCTGCATCGGCTGCTCTCGCGGAAGAGAGCAGACTTGGTCCGTTTGTGGCTTCAGCATCAGATGAAGGAGGCAGTGAAGGGGCTGTTGGGAGACGACACCTATCAGTGCCTCTGGAGCAGCATGGGCCGCCTGAGTAGAATCACCGACGCGAGGCAATAGCAAACATTCTCCGGCCCGGCTCGCGACACGACAGACAATTCAAAAATGATTTTGACCTTTCACCAGCTAACCTCTGAAGCTCCAAAAGATCTCTTCCAGGTCGGGCTTGAACGATTTGAGAAGTACCTTGAAATTGTCACTCGTTTGAACTCCCAGGCAAGAACCGGATTCTCACCTTTGAAGATCACTTTCGATGATGGGCATATCTCGAATTTCGAACTTGGTTTGCCTCTGCTCAGCAAGCATTCCATTCGAGGCATGTTCTTTATCGTTTCCGGATGGGTAGGGAAAGAAACAAACGCCATGACTTGGGAGCAACTTAGAGCTCTCGTTGCGTTGGGGCATCAAATCGGATCTCACTCCTGGTCACACCCGCCCTTGGTTTCCTGCTCGGATGCCGATCTCCTCAATGAGCTGGCACGTTCCAAAGATGTCTTGCAGGACAAGCTCGGTACTACAGTGGAAGACATCTCTGTTCCCTACGGAAGGTGGGACAGCAGGACTCTGGCCGCATGTTCGAAAGCCGGATACCGGCGTGTCTATACATCTGATCCCTGGATGAGCCCGTGGTCTCAGGAAGGTCTATCCATCTTCGGCCGGCTGACGGTGCGCTCAACGATGGACTCGCGGCAGCTCTTGCACATATTGACGGCAAGGGGACCTTCAGTCCTGCTGCTTCGAGCGCCATACGCTGCGAAACAAGCTCTGAAGCAAGTGATTGGAGACAAATTATATCAGCGACTTCGGCAGTATTTTGCTCATGCGGATGAGCCGCAGGCCAGAGAGACGCGCTGACGGTTCGCACTTTTGTATTGAGTGAGGAGTTGTCAAACAACCGATGAACACGTTGCAATTGATTAGCTCTGGTGGGCAATACGGCGCCGAGAACATGGTGATCGGGCTTACTAAGGCCCTCAATTCTCTCGGATGCCCCACCACGCTCGGTGTATTCGACAATCAACAGAATTCCCACACCGAAGTTGGGCTGGTAGCGCAAGCTCAGGGGCTCCCCACGCAAATATTCAACTGCAAGGGCCGTCTGGACTGGGATGTAGTTCGCTCCATTCGTGACTTTTTGAAATCGAACGATATCCAAATTCTTCACACTCATGGCTATAAAGCAGACTTGTATGGATATGCAGCGGCGAGAACACTCAAAACTCGGCTTCTGGCAACCTCACACTACTGGACCCGCCGCACGCTTCCACTGCGACTCTATGCCTTCCTGGACCAGAAAGTATTGAGCAGGTTCCACATGGTTGTTGCCGTATCCGATGAAATTGCATCATCCATTGTGGATTCCGGCGCGGAGCACGAAAAAGTGATGACCATTGACAACGGGATAGACCTATCGCCCTTTGAGACTTCCGATCCCACGCTGGGAAGGGAGCTCCAGAAAGGGGCAAGGATTGTCGTCGGCTCCGTGGGCCGCCTCGTGGCACAGAAGGGATTTCCATTTTTTCTGCAGGCCGCGCAAGAGGTACTCAAGGACTTTCCTGAGGTTCTATTTGTAGTTGTTGGCGAGGGGCCCGATCGCCCAGCGCTCGAGGCATTGGCACGCGATCTACGACTCGGAGACCATTTCATCTTTGCAGGTCAACGCCGCGACATGCCGGGCGTGTATGCTTCCTTTGATATTTTTGTCCTTCCTTCTCTTGATGAAGGAATGCCTATCGCCATCCTGGAGGCTTTGGCGTCGAGAAAACCGATCGTGGCGACCCGTGTGGGCGCGGTTCCGAAATTGATCATCTCCGAACGCACTGGATTGCTTTTAGAGGCGGGCGATGTGATTGGATTGGCAGCAGCCATCAAACGATTAGTAGCTGATCGCCAGCTGCGAAATGAACTTGGAGAGAATGGTCATACTTTTGTGACTTCGAACTTCTCGGCAGAGGCGATGGCCAGGAAATATCTTTGCCTCTATGAAAATGCTTTGAAGAAACAGACCGAGTAAGAATTGCAGCTAGTTTCTGTCTTCGTCCCTTGGGCAACCATAGGCTCATTCAGTTGATCGCACAGAACTCGGAATCGACTAAGATGCACTCAGACATCCATGCAAAGGATCCCCGCTGCCAGAAATCCTTCTCAATTGTCATCCCGGCCTATAACGAGGAGGATTCAATCGGGCAGTGCCTTGCATCCATTTGTAGTGTCAATTTTCCGATGCAAGCTTTCGAAGTGATCGTGGTGGACAATGGCTCTACAGACCGGACCTTGGAGATGGCTGCCTCCTTTGCGGATCGTCTGAACCTGAAAATACTGCAAAAGCGCGATTGTCACATCTCCGCAGTCAGGAATTTCGGAGCCGCAAGGGCTGAGGGCACATACCTGGCTTTCCTGGACGCAGACATGCTCGTCGGGCAGGATTGGCTGGCGAGGGCAGTGTCCCACCTCTCGAAAGATACAGCCGGTATCATTGGTGGAACTCACAGAATTCCAGAGAATTCCACTTGGGTAGTGCGCGCTTGGTTCCAAGAACGATTGGCAGAGCGCCAGGGACACGTTTCTTACGTATCCAGCGGGAACTTGCTAATGAGCCGGGCAAACTTCATCCTGCTAGGTGGCTTCGACGAAGGCATAGAGACGAACGAAGACTGCGACCTTTGTTATCGGGCGCAGGCAGCGGGTTTGCCTGTGCTCTCTTTACCTGAGATTTCAGCCGTTCATTTGGGATTTCCGAGCACGCTTTTAGAGTTTTTCCGCAAGGAACAGTGGCATGGCAAGAGCGTGTTCAGCGTCTTTCTGCGGAACGTTAGAGCTCTCCAAAATGTCAGGGCAGTTTCGTTTGGCGGCTATTATCTTCTCTGTATCGCGGCGGTCTTGCTGGGCCTGGCCATCGCGGCCTTTTCCAGGAACTTCATCACTCTTTCGCTCGCGCTCCTTGCGGCCATATTTCCCCCGCTTGTTTTGAGTGCGGTCGTAAGTATTCGCCGGCGTCGGTTAGCTCTCTGGCTCCAATTGACAGTACTCTATTTAATGTATGGCGTTGCGCGTGGTGTTTGCCTTCTGGATGTACGGACTTGGGTCAGGCAATAACTCGGTTCTGACAACACGACGGGGAGGCGCCACATGCGTCTCATTCCGTCCGGACCCTACTTTACAATTACGGAAAGATTAGTCGGAGGATTTGGCTTTACAGGTGCCACGCCGGCTGCGAACTCATAAGCTCCAATGGAGGGCGGATTTGGGCGAAACAGTCCCCCCAAGTCAAAGGCGGAAGCTTGCGAATTCGTTCCTGCGCCTATTGCTGGGCTGCTGGTTTGCACGTGAAAATCATGGCTGCTGATACTGACGAATAGCGGGTCCGCATTTACATTGCTGGAAGTCGCAGATGGGCCGCTCCCATTGCCGAACCACAGATTGTTCGAACCGCTCATTTGCGAGACACCCGACCCGCCAGATGAACTAACATAAAGCTCTCCGGGCAAAACTTGAACAAGATTGTTCGTCAGGTTTAAAAATTGGGTTGTGCTGCCGCCCTTGTTAATCGCGCCAAGCTGGTTTGCGCCAACTCCTCCTGCTCCTCCATTTGCACCACAGTCATACAACGTGTTGTTGTAGACCTGGCTTGTTCCACTTCCAGGCGCTCCATTGTTCGATCCGTCAGCAAAGTAAATGCACGCATAATTCCCGCCCCCATCGGAAGGAACCGGACCGGTACCCGCGCGATAAACAAGGTTGTTGAAAACCTTGACGGGCCCCTGACTCGGGTCGATGGTCGACAGGTTGATGCCGTCACACCGCACATCGTGAACTATGTTGTCATGCACCTGAATGTCGAACTGATTGTATCCCGACGTATAGCTGACAGGACTGGAATAAAATTGTATTCCCCGGCAACCTGTAATCCGTGCGACCGTATTCCAACCCAGGTCAATGTGGTTGTCATCCGTTGAGAAATAAACGCCATGGTAGAACTTCGTATTCGTTCCCGTATCGTGCACATAATTGCCGTACACGTTCCAGTAGTTCGCCGCATCCGGCTCGAAGCATCCCTGGCTTCCACCTCCTACTGGACAGGACAAATCGTTGCCCACGATCCGCCAGTAATTTATGCCAGAACCGCCGATAGCGCGCCCGGTACTGCAAGCCTTCATATTTGCGATCGTCCAGTAGTCGTCCGCCTTAAAATAGTTGCTTCCGCGGAAGCCAAAGATATCATCGGCGGATGTGCAGAGGCCGACGCTGGCAACAGCGCCGGGATATCCGACAATTGCTTTGGGACTTCCTGCTGCTCCACTACCGTCGCCGCCAATCCAAACCATGCCGTTATAATTCTCGGTTGCGCTCTGGACAACTCCGTTCTCGATGTAAACGATGTCCCCTGCTGCGATGGTAGCGGCGCCTTTGGGTATCGTTGCCCAGCAGGAGGAGGGAAATTTTCCCGTGTTAGAATCGCTTCCGCTGGTTGAGACGCAATAGATATTTCCTGCGCGCACTGTAAACTGGCAATTCTCGCTCGGGTTCCCGCAGGCTGACGCTCCAGCCGAAGTCGTAACAACCACCTGTCCCGTCGCGGCGCTAGGACCTAATCCTACGGCAATCTTTTGCAGGCCAAGTTCTCCAGGAGCCGCCACGCCCCATTGATAATATTGAGCCACTTTCCCGCCACCAACCGTTACGGTCCCCGATCCCTGGGTCGTACCGAAGTTCTTCCCGTAGATTGTCAGGATCGTCCCGTTGTTGTTTTCTCCCCCCGTGTTTGGTCCATTTAGAAGGTCCGTGAAGAAGATCGTCGGACGCGGTGTTTGCCCTGCCGCACCTAAGGCCGTAAACAGGAGCACCAGCATAAGCGGTACTGCACGGCCCTTGTATTTCCAAACCATGAGAAGGCTCCTTCTAAAAAAGTCCGGCAAAGTTTGATCAGCACCCGACACGGCAATCAAGATTCATGTTGTCGAGAATTGTGCTAAACCAGCTAGGCCCCCGGGGAATCGTCCGCGAAATTCGACACCAACAGAAATAGGCCCCTCAGCCACAGGCGAATCGTAGCAATAACCCCCCGCATGGACTACTGACTCGAGGTACAAATTCGGGACAGGTGTTCTATCTGTACCTCAGGACTTTCGGTGTGGCGTGAACGGATGCACTCGTGCTAAACGGTGGCTCAATGGCACGCATCGCGTGAGGTTGCTGGACGCTATCTTGAACATTTCTTTAGGGTTACGATGAGATTTGTCCGCAGGGGCCGCAATCCGCGCCACAATAAAAGTCGAATCCAGAGCAGTTCAAAGAAGGCCAAGGGCGCAATTACGGCAAACTTTGCCACGGAGGCCACCAACCGAAGCTTCTCAATCTCGAAACCAGTTTGCTGGGCTAGCCGGCGAATCTGAGACTCGGTGTTTGCACGGTAGTAGGTCTTGAATACATCCTCCGCTGCACGTCCATCCAGCAATTGAATGAGCCGGCCCTTCATGAATTCTGGAACGAGGCGAGCAAACAGAGTCATATAGCCATAAGCATTGGGAGTATGGAAAACGAACAGACCGCCTGGTCTCAATATTCTGTGGATTTCACGGAATTGTAAATCGGGCTCCGCCAGGTGTTCCACAACCATGTTGGCCGTCACAAGGTCAAACGATTCATCCTTAAATGACAACGCGCTTATTTTCCCCTGAACCCTGAGCTGGATGGACCTGTGCTTAATCAGGGAGGGCCAGTCGTAATCAAATCCGACTACGAATTCGGCTTGTTGGACCAAACTCTTTTCCTGTTGCTCTCTCCAGGCAGGGAGAACTTGATGCCCACAACCGATATCGAGCCACCACGCATTCTGGGAAAGCACTTCCCGTAATCTGTCTTCGTAGAAATCCTGTGAGTACCTCAGTCCCGGAACAACTCGGCGCTGGATCTTGTCATAGAGGTGATATAGCCGACTTCGTTTCATTCGATCCTTTTTAAGCTAGACGTATTGAGCTTGCATTATATCGGGCCGTCGTCCTGTCTAACACAGGATCATCGTGCATCTGTGTAGAAATGCCTATCAGATGGCACGAAGACCACGCCGCCGAAACTCCCGGATTTCCGCTGAAGTCGGGAACGTGAAATAACTTCCGGCGGTATGGTCCAGTCGAACACGGTTCACTTTGTTATCGCGAATTTGTCTCAATACTTGAGCCATGCAGTGGGCTCCATGGCGCTTTGCGCGTTTTATCAAATTATCCAATGATTCGCCCGGCTCAACCGCCAGCTCTCCCTGGTAAAGAGCGTCACCTTCGTCTAATTTTGCCACCATGTGATGAATGGTGACTCCAACGGATTTCTCGCCATGAAACAATTGCCAGAAGGTGGGCATCATGCCTTTGTACCGCGGCAATGGCGCGTGGTGAATGTTAATGGCGCCCCGAGAGGCAACTTGGAGCAGAGGTTCTTTCAGAATATAAGGACAAGCAACGGAGACCAGCACATCTGGAGCGCGGCGCTTGATGGATTCCACAAATTCCGGTGAGTTAGGATTGCCGATTTGCACGTGAGAAATCCCATACGCGCCGCACAATTGTCCTATCGAATAGAAACGCCGCGCGTCCGGTTTCTTCAGGAACAGTCCAAAGACTCGCGAGGCCGCGAGCTGTGCCAGGAGTTTCGTGAGTCCCCTCACTCCATAGAGTTCCCTCAATTCTTTGAGAAGTTGTTTCCGCGAGCGTTTTCCCATTGTTGGAGAGGAGGCAATCTGGAGTATCTCGAATTCGCCCGCGTAATGGCGGATGAATTCGTCGAAAAACGGCAGGACATAAAGCGGATCGTCTTGGGTCAGAAACTCAATTCGCATGGTTGGTCAGGTCCGAACCGTTTCCCAGACCACATATTTCTTTCGGCGCAGCACTTCGATCAGGCTGCAGAGGGCGGCCGCATTCAAGGCGCAGAAATACAATGGAATCCCAAACGGTTTCCAGCGGCGATGAATTGGCAGCACGAGCGAAAGAAGCGCCATGGAATAGAAAACCACCTGCGCCGCGAGGAATGCTGCGTAATAAGAACTCTGCCAGAGCACAACGTTGCTCGCCAGGAGAACAAGCAAGAAGAGCGGGACCAGCCAACGCGAGATCTTGTGCGACCAGAGTTGAAAGGATACCCATGCAAATTTCCACGGAGTGAGCAGATCCGGAACGCTGAGGAGGCCATTTATCCCGCGCGTGATGACGCGTACACGCATGGAGAATTCCTCGGAGGTTGACTGCGTTGTCTCTTCGTAAGCGAGCGCTCGATCTTCAAAAACGACTTTATACCCCCGGCGAATCACGTGTAACGGCTGAACCAGGTCACTAATGACATCGGGAGCCAGCGCGCTGTAGGCCTCGCGGCGAACGGAATAGATGCATCCACAACATCCAGTGATGGTGTAGATGCGAGATTGCATGCGCTTGATGAGGTTCTCGTAATTCCAGAAGGCGATTGTTCCTAAACCGGTAGGCGATCTGCCCTCGGGATCAAAATATTGGTAACGTCCGCTCACCGCTCCCACTTTGGGGTCGGAATAATTTGAAGCAAGATGACGGAGCGCCTGGGGATGATAAGTCGTGGTGGCATCGGAGAAGATCAACACGTCGCCGCGAGCAATCTTCACCCCTTCGTTCTGGGCGTTGGTCTTACCCTTGCGGCCCGCAACGCGCACCAACTGCACCCGGGGATCTCGGAAGGATTCGACAATGGCATCTGTCCGATCGGTTGAGCCATCCGACAGAACAAGAATCTCGATCAAGTCAGCGGCGTAATCAAGGGCCAGCGTTTGTTCAATCTTCTTTCGAATGCCCGCTTCTTCGTTGTATGCGGCGACCAAAATAGACAGGCGAGGAGTGTAGTCTCCCCCCGGGCGCCGGCGGGGAACAACCGCTGCAAGTATGGCCAGGAGGAGAGGGTATCCCACGTAAATGTAAAAGAGCGCACAGAAGGAAACCCAGAAGATGATCTCGATAATGCGCATCGGGCTAATTCCGTTTCTCCGCAAGCAAATTGTCGTAGCACTCCATCAGCCTTCGCATCATGACATCTGCTGTGAACTTACTTCCGACAATCTCCTTGCCGGCAGCTCCCATGCGCGCCGCTTCCGCCGGATTGCGCAGGAGCATCAAGATTCTTTCTGCTGACGCATCGGCATTCTCGCTTTCCACCAGGTAGCCGCTCCGTCCATCTTCCAGGGCTTCGGAGTTCCCTCCAACGCGGGTCGCAACACAGGGCAAACCGCAAGCCATTGCCTCGATCAGAGCATTCGAAAATCCTTCACTGCGGGAAGGCAAAAAGAAAACCTCTGACATTTTCAGGAAGGGAAAGATATCCTCAGATTCCCCCAGGAAGCGGACATTCTTTTCAATTCCAAGGGCGACAATCCGTTCTTGGATTGCTTGAAAGTGTGCGGGCTCCGAGTTCTGTCCGACCACCAGGAAAATCGCGTTTGGAAAGTGACGCGCCACTTTCGCCGCTGCCTCCACCAGGATGTCAATCCCTTTTACACGTCGAATATTACCTATGCTGGTGATGAGACGAGCTGAGGGATCCAGGCCCAGACGTGCTCTTAGCTCACCGGCTCCGTTCCTGCTCGCAATCTTGTCGAGCGCGAGTCCGTTATAGACGGTCATGACCTTTTGCGGAGCCAGATGGTCATTCTGAATACAGAATTGTCGCACCGCTTCCGAAACGGTTAGAACGCGATCGAATGTCGGATTCATTATTCGATAAGCGATGTGGTGCATTCTCGTTCGAAGGATTCCCATATCGCGACGGCTCGATACCACTGCCTTGCAACCACTCATTTTGGCGAGCGGAGCAGCCCATAGATCGGAAGTTTCAAAGAAGGTGTGGACAATGGAAATCTTTTGATCTCGAATCCTTCGTCTTATTTTTCGGGCGACTTGCAAAGCTGTCCAATCATAAGTCTTCTGTAGTGGCAAGACCTCGTAAGGACAAGGAAAATCAGCAAAGATATTCAAACCAGGATTAATTCGGAAGGTAAGCAAAGAACTGCGAAAACGGTCTTTAGGAAGTGCTCGAAGAATGCTCAAGAGCATTCGCTCGGCTCCTCCCAGCTCGCATAGCTGATCAATAATGTACAGCACATTGATGGGGCTTTGCGCTGGAGAATCGGATATTGGCACAGGTGCGTTCATCCGAGAAATGCCTCCGGAGCGGAAGACATGGACAGCGGAATCTCCGCTTCCTCCGCGATGGGCTGTTGTTCTTGCTCCTTGATCATAAGCAGGCCGCGGGACATGAAGCCGAGCAAAACCCAGAGAAATCCGTTAACTTGCAGGTAACTCCAGCGGTCGCCGAAAAAATTGACGACAATTGTGCACCCAAACATCGCGAAAAGCGCGCACCCGAGCGCACTGAGGAACGGATCCTCTGCTTCACGGTAGAGTCGCAAGGACAACTTCCACACCACTCTCAGCAAAAACAAGAATGCAAGAAATCCGACGATGCCTAATTCCAGGAGGACTTTTACATAGTAATTATGGGTGTCACTGTAGCCGCTGCGGCGCTTCATGAACTGATATGTATCAAATCCAGTTCCGGTTATGCCGATAATCGGATTCTGAGTGATAATTTGCAGGGCGTCTTGCCATAGGCCCACACGCTCTTCTGCTGACGAATCCAGTCCTTCCTTGTCACTGTAAGTCATTTCCACGCGCTGGGTAACCGCGTTGGGAACAAAAGCCCGCCAAGTGGCCAGAATGACGAGCAATACGATCAATAATTTTCGCTCTTTTATCAGACCGATAATGAATATCCCAACCAGGAACCCGAGATAGGACCCTCGCGATAACGTTAGCTCAAGGCAATAGATGCTTGTCAGCGCCACTGCACAAAGCCCCAATTTGAGCACCAGCTTCCTTGCACAAACTGCAAGACCGATTAGAAATATTGCGAACTCGGCTTGGAAGGCCCCCATGCCGTTTTCTCCCGCGTAGCCGAGCGGACCGGCATCTCGAAGTTCATACGAGAACTGCGAGAAATCTCTGCTCCCGACCGTGCTGTAATAATCCCGGTTGACAAGAAGAACGGACAGACACATCAGCCCGATGATTAGGTACATCTGCCTTTTCGTGCGGATCGCAGCCGCGGCAATAAAAAACAGGGCCAGCATCTCCACATAATTCTTCCAATCCGAGAACCGCGGGTCTTGCACTGAAATCGGCAGATCTCCGCCCAGATAAAACGCTCCCTGCCACAGCGAGAGATAAATAAAACCAATAAATAGCAGAATAATTTTATTAATCGGCGAAAAGACGAAAATCGGTCTTTCCTTCCTCACGAGCAGGCCAATCAAAACGCCGAGGAGCAGAATATCAACGAGCTTTTCGCCAAATAAAAATGTATGAATCCAGTAACGGGCGGTTTGCATCGGAAGCAAAGGCACGAGAAAGTACAGGCCGATCTGGGGTTTCCAGAAAATCGACAACAGGAACGCCGCGATCGCCCCGTAGTATATGAAGTAGGGTGCGAGGCTATGAAGTCCGATGTGCATATTAGTTTGGCAGTCGTCGAATTCGTTCTGGGCCTTCCGAACCGTTAGAGATATTTCCGGTCATTGTGGTGTATTGCCATAGAACCCAGATTGCGTCGCATGTTTTTCCAAGCCGAAATTCTTCGCGCCTTTCCAGTTGCGCTGTTTGCCGCGCTCAGCGGGCCGAAAGGTCACTGACTTGCTCCTCCACTGCTTTGGGTCCACTCGGGTACTTCACAATTATGGCTGGCACGCCCATCACGGTGGCTCCGGGTGGCACATCGCGGTTCACTAAGCTGTTTGCCGCGATGCGCGCGCCATCCCCGATCTCAATGCCCCCGATCAGTACGGCTCCTGCGCCTATGGATACATCGCAACCAAGCCGGGGGACCCCGGTCCGCCCAAGTCCGGCGGTACCAATCGTGACTTGATGCGAGAGATCACAATTCTTCCCGATTACGGTGCGGTGATGCAAAACAACTCCACCGACGTGGGTGATACAGAGCCCGCCGCCAATCTCGGCGTTGGGAGGCAATCTCATTTGCAGGACTGCCTCGCAAAAAATGTTTCCTGCAAAGTGCACCACTTTTAAGGGCGCGCGCAGGATCCGGAGAGAATTTCCCCGATAAACCGAATTGCCAAATCGATACCAGGCGATGGCCCAAAATGCCGGATTCCCCCAGATGTCGATCCACCTGGCGCCTTTCGCGCGGTATCGGGCCACGTCCTCTCTCAATTCAGAGCGCATGGGATTTACTCGGGGCTCGCTAGGACTGCGGTTCGTTTTTCCCTGCTCCGTGCTTTGCAAATTTCCATGCTTGCGTCGTGGAGCATGCGGGCCCGGTCTCTCCACTGAAACTCGCGCTGCACGCGGTCTCTTCCGGCATTTCCAAGTTGACACCGTAAGTTGGTATCCGTGAGCAGCATTCGAAGCGTAGCGGTCAATTCATCGAGTTGGCTGGCGTCAACTCGAAATCCTGTTTTGCCCTCCACAATGGCATCTGCCGTTCCTCCCGAGCGCCCGCCAATCACTGGTTTCCCCGTTGCATTTGCTTCCAGGAACACCATGCCGAATCCCTCCAGGTCCCCGTTTGCTTCCTCACGATTCAGCATGGCAAATACATCGCATAAGTTGTAGCAGTCCGGAAGTAATTCTTCCGGAACGTGCCCCCCAAACCGAACGGCATCCATGATTCCCAATTCCGCAGCGAGTTTCTGGAGCCTTTGCTCCTCCGGCCCGCGTCCCACGATTAGATACACTGCGTCCGGCAATTCCCGCGTGAGGCGCGCGATTGCACGCAGCACGAGATCGTGTCCTTTTCGCGAAACCAGCCGCGCTACCGTAAGAACGACTTTTTTCCCTTTGAGATTCCACTTCTCGATCAAGTCCTCGCGGGCGGGTCTGGGCGAAAAACGATCCAGATCCACTCCCGGAGTGATTTTGACGATGCGCGATTCCGGCACACCTATTCGAAGCAGACCCTTTCTTGCGAACTCCGCGTTCGCCACGACCGCATCCGCTCCCAGGTAGATTCTGTCACGCACACGCGGTTGATATTTGTACCGATCGGTGAGTGCGATGTCCTCGCCATGACAATATGCGAGATAAGGAAGGCCCGTCATCTTCTTCAAAATCAGGGCGCTCACAGCCTGTGGGTACAAATCCCCCGCGTGGAGAATCTCCGGGTTCTCTTTGTGTATGTGCCATGCGGCGTGCAGAAACGGGCCGAGTCCCTTGGGTAATTCCTGCAGTCGCCAGGTGGAAAGCGGTTTAAGCCATCGAGCGATTCCGAAAGAATCGGATGACACTCTGCGATCAAATTCTTCCCAGCCGGGAACCTTTTTCGTCGCGATAGTCACTCGCGTGTCGTCGAATTCCGCGAGGTGCCGGTAAAGGTTGTAGTAATACTCGCGAGAGCCTCCGGCATGAGGCAAAAAAGAGTCCGTCAGCATCAGAATCTTCATAGCATTATCAGGAGTCAGATCAGAATCGCTCAAGTGCCGATTCTCCAAGTCGCGGCAGCAAAACAAGCCTGCCGAACCATCCTCTTTGACCACTTGTCAGAGAATTGCGTGTGTTCTCCACAGAAATGCTGCCACAGCCCCAATCCCGAGGATCGAAACGGTGATACAGAAAGCAGCAAACTGCAGATACCTGCGACGTTCCAAAGGCGATTGAATGTGTGGAATAGCCGCGAGCAAAGGGATGGGCTCGGGGTAGGCAACGCGAACCTCTCTCTCCGTCTTGACTCTGGGATCAAGGAATTCTTTTACGATCACCACAGCGAGGGCGCCAAAAAACGACATAAAGAATGAGAGCGCCATGAGCTTGCGACGGTTCGGTTTGAAGGGCTTCTCGGGAACGCGAGCGGGATCCAGCAGAATGAATCTTTCTCCTTTCTCCTGGGTATCCAGCTCATTCGACATGTCCGCCGCATAGCTCTTGCCCAGCAAAGACTCGTACCGGGCCTTCGAAATATCATAGTTGCGCGTAAGATCTATCATCTCCTGCTCGCGCCGTGGGATTGCCTCGACTTTCGCCTGATAATTCGCAGTTTGCTCCCGGATTCGCTTTTGTTCTTCCTTCAAACGCTGCATTTCCTTCGCGATAGCTTCGAGCCGCAGTCCTTTTACGGTGGGCTTGGTCGAAATCGCCGTCTCAAAAGGTTTATCCGCCGGGAGCGCATTTAAGCTTTCGTTGACATGATTCAGCCGCCGGACCACCTCCTGCACATCAGGGAACTCGTCGGTATAGCGCCGGCGAAGTTCACTCAGCCTTGTCTCGAGTTGGTTCTTCTCCATCTCCAACCGCACCCTCTCGGACGTTGGTTGAGGAGTGCCTCCGGGCATCGCCACCGAGTCTGGTAGCTGCGTGAGAGTCAGCCGTTCCTCATCGAGTCGGCTTAAACTACTCGCATTCGCCTGCAACTCCGCCTGCAAGCCCGACACAGTATGAAGAAGTGCTTCTTGTTGCTGCGGCAACTCCCCGAGATGAGACATCTTGTATTGACGAAGCTTATCTTCCTGCTCTTCCAGTGCCTTCTTCGCTTCTTGCAATTGCGTGCTCAAAAATTCCGTTGTTCCAGCGGCGTGTTGCTCGCGGCTCTTGAGACTCCAGGAGATAAAGTCCGAAGCCAGCTGATTTGTCACCTTGGCAACGACGGCAGGGTCTTTCCCCTGATAGGTAATCGAGAAAACAGCCAAGCCGCTTCCAGACTGCTTAACGTCAATCTCCACGTCGTTTCTCATCTGCTCTATGACTGCCTCACGTGTGGACGTTCGGCGCTGTTGCGGATAGAGGTCCCACTGATCAATGACCTGCTGCAAGCGGGTCTCACTCAACACCTCTTGGCTGATGGTTTGCAGCCGATCCAGCGGGCTTACCCGCACGAGTTCTGAAACGAACTGTTCCGGCACCCTCTGAGGGTCCACCTCGACTGTCGTCGTGGCCTTATATTTGTTCGGCAAGAGTGCGATCCCGACGAACGCGATGAGCGTCAGCCCAACCGTCATTAAATAGACCCGCCATTTATCGCGTCGGATGACCTGCAAGTACTCCTGTACTTGCGCGAGAGACATTTCTGTGTTCGGAGAATTCATCTATTTCTTCCCTTGCCATCCCGGTTGGGCAATCATTAACATTTCCATCTGTCACAACTCCTGTGGCTCAGTCCTTCGCTCACTTCACAATTCGCATGGGAAGCGGGTTCCATCCCAGCGAGATCAGTGCCACATTCTGTTTTTGAGTCGGCCCGCCGGCAACTTGCTCGAAGCGTCTATAGCTTGTTCCGAGGGAAATGGTACGCGACAGCTTCCAAGAAAGATCAGCTCCGACGAAATAGCCTACATAGGCTCCCAGGCCGGCTTGCGCCCGAACGCTTCGGTCATAACCTGAGTTCAAGCTAATCTCGACAGCTTCCGTAAGCTGTCTGCCGTACGAGACCGCGGCGGTGTCGCTCCAGAGCGTATTAGCCAAATAGTTGGTCAAGTAGGAGCGCCCAGCCGTGAGCGCCACTCGAGACCTTCGGCTCAAGGGATAAGCTATGCTGATTGCGTAATTCCCACCGAGGGACTTGCTGTTACAGGGAGAAGTTTGAAACTCGGGGCCGCCGCCTACACTCACACTGATGTGGTGACTAACTATATGTGAAATTCCGAACGTGAAGCCGTAGCCGTCACAACCCGTCAGGGAAAATCCTTGGTGGAAGTAGTTGCCTCCGACATTCAGCGACGTGCGCGACGATACTGCTGCAGCATACGATACTTGAGCGAAAGTCGACCTGCTGCTTTGACCGCCATCCAGCGATGTAAAATACGACTCCCCAACGGAAAAATTCATCGATTGCGATGCGCTTTTCTGCCAGGTGAGGGCCGCAGTGTCCGAATTCGAAAATACGTTGCCTCGATTGAGCTGGAAAACGGCCGAACTGGGGTCTGCCACCGGAACACCGTTATTGACGTTGAACGCAGGCGGACTCAGCAATCGAGAGGAATCCGTTCCGTAGGAATTCGAGCTGTTCAACTGCAGCAACCAGTTCGGTGCTATCGGCTGGGCAAAAGAAATGTTTCCGGAATGAAACACGTGGCGACTCGACAGATCAGAGGTGCTTTGAACGACGGAGGGCTCATATTGGAAACTAAATGACGAATGATTGCTTGCGTTGATGATTGCAAGATGGGCGTTCCACAACAGCGCGCTGCTGTCCTGACTTCCGAAATTCTCCTCAAAATTATTAACGTATGACTCTGAAACTCCCATGCCATACATAAAGAACGTGCGCCGCCTCGCTTGCAACGTCAAAAGATCCACGTACCGCTGATCCGTCCCCAGGAGTGCGATACTTTGCGAATAGCTGGGCATCGCCAGAACGACCGGCTTGACGTCCTGCGACTCCGTCGAAGGAGCCGGCGTGTCGGGGTTTTGCTGCGCGACAAGGACGGCGCCGCTGCCGCTCAGACCCAAGAGGCAAAGCACCATCCGCATCCATAAACCGCAAAGTCTAGTATCACTCTTTTTTCTCATGGCACCACGACCGTGTCACCAGGGCGCACCAGTATGTTTTGCTCCGGTTTCTCTCCCTTGATGACCTGCGAATAATTAAAAGCAAATTTCTGCTGCTTTCCATCCACTGTTCTCAATACGAAGATGCCCTTCTTGTTCGCGAATTGCCCCAGCCCGCCGGCGTTGGTGATCAGCTGCAATACCGTGGTTGGAACGAGCAGTGGATACGCACCCGGCTTGCCCACCTCACCGGTAACGAACGCCATTCTGCTTCGGATCTCCGTTACCGTCACTGTGACTTGGGGGTTCGTTAAGATCGATTGCAACTTGTTGGCCAACAATGTCTGGGTCTGCACAGGAGTCAGCCCGCTAACGTGCACTTCTCCAATCAGTGGAAGTGAAATCTTCCCGTCCGGTCGCACGACGACACTCTGGGATATTTCCGGCTCTTTCCAAACATTGATATTCAGGACATCGGATTCTCCGATGACAAAGTCGCTCGGTGTCGCGATCGGTGCGGAAGCCGTTGCAGTTCCCTTCGAATCGGCGCTCTTCCCCTGAACAACTGGCTTCTGCTGGTTCGCCGGGTTTTCCGACCCGGCCGTTTGACCGAAGCCGGCTTGGCCATATCCAAGGACGGCTACCAGCAAACTCCCGATTAGGCAGCTTTTGGTTCTTTCAATCATTCGTCTCTTGTCCCTTCAGCGGGTTTGCTTAGAAGCCCTGCAAGTGTAAGTGAAGCACGTGGCCTACCATGTGAAGAATAAGAATGCCTGTTAAGTCCTTTCTTTTCAGTAAGTCGGCGGACGACCCCAGACCTGGTATATTCAGCGAGAAGAAAATTGTTTCCCGGTGCTGGCTAGGATATTCCCCTCCCCAAAAGACAGGTAGCGGATGACCCGGGAACCAAAAAAGAGGTAGATGTTACTGCGCGCCCCGTCCGAGAATGATCACTTTGGCGGTCTCAAACAGAATTGCAAAATCCACGAACAGCGACATGTTTTTCAAGTAAAACAGGTCAAATTCCAGCTTCCCTTTGGCATCGTCAAGGCTAGCGCCGTACCTGAATCTCACTTGCGCCCACCCCGTTAGACCGGGCCGGATCGAGTGCCGAAGGCTGTAGAAGGGGATCTCCTTCTCCAGTTGCTCACAGAAGTACGGCCGTTCTGGACGCGGCCCCACCAGGCTCATCTCACCGCGAAGCACGTTGAATAGCTGCGGGATTTCATCCAGGCGGGTCTTCCGTAGGATTCGGCCGATCCGCGTGATTCGGCTGTCACTCTGTTCCGCCCATCGTGGCCCATCCTTCTCTGCGTCTTGCACCATGGACCTGAATTTGAGTAGTTCGAATTCGCGGCCCTCGTGCCCTGCGCGCGTTTGACGGAAGAAGATGGGGCTGCCACTGTCCAAATAGATCGCCAGCGCAATCAACGGTATCAGCGGCGAGACGATTATGAGGATACTCAATGAAACCAGGATATCCATCAATCTCTTTGCAGCCAGCAATAGTCGGGGTTTTTTGAATCCATCCGACAGGATCAGCCAACTGGGTGAAAGCCGCTCCAGCAGAATGCGCCCGTGAAGACGCTCGAAGCAGCTGTGCACATCCTCGATTCGCACGCCGCTGAATTTGACTTTGAGTAGCTGTTTGATCGGCGTGCCGCCCCTTCGTTCCTTCAATGACAGGATGATCCGGTCGACTCTCTCCTGGGCTACAATCTGCTCCACGTTCGCGAAGTCACCGATAATCTTGGGATTCACAAGAGAACGCCCAATGTCTTGGCCATTCTCGTCCAGGAATCCAACCACCTTCAGGTTATATTCCGGATGGGCGAGGACGTGTCGCACCAACAAGATGCCTGATTCTCCTGTCCCCATGATGAGTACACGCTCGTCACCCCGTGATAAGAGGTTTGTCGCGTTTGCTGACAACCGCCAGCCGATCAAGAGGGCAAGGATCATTGGCGTCGCCAACAACGCAGTGCCGCGGCCCAGACTGGTTGCGGGGGAAATATAAAACAACAGGGCCAACAAAAAGCACGCGGCCGCCAGGGCTTGCATGGTGTGGACAAACAGGTTGTCTCTGCGCCTCACCACTTGAAAATCGTAGAGATCGTTGAAGTAGAGAGACAGCCCGCAAACAGTCGTGATCAGAACAATCTTTGTCCACAGGCTTATTTGCAGAACCATTTCCGCGAAAGGCCTGGACGTGCGTGCCGAACTGGCAGCCAGCAGGGCTAGTATGATGGCCGCCCCGTCAACTCCTACGAGGAGCAAGGTTCTGGCAGGAACCTCATGAGTACCAATCTTAGGCATAAGAGCTCAGGAACTGAGGTTTTCGCCCTGGAAGCGATTTTGAACGCCCAGCCTCGATGGTGAATGCACGTCCGAGTCCAGACACAAACCACATATCTCATTCAGTTTCAGTTGCTTAGAAGATCTTGTCGGAGTGGCCATCAGTGCGTGGGAAAACTGTTTCTTCTTTCTCTCCCGCGACGTTCACAGCCCTGCACTCGCGAAACACCTCTTTACGGGAGGTCCCCGTCCTCTCCAGGAGAGAGGCTCGGCACGGCCCCCGTGGGTTGGAGAGTACGGTCGTATTTTTCAAAGAGCCAACTTTCTTCGGCATTCAAGTAGCGGGCGAGTTGCGTTCGTTGCGTTTTCGATGGCTCGCGATAGCCGTGAATGATCTTGCTAAGCACACTCTCGTCTATGCCGAGCGCTTTGGCGATATCGATTTGATGGAATCCCAATCGAAAAACTTGCAGCTTGATGTTTACATACATAGTCGCCTTGGAACCCCCGTTCTGGCACTCAACTCAGTGCAACCTGTTCTTCTCTCTCCTGCGAGTTGGCCGCTTGCCAGCGACGTCTCCGCACGAATGGATTTTTCAGCTCTTGGCTTCAGCATATTTGTACCCATAGTATTGCTTCTCGTTGGTATCGGTCCCGTTGAGAACGACTCCCAGCAGCTTCTTGCGATCGAGCGCGTTCGCCGTTTTCTGCAGAAACTCCCGATCGCCATGCCGCGCGCGCACCACCATGACCACCCCGTCGCAAGCCGCGCTGATCAGCTCAAAATCCGCCAGCGGCAGGAGCGGCGGTGTGTCGATGAGAATGAGATTGAAAAGTTCGCTGCAGCGCACGATGAATTCCTGCCAGTGCGGCCCAGTGAAGGGTTCCGGCGGGGGTGACGAAACGGTGCCGGCCGGAAGAACGAACAAATTGGTTTGATTGGTCGCTACAAACGCTTCATCTGGCGTTACATCTCCAGCGAGAACTTCTGCAAGTCCCACCGTGCCCGGATGATCGAGCATCCTGGTCAGCCCGTAGGTGCGTAAGTCGCCATCGATAACCAGTACGCGCTGCTTCGGAAGTTGCGCGTAACACAAGCCAAGATTCATGGTCGTCAGGGTCTTGCCTTCGCCCGGCAAGGAGCTGGTGATGGCAATCGATTTCACCCCTGTCTTTGCCTGTGCTCGCATTAGTCTTGTCCGCAACCCTCGATAGGCTTCTAGTGCCGCCTTCGAGGACTCATCTTGACGGAGCACCAGCCGCGCTGCGGTCCCATTTCCTACGTGGACTTGCCGGCATTGGCTGAGGCGCGCGTCCGTCAACGGCGTTTCCGGAGCTGCGCCCTGCTTGATAGACTCCAACATCTCGCGCACGTCCAGACCCTGGTCCGAAAGCTTCTGCTGCGCCCACTGATTTGCCTTCTGCGTTTCGTTGAAAAACTTGCTCATCTATAGCTCCATGGAAGAGGCGCGACGCAGCTTCATCGCTCGAATCAAAACATCGACGGCGGACTCGATAACCTGGTCGCCGGCTGGATCTTTTTCGTGTATCGCGTTGACCACCATCGCCACCTGCTTCTTGATGCTCATCTCGGGGGGGATCTCCTCCGCAACGGGCACCAGAGCACTTCGCTTTTTCATGGCTTGAACCAATCGGTCGAGCGCGGACCCGACGTCTGCGTCTCCTGCGGCTTCGTACCGGCTGTTCCCGTTCGCTGAACCTGCGCCATTGCCACTAAACGCCAGTTCGACTCTCTTCTCGTACAATCCCAGCTCGGATGCCGATTCCTTAACGGTCGCCAGATCGACAGCTGGTTTCTGTGCTTTGTAGCCGTTCGTCAGGCATGCGTCGCAGAGCAAATTGATGAGTCGTGGGACTCCCTCGGTGAGCCGTACAATCTCTTCGAGGACTTGCGTCGGAAACAGCGTTGTAGTGCCACGAAATCCTGCAGAATGAAGACGCTCTGCAACGTACGCTCGCACCTCGGCAAGGTTCAGCGCCCGCAGCGAACAACTGCTCGCTACACGTTGCGACAGTGCGCGCATTTCGGGCCTGCGCAAGATGCCTAGAAGCTCCGGCTGGCCGCACAGGACGATCTGCAACAACTTTTCCTGGTACGTATCCGCGTTGCTCAGCAAACGAATCTCTTCCAGCAGCTCGGGCGTGAGCAAATGCGCCTCGTCCACCAATAGCAGCGACGTGCCTCCCTTTCTCTGGGTCTCCAGAAGCATCCTCTGGAGAGCCGAAAGACGCGCCGGCTTGCTTGTCCCCGTGCACGGAATTTCAAATTCCGTGAGGATCATCTCCAGAAACTCTTCCCGGCTGAGTGTCGGATTAAGAATGAATGCAGAGGAAATCGGATGATTCGCCGCTGCCCGCTCCGAAAGGATTTGCAGAGCGGTGTGCACAACCGTGGTTTTTCCCGTCCCAATTGGGCCGGTCATGAGTACAAACCCTTTGCGGCGCATGACCGCCTCGACCAGCGTGGCCAGCGCCGCAGCGTGAGGCTCGGCGAGGTGAAAGAACCGTGGATCCGAGGTCAACCGAAAGGGCTCTTCGCGCAAATTGTAGAAAGTCGTGTACATGTGTTAGGTAGAGCCTGTCGGTTTGCGGCTAACGCTCTTGGAAGCCACCAGAATCAGGCCTTTCTGCAGTGCTTCCTCTCCGCGTACTTTTAGCGTTAATGCGATTTGCTCCAATCGGACCCCCAACCCTATTCCTGCACGGATGCAAGGCTGTCAAGAAGTTTCCGACACGACCAATCCAGCACATCATGTTCCAGTCGCTTGGGAGCCTGTCAGATATCGCTAGAAACTAAGTTCTTTTTTTTCAGTATCTTGGGATTGGTCGGCAAACGGCCTTCTCCACCTCCAAGAGCGCAAGCCCCACTTTGGGGGAAAGAAATTTCCCAATTGCGCCTTTCCGAGAATCGCGAGTGACAATCTTTCTCACCCGCTTATCAGGCTATTGGGGACATTTGGAGTCGCGGGACAAAGTGAACAGCTTGGGAAAAAACTTGCTCGAATGCTGCGAAACAATTCCGGATATTTGCGGAGCCGCAAAATCACACTACGCTAAATCACTGAAAACAAAAGCCTACTGCGCCCACGCCATTGGACGCATGCATGCTTCCATAGATTGCGACTATAGGAGAACCCGTGACTTTCCTCGAAACGCTTTCAGACTCTGCTCAGCTGTTCTTTCTTGGCTCGGTGTTCTTGCTCGGGGGTTTCGCCATTCGCGGAATTCGCTCTGCGATCAGTCAATATCGTATTTCCTTCTCGCCGAAGCGCCAGCCACCACCGGAACAAATCTGCCAGACAAATTCGTAATTGAATCATCCACATTCTGCAGGGCAGTAGAGCCAACCACACTGAAACTGTACGCGCGTGAACCCTCCGCTCTCCGGACAGTTACACGGGTAGTAGCCGAGCTCGCCTCACATGGGCTGTTTCTGGCTGCCTGACAATGGAAAAGGGGGAGCAGGTTGCTTTTGTGCTCCCCAGGACAATTTATGGTATGACCGCTGTCACCTGGTTTGAATCGAGGCTCTCAACGCCGCTGCTGTCCACTGCCGTTGTCACGTAGAAGTAAGTGACCCCGCTTTGCACGGCTGTGTCGGTGTAGCTAACTCCTGTAACGAGAGAGGTGTTGATTAGGGTGTACGGCCCGCCGTTCACAGTTCCCCTGTAAACGTTGTAACCGGAGACTGTTGAGGTGCTGGCCGTCCAGCTCAGCGCCGCGGAGTGCGCCTGCAGCGCTGTAGCTGTAAAGTTCACAGCGCCGACGTTGGCTCCATTCACCGTCACGCTCTGATTCACGGGGGTGAACGTGTATCCCACGTTGCTGGGAGTGACCATATATGCCCCGTTGGCCAAACCCGTGAAAGTGAAAACGCCAGTGTTGTTGGAGGTTGTCACGGCATTAGCCGCGCCGCTCAGCGTCACCGTCGCACCACTTCCGCCCGTCGTCGGGCTGATCGTCCCGGAGATGCTGAATGTCGGCCCAACTTGCGCTGTAGCGGTGAAATTTACTCCCGTAACGTTGGCTCCGCTTACGGTCGCACTTTGGCTTACCGGCGAAAAGGTGTAGCCCGTTCGGCTTGGCGTAACCGCGTATGCTCCGTTGCTCAAGCCCGTAAACGTGTAGTTGCCGGAGCTGTTGGCCGTCGTCGTGGCGCTCGTCACCCCACTCAACGTCACCGTGGCTCCATTTCCGCCTGCTGCGGGACTGATTGTCCCGGAGATGCTGTACGTCGGATTGACTTGCTGGATGGCCGTAAAACTCACTCCCGTTACCGCCGCTCCGTTAACCGTTACATTCTGGCTCGCGGGATTAAACGTATATCCGGTGCGACTCGGCGTCAGCGTATAAGTTCCGTTCGCCAATCCCGAAAATGTGAAAGCGCCCGAGCTGTTCGCCGTCGTGGTCGCGCTGGCGGCCCCGCTCAACGTCACCGTCGCCCCATTCCCGCCTGCTGCGGGGCTGATTGTCCCGGAGATGCTGTACGTCGGGTTGACTTGCTGGGTGGCCGTAAAGCTCACTCCTGTCACCGTCGCTCCAGATACCGTCACATTCTGGCTCGTGGGGTTAAACGTATACCCCGTGCGACTCGGCGTCAGTGTATAAGTCCCGTTCCGCAATCCCGAAAAAGTGAAGGCTCCCGCGCTGTTCGCCATCGCCGTCGCGCTCGAGGCCCCGCTCAACGTCACCATCGTCCCATTCCCGCCTGCTGCAGGGGTGATCGTGCCCGATAAGTTAAAGGTTCCCGGCGGAGGTGTTTGCTGAGAGGGTTGGCCCACAAGACCTGCACACCCCCACACAAACAGGATTGGCGAGAGTATTGCCGCGAGTAAAAGAGCTTGCCTGGTCCCCAAGCGGTGGAAGCTCGCACTTGCAAGCTTCCCGATCCAAACTTTCGTTCGTTCAATCCTCATCGTCCAGGCCCCTCAGACATTTGCCCGGACACAATCTTACGTCCCGAGGATTTGGAATGAAGCTGATTAGAAGTCTAAATTAGGTACAGGTGTTAACACTGTACGTCAGGCCCATCAAACGACTGACCTGTCCCCAGCTACGCGCAGCAGATCACATGAGATCTGGAGCAGTTGAGCGGTCCTCTTCGATTCAAATCTCACTCTTTGCCACCGCCGGCCTTAGGCCGGATCTCCACGTCCTTGCGGGCCGCGAATGGATTGGACGTGCTATTCGTCCCGTTCTCATCCCGCGCCACCGCCACCACCACGATGGTCTTCAGTCCGAAGGGGGGGCCATAGGAAAACTCGTCGGAGATGTCGTCGACTTTGCCCGCTGCATCTGTGGGATTCGGGACGCTGCGCAGAAGTTTCGGATGTTTTGCGTCGGTGTAGTCAAGAATTTCGAAATGATCGATGCAGTCGTTCGTCCGGCTGGAGCTGCAGGCTGGCTGGCGTGTGTAATCGTAGGACCAACTTACCTTAACTCGCGCCGCCAGGGCTCCGCTGTAGAAAAGCAGGACCGCTATGAACGGAAGCACGCCGGCGGTTACCAGCA
>Ga0210409_10001052_pt1 | contig 38602 bp, 32 predicted proteins | sample IncBWH17MmetaG_FD_161649 | JGI IMG/M metagenome (GOLD analysis project Ga0210409, IMG submission 161649) | Forest soil microbial communities from Barre Woods Harvard Forest LTER site, Petersham, Massachusetts, United States - Inc-BW-H-17-M | ecosystem: Environmental > Terrestrial > Soil >... | reverse complement strand
ACCGGAAGACACATAATCAGGCGGTGTTCGATGCCTATACCGCGGACGTGAGGCGATGCCGCAGCTCTCATATCCTGACCGGCCTTCCAGACTCCTACGGACGCGGCCGCATTATCGGCGACTACCGCCGGGTTGCGCTGTACGGGGTCTCCAGGCTCATCGAGCAAAAGCAGGTAGAGAAGCGCCGCCTTGATGCGGCCATGTCGACTGAAGATATTATTCGCGACCGCGAGGAGCTGAGCGAACAGACTCGCTCTCTCCAGGAGTTGCAGCTGATGGCCTCCACTTACGGGTTCGACATCTCGGGCCCGGCTCGCGATGCGCGGGAGGCTGTGCAGTGGCTTTATCTTGCCTATCTGGGGGCGGTGAAGGAACAAAATGGCGCCGCCATGTCCCTCGGACGGACATCGACGTTTCTTGATATTTACTTCGCGCGTGATCTTGCCGCTCGGACGATTACCGAGCAACACGCGCAAGAGATCATCGACGATTTCGTCATCAAACTCAGGATTGTTCGATTCCTGCGAACACCAGAATACGACGAGCTTTTTGCAGGTGATCCGACCTGGATCACCGAATCTATCGCCGGGGTGGGAGACGACGGGCGACCTCTGGTAACCAAGACCAGCTTTCGGTTTCTTCAGACTCTCTACAACCTCGGTCCCGCGCCGGAACCGAATCTAACGATCTGGTATTCGCCCCGACTTCCCGAAGGATTCCGCAATTTTGCTGCGAAGGTGGCAATCGACACGAGTTCTATTCAATTTGAAAGCGACGAAATCATGCGGAGTGCGTTAGGAGATGACGGAGCCATTGCGTGTTGCGTATCGCCCATGCTCCTGGGCAAACAGATGCAGTTTTTTGGAGCACGAGCCAATCTCGCCAAGTGCCTCCTCTACGCCATCAACGGCGGCCGGGACGAGATCACCGGGGACCAGGTAGGCCCGAGTGGTGGCGTCAAAGATGAATATCTGAATTTCGACGAGGTGACAGACAAGTTCGAGAGAATGATGGAGTGGCTCGCAGGCGTGTATGTCAACGCCATGAACATCATTCACTATATGCACGACAAGTACGCTTACGAGCGGCTTGAGATGGCTCTGCACGACTACGCTCCTTTGCGGACGATGGCCTTTGGCATCGCGGGCATGTCCGTAGTTGCCGATAGCCTTTCGGCAATGCGCTACGCAAAGGTTCGAGCGATACGCGATGACACCGGGCTTGTGATCGATTATCGGACCGAAGGCGATTTCCCACGGTTTGGCAACAACGATAATCGGGTTGACCATCTCGCCTCCTGGGTCGTCAGCACATTCATGGGCAAGCTGAGAAAATATCCCACTTATCGCAACGCAGTTCACACCCAATCGATTCTGACAATCACCTCGAACGTGGTCTACGGGAAGAATACCGGCAATACTCCCGACGGAAGGCGTCGCGGCGAGCCATTTGCTCCTGGCGCCAATCCAATGCACGGCCGCGACACGCACGGTATCCATGCCTCAGCTGCCTCAGTCGCCAAAATTCCGTATCGCGATGCAGCCGACGGCATCTCGCTGACGGCCACATTTCTTCCCGAAGGCCTTGGGAGAGTCGCAGAAGATCGCATCACAAACCTGAGAAGTATGCTTGACGCATTCTTCGGCGTCACCGGTTATCACATGAACGTAAATGTGTTAAACCGCGAAACGCTTCTGGATGCAATGGACCATCCGGAAAAGTATCCGCACCTAACGATTCGTGTCTCCGGATATGCAGTCAACTTCGTACGGCTGACTCGCGAGCAGCAGATGGATGTGATCAACCGCACGTTTCACGGAGAGCAGGCAACGCTGTGAATCAAACCCAACACGCCATTCCGTTGGAGGCGAAAAGCCCGTTTGAACTACGCGTCAATTTGAGCGCGGGCATGCCGGAGACGGATATGCGGACTGCTCTGGCCACCGGAGAGATGGGCTTCCTTCACTCCTTCACTACGGGCTCGACGGTCGACGGGCCAGGAGTACGCGTGGTTGGTTGGACGACCGGCTGTCAGTTCCGATGCCTTTATTGCCATAACCCTGACACCTGGAATATGAGCAACGGCATCCCCGTCGCGCTAGCTCGCGCAACCGAGGAACTGCGGAAGTATCGTCAAGGGTTGAAAGTCATGTCGGGTGGCTTCACATTGAGCGGTGGCGAACCACTTATGCAGGACCGCTTTGTCGTCAAGCTGCTTGCCGCCGCTAAAAGGATGGGGATCCATACCGCGCTGGATACCAACGGCGCTCTCGGGGCGCGGCTCTCCGATGCGGACTTGGCACACGTTGATCTCGTGCTGCTCGATATCAAGAGCTGGGACCCAGAACTTCACCGCAGGCTTACTGGTATGGAGCTTGGACCCGTTCTGGATTTTGCCCAGCGCTTGGCTGCTTGCAGAATACCGATCTGGGTCCGCTTCGTGCTCGTTCCTGGACTAACGGACGAGACTGAGAACATTGCCCAGATTGCAAGATTTTCCGCCGACCTGGGAAACGTGCAACGAGTCGACGTCCTGCCGTTCCATCAAATGGGACGGTTCAAATGGAAGGAGCTTAAACTCAACTACAGCCTTGAAGATGTTCAACCTCCCGGTACCGAAGCGGTCGAACATGCCTGCGCACAGTTTCGTGCACTTGGACTTAAGGCTTATTGACCAACGGCCGCAGGGCAATCCTCAATTTCTCGCTGATATGAGTGTCGTCGCCGTGCCTACCGCAACTTGCTCGCGGGGTCACACGCGCGCCACAACTGCGGGTCTTCGTGGCTCCTACAAAGATCGGTACTTCTCAGGAACGAAGTGTTTTCCCTTCAATGGTGCCTGATCGTGGTACTGACCGTGCTTCTTTCGTGGAGGCAGTTTCACCTTTTCTCGCGGAACTTTTCGGTAAGGGATCACGCTCAGGAAATGCGAAATGCAGTTGAGCCTGGCAGTCTTCTTATCGTCGGAGCGCACGATAAACCAGGGAGCATACTTGGTGTCCGTCGCCTTCATCATCAGGTCCCGCGCTTTGGAGTATTCGTACCAGCGGCCGTAAGATTCCAGGTCCATCGGGCTCAGCTTCCACTGTCGGACTGGGTCTTTGATGCGTGACTCGAAACGTCTCTCTTGCTCTTTCTGTCCCACTTCCAACCAGTACTTGATGAGAATTGTTCCACCATCCACAATGTACTTTTCCATTAACGGACAAAGCTCGAGGAAACGGCGATGCTCTTCCTTGCTACAGAAGCCCATCACGTATTCCACCCCTGCCCGGTTGTACCAGCTGCGATCGAAAATCACGATCTCGCCTGCTGCGGGAAAAGTTTGAATGTAACGTTGAATGTACATCTGACTCTTTTCCCGGTCGGAAGGTGCGGGCAAGGCCACAACACGGAAGACCCGCGGGCTGACGCGTTCCGTAAGCGCACGAATGGTACCGCCCTTGCCGGCCGCGTCGCGCCCTTCGAAAACGACGATGATGCGCAGGCCGCGGTATTTCACCCAATCCTGAAGTTTGCACAATTCGGCCTGAAGTCGACGAAGTTCCGCTTCGTACTGCTTGCGACTCAGCCCCTTCTTCTCGTCTTTGCCATTCTTCTTGGCCATTAAAAGTCGCTCCTCCATCCATCTTTGCCCTTCTCTCTCGATTCCTCAACTGGGGAAATCCCTAGTGTTACGGCGATCACAAGCTCTAACCGATGTCGGCGACTCGGTACTTTCAAAATACGACCTTGATGATGCGCAGGATGAGTTCTTCCGGGGAGAAAATCGTGAGGAGGAGAGGCAAGAGCGGAGCCGCTGTGGCGGCGGCCAAACGGGCGATGTCCTCGAGTCCGAAGGGGACTGGACGCATCTCGCGCACCATGGCATAGCTGTTGCCAAGATCAGCGAGAGACTGGATATCGCCTGATCCGAGGAGTTCGTCGGAAGGGGCCGGATCGCGCACGACCCATTTCTGTTCGAAACTCTCGACGTAGCGCTGCGCGAGCAGGCCGTAGCCGGCCAATCCCTTTCTTTTTGTGCGAGCCATTCGCGGAGTGAACATCAAGAGCGGACCGAGAAGGGCGAGGACAAAAAACGTAATAAAGCCTCCGGCCTGTAGCTTGAAGGACAGCAAGCTCTCTCCTCGGTAAAGCACTCGACTGGCAACCAAGCCGGCGAGCATGGCACCTTGAGCAAAAAGTATGGGGCCGAACGCGTAGGCGCTTTTGCCGAGGAAGGCGAGACCGGCGCAGCGATCTGGATGAGTCGAAATGAGGTTCAGGTTGATTCTGGAGACCTGCCACAGAAAACGAAACCAGATGAAAAGCCTCATGTACCAGCGCAGAAGGATGAACTGCAGGATGGGAATGCTGACGAAAACATACCAAAAACCGGCCGAAGTGAGGTTCCAGCGCCCACCGGGATTGGCATACCAGGTCGAAGCCTCGACTGGGATCCGAATGTTCCACAGCCATAGGCCAACCGTGTAAACAAGAATCAAAAGCCCAACCTCCGAGGGGACGGAATTTCGCAGCCTCACGGCTGCGTGGATAGCATTGTCGAAGCGGTTCCGGTCTGCGGGCAAAACTATTCGCCGCTCGACGAAGCTGCGCACAACGGGACGTGTCCGGGCATGAACTATCAGTTCGGCGGCGATGAGGACGGGAAGCGCTATAAGAAATCGGACGTGTACTTCAACGTCGTGAAGGAAGGAGAGCCGACCGATGCTTCCAGCCCAGGAACCGTGGACGGTGGTGAGGAGCAACAATGGCAACCATGCGACCGCGGTAATAATAAGCAGGCGGCGATGCAAGAGTTCTAAGCCATCTCCAGTGAGATGGGACTTCCGAAAGAGCTGAAAGATCGGCCCACCCAGCACCAAGGAAAAATCGAGTGGTTCCTCGAGGACATTGGGTTGCATCATTGTGGCTAGGTTTTGCTCCGCGGATTTTCTCCCGTCGTTGCCTGAAACAACCCTAGGTCTGGCTCGATGTCTGAGCAACTAGGGAAATCCCTAATGTCCGGGAATCAGTCGGTTAAACACAATGTCAGTTGCGATGGCGCCGTTTGACGCGCAGTTGTGCCAGTGAGTGAACTAAGGCTGCGTTGACGGAAGCGACTTCCTCGGAAGAAAGTTTTTCGCGGAGGCGAGCAGCTGCCCGTTGACGTGCCTCTTCAGCTTTTGCTCCGTCGATGTCCCGCGCAGCCACAGCCATATTCGTCACGATGGATACGCTTTTGCCCGTGATTTCGACGAGCCCCTCGCCGACCGCCAGAGGCTCGTCGTGCCCGTCCTTACGTGCGATCAACTCACCCGGCAGCAATTGCGTCATTAAGCGAACGTGGTGGGGAAGAATTCCCATGCGCCCCTCCACGCCTGACAGAATGACCATGTCCACGTCTTTGGAATAAGCCATTCCAAGCGGCGTGACAATTTCCAGTTTGAGAGTGTCGGCCATTTTCTTGTATGTATCGAGCTAAGGCCGGAACGCCTTTGACCTTCAGCGCTGTTTGATCTCCTCAATCCCACCCTTCATGTAAAAATTACCTTCCGGCACTTCGTCGTGTTTGCCTTCCAGGATCTCCTTGAAGCCACGAACCGTGTCCACAACGGGGACCTGCTTGCCGTCGCGGCCGGTAAAAACTTGCGCCACGCTGAAGGGCTGGCTCAGAAAGCGCTGAATTTTTCGTGCCCGGAGCACGGTTAGCTTGTCCTCGGACGAAAGCTCGTCCATGCCGAGAATCGCAATGATGTCCTGCAGATCTTTGTAGCGCTGAAGCACTTTCTGCACTCCACGCGCTACTTCGTAGTGCTCCTTGCCTACGATTTCGGGAGCCAGAGCGCGAGAGGTTGAGGCAAGGGGATCGACCGCAGGATAAATGCCCAGTTCGGCAATCGAGCGCTCCAATACGATGGTGGCGTCCAAGTGAGCGAACGTCGTGGCCGGTGCAGGATCAGTTAGATCGTCTGCCGGAACATATACCGCCTGGAAGGAAGTGATCGAGCCCTTCTTGGTAGAGGTGATGCGCTCCTGGAGGGCCCCCATCTCAGCGGCGAGGGTGGGTTGGTATCCGACAGCGCTGGCCGTGCGCCCGAGCAATGCTGATACTTCGGAGCCCGCTTGAGAAAAGCGGAAAATGTTGTCAATAAAAAGCAGCACATCTTGATTCTTCTCGTCGCGGAAGTATTCGGTAATGGCAAGGCCGGCCAACGCAACGCGCAGGCGAGCACCCGGCGGTTCGTTCATCTGGCCATAGACCAAGGCAATCCTCGATTCGCTCAGCTTCTGCTGTTTGATGACTCCTGCTGTGGACATCTCATGGTAGAGATCATTCCCCTCGCGGGTGCGTTCCCCTACGCCCGCGAATACAGACACGCCGCCATGGAGCTTGGCGATGTTGTTGATCAGTTCCATAATTACGACTGTCTTACCGACACCGGCGCCACCGAACGCCCCCACTTTCCCACCCTTGAAGAAGGGGCAGATCAAATCAATTACCTTGATACCGGTGGCGAGCACCTGCGGAGAAGTGGATTGGTCCACAAGAGGCGGCGGGGGGCGATGTATCGGATAATACTTTTCCGCCTGAATCGGCCCGCGGTCATCCACCGGGGTTCCGGTGACATCGAACACTCGACCCATGACACCTTCGCCGACTGGGATCGATATCGGCGCACCGCTATCGGTGACCTCGAAGCCACGTTTGATGCCCTCGGTCCCCGACATAGAGATGGTCCGGACCCACTTATCCCCGAGGTGCTGTTGTACCTCCAGCGTCATCCTGGCGGGCTGGTTCTGAACCTTATATTCCACTGTTAATGCGTTGTATATCGCAGGCAGGGTGTCTGGAAACTCGACATCCACTACCGGACCGGAGACTCTGACTATTTTGCCTGTGCTCATCTTCGTACCTGCTTTGCGTCATTACCAAAACGATTTCTACTCAACGGGACTGACCGCCGGCGATTTCCAGCAATTCCTTGGTGATATTGCCCTGGCGCAGCTTGTTATATTCGAGATTCAAATCCTCAATCAGGCTTTCGGCACTGTCGGTTGCGTTTTTCATCGACACCATACGGGCGCTTTGCTCACTGGCTTTGGCATTCAGCAAGACCTGATAAATGTAGATATCGAGATAATGCGACAGGAGGTAACCCAGAACCGCCTCTGGGTTGGGCTCAAACAACGACTCGGTTGTGTCGAGTGCTAGTTTCTGTTCAGATTCCGCTCCCGGGATCTTCAGCGATTTGATTTCTCCTACCGGCAGGAATTCAAGGGCGAGTGGTTCCTGGGTGAGCGTGTTAATGAAACGTGTAACGACAATCTGGACTTGATCCACTTCCTTTTTGAGGAAGAGGTCCCGGGCAAAAGCAGCAATAGCCCTCGCTTCGAGGAATGTTGGTGTGTCTGCTACGCAAACTCAGCTACCAGTTGCCGGCGGGTCCGAGCGATGAACTGCGCGGCCTTTCGGCCGGCGGTGATGTAAACAGTTGACTGAGGGTCGAACTCGGCGGCCAAGCGAAACAAGTTGCTGTTCAGTGACCCGCACAATCCCTTATCCGCACCGATCAGGATGACTGCACGTTTGCGGACCGTACGCACTGCGAGCAGCGGGTGGTTGAAATCGTGTATGCGCGTTGTCGCTTCCCGCTGGATGCGATATAGCAAGTGCACGAAGGGGCGTCCTGCCAAGGCGGCGTCTTGGGCTTTGCGCATCTTCGATGCCGCGACCATTTGCATCGCTTTGGTGATCTGAGCCGTGCCGCTCACAGACTTGATCCGCCGTCGTAAATCACGAGGACTGTTCATTTCCAAGTCCCTTTGAACTGGTCGGCCGCAGTTTTCAGCTCGGCGGTCAAAGCATCATTGAACGCCCCTTGCTTGATGATTTGTCTGAGCAGCTCGGCCTTTCGCGTACTAAGGAAGTCCATTAGTCCAGCCTGGTAGTCTTTGATCCGGTCTACGGCCACATCGTCCATATACCCATTCTGGACAACCCAGAGGACAGCCACTTGAATCTCGACGGGAATCGGGCTGTATTGTGCCTGCTTGAAGATCTCGATGATGCGCTTGCCACGGCCGATTTGGGCTAACGTCTTCGCATCGAGCTCTGAGCCGAACTGGGCGAATGCCGCCAGTTCTCGAAATTGAGCGAGATCACCCTTAAGCTGGCCAGCGACTTGTTTCATAGCTTTCATCTGCGCCGCTGAACCGACGCGAGACACTGAAAGGCCGACCGAAATAGCTGGGCGCACTCCCTGGTAGAACAAATCCGTTTCCAGATAAATCTGGCCGTCCGTGATCGAAATGACGTTGGTCGGAATGTAGGCGGAGACGTCGCCCGCCTGCGTTTCAATAATCGGCAGGGCCGTGAGCGAGCCGTTCCCATATTTCTCTCCGACACGTGCTGCCCGCTCTAGCAATCGGCTGTGGAGATAGAACACGTCACCTGGATACGCTTCACGACCCGAAGGCCGCTTCAGCACAAGGGACACCTGCCGGTAGGCCACCGCATGCTTGGACAAGTCGTCAAAGACGATCAGCGCGTCCATGCCGTTATCCATGAACCACTCGCCCATCGCCGCCCCGGCAAATGGTGCCAGGTATTGGTTAGTGGCTGAATCGGAGGCAGGCGAAGCAACGATGATTGTGTATGGCATTGCCCCGGCTTCTTCCAGAGCGGCGATGATACGGGCGACACTGGATTGCTTTTGACCGATTGCAACGTAGATGCAATAGAGCGGGCGATAGTCTGGGTCACCCTCAGCCTCAGCCGCTTTGTTGAGGCGAGCTTGACTGATAATGGTGTCAATACAAATAGCCGTCTTGCCCGTCGAGCGATCCCCAATGATCAATTCGCGTTGGCCGCGGCCGATCGGAATCATAGCGTCGATCGGCATGATTCCGGTTTGTACCGGCTGACTAACAGGTCGGCGCCGAAGGATGCCGGGAGCCATTTTCTCCACTGGATAGGTGACTTCACTCTTCACGGACCCTTTGCCGTCCACTGGCTCTCCGAGCGTATTCACAACGCGGCCGAGCAGGCCCTTGCCGACGGGAACCTGCAACAGCTTCCCAGTGGTGCGGACCTCGTCGCCCTCTTCAAGTCGTGTGTAATCGCCGAGGATGATTACGCCAACTTCGGTTTCGTCGAGGTCCAAGGCGAGCCCAGTGATGCCATGGCCGAGGTCTAGCATCTCGTTAAGCATTGCATCGCTGAGGCCTTCAACTTTAGCGACGCCGTCGGCGATCTCGCGGATGACGCCAACATTCTGCCTAACTGGGGTTGCCTTAGCTCCCGCGATCTGAGCTTCAATTTCCTGCAGTAGGTCTGCCATATCTTGTCCACCCAACTCTGCTTAGTACATAATGCTGATTAAACCAATTCCGCGTTCCTTCGCTTCCGGTGTGATTCAAAATCGCCTCTCCAATGAGGCCAACCCGGCCCGCACGCTGCCGTCATAGACATCGCTGTCCAATTTGATCCGGATACCCCCGATCAGAGTCGGGTTGTGCGCGAAAACAGCGTTTACACCGGGACCGTACGCATTCTTTAGACCAGCTTCGACGGTGGCTCGCACGTCAGCGGTCAACGGCATAGCGCTCTCGACGTTGGCTGTATGCCGCGCGAAGTCGAGCTTTACTAAGCGCTGGAACCTCGCCAGCAGCGTCAGGTAACCACGGCGCTTGGATTGGATTACTCTTTGCACGACTTGGCGAACACGGCCCTCGTCCAACATTCCATTGACGAAACACAGGCGGTAAAGTTGCTTGGCCTGACGCCGCATCTGTGTTGTCGTTTTCATCCCGTTACCAGATTCCTGCTATGCCACTAATTGTTTTGCCGTTTCCTCGGCCAGTCGCCGTTGATCTTCCGGCGTCAAAATCTTGCCGGTGACGTTGGCGGTAGTCTGCACAACCAACCGGCCCACCTCACGCTTGAGTTCAGCGAGCATCCGTTCGTGATCCTGCGCAGCTGCCTCCCGCGACCTAACAATGATCAGTTCAGCGGCAGCGATGGCCTTTTGGGTCTCCTGCTGTTGCACCCGGGCGGCTGCGGCGCGTGCTTCTTCGATGAGTTTGGTCGCCTCGGCATTGGCCTGGATGAGCATTTCCTGGTGTCGAGCCTCCGTCCGGGCTAACTCGGCGGCTATTTTTTCCGTGTTGAGCACTCCTTGCGCGATTTGACGACGTCGCTCTTCCAGCATGCTTAGGACGGGCCTGTAAGCAAAACGGTGAAGGAGAACACAGACAATCGTGAAGCTGATGATCTGAGCAACCAGATGCGACCAGTCGACACCGAAAGTCCTGGCAATCTCTTCGACCTTTCCTCCGTCCTCCACCGTCGCCAGCACAATCAGAGCATTCATGTCTGTTCTCTCCACTGATACGAGGCCCAGTTTCTCCTCAGCCGTTCGTCCAAGGTCCTTCTTTGCTTATTTCACAAGGAACAGCGTATAAAACACGATCGCTTCGGCGAAAGCAATCGCGAGGATGGACTGGACCAAAATCTTTGTGGAAGCGTCAGGATTGCGTCCCACAGCTTCCGAGGCTTTCATGCCGATTAAACCCACGCTAAGAGCGGCACCGATCGCCGCCAGGCCAACACGCAGGCTCCCGTTCATAAGTGTTCCCCTTTTCTTTCTCGCCGACGTGATCCTGTGATTGCACGTGGTCAAGCCGTCGACATTTGTCTTTCAATTCTGCGCGACCGCCGGTTCCCCTGCCTCATGCTGGCAAATCAGCATGGTGAAGACAGCGGTCAATAACATGAAGACGAGCGCCTGAACCAAGCCCATTAGTAATTCGAGTAAGTAAAACGGAATCGGCACCAGCCAGCCGAAACCAGGGACCAGCTTGGACATGGCTTCCAACAGATTCTCACCGGCAAATATATTGCCGTAGAGACGAAAACTCAGCGAGACAGGCCGGAATAAGATTGAAATGATTTCCAAGCAGCCGGCCACGAAGAATACGAAGATCATCAGCACCCTTAACAGACCTGTGCTTTCGCCTTTTGGAGCGAATAGTTCTTTGAGGAATCCGATGGGGCCAACCTCCTGGAGAGCCCAGACGATCCAGCAACCGAAGAACACCAGCGCCATGGCGAGCGTCATGTTGACATCAGCGTTGCCGCCGCGAAACAAAGGCTGATCGATCGCAAAACCGTAGGGAGTCTGATGCCCCCACCCGATACTCCCGACCCCGGGAACGAGGCCGACCCAATTCGTGGCTAGAATAAAGATGAAAATAGTGGCAAAAAACCAAAATGTTCGTTTAACCAGATGCGGCCCAATGATTCCTTCCAGAAAGCTGTATAAACTCTCGACGAGCCATTCAAAGAAATTCTGGGTTCCTGCTGGAACAGGTTTCATGTTCCGGGTTGCGACGAGAGCGAAAACCATAAGGCCGATGGCGACCGTCCAGGTGACTACCATGGAGTTAGTGATCGAGAAGTTCAAGAAACGGGCGACCTCCTCCGCCTTTTGCGACAGGGCGTGTTCCACCCTTTCGGAGGTCACGGCAGCTGGTTCTGCCTGAGATAACACCACTGAGGCAATCCGCGATTCCTGATCTGCCGCCAAAATCAGGTTGACACTCAAGCTCATGAACGCGGCAGCAAAAAGCAGCGGCGCAACTTTGGTTGTGAACTTGAGCAGGATATCCATACCCCTTGAGATCCAAGTCGGCCGGAGGTCCACTTTAAGGCAGCCAGTCGCCTGCTCGTCGGCACGCGCCGGCATGGTTCGATTGATGTGGTCGACCGAATTCATCGATGGTTCTCCAAGGGCAATTTCTTACCGGCACTTAATAGCCTACGAGACGAAATACAAAGCACGGTCGAAAAATTGATTAAGGGAGCGGAGCAATTGCGCACCACCCCAGAACTCAACTGGCTCTTCCGGAACGCTTGCGCCCTCAGAGCAGGTGCCCTACGTCCCAGCCGCTAATACGGCCACACCCATGCCGCCACATCCGGCTTGTCGATACCGTGTTCATGCGCGTAGTTGCGGCACTCGATCTGCTGATTGAGGAATCGCTCTTTCGAGTGCGCGCCGATTCCATACAGCCGCGGCACGCGGTCGATTACGTCCATCGCAAGGCTGAAGCGGTCGATGTTGTTGTTGATTGCCAGCTCCAGAGGTGTGTTTATATTGCCTTTCTCTTTGTAACCGCGGACGTGCAGATTAGCGTGATTGTGCCGCTGGTACGCCAGACGATGAATCAGCGACGGATACCCGTGGAAGTTAAAGATGATTGGCCTATCCTTCGTAAACAGGGAGTCGAAATCCTTGTCGGTAAGCCCGTGCGGATGTTCGCTGCTGGGCTGGAGCTTGAACAGGTCGATCACATTGACAAACCGGATTTTGATATCCGGGAATTCCTGCCGCAGCATTGCCGTTGCCGCGAGGGCCTCCTGCGTGGGGATGTCGCCCGCCGAGGCCATTACTACGTCGGGCTCTGCCCCTTGATCATTGCTTGCCTTTTCCCATATTCCAATGCCTTTGCTGCAGTGCGTGATGGCATCCTCCATCGTCATGTATTGCAAGTGCATCTGCTTGTCGCACACGATCACGTTGATATAGTTCTGACTCCGCAGACAGTGATCGACGACAGACAACAGCGAGTTCACATCTGGCGGCAGATAGATGCGCGTCACGTTGGCGCTCTTGTTGACCACTACATCAAGGAATCCTGGATCCTGGTGCGTAAAGCCGTTATGGTCCTGCCGCCACACTGTTGAAGTGATCAGCAAATTCAGGGAGGCAATCGACTCCCGCCACGACAGATGGTTGCAAATGTCGAGCCACTTTGCATGCTGGTTGAACATCGAGTCGATCACGTGCACAAAGGATTCATACGTTGAGAAGAATCCGTGTCGCCCGGTCAGCAAATATCCCTCGAGCATGCCCTCCATCGTGTGCTCACTCAGCATTTCCATGACACGCCCGTCGGTCGAGAGCTCGCCGCCGTCGAGATCCTCCGGAAAGGACTCCTCAATCCAGAACTTCTTGCTCACCGCGTAAATCGCATCGAGCTTGTTCGATGTGTTCTCGTCCGGACCGAAGACGCGGAAGTTGCTCATATTCAGGTTCATAACGTCCCGCAGAAAATTGCCCGTGGGACGCGTGTTTTCGGCATGAAATTGGCCGGGCTTGTCGAACTTCACGCCATACTCGCGAAAATCCGGTAGCCGAAGGTCCTTCTTCAATCTTCCGCCGTTAGCATGCGGATTGGCGCTCATGCGCCTGTGAGCGATCGGTACAAGCTCGCGGAGCTCTGACACAAATTTGCCATGGGCATCGAACAGCCCTTCCGGATGCAGCGAACGCATCCAGCCTTCCAGAATCCGCAACTGCTCTGGATCCTTTTTTACACTGGGCAGCGGCACCTGGTGTGCGCGCCAGGACCCCTCCAACCTGTGCCCTTCCACTTCCGCTGGAGCTGTCCATCCTTTGGGCGAACGAAGGACGATCATCGGCCACCGCGGACGACTAACTTCCGTCTTCGCACGGGCTTCCTGCTGGTGACTCTTGATCTCCAGTACGCAGTGCTCCATCGTGGCCGCCATCGCCTGATGCATGCTGTCATGGTCCGAGCCTTCCACGAAGTACGGTGTCCAGCCGAAGCCGCGCAGCAAGCTCTCCAGTTCCTCGTGCGAGATGCGTGCAAGTAGAGTCGGATTGTTAATCTTGTAGCCATTCAAGTGAAGGATGGGCAATACGGCGCCGTCGCGGCCCGGATTGAGAAACTTGTTGACATGCCACGACGTCGCCAGCGGACCGGTCTCTGATTCACCATCGCCGACGACTGCAGCTACAATCAATTCGGGATTGTCGAAAGCCGCACCGCACGCATGGGATAGCACATAACCAAGCTCTCCGCCTTCATGGATCGACCCTGGCGTCTCCGGCGTGCAATGACTGCCAATGCCGCCTGGAAAGGAGAACTGCTTGAAGAACTCGCGCAGCCCTTCAAGGTCCTCGCTCTTGGCGGGATACAACTCCGAATAGGTCCCCTCCAAATATGCGGGGCCTAATACGCCCGGCGCTCCGTGTCCGGGGCCGGCCAGAAAGATCATGTCCAGGTCGTATTTCTTGATCAGCCGATTCAGGTGCACATATATAAAGGATAGGCCCGGGCTCGATCCCCAATGGCCGAGCAACCGGTTTTTGATGTGCTCCGGTCGCAATGGTTCCATGAGCAGCGGATTGTCCATCAGATAGATCATTCCCAAGCTAAGGAAATTGCACGCTCGCCAGTACGCGTGAGTTTTGCGTAACTCGTCCGCGTCCAACGGCTCTTCAGTTACAGTCGATCGAGCCTTTCCATATGCGCTGAGAGAAAGTAAGTCGGTAACAACTGGTGAAGCGATGGTACCCATAAACTCATCTCCTTTGTTGGCCGGGATAGCGGCTGTGCCGGCAAACCTCGGGCTTGGCTAAGTGCACGATCAACTCTTTGTCGAACAGCTGTCTGTCATTCCGCACGGGGCGGATCGGCGACACTCGGCGGCCACTCGTCATCCGTTGGACGCCAAGTTGAATCCGGGTTGTAGAGATCCATTTTCTTGACAATGTTCAAGGAATCAGGCCCCAGGTCTTTTTGGTAAACGATTCCGTCATTGTTCACGAGGAAGGTCTTTACACCTGTAACCCGGTATTCGGCGGGCACGGCGACAAGGGCGAAGCCGCCAATCATGATCCCCTCAATGACGTAGTCGAGCCTGCCTAAAGGCGCCGCCGGGCCCTGCCCTTTCAGGATTTTGAAGTAGTACCCATGGAATCCCGACTTGCCGATGGAGTAGCCCTCTTCTAGCGCTTTTGCGACTGCATCGCCAATCGGCCCGCCAGATGTGCCGTCCAGGTTCTGCCAATACAAGCCGTCCTGTTTCCCAGGAGTGCTGAAGATTCGCTGTGCGTACTGATTCACCCCGGAATCATCGTGAATCTGCAAAGCGTATTCCTTTTGCGCTTCCACAAAACCACGGCAGACTTGAATGGCATCCAGTTCATTGGCTCCAATTCGCCGAAATAGAATCTCCTGTCGGCCCGCCTTGGCGTCGAAATACCATTTGCCGTTCTTTTTGATCAGAGGCACCGGCAGGGGCCACTCTTCCTCGCCAACAATGATGAGCGCCCGATTTGGTTTTGCGGGATCAATCGATATGGAGTTCTTGGCACGGGCCTCTGCCGCAAACGCAACGGCATTGTTTTTGTCTTCGACCGGATCGGCGGAGGCTACGAAGTCCTTACCATCTGGCCCGAAGATCGCCATCAGTTCGGGCACGTCATAAGCTCCCGCAGCATTGATCAACGCTTCCGCAGCTTGCTGCGGCGTGTCGAACGCTTTCGGCGTCGTGGTTACGGTTTTTGCCTCGGATTGCGCTTGAGTCGCAGCGAGACCCGGCAGGATGCACCAAGGAGCAACCAGGATGATGACGAAGATACCAATTGGCGTCCAGAATCTCGATAGTCTTGATTTCATATTTCCCTCAGTGATCATGATCTTGCCTACCTCCGCCGTCCGCCACCACCGCCGCCCCGGGAACCTCCACCACGAGATCCTCCCATGCTGGAAGATCCACGCGAACTGCTAGCGCGTGCTCCGCCGCCGCTCATCCCAGACGATGCTCCACCAAACGCGCTCCGGTTCGTCGCGCTCCCGGATTTCGGGACTTGTCGATTGCCAACACGGTCCCCTCCACCTCCTCGATTAGAATTGCCAGCGCCCGCACCGCGGTTGGACGTGTCTCGAGTACCAGCGCCGCGATTGCCCCCGCCTGGCTGCTGCCGATCTCCCATTCCTCCCCGGTTGCCGCCTGCAGGTTGCTGTCTGGCCTGATTCTGGCGTGCGTTTGCCTGCCGATTCGAGAGGGAATCGCCCCGGGTAGTACCGCCGAACCTGTTCGCTGTAGACCTGTCGGAATATGGCGCGCCCCCGCGGTGCCGCGGGTTATGCTGCCAATTGCTGTTGCCTCTGGCGGGCAGGGTGGATGCGCGATTGCCTCGGTTCGCGTTGTTTAAGTTCTGGCGGTTGCTGTTGTTGACGAAGGTGTTGTTGCGGTTGACGGTGACGTTGTTGTTCCCACCCCATCCGCATCCCCAACCGGCGCCGCCACCCCAGAAAGCTCCCATCGCGACCCCAACACCGAACGATATGGCCAGGCCCGCCGCATAATAGCCAGGCGGCGGATAGGCGATGGGAGGATACGGATAAACTGGAGCCCCGTACACCACGGTTGGGTTGTAGCTAGGGACGTAGACAATCTCTGGGCTGGCTTGCTCGATGATGACAACCTGCTTACTCTCGACAACCTTGGTTTCCACTTTCTGCTGTTCGTTGGACTTCAGATTTCCTGCATCCTCAGCTTTCTTACGCATCCGTTGCACCGCATCCATGACGTCGCTCTGCTGCGCAAGAAAAGCATTCCCGAGATCGGTCGTCCACTTGATGTTGTCAGCTAGTTGCTTGACCAGGTCGGGCAAACCAGCCAGAGCCTGGATACTCGGATCCCAGTCTTCCTTCAGCGCTGCGTCCGCGAGAGCCTTCCCCTTCAAGTCCTTGTGCTGGTCCAGCCACTGTTTGAGCTGAACGATCTCCAGAGGATAGGTGGAAGCCACCAGCGTTTGGCTGAGCAACGCGTCAGGGTAGAGCGCGATCGGCGCTACCAGAGAGTCTAACTGGTCCGCAGGAAGCTTGACCGCATCCTGCTCGGGTGCGGATGCGGCCGCAGGTTGCTGGTCCTGAGCTGCGACCACTACTGCGTTTCCAGGAAGAAGCACTAGCGCGCAGAGAATCGCAAGGCATTCTCGAATAGTTTGTCGGAGACTGCACGTTCGTCTAGCGTTCATATCGTTAGTTCCTGTACATCGTTTGCAGCCCGCGTTGTCAATCGTTCGATGAACAATGCTGGCGCCTTCTCAAAAAACTGTGCACTGTTCAAGGTCGCCCGAAACGCCGAATTGATGTTGAACTGCTTCTGCACGCAACCACCTTTACGAGTGTTGTACCGCGGTGCCAGAGTGCACTGCCACTAGGGAAACCCCTAAGTGCAGGGTTGTCCCTTCAATCTGAACTGATCGACCGTAAGCTCGGCTGCTCAGAAGGTTCGGCTCGCTAGCATTAGGGATTTCCCCAGTTGAGAGGTTGCGAGACAAGAGGTAGCATCCTCGCGAAGAGCATATATCGCCTTTGTGCTCCGAAAGCGCGATAGGACTCTGATCCATCCGACGGGAAGGACGCAAAAGCCAACGGGCGTTCTGACCCTAGGGAATTGAGGTCAGGGAAAACCGCCCTTCATCTGGTAGCCTCGTTTATGAAAAAAGAGCGCGTGGCGTTTCCTTCGGCATTGCGCTGGTTTCTTCTCCGGTCCGCCTATTCCTTACCACATCCGACCAAACTAGAAGGCTCCTTATTTCGGCTTGTACCGGCGGAAGGCGACAGAAAAAGCTTGCCGAAATGAACACGAATTAGGAGTACCCCAATGAGTTCCTCTGCGGACGCGCAAAGCTCAGTAAGGCAAGCAATATCGCGATTCATTCCCATCACCACTTGGCTGTCTGAGTGTTCACCTCGTGCGGACATCGTGGCGGGCATCGCGCTAGCCGGACTGCTCGTGCCCGAGGGAATGGCATACGCAGGGATCGCTGGAGTACCACCGCAAATGGGTTTGTACGCTGCCATGGTGGGAATGTTTGTCTACGCGATCTTCGGCACCTCGCGCCAACTGGCGGTCGCGCCCACTTCTTCTTCCGCAGCCATGCTCGCGGCGCTGGTGGCTCCGATTGCCTTGGGCGATTCAGCAAGCTACGTCGTGCTGGCAACTGCCGCGACGATTGCAGCAGGTTTTATCCTCCTCGCGGGCGGTCTGCTCAAATTCGGCTCGGTATCGGAGTTCATCTCCAAACCCGTGCTCAAAGGCTTTGTCTTCGGCCTGGCGTTGACCATCATGGTGAAACAAGGACACAAGCTGATGGGGATTCACGCCGGCCAGGGCAATTTTTTTCGCCAGGCATGGCACGTGGTCACCTCGCTGCGGCAAGTGAATCCGTGGACATTTGCTGTTGGGGCAACCGCGATTGGCATCATGTTTCTGCTGGGAGCGGTTGCTCCGCGCGTGCCGTCGGCGTTGGTTGTGCTCGTGCTCGGAACCCTGGCGGTGCCGTGGTTGGGCCTTACCCAACGTGGCGTCGAGGTGGTTGGCACAATTCACGCGGGGATTCCTTCGCTGAGCTGGCCTGCGATCGGTGAGGACGAACTGGCGGATGTGTTCGTCGGAGCGTTCGGCATTGTTCTGGTACTTATGGCTGAGGCGCTCGCAGCCGCCCGCACATTCGCCGCGAAACATAAATACGAAATTGATCCTAATCAGGAACTGCGCGCCATCGGCGTAGCAAACATCGCATCAGGTCTGGCTGGTGGCATCATCGTCGGTGGAGGCATGTCGGGCACTGCGGCCAATGATGCCGGCGGCGCGCGTACCCAACTCTCGACCATTACGGCGTCGCTCTCCGTCGCTCTTACTCTGGCATTCTTGTTGCCTCTCATTCGTAATCTGCCCGAGGCCGTTCTGGGAGCCATTGTGGTCCATGCGGTGGCACATCTTGCCGATGTCGGCACGCTCAAGTACTACGCGAAACTCCGCAGCGGAAGCATTTGGGGCGCGCTGATCGCCTTGTTCGGCGTGCTCCAGATGGGGATTCTCAAGGGTCTGATCTTCGCCGTTGGCCTGACTCTCATCGCATTGATGCGGAGACTCAGTGTGCCCCAGCATTCCGTGCTCGGCAGAATTCCGGGTACCGGGAATTTTGCGGATGTGGAGCGTAACCCCGAGACTGAACAAATTCCAGGTCTGCTGATCTTCCGCCCGAATGGAATGCTATTTTTCGCTAACGCGAATCACGTTCGCAACGAACTGCGTAAAGAGGTTAAGAACGCAGGTAAGCCACTACGAGCAGTCCTGCTTAATCTGGAGACCTGTCCGGGGATGGATGTAACCAGTCTCGAGATGCTGGAGCAGTTGCACGACGAGCTTCATGAGTCCGGTATCGAACTCTGTTTTGTTCGAGTGGCGGATCCAGTTCGTGATCTTTTCGACCGCAGCGGATTTCTCGAATGTCTGGGTGAGGGTCGGATCTTCGCGGGAACCGACGTCGCGGTCAGCGCATTCCTCGAGACAAAACCGCCAGCGACTCGTGCGCGCAGCGCCTAATATGCGCTGCAAGTTGGGATGTAGCAATAATGCACGTCATGGCCCGGAGATCGATAAATGGAAATAGCGGTCGGCGGAAATCGGGAACTGAATCCGACCACACATATCGCGACCCAAACGTCTAAACGCGCGCTTGAACCGGTAGAAAGGGTCTCGGAGATCTGGTTCGGGCTAATCATGGTCCTCACCTTCACCTGCTCAATCAGCGTCAACCAGGCAGGCCGACAGGAAGTTCGTACATTGCTCATTGGCGCGGTCGGTTGCAATCTTGCATGGGGAATCATTGATAGCTTCATGTACCTCCTTGGTTGTTTCGTTCAGAGGGGTACTGCCATCGCGAAGCTTCGCGCAGTTCGCAACGCCCCTGACCCCGGCGCCGCCCATCGGGTCATTGCTGATGCGCTCCCTCCTGCACTAGCGTCCGTTTTATCGCCTGAGGAATTTGAGGTGATGCACCTTAAATTGAATCAATTGCCGGAACCGCCGAGGCGTCCAACCCTTACGATGAAGGATTGGTTGGGAGCCGGAGCGGTATTCCTCGCAGTGTTCCTGTCTACGTTCCCGGTGGTGATTCCGTTTCTTTTCATTAACAACGTCAGACTGGCGCTGCGTTTGTCGAATGGAGTTGCTCTTCTGATGTTGTTTCTAACCGGGTACGCATTCGGCCTCTATGCAGACCATCGCCCTTGGAGAATGGGGCTTTGGACCGCCATCCTCGGCAGCGCACTCGTCGGGATCGCGGTGGTGCTGGGAGGATGAAAACCACGTCGCATTCCGCGATGCTCGCGCTGGTCGTTGTTCTCGCTGGCCAACTCCTGGCCCAGACCCCGACACGACAGACGCCGAGCGCAGATGACGCCGATGCAAATCAGTGGGAGTTCTCCCTGGCGACATCTGGCTATCTGGTTCCGGATGACCAATCCTACGGGTCTCCGATCTTTACCGCCGATCATCAATGGCTTCACCTTGAAGCCCGGTACAACGAAGAGTATCTGCAGACGGGATCATTGTGGACGGGCTATAACTTCAGCGTTGGTCAGGAGCTCGTGTTCGAAGCCACGCCGATGTTCGGCGTCGTGTTCGGAAGTACAACAGGGGTTGCGCCGGGCTACGAACTTTCGCTGACCTACAAGCGGGTTGAGCTTTCCGCTCAGGGAGAGTACGTATTCAATACGGACGATCGGAAGGCCAGCTATTTCTACACCTGGAACGAACTCGTCTACTCGCCGACGGACTGGTTCCACGCCGGTCTCGTGTCCCAACGGACCAGAGAGTACCACACCAACCTCGACGTGCAGCGTGGATTCTCAGTCGGAGTTGCGCACAAGAAAGTGGATTTCACGACCTATATATTCGATGTCGGCTGGACCAACCCCACGGTGGTCCTCGCCCTTACTCTTAGGTTTTGATCGAGACCATCTTATGGTTGCTAGGGGTTTCCCTAGTCGACCAACTCCAGCTACGAGAATTAGAATTTTATCAACGGACCTGCACGGAGAAGGAGAAAACGATGATGCGCAATAATGCAGACAAATCCACCATTCGCAAATTCATCTACGGCGGTCTCCTATTCATTATGCTGCTACTCATAACGGCCACGCTCGCCTTTTCCCAGGATGACAGAAAAGTAGAGACCATCGATTCCACAGCAATGGGTACCAGTACGCAGATGGGTAGCATAATTGGTGTGAAGGTGACCATCTATCAGTACTCTACGTACGAAGATAGACAACTTCTCGTTGATGCCTTCAAGAAGGGCCAGAATCAGGGTTTGGTCGATGCACTTAGCAAGATGAAGTCCGTCGGACGTATCGCCATCACCGGCACAGTGGGCTACGACCTCAGTTACATTCGCCTTATTCCCACTCCAACCGGTCGCAAGATTCGCTTTGTCACCAACCGATTGATCAGATTCGGCGAGGCCTATTACAACACCCGAACTATGGCATACAACTTGACAGTGGGCGAGTTCGACATCATCGATGCTGACACGGATAAGAGCTCCGGTGTTCTCTACCCGGCGTCCCAGCTAATCATTAATTAAGGACGGGCAGCTGGAGTTCCAGCTCAATAGAAATCCCTGGAGGCTGGTGAATATTATCGATTGGCACAAGGCCGGTACCGCCAAGTAAGAAATGGTTGAAACTACGGGTCCGCCATTTTCATCGTATTCAAGAACCAAGATACCGAGGCATCGCCAGTATTCTATGGTGCTCTTCTGGGCTTACTCGGAGTTCCGCGGGGGACCCAAGCCCTGAGCCGTTTCCCACCCCCTCACTTTCTGTCGAGCTTCGTCGAACAGGCGCTCATAGTTCCCCTTCTGCACTTTCCCACGCGTTTTCTCACCCAGAAGTTTCCACAATGGCTCATATTGGTAGAAGACCTTCAGGTATTTCTCCTGGGTTGATGGCGCCACCTCGTCGGTGCCGAACAGGAAACGGTCCGGGTAGCGATTGAGAAGGTCAGCAGTTACGCGAGTCGCCTCGGGACTCGAAACCACATACTTGGCCACTTCGTCCCAGGAAATATCAAAATAGATGTGACTGAACTGCGGATCAGCCAGGATTTCTGCCAGTTGAGCGGCATGGTTCTTGATAGGCCGAACCACCCGGCCCATGCCGGTGTGAGCCCAGATGATGGTCGTGTTTGGATGTCTGCGGAGAAGGGCTTTCATCTGGTCCAGATAAACGGGTGGCGAGCCTTCTTTCGCGAACGGCACATCCATATCGTTGTGTATGAGCGCGACGAGTCCGACCGTCTCCGCAAAGTCGAGAATCCGATCAAGCGCCGGGTTTTGCAAGCTCGCAACTTCGCCCGCCACTTTAGCTGACACAAACTCCTTGTGAATCGTGAACTCGCCGATGCCCGAGAACACGCCCGGAAAAGTCTGAAGCACCCGACGAATGTGATCCGCGGCGTACATGTCGGCAGGATTGAATCCCGTGATCATGGGATCAAAACGCGCCCGCTGTTCCTTCGAGAGCGAGCGGTAGGCCATCGCAATGTAGGCGTCGGTGAAGGAATAGTAATAGAGCGGTGCGTCCGTCTGCAGATAGTAGGTCGGAGCAAAATCGCCAGAGTTCTGGTACGACCATTCCTGCTGCAAAGGGATGCCGAATAGCGCCACACGTCCGACTTTTGTACCCATGATCTTCAAAAACTCATGAATATCCGTGCCTACCTGGATGTAGTTGGTCAAATGGAAGTGAACATCGTTCAGTTCGGGTTGATCTGGTTTGGACTGTGCGGCTGCAAGACTGCTCCATAGAATTAATGGAATAAGTGAGCCAGAAGCGAATCGGACCATTCTGTGACGCCAAGAATCATAAGAACGTTTCATCCATGGACTCCGTCTCTTGAGGAGCTGTGCATCGAGGTGATTACAATCCTTAATTTCTTTCGAAAAAATACTCGCCCGCTCAGAAAGCTAACTCGAGAGTGGAAGCAAAGACCGGTCCGGTTCCTCCGAGCGCGAAGGGAACGGCGGTATAGCCCACCGGAGATTTGTACAGGTAGAGGAATTCATTGTTCCAACGGATGACTTTGTTGTGATAAGGAAAAAAGTTGAGTCCGGCCCGAAAGTCCCAAGGATTGCCATACTTTGCCCGGTACGCGTCCAGCGCGGCAGCGTTGCCGGTGAGTGTCGATCCTCCGAGATAAACCTGCAAAGTCTTCGGCAGAACCATCGCCGAGGTCTGCAACTGGAAGCCGTGAGAGAAGACCGTGGGAAGTCCGGTCGTGCCGGGTCCATGAAAATCATCGAGCCAGCGCAAAAAGTACTCCCCCTCCAACGAAAACCCGTGATACTTGACGCCGCCATCAAAGGCGGCCATTTTGTAGGTCACGTCGTTGACGGTAATGCCGGGACCGAAAAGATTAGGCGTGAAGATGACACTCCCGTCTTCGAGTCGGATCTGGGTGTTCTCGAATTGGTCACTGTTTGGCTGTTCCTGCCTGTCCTCGTCGCTTCGGGTGAAGTGGCCCGCGAGACGGGTCGCCAATTTTTGATGATCTTCGAAGTCGCCAAAGCCTTGGCCAAATTCGCCCGTGCTGGGCATCCAGACGAGCGAGGTCGCAACCGTGTTTAACCCATTGTTGAGCTGCGCCGCGCTTACGCCCAGGGTGCTCAGGTTGTTGCCGACCATGGCTATGTAGTCCAGCCGGCTTCCGATTTTGCCCCAGGCCCAAACGCCTGAAGTATAGGAAGGACGAAAGAACTCGTCGGCTATAAGGCGGGTATCGACAGCAAGCCAGAAGGGGAAGTTGCCCTCTACGCTGCGCGTTCCCGGCATGGACCTAATCCCCGCGCCCACGCTAAACGCTTTGTTAAAAGCGTAACTCAGGTTGCCGGCGAGTACTACCTGAGCGCCTAAGCCTTGCGAGGCGTTGGAGGACCACGCGTACAGAAAATAGCGGAACTTCGGGTGAAGGATCCACCCGAGGAACTTTATTTGTACTTTGTTGAGTTGGATATCCTGACGTTGCTGGACACTCTTGATATTGCCCAATGCGTCTGTAAACGTTGAATCCAGACCTCGTTGATTCAGGTAGCGGACGTAAGTGTAGAGGCTGATACTCATGTCGCCGTACTCTGTATTCGCCACCTTGAACCCTTGATTGTCCGTGTACGTTCCCCAGGTTTTCTTGTCTCCCTGCTCCGAGGAGATGTTCGCGGTGATCGGTTTTGGTTCTCGCGCAGTGTCGGCCTGCGTCGCTGGGTCTGTCTCAGTTGATTTTGTGGTCGATCCGGACTGCTGCGCAAGCACACCACGCAGAGATTCGATCTCTGTTATCAGTTCCCGGTTTTGGTTCTCCAGTTGCTTGTTTTGTTCAATCAGCCGGTCAAGCTTTTTTAGTTCGTCAGTTGTCTCTTGTGTTCCATGATTCGGGAGTGCCTGTTGCGGATCTCCGGCTTGGGCCATTCCGTAACTAGCCATCCCAAGGGCAAGAGCCAACGGCAGTAATCGTGCTCTCGTTATCTGGAAAGTGTTTGCCATTGGTAATTCGACCGATCTTTCTCAGTTCTTCGTGACTGCCCTATTTCCAACCTACAGACGCTGGCGAATAGAGGTTGTAATGCAGCTTGGCAGCGACGTACTCGATCACCTCTTGTGCCTTGACACTGTTCCCAGCTTCATCCAGCGGAGGCGCGAAGACGACGATGGCGCCTTTTCCAGGAGCAATCGCTACGATCCCGCCGCCAACGCCGCTCTTCGCGGGGAGTCCCACATGCCACGCCCAGCCGCCAGACCCGTCATAAAGACCGGCCACGGCCATCGTGCTCAGGATGTGAGGAACGTCTTCCGCTTTGATGACCTGTTCGCCCGTGGCCGGATTGATTCCGTTATTCGCGAGCGTGGCACCCATCCGCGCAAGTTGGGTGGCGTTGACGCCGACGGAACACTGCTTGGTGTAGATATCGACCGACTCAAACGGATCAGCGTAAATCCGGTCGTACTTGGCCAATAACATAGAGAGGGCTTTGTTGCCGGTATTGGTGGCGGCTTCGGATTTGTAGACCTCGTCAATCAGGATCAACTTTTCTCCGGCCGCTCGGCCGTAGAAATCCAGAATCTTGTTCCACTTTTCGTCCGCATCCTTGCCCGAGATCAGGCTGGTGGTGGCAATGGCGCCTGCATTAACAAAAGGGTTGCCGGTGTGTGTCGGCATATCCACGACGGCTACGGGAGAGTTAAATGGGCGTCCCGTGGGTTCGGAGCCTACTTTTTCGAAGACCTTGTCGGCTCCCAGCGCTTCCATCGCGAGTGCCAGCGTGTAAACCTTGGAAATCGATTGGATGGAGAAGGAATATTTAACGTCCCCCATTGTTAGAACCTGGTTGTCGGTCGTGACAATCGCGATCCCGAAAAGCTTGGAATCCACCTGTGCGAGATAGGGAATGTAATCGGCGTTCTTCCCGCGGGTTTCATTCTTGAACTTGTCGTAGGCCTCCTGAACCACTGCAGCCACGACCTCTCGGCGAGGAGCCACAGGGCTTCGCGATGCTTGCGTCTGCGCCAGCATCGGAAGCGAGGACGGCACAATGATTGTTGCGGCGAGAAGTAGCTTTACCGCCCATCTTCCATTCAACATTGACGTTTCCTTTCTTTCCGCCAGGCCAGAGTCATAGAGTTGGGGATTTAAAACTCTTGTCCCAGTCAAACTTGAATGAGAACTGCATCCGGTAATCGTTGGCATTGAATCCATTGCTAAAGTTCACCCGCCGGCCAAACTGAAACTCACCACCCATCGTCACCCTTGGGATCGGATGATAGAGCAGGTTCCCGACCGCATAGTCACCCTGGTGATAGTCCGACGGAAGCTGTGCGTTCGAGTTCTGAATGTCAACGAGCGAGTAGCCGGCCGAACTGGTGAAGTGCTCGTTCCAGGTGTGATCAAGAAAAGCCACGACGCCCAACACCGGCAATGTAACGCCTTTGATGGGGACGGCCGAGTTCGAAGGATTCTTCTGGATACCGATGTCCACCGGGGCATCGTTCATGTAATTCTCAATGCCAGAGCCGTAAACAAACGCCAGCTTTGCGACATTCTTCTTCGACAGCTTGAGATTGGAAGTCAGGTTGAAGCCCCAGCCCACGGCACTGCCACCGAGATTGATCGGGTTGCCGCTGGTATCAACCCACCCGATCTTTCTCACGATGCCAGCCATTTGTACGTAGCCCCAGTCCCTAACGATCCGCGCATTTCCCGAAAGGTCCGGAAAATTGAAGCGGGGCCGTATGTTGCTTAGCTCGATGCGGTCCGCATAAACGCCTTGGTCACCGCTGGCGCCAGGTCTTTCAAGAGCGAAAGTCACGCTGCCCTTCTTGCCTCGTATCGGCATCCAGCGCACCTGGACGTTGCGGAAGAAGACCATCCCGTTCGGGCCCCAGTACTCCACCGTGTTGGGGAAGACGTCGATATCCATGAACGGGCTCCAGGTTTGTCCGGCTCCAAATTGGCCTAACTCGCCGTAGGCATGGCGCAGGCGGAAAGTCGTTTGGCCGGCATCAACTCCGGTACCAAATAGTTCGAATTCGAATATGGTGTTCAGATCGCCGTACGGGGTAGGCGTGGAGGACTTCACCCCGAAGCGCGTTTGTCGCACGCCGGCATAGACATTTCCACTCGGCGCAAACTCGTTGTGGAAGGACGGCAACTGGGTAGGACGGACAACGTCGTACCAGTTTGGATTCACCTGCCCAAAATCGTAACCGGAGTCCAGCATGACGAACCCGTAAAAGTTGACGCTGTTTTGCCGCTCCGTGATTTCACCTTCCAGCGGTACGGTTCCAGCCTGGGGCTGAGCGATAATTGCCTCCGAGGGAACGGCGATCATTGGTTCCTGCGGAGCAGACGTTTTTTGCCCTTCGGCTTGGCCTTGTCCCGCCGTCGAGGCGACGGGTGCGGCCTGTGTGCCTTCCAGCGCCCTCAGCTCCCCCTTGACCTCAGTCATCATCTGATCCAACTGCTGCAGTTTGTTCTTCAGTTGTTCGATATCTGCATTGCGCTGGTCCTGGGATTGAGCTGCAGCAGACTGAATCCAGATGGCGGAAAGGGCGAACAGCCATAGTGCAGTGGAGCTGATTTTTTGCATAAGGACTCCTGTTAGGCAGGATTTGCTCGCATACCGCTGCCAACAAACGTCGAGTCAGCTACGGGTACTCTTATGCATGATCAGGGTGAAAGCAATTAGGGAAATCCCTAAGTATTGAGACCGAAAGCCTCTTCGCGTAGTTGACGCCAGTCATCGCATGGTCTTCGGGACGCGCCCGCAGTGTCACGAAACGTGTCAGGGTGCGATTGCGCCAGTTGGATTGAAGGGGTACAATCCGGGTCACAAGCTCGCTCAACGTAGATGTGGACTTGGCGAATGCTTACCCTCTTCCGTCGCTGGTTATTGGGGCAGCTAGCACTCAAGAATTCTCGAGTTTCCGGCTATGCCGTCGGAGAGAGCAGTAATCCGTAAGGCACTTCAGCTGAGGAGGATGGTTCTCGTCCTCTTCACGTCCTGCCTCCTGTTTCAACCTAAAGCCGCTGCTGGCGTTAAGGAAGTCAAGAGAGTTCTGGTTTTCTACGAATTAGGTCGTTCTTCTCCGGCCGTCGAACTGCTCGACCACGAGATGCTCGCGACACTGGAGGATTCACGCTACCAGATCGAGTTATATCGCGAGTACCTCGAGACCACGCTTTTCGACGATCCCGCGGCTCAGGACGCATTGCGAGAGTCCTATATTGGGAAATATCAAAATCGCAGCCCGGATCTGATCATCGCCCTTGGACCTTCCCCACTTCAATTCATGGTCGACGCGCACGAGAGATTCTTTGCGGGCATTCCGATTGTCTTCGGCGGCACCAGCGAACCCCAGGCGGACAATCCCACGCTGGATCCCCACTTTACTGGTTGCTGGGAAAGGTTTGAGCCGGAGAAGACCCTCGACGTCGCGTTACGACTCCAGCCTGGCAGCAGGCACGTAGTGGTGGTCGGCGGCATTTTGTCTTACGACAAACACCTGGAAGCAATTTATCGAGAGCGGCTTCATTCCTATGAATCCAGCCTACAGTTTACCTATCTCACTGATCTCGATATGCCCAGCCTGCTCGAGAGGTTGAAGCGCCTGCCCGATCACACGATTGTTCTTTACACCCACATCGGAATGGACGCAAGAGGGACCAAGTACATCAGCGCGTCCCAGGCAGGTCCGATGGTTGCCAGCGTCGCGAACGCCCCAGTCTTCGGCCCGTCGGATGTGGACCTCGGCCGCGGGCAGGTAGGAGGCTATCTCCAAAGTTTCGCAAGAGAAGGCAAGATCGTTGGTGGTATCGCTGTAAGGATTCTCAATGGGGAAAAGCCCCAGGATGTGCCGATTGTCCGAGGCGTAAATGCCTACATCTTTGATTGGCGAGCGCTGCAGCGCTGGGGATTCAAAGAGAGCTACCTTCCGCCTGGGAGCGAGGTGCTGTTTCGTTCGCCCTCCTTCTGGCAGCGCACAAAATGGATGTGGACGTCTTTGTTGCTCATCGCTATCTCTTTAAGCCTCCTCGCCTGGTACATACGGTCCGGCCGGAAGCAGTTGAAGCTCGCGAAAGACCGGCAACTGAGTCTCAGCGGCATGCTGATTAGCGCACAGGAAAAAGAGCGGAGCCGGCTGGCATCGGAAATCCATGACGATTTTAGTCAGCGTTTGGCGCTACTTGCACTCGGATTGGAGAATGCGGAAGAAGCGATTGGCACTTCGCCGAGTGAGGCAGTCAAACAAGTGCACAGTCTCCTGAATTCGGCTAGCGAAATCGGCGCTGATCTCCATACACTCTCGCACCGCCTGCATTCCTCCACGCTGGAGGCATTGGGGCTAGTTCCGGGGGTCAATGCATTGTGCAAGGAGTTCGCCAGCCAACAGGGTATTGAAATTGATTTCCTCCCCGAGAATATCCCTCGTTCCGTTCATCCTGATGTGGCTTTGTGTTTATTCCGCATCGTCCAGGAGGGACTTCGCAACCTAAAGAAACATAGCGGCGCCACTAAGGCACAAGTACGTTTGCGTAGGGCCGGTGAAAAACTGTGTGTGTCTGTCAGCGACGAAGGCGTCGGATTCGATGTAGGGGACCTACGGCGGAAAGAGGGGCTAGGTATCCGCAGCATGGAAGAGCGCGCATATTTGTTGGGCGGACGATTCAAGATTCATTCGGAGCGTGGCAAGGGGGCCAAGCTTGAAGCCTGGGTGCCTCTCCAACCGAAATCGCGGCTGGCGGCAGGATGAACTCCCACTATCTAGTCTGGCGCAGCGTTGTCAGGAAGACCCTCGATCCTATGGCCACACCAGACAAGCGGGAAAAGATCCTCAACAAATCGGTGGCCAAGTTGCTAAAACAATATCCACCTTCGCACCATGACATACCTATTTAACCCGATCCGACTGACAGCATTGGACCCATCTTCTCGCATCCTAAGCGAGTTGGACAGCAGCGAAGAATCAGGTGTCGACTCACCGTGGATTACCTAGCCACGAATACTGCCAGGCGACGGAGACATTCTGGTAGTTGCCACCGAAACGTATGTAGGTGCCATCGCTGTAGCTGATTTTTATTGACTGGTGCTCAGACACGCGAAACGCAGCCGTGCCTCCTAGGCGCGAGCTGGTTTGGCGGGTCGCCGGGTTCCGTATGTCGTCTAGAGTGGTCACGCCGCCCCACCAGAAATTGCTGTCCACCGACACCCACGTACCGCGTCCGAAGTCGCGACTCAAATGGCCCTCTAAAGAACCGATGGGCTCTTGAGTTTGCGGGGCCGGATGCGGGAGGTGGAACTCCGCCGAGTTTGTTGTGTAGAACCAAGCCCCGCCATAGCCATCGAGCAACCAGTTGCCCCAGCGTCTGGAATACCCAAACTCCGGCTTGAAAGCCCATCTGTTGATGCCCCAATTGATGAGCTGTGTGGGGCTGTATTGCCCAGTCGGCACGATCACTCTGAGGCTCACACCTAGGATCGTCTTTTGTTTCCACTTCGAAAACTGCTCCACCGGCATGGCCGGGCCACCTTTCAGGTTCACGGATATGCGGACGCCAAGGTCGAAGAGCCCTGAACGGTAAGTCGACCTCTGTCGTCCAAGAGCTGCCGCCTCAAAGTTTCCCACCCCATACGGCAGTGAGGCGGTGATGTTAGCAGAGCGCCCGAAGAAGCTTAAGCAATGGTAATAGCTGAAAACGGGTACGTTGTAGGTTCCGGTCGTGGTTACAGGTATCGAGCCAACGAGGTTCAGGCCTCCGTTGTAAAAGGCCCACGTCAGAGTAACGGCGTTGGCGTGCAGCGGCGTGATGACATAGGCGCGTGGCGCAAGGTCCTGGGCTCTGACCGTTTGCAGCGAGCCTATTGCGAGACCAATGAATAATGTGAGCCTGAAAAATCGCATTCTTGATAAGCACTACGAGTTGCAAGCCCGGTCTGGGCATTGTACGGCACCGTCCGCTTCTTGACTGCTTCGGGCTGCTGCCCGTGTCGCTATCCCGCCATTCTAAGAAGAACGCTAGGCTCCATTCGATTTCCGCACAACTAGGAAATCCCTGAGGCTTGGCGGGAGCATCGCTGCGCGGACGGTCGGGTCATCGTGCAAGAAGCCATCAGACTCAGGCCAGATGTAATTGTTACGGATTTCACGATGCCGCTCTTGAAGGGCTTGGATGCCGCCCGAAGAATTACGGAACAGGTACCCAATGCGAGGTTCGTATTCCTGACGATGCACGACAACGCGAATCTTGCCGCCGCGGCACTTGAACTCGGACGAATGGATTGTTCTCAAAAGTTCACGTGGAATGGAACTAGTCAAGCGATTGAGGAGATTTTGCATGGCCGGTCCTATTTGACCCCCAGACTCAGAGCCGAGGATTGGTTCGCCGTGAAGGCCGAGCGCCCCAGTTTTCAACGGACTTGACCAAACGTCAGCGCGACGTTGTGCAACCGTTTGCCGAGGGCCCGCCCATGAAAGAGATTGCCGCGGTCCTCAACTTGAGCGAGAAGACGGCGGAATTCCACCAAGCACCATATCATAGCGGTATTCAATCTTAAGAATAACGCCGGTCTGGTCTTATTTGGGTTGAAGCACGGCTTGATCGCAGTCGACCCGGACCCTGAGGAGCGGGTCCTTGCATCCTAGGGATTTCCCCAGTAGCAAAACTCCTCCCACTGCCTTAGGAATGCCTCCGAGCCTTGAAGAACTGCACACTTCGAGTCCAGCACCACGACAACTGGTGTCCCTCTGCTCTGAAGGGAGGCGAACTTTGACCCGACCGCGAGTGCTATTGGCGGATGACCATCCGGCCCTGCTTGAAGCCACAACTGCGCTTTTGAAGCGTCAGTTTGACGTAGTGGGAACCGCAACCGATGGCGCCACACTAGTCTCGGAGGCTCTCCGCCTTTGTCCCGACGTAATTGTGGCCGACATCACCATGCCGGTTTTGAGTGGAATTGACGCTGCCCATCGACTACACGAGTCCGCTCCGTCGGTCAAAATAGTGTTCCTGACCGTCCATTCGGAGGAGCAGTTCATGAAGGCATGCATGGCAGAAGGCGCATTGGGATATGTCCTCAAGTCCCACATGAAGGCTCACTTGATTCCGGCAATACAAGCTGCGCTCGTCGGACAGTCTTACATTTGTCCATTTGTGCCCAGGTGATATTCGCGTCGTCGTTTAGAAAACCAGCTTCGCAAGCAAGAAACCAATGGACACGGATGAGATTGTGGCCACCATGCCTGGGAGCATGAAGCTATGATTCAGAACATACTTACCGATACGCGTGGTGCCGGTTTGATCGAAAGAAATGGCCGCCAACATTGTCGCGTAGGTCGGTAAAAAGAAATATCCGTTGACGGCTGGAAACATCGCGATCAAGGTGGGGGCGCCCAACCCCAGTCCCAGGGCAACAGGCATTAACGTGACCACGGTTGCTGCCTGGCTTGCCAGCAGGATAGACAAAACGAACAACCCGAGGGCGAAAACCCACGAATGCTGTTGGATCACCCCAGAAATGCTTCCAACGATCAATTGCTTGTTGCCTTCGAAGAAAGATGATCCCAGCCAGCCGAGGCCAGCGATCGAAATGAGAGCGACCATGCCTGCACTCATGATGCTGGTCTTGATGGTTTCCGCAGCTGACGCGCGAAACAGCAACATGTTTATGCCGGCTGCGGCAAACATCATGATCATGATCGCCGGAGCCATGTCCAACTGTTCGACGCTTTCTTGCCCACCGCTGGCTGCCGTATACGTCGGTCGAAGTGAAGGGAACAAGCCAAGAACGACCACGAGAACTGCTGCGAGTAGGAAAACGACAACGGAGCCACGGGCACGGGTAAGTTGCTGGCCCGTCAAGCTCACCGGAGAAGTATCAGAACTGATCAATCCTTGTGCCAGACGTTCCTGGTAGATAGGATCGTCCTTTAATTCAGTCCCCTTCCGCAAAACGGCAAGCGCGCCAATTAAGCTACCAGTAAAGTCGCAGGTACACAGATCATAAGAATCTGCTGGAGCTGTATGCCTTTTGGAGTGAGCAGCGCCAGCAAGGCCACAGTTGCAGCTGAAATGGGAGAGGCAGTGACCGCCTGTTGGGCTGCGATAGTCGCGATCGACAGGGGACGTTCGGGTCGGATTCCCGCCTTGCGCGAAACTTCGGCGATCACAGGCAACAGCGCGTAGACGATGTGGACAGTGCCGGCCGCGAAAGTGACGAAGTACGTGACCAGGGGAGCGATGATCGTGATCCCACCAGGCCAGACACGAAGTGCACGGTCCGCCACGGCGGCCAGATAATTCAGACCTCCGGCCGCCTGCATGGTTGCTGCGGCGGTCACCACGGCAACGATCATCCCAAGCACAGTACGGGGGGGCATGCCGGGTGGAAGACCAAAGATGAAAACTAAAACAACCAGCCCGAGTCCCGCGACAGTGCCCAGCCCAATTCCTCCGAGGCGCGCTCCCACGAGGATGCACGCCAGCAGGACACATAGCTCGATCCACACCATAATCTGCCAACTTTAGCGAGCTGCAACTTTCAAACCTGTCCGAGGCGGCGAGATCAGTACGTTTGGAACAGCTTTTGAATTTCCATAGTCGTCCGAGGCTTGAGCAGTGCGAGCATCAACAGGATTCTCGACTTCTGCGGATTGAGCTCATCGGACGCGACGAAACCTAGCTCATCGTCGTTCACCTCGACATTGCGCCCGACGCTGCCGGTTGCGACGCGACTGCTTCTGACTATCACGACGCCCTGCTTGGAAACTTGGGCCGCAGCATCGAGTGAAGCCTTGTTCACGTTGCCGTTGCCTACACCGGCCAAAACAATTCCTTTCGCGCCATGACGTGCCGAATCCTCGATAAGATCGGGAGACATGTCAGCGCAGGCGAAGAGAATGTCGACGCGAGGCAGTTTGGTCACGTTCGTGATATCGAATTCACTGCCCACGGTGTGCTTCCATTGTGGGTTGTTGTAGAAATCGTTCTTGCCATAGGTGGCCACACCCACCACCCCTCGCAGAGGAGACATAAACGTCTGGACAGCGGTTGTGCTCGTCTTGGTAAGAGAGTGCGCCCCGTGGATCCAGTCGTTCATCACGACCAGTACGCCGCGTCCCCTGGCATTCGGATCAATCGCCACGCCGACCGCATTGTAGAGATTCAATGGACCGTCGGCACTAACGGCCGTCGATGGACGCATGGAGCCAACCATGACCACGGGCTTGTCGCTTTTCACGACCAGGTTCAAGAAGAAGGCAGTCTCTTCCATCGTGTCGGTGCCGTGGGTCACGACAATGCCGTCCACTTGCGGCGTAGCGAGTAATTGGTTGATGCGTTTGGCCAAGGTGAGCATGATGTCGAACGATATGTCCTGTGAACCGACGTTGGAAATCTGCTCGCCCTTGATGTTGGCAAGATCAGTGATGCCCGGGACAGCGGCAATCATGGCGTCAATAGTTACAGCACCAGAAGTGTATCCAGCTTGCGTTCCGGAAGCAGCGGCGCCGGCGATCGTACCGCCAGTGGCCAGGATTACGACATTGGGCTTTCCCGCTGCAGCGGTCAGTTCACAAACGAGAACAAGGAAAACCAGCAGGGAGGACAGCGATCTTCGATCCAGTTTCATGGTTCACTTCCTCGATCAGAGTTCAATCCTTCTTCACGTATTGACTCTTATCCAGACCGGTCAACTTTGCTGGATCCAGCAGTTCGTTGATTTGTTGTTCCGTAAGAATGTGCTGTTCGCGAATAATTTCGAGGATTCCCTTGTTGGTCTTGTAGGCCTCAGCCGCGAGTTCCGTCGCTTTTTCGTAACCCACGATCGGGTTCAGCGCAGTGACGATGCCAACGGTGGTTTCCATGTAGTGCTCCCGTACTTTTTCGTTCACCGTGATGCCATCAACACACTTCAAGCGAAATGCCAGCGACCCGCGGTACAAAAGACTTTGAGACTCGATGATTGCCAGCCCCTCGATCGGTTCGTAAGCATTGAGTTGCAACTGTCCATGCGTGCCCGCCAGACTGACGCTGTAATCGTTGCCGATCACGCGAAATGCAATCAGGTTGACCAGTTCAGGAATTACCGGATTAACCTTGCCCGGCATGATCGAAGAGCCTCGCTGGAGCGCGGGCAAGTTGATCTCAAAGAGTCCCGCTCGCGGACCCGAGGTAAGAAGGATCAGGTCATTCGCAATCTTTGACAGCTTGATCGCCACGCTTCGGAGGGCTGATGAATACACCACGAATCCCTGCTGGTCCCATGTGGCCGCAAGCATGTCTGACGCGGGAACAATCGGCTTCCCAGTCAGCTTGGCCAGGTGGGCTGCGCACTTTTCCGGATAGCCCTTAGGTACGTTGATGCCTGTGCCAATCGCAGTCGCACCCATGTTGACCGCGTAAAGAGACTTCTCTGCCTGCTTCAGGAACTGGATTTCGCTTTCGAGGGAGTCCGCAAACGCATAAAACTCCTGGCCAACGGTCATGGGCACGGCGTCCTGCATTTCAGTGCGACCCATCTTGACCATTTCAAGATAGGCGTCGCCTTTGATCCGGAAAGAGGCTGCGAGCTTCTCCAACTCGGCCACAAGTTTGTCGTTGCGCAGGAGAATGGCAACCTTGATTGCGGTTGGATAAGAATCGTTGGTCGACTGTGACATGTTCAGATCGTCGTGTGGATCGACGAACTGGTACTCGCCTTTCTTGTGTCCCGTAAGTTCAAGTGCGACATTTGCGAGCACCTCATTGGCATTCATATTGGTGGACGTGCCGGCTCCGCCCTGGTACCAATCCACCAGAAATTGGTCGTGATACTGGCCCTGGATCACCGCCTGAGACGCCTTTTCGATGGCGGCTAACTTCTCCGGTTTCATCGCACCAACGTCAGTGTTAGCCTGCGCCGCGGCCAACTTCACGATCGCCCACGCCTCGACGAACCCGGGATAGTGATTGATTGCGATGTCGGAAATCTGAAAGTTCTCGAGCGCCCTAGCGGTCTGCACGCCGTAGTAGGCGCTGGCAGGAATCTCTTTCTGCCCGAGAAGATCCTTCTCGACTCTGGACTTTTCTTGTGCAGTTATCGAGGAAGTGAGAAGTGCGGAGGCAAGACTCATAAGGATCAAGACTCTGGTTTTCATGGCGCCTCCAACAAACGTTCACGCTTCGACGTCACATTAAAGGAAATGAACCGGTCGGTTCTCATACCCTCAGCTCCTCCGTAGATGAGGGCTGCAGAACGAACAGTGAACTGATTGAGATAGCCAGTCATTTCGTTTGTAGCTGGAGGGTAGCTGGGCTACAACTAGGGAAATCCCTAACTCGGATGAACAACCTTCGATCTAGCCGCGAAGCGTCGAAGAGCGGAGTAGAATCGCGATCCATACGTGTGAACATTACATGTTCTACTGCAACATAGCTGGTAGAATCCTCGCCATGAATGAGTGGCCGAGGTTTCATCCCAGGATTATGCTTGAGACCCCGCGCATTACAGAACGTTGCAAAACGCGGGAGGTGAATGCATCCCGTGGCTAGCGAAACGCCGCCAAACCTGGCAATTCCGCTACTGGTTGGCTTAAGCCCATCCGAGATGGAGAACGTCCTAGCTCAGGGGCGAACTTTAAAGGTCGCACCGAAGACTCACCTTTGTGCTGAGGGGGACAAGGCAGAACACCTCTTCGTTGTGGCAAGCGGAAGGGTCAAATACAGTCGATTAACACCCGACGGGGAGGAAATAATCCTTCGCCTGTTCACGCCCGGTGAAAGCTTCGGACTCGCCACCCTTCTTCCGGAACCGCTGAACTATTTGGGAACAGCTGAGGCACTATTTGCGGGTGACTTGCTCGTCTGGAATCACGACAAGATTTCGAAACTCGCTGATCGCTATCACCAAATTAAGACGAACGCGTTGCGCATTGCTCTTCGCCTTCTGGGAACAGTATCCGACAGGCACGCCAGCCTATTCGAAGGCCGTGCGAGTCATCGCGTGGCACGGGCCCTCATTGACGTTGGCCGCCGAAGTGGCGGGATCCGCCCTCAAGGAATCGATGTTCACATCACGAATGAACAACTGGGATCCTTGGCGGATGTGAGCCGGTTCACTGCCAGCCGCGTCCTGAGCGGTTGGAGCAAGGCGGGCGTAGTCACCAAGGAACGCAACACAGTTCACATTCATTCGCCTGAAGGCCTCCTCTCCTGACCTACACACCCGCGACTGTCAGTCCGCCTCAGTGCGCTATCGCAACGACGGTCTTATGCGTAATGCCTATCCTGACGTAAGCCACATATTCTTTGCGAGATAAATGGATAGCCCTGACATTAGCTCTTCAGTACTTGTGCGCATTCTTCTTGTAGAGGACTTCGAGCCCTTCCGCATAAAAGTTCGGTCTTTAATTAAAGAACGGGCGGAATTTATGGTCCTCTGCGAAGTGTCTGATGGATTAGCAGCCGTGCAAAAAGCCGACGAACTGCGTCCAGACCTGATTCTGATGGATATCGGCCTTCCGTCTGTAAATGGAATCGCAGCCGCTCGCCAGATACTTCGTAGTAACCCCCAGTCAAGAATCCTATTCTTGACCCAGGAATTTTCTTCCGACGTCGTGAGCGAGGCATTCAGTCTGGGCGCACTAGGCTACATCGTCAAAATGGATGCAAGACAAGATATGCTGTTGGGCATTGATGCTGTCATGAGGGGCGAGAAATTCGTCAGTGCTAGTTTGAAGAGGCTAGGTTTTTCGAGATTTACCGATGCGTAACCGCCCGCTTTCATCATTGGGCACCTCGCGCCCCTCATTGAACCGATACCAGGCGCGACCAACCAAACCTGCCCAGCAGCGACGCTATACCCTGACCTCTTATAGGGATTTCCCTAGTTGTGCGAAGCACAAGCCTGACTTACGTTGGTGCCCGGAAACTTGGCTTTAGCCGCTCGGAGATCTTGTCTCGAAAAATGTTGAGCAGGGGCGCTGATCCTTGAAAGCGGCGCTTTCCGTTGCGTTCCGGCAACTGGTTCTCGGTCGGAGTTACACGCTCTGAAGTCCGGCTTCTTTTTACGGCACCATTACTCCAACTTATCGGACTTTTGCGTCGGCGCAGTCTGCAGTTCGTCAATCCGGAGAACGCATGATCGCGAGTATTGTCGCGTCACTGAGGCAACATCCTGAACTCGCAGTCTTCTTGACGCTCGCGCTCGGATTCCTGCTGGGGCGTGTGCGGGTTGGAACTTTCAAGCTTGGAAACGTCGTCGGCACGCTGCTCGCGGGCGTGCTCATTGGCCAACTAGCCATCAAGGTTCATCCCCTCGTCGAGATTGTGTTCTTCGACCTGTTCCTCTTCGCCACCGGTTACAAAGTGGGTCCGCAATTCTTCCGTGGGCTCAAGAAGAACGCTTTGCCGCAAGTATCGCTCACGGTGGTGTTATGTGTGACCAGCCTCGTAGTGACGGTCGCGGCGGCGAAGGCACTCGGGTATGACTGCGGCACCGCTGCAGGCCTCATGGCTGGCGCCTTCACCGAGAGCACGGTCATCGGGACTGCGGGTGACACGATAGCTCGGCTTAATCTGCCGGACGCCGAAAAGCAAAGGCTGCTGAACAACATCCCGGTCGCATACGCCGTGAGCTATCTGGTGGGGACTGGCTTCGTCGTCTGGTTCCTCTCGAGTCTTGCGCCGAGGCTGCTCGGGGTCGACCTGAAAGTAGAGAGCAAGAAGCTCGAAACGAAGATGTCCGCGATCCCCGCCGAAGAGTCCGGCCGGCGTTCGGGCTACCGGGAATGGGACCTCCGGGCGTATCGCCTTGCCGACGTTTTTGCCAATCGTCGGATCGCCGATCTGGAGAAGTTCTTTGTTCCCGAGCGCGTGTTTATTGAGCGAATCCGCCGTGACTACAATTGTGTCGAGGCGACTCCCAATACCATTTTGGAGGCCGGCGACGTCGTTGTCGTGGTAGCCCGTCGCCGCGTATTGCTGGGCGAGAATTTCGCAATTGGTGTGGAGGTCGAGGACCGCGAACTGCTGGACTTCCCCGTGACTACGGCCGATGTCGTCGTCACCAACCGTGCGGTTATGGACGAAACGCTTCCGATGCTTGCCGAACAGCACGGACGCGGCGTCGTCCTCCAGAAGCTCATCCGAGGTGGGGAAGAACTCCCGTTCACGCTGGAGACGACCGTGCAGCGCGGCGACCTCCTGCGCATCGTCGGTGCTACAAAGCATGTGGAGCGCGTAGGCAAGATCCTCGGCTACATAGAGCGGCCATCGAGCGAGACGGACGTTGTGTTCGTCGGCCTCGGTATCTTCGTGGGAGGGCTGGTCGGCATGCTGTCCCTCCGAGTAGCCGGTGTACCGCTCAGCCTCACGGCCAGCGGCGGCTCGCTGATCATGGGTCTCGTGTTCGGGTGG
>Ga0210409_10001051_pt1 | contig 38619 bp, 29 predicted proteins | sample IncBWH17MmetaG_FD_161649 | JGI IMG/M metagenome (GOLD analysis project Ga0210409, IMG submission 161649) | Forest soil microbial communities from Barre Woods Harvard Forest LTER site, Petersham, Massachusetts, United States - Inc-BW-H-17-M | ecosystem: Environmental > Terrestrial > Soil >... | reverse complement strand
TGGTGGGGGCTGCGCCATTGCAGGAAGGCTTGCTCGATGGATTCGCGGTCGGGGTGGTGGCAGATGGTGCAGCGGCGCTGGTGCTGCGAGACATCAATGGGGTGCTCGGTGGCGTTGAGCAGAGCCCGGGTGTCTTTGTTCATGTTCGCTCCTTGGGGGGCGAGAAAAGTGCCCCGACCGACGCTAACAGTTGGCAAGAGCGCTGTCTATTCGGATGAATACCGATCATTTTGAGCGAAATTGACAAATTGGGAGCGTTGAGATGTGAATGACCGCATTACGGAGCGGGAATGTGGGAAGTACGTAGTACGGAAATGGATGGGTTAGATGTTAGAGAGAAGAGGTTAGATCGGAGGAGGGTGCGGGAGGAAGAGAGGGAGATTTCAAATTGGGAATTTTGAGGTTTCAGAGAAAGGATTCACCACCGAGACGCAGAGGACGCGGGCGGCACGGGTGGTCCGATTTTTGTGCCTGGCGAATGGGGCGAGCTTTGCTCGGAAGAACACAGGCAGGAGTGCCTGTGCCACCAAGGCCCAGTGAAATCTGTGCTACCGGGCTATTCGAAGAGGGTGCGCTGGCGGGAGCGGGCCGGGAGTTTCGATTTCTTTTCGGCGGGTTCGCGGGGCGTGGCCGCTACCGGGCCGAGCATTTCGCGGAACAGCTCTACCGTTGAGGGGGCGTGGCCGGCGTAGTGATTGTTGGCGTAGGCAAAGATTTGGATGCGGCGCTTGTGCACCTTGCGGACAATTTCCACCCACTCAGCGAGTTCTTTTGACCGGTCAACGATCACCGCGTCCCACACTTTGGTGCGCTGCTCGATGCCCTTGCGGTCGCCCAGCCAGCGGATATAGGTGAAATCCGCTGTGATGGGATCGAAGCTTTCAAACAACTGGGCCGGGCGCGGCATCCAGGAATGGTCCTGGAGCACCAGGGCCACGTTGCGTTCGCGCAGGGCGTCGGCGAAGCGCGCGTCCATCCAGGAGCGGTTGCGGATTTCCACGGCGAACATGTGGTCTTTGGGTAGCTTCTTCATGAAATCTTTCAAAAGCTTGGTAAATTCCCCGCCGCTTTTGAATTTGGTTTTGTTGAAGTAGGGGAACTGGAGAACCATGGGGCCCAGTTTGTCTCCCAGCAGGTGCATGGTTTCGACGAAATTCTTGAAGTCGCTTTCGCAGGCCTGGAGCATTTTCTCGTGGGTCACCACCTGCGGCACTTTCACGGCGAAAATAAAATTGTCGGGGGTCTTGCGGGCCCAGCCGTTCACCGTTGCTGCTGAAGGCGTGCGGTAAAATGTGGAGTCAATCTCAACAGTGTCGAATTTCGTGGCGTAGAACGTGAGGTAGTCCGCGGGCTTCATCCCCTTGGGATAAAACACGCCTTCCCACCCGTCTGCGGTGAAGGCGGAGGTTCCGAGGTGAATTCCTGCCGAATCTGTGATGCGAGCCATGCAGCGCCGAGACTAGCGCGACCTCGCCCCGCGAGGCAAGGAGGTGAGCGGGGGCGGGGGAAGCAAAATGCGAATTGCAGAGCAGGGCAAGGGCAAAGACAAGTGCAACGGCAAAGGCAAAAGATTTAACACAGAGAACACCGAGAACGGCGGAGGGCACGGAGAATGCGGGGGCAGGGATGATGCGGGGTGCGGAGGAGAAGACTAATCTGTCGCGTGCCGGGAAAAACGCCGGGGCACACAAATGGTGCCTGTGGAACCTCGGACATATATTCGCGAAGTTACTGAATGGCACGCCGCAGCGAGCCGCCAGGGCGTGAAGAAATTAGTGGTGCGAGGCGACGTTCAAATTGTGGGCGCCGGCGAAAATATAGGTCGCCGTGCTGATGGTCTGCGGCAGCCACCACAGGCGGCGGACCACGCCGATTTCACTGTGTTGCATGCGGTGGGCAATCAGGTCGAAGGCGATAGGACCGGCCTGAATCGCGGCATAGATCGCGCCGGAATGGGCGAAGGGCCTCATGAGCGGGTCGTCTTCTATTCCGCCATGTCCCACGGCTTGCCGGGTGGAATAGGCGTCAAATGTCGCTGCGCCGTGCTGCACCAGCGAGAGCGCCATCCAGCTCTTCGTATAACGCGGGCGCTCGGCCATCTTCACTTCTTCGGGTTTGGTGGGTTGAATCGGTTGGATATGCACGGTCGAAAGGGTCTGTGCATCCGTACCCGAACCGAGCGAGACCGGATTCAGTTTTGCGGAGGATGTTTCCTTGGTGGCCAGGTTCAGGCTGATCTTGTCGGGATTGAAATGCGTCGTGCTGCTCGATTCCGGATCGCGGGCAATGGCGGGTTCGGCCGGGCGTGCCGGAGCGCTCACTACGGAAGTGGTTTCGTTGGCAGCACCTGCAGCAGGCTTTGCTGCTGCAGCGGGAATCGCCAATCCCGCTGTGGGGGTAATTTGGAGTGCTAGCGCTGCAACGGCCAGAATCATGGAAGGGGGCTCCTAGGGTGAATCCGCCTGAGCTGGGAAATGCACGGGTGGTACCATCCCCGGCCATAAGCTAACACTATTGGTTACATCATGTTACAGTGACCCTGTCCCATCTGGGGATACCCCTCTACGGGCATCTCGTGGAAGTAGTTTTCCACTAATTCCTCGGGTCATTCCTTTCGCCCGTTTCGCCTCCCTGGGGCGGGAATGTCAGCTGCAGGGGCACGGCATGCCGTGCCCCTACAGAAGGCGCGATTGGATGACGCGGCAATGGGGCGGGGTGCGATGGCGCGCCAGTCGGCACGGTTCGAAGCATCGACGTGTTCACTTATTTCGGCAGGCTCCCCAGTTCCGCATCATCGCGGTGCCAGTAGAACGCGGGAAACTTCTTTTCGGCGGGCCAGACTTCGTCGAGCGTGTCGCCGGAATAGACTACGCCATTTTTCACTACCAGCATGATGTCGCGGGTATTGTGAATGTCATCGAGCGGGTTGGAATTCAGGACCAGCAGGTCGGCGAGCTTACCGGGTTCGAGCGAACCGAGCTGCTGTTCGAGGCCGATGCTTTCCGCGCCCATCATCGTGCCGCAGCGCAGGACTTCGGCGGGGGTCATGCCGCCGGAGCCGAGCATCCACAGTTCCCAGTGCGCGCCGATGCCCTGCTGCTCGCCGTGCGATCCCAGGCCCACGTTGCCGCCGGCGCGCACGACTCCTGCGGCGCCCTGGGCGATGAGCGGGAAGGTGTATTCCTCGTCCAGTAACAGCGGGCGGCGGCGGGAAACGGAGTCCACCTGCTGGTGCGGGGTGAAGCGTCTGACTTTGGTGTCTTCGTGGATGTTCATGCGCTGACGCCAGTAGAATTGGCCGAATTCGGCGCCGTAGGAAACGATGAGCGTGGGCGTGTAGGTGGTTTTGGCTTGGGCTTCGAGCTGAATGACGTCTTTGTAGAGCGGCACGATCGGAAGGCTGTGCTCCACGCCCGTGTAACCGTCGATGGTCATGGAAATGTCGGTCTTCAGGTCGCCGCCGCCTTCCGCGGTGATGTTGACGCCTTCCTTGGCCGCGGCCATGGCCAGCCACTGACGCACGACGCGCCGCGGCTGCATGTATTCCTTCAGCGAATCGGCGCCGTGACTTTTGTAGCGCTTGACCAGGTTTTCGGCGTCTTCGAGGCTGGTAATATTGCCCGCCTCAGTGGTGATGGCTGTGCCGGTGGAATAGATACGCGGGCCCACCAGGTCGCCGGTGGAGACCATCTCGCCCTGTGCGAACACGTTATTGGATTCAATGGACGGGTCGCGCGTGGTGGTGACGCCGTACGCCAGGTTTGCCGCGTAGGACCATTCCTCGTCAGTCATTTCCGGATGCTCGCCGCGCAGGTGCGAGTGAATGTCCACGAAGCCGGGGATGATGGTCTTGCCGCGGACGTCAATTACTTTCGCGCCCGCCGGGGCGTGCATGTCTTTTGAGGGGCCGATGGATTTGATGCGATTGTTTTCGATGAGCACGTCGCCGCGCTCAATCACTTCGTCGCCCTTCATGGTGACGATGCGAGCGCCACGCAGGTACGCCTGGCCTTGGGGGATTTCGCGCGGGACTTGCAGAGCGATCGAGAATGTTTCTGGTTTCCACGTCGGGGGCGGAGTTTCCTTTTTCTCTTCAGGCTTGGCTGCCGATTTGTCGTCCGCCTTGGCGTCAGATTTGTCCGCGGGCTTTTTCTCCGGCTCCGGAGCGTTTATGACTGTGTCGCGGTTCACGCGGTAGAACTCGTTGCCGAAGCTCCATGTCAGAGTTTTGCCGCCGTCCGCCCAATACATATAATTCGCGCCGTTCCGCGTGACGCGTTTCACCGGCAGTGCGGGCGTCTTCAGATTCAGGGTGACCGTGGCATCGCCGATCTTGGGAAAGGGCGCCAGATAAGCATCGTACCGGTCCTGAAAGGCCACCCATTCGCCGTCGGGCGAGGGCACGATCAGGACGAAGTTGCCGTCGAGTTTGAAATGTGTTTTCTTGTCCACTCCGTCGAGGCGGATGGAGCGCAACTGCCGCGACGGCAGCCCCGGGCCTTCGGTCGGCGCGGGAACGTCTTCCATGTAATAGACGCGCGAGCTGTCGCTGTTGAATGTGGGCTGCTGGTAGCCGTCTCCGGTGAGCGCGACGACCAGGTGCGACGCGCCGCCCTCCGGTGAAATCCAACGCACTTCATGGACATCGGCGGCATCGGACTCGAGCCAGCCGCGCTTGGAGCCCATGACGAAAACAATTTTGGTTCCGTCGGGAGACCATTGCGGCAGGGAGTAATATCCCGCTGCGGGGGTCAACTTCACCGGCGCGCCGCCTGCGGAGGAAACCTTCCAAATTTCGCCGCCGTCCGCATCCGACCAGGTGACGTAGGTGATCCATTTTCCGTCGGGTGAAAAAATCGGGGCGTACTCGCGCAACGGGCTGGAGGTAAGGCGGCGCGGTTTCCCGTTGGGAAGATCGGAGATCCAGATTTTTCCCACGGCGCTGAAGACAATTTGCTTGCCGTCGATGGACTGGTTGGTCCAGCGCATCTGGTGAACGGTGAGCGGGCCGTCGTCGATGGGCCAGTCGGTGTGGACACGAGGGCCGAGGTCGAGGTCCACCTTGGCGTTGAAGGGGATGGTCGAGACCAGGTGCGAAGCCACGTCCACGCGCTGGATGTGGCCGTCGCGCGTGAACAGCACGGACTTAGAATCCGGCGTGAAGGAGTAGCCGGGAAGGATATCGTCAACGGAGAAGCCTTCCTGGTCGTCGCGCTGCATGGGCATGGCCAGCCAGTGCTCCTCGCGAGTGGCCAGATCGCGGATGCGCAAGCCGGTCTTGGCGTCGTGGCGCGAGGCGTACACCAGCCACTTGCCGTCGGGCGAGACGATGGGGCGCAGGCCGCCGCCGTATTCGGAAGTGATTTTCTGCGTCTCGCTGGTTTCTCGATTGAAGGTGTAAACCTGGAAGCGGCCGATGTCCACGTTGTATTTGTAGGTTCCCGGGTGGCTGGAGAAATAAGCGAGCTTGCCGTCGGGCGAAAATGCCGCGCCGGAGCTGATCTGCGTGTCGCCCTTGCCCTTCACTAGCTCGATGCCTTTGCCACCGTCTTTGTGGAACAGCCACAGGCTGGTCCAGCGGAGATAGTCCGTGCCGCCCGGGTAGGGGCCGTACTTGCGCACGACAATATAATTTCCGTCGGGGGACCAGGCCGGGGAGCCGAGCAGGTCGTCTGTTTCGTCGCTGACTTTTTTTGCGCCGGTGCCGTCTGGGTTGATGACCCAGAGATTGTCGCTGCCGCTGCGGTCGCTGATGAAGGCGATGTGCTTGCCATCGGGCGAAAAGCGCGGCTGGCAATCCCAGGGCATGCCGTCGGTGAGGCGCCGGGCGTCGCCTCCGGAAGTCGGGACTGTGTAGAGATCGCCGAGGAGATCGAAGACGATTTGTTTGCCGTCGGGCGAGGCATCGAGCGACATCCAGGTGCCTTCGTCGGTGGAGAAGCTGACTTTGCGCGCGGGCTTGAGCGGGAGCCCTTCGTCCTTTTTGTCCTTGTCGGTTTTGGCTGCGGCTTCACCCGTCGCCTTGGACTTGTCCTCTTGCGGAGCGCCGGCCGTGGGGTTGGGGAGGGCGCCCAGCGCCAGGAGTCCCAGCAACAGACCCACCAGCATTCGAATCACTCGCAAGCCTCTCAGCATCTGGCCCATTCGAATTCGCTCCCTTCGGTCGCACTGGTCCAGCCGGTTATCCCTGGCACAAAAGAATCGGTGATTGTATCGCACGGATGAGGAAACACACACACTCGCTGTATGGACGCGCGAGAGGCGAAATGGTATCGGAATAAATCTCAATTTGGATGTGAGTGCTGCCAGGAGCCTCCCGCTTCTCCACTTGAGAGCAGCGGCATCGCGCGTTCCATTTCGGGGTAGAATCGCCGCCGGATTTTCGTCCGCTGGGAGGAACCATGCGCCGACTTGTGAATTTTTCTGTTCTGTTGTGTCTCATGTGGATTGCGAGCGCCGTCGCGGTGCGCGCCGGCGGCCCGACGGAGACTTACATCAAAGCTGGGAAGCTGCTGGACGTGCGGTCCGGGAAGGTGCTGACAAATCAGGTGATCGTCGTGCGCGGGGAGCGCATTGCGCGCGTGGGACCGGCCGCTGAAATTCCCATCCCGCCGGGGGCTACGGTTGTCGATCTCGGTCAAGCTACCGTGCTGCCGGGGCTGATTGATTGCCACACGCACATCATGCTGGCGGATACGGACGATTCGCATTACGACGAAATCCTGCTCAAGCAATCGTGGCAATACCGCACCATTCTGGCGACGCTTAGTGTCAAACGCGATCTACTGGCCGGGTTCACTTCGATGCGCGACGTGGAATCGGAAGGGGCGATGTACAGCGACGTGGACGTGCGCAACGCCATCAATCAAGGGCTGATTCCCGGACCGCGGTTGCAAGTTTCCACTCGCGGAATTTCCACGACAGGAAATTATGGGCTGCAGGGGTACTCGCCGCAGGTGACCGTGCCCATCGGCGTGCAGACGGTGGATGGGCCGAGCGAGGCGCGCAAAGCGGTGCGCGAGCAGTTCAACTACGGCGCGGACCTGATCAAGATTTACGGGACCGACCGGTACAGTTTTCTGCCCGACGGAAAGGAGCAGAGCGTCGCGAGTTTCAGTTCTGAGGAAGTGCAGGCCATCGTGGATGAGGCGCGATTGAAGGGCATCAAAGTGGCGTGCCACGCGTACGACGGACCGGGCTTGCACTACTGCATTGACGCCGGGGTGGCTTCGATCGAGCACGGAATCCAACTCGATGACGACGCGATTCGCAAGATGGTGGCCCGCGGCACTTACCTGGTGCCCACACTGTATGTGTATGCCGGGGCGCTGGAGAAAATCGATCTTGAGAAATCTGGCGGAAAAGTCACGCGCGTGATTTTGCATGAGACCAGCTTTCGCAAGGCGCTGGCGGCGGGCGTAAAAATTGCATTTGGATCCGACACCGGGCCTTTTCCGCACGGAACGCAGGCGGTGGAATTCGAATGGATGACGAAGTACGGCATGTCTCCCGTGGCGGCGATTCAATCGGCGACGATTGGCGCAGCCGACTTGATGGGCTGGGGTGATCGCGTCGGCGCGGTGGAGGCGGGAAAATTTGCGGACATCATTGCCGTGAGCGGCGACCCGACAACGGATATCAAGCTACTGGAGCAGGTGAAATTTGTGATGAAGAGCGGGACTACGGTGCGGAATGACTTTGCCAAATAATGGGGGCCGATTTTTAACCACAGATGAACACCGATAAACATAGATGGGGACAAATCGGGAAACCGCAGAATCACGAACCGCGGATGGCTTGGAGACTTTCGCGGGCGGCGTTGATCGTATTGTCGATATCATCGTCGGTGTGCGCGGCGGAGACGAAGAAGGCTTCGAACTGAGACGGTGGGAGGAAGATGCCGCGCTTGAGCATTTCGTTGAAGAAAGTGGCGAAGCGAGCGGTGTCCGATTTCTTTGCGTCGGCATAATCGAGCACCGGCTCGGGGTTGAAGAACAGCGTCAATAGCGAGCCAGCGACATTTACTTGGCCCTCTATTCCCGCTTCACGGAGCGCGTATCGCAGGCCTTCGCCGAGGCGGCCTGATTTGCGGCTAAGGGTGTCATAGAAATCGGGAGATTCGAGTTTCGGCAAAGTGGCCAGCCCGGCGCGCATGGCCAGCGGATTTCCTGAGAGCGTTCCGGCCTGGTAAACGGGGCCGAGCGGCGCGACCATCTCCATTACATCCTTGCGGCCGCCGTAGGCGGCGACCGGGAGCCCTCCGCCGATAATTTTTCCGAGAGTGGTCAAGTCCGGGCGAATCTTAAACAGATGCTGCGCGCCACCATGCGCGATGCGGAAGCCGGTTATCACTTCATCGAGGATCAATAGCGCGCCGTCTTGCGACGTGAGTTCACGCAATCCCTCGAGGAACGCAAATGTGGGGGGGACGACGCCCATATTAGCGGCCACCGGTTCGACGATAACGGCTGCAATCTTGCCTTTGTGCTGCTGGAAAATCTGTTCAACGGTGTCGAGATCGTTGTACGGAGCGTTCAGGGTCAATTTTGCAAAAGCATCTGGCACACCCAGGCTGGACGAGATGCCGAGCGTGGCGAGGCCGGAGCCGGCTTCGACCAGAAAACTGTCCGAGTGACCGTGGTAGCAGCCTTCGAATTTGAGGATGAGGTCGCGCTTGGTGAATCCGCGGGCGGCGCGGATGGCGGACATGGTCGCCTCGGTGCCGGAACTGACGAAGCGAATGCGTTCGATGGAAGGCAGGGCGCGAGCGAGGTGCTCGCCGAGTTCGATCTCAAGCGGTGAAAGCATGCCGTAGCTGGTGCCGCGCGCGGCCTGATCGGCCACGGCAGCGACCACGTCCGGATGAGCGTGGCCGAGGATCAGGGCGCCCCAGGAGCAGACGAAATCGATGTACTCGCGGCCGTCCACATCGTAGAGACGCGCGCCGGAGGCGTGATCAATCACCAGAGGCGTGCCGCCGACGGCACGGAAAGCGCGCACCGGGCTGTTTACGCCGCCGACCAGAATTTGCTTGGCGCGTTCGAACAGTTCCGCCGAACGCGGGCGTGACTCGGCGCCGGGCACGCTCGCGTCGGTCTTCTTGGGAGTACTGGCCATTGGATAAGGAATCTCCGAGGTAGTAATTCGGTCAGGCGATGAGCGGCCGACGAATCTTCTCAGACGAAGCTAACACTGTTTCAACCAGCGCGCGGCATCTTTCGCGTGATAGGTCAAAATCATGCCGGCGCCGGCGCGCTGGATGGAGGTGAGGATTTCCAGCACGACGCGCTTTTCATCGATCCACCCTTTTTGAGCGGCGGCCTTGACCATGGCGAATTCCCCGCTGACGTTATAGGCGCCCACGGGGACGTCGAAGCGCTCGCGCACGCGCTGAATGACGTCAAGATATGGCAGGGCGGGCTTGACCATGACCATGTCCGCGCCTTCTTCGATGTCGAGTTCCACTTCGCGAAGTGCTTCGCGGACGTTTGCGGGGTCCATCTGGTAGCTGCGGCGGTCACCGAATTGGGGCGCGGACTGCGCCGCCTCACGAAACGGCCCGTAGAAGCCGGAGCAGTATTTTGCCGCGTAGGAGAGGATGGCCACGTCCTGGAGTTTGTTATCGTCAAGTTTTTTGCGGATGGCGGCAACGCGGCCGTCCATCATGTCCGATGGGGCGACAATGTCCGCTCCGGCGCGAGCATGGGAGAGGGCGGCATCGGCCAGGCGTAACAGACTTGGATCGTTCGACACTTCCCCACCCTCGATCACGCCACAATGCCCGTGACTGGTGTATTCGCACAGGCAGACGTCGGTAATGACCAGCAGATTCAGCTTTGCTTTCTTGATGGCTTCGACGGAGCGCTGCACGGCGCCATCCGCCGCGGATGCTTCGGAGCCGATTTCGTCCTTGTGCGCGGGAAGACCGAACAGAATTACGGCGGGGATGCCCAGTCCCGCGACTTCGCGACATTCTTCGACGATGTTGTCCACCGATTGCTGGTACACGCCGGGCATGGAGCTGACTTCGATACGAACCTTCGTACCCGGGCAGGCAAACATGGGATAGACCAGGCCGGCGGTGGAGAGATGCGTTTCGCGGACAAATCCGCGGAGCGCCTCGGTGCGGCGCAAGCGGCGCGGGCGATGGATAGGAAATGTCATGCGGGCCTCGCAGCGATGTGGCGGCGCTGGAAGAACTTTGCGATGGAATCAGCGATGGCCGCCGCGGACGATTCTTGCGCTTCCATGGCGACTGTGACCCCGGCATCGCGGAGCGCCCGGGCGGTCGTGGGGCCAATCGTAGCGAACTGGAGATGATTCGAAAGAGCGGTGAACTGCATTTCTCCCAGGGTGTCAACCAAGTTGTGAAAAGCTGAGGGGCTGGCGAAGACAACCACGTCCGCTTCACCGCGCGACAGCCGGTCTAGGACTGCGGGATCGAATGATTTGGGGACTATGGTGCGGTAGGCGACGATTTCGGTAACACGAGCTCCCGATTCCCGCAGGGCATTTCCAATGCGGTCATCACCGCGATTGCTGCGTGGGAGGAGAACACTTCGGCCAGCCAGGGAGCCGGCCATTTCTCTTGCCAACGCCTGACCTCCTTGATCTTTGGCGATGTAGGTCACGTGGAATCCTTGGTCCTCAATGGCTCGCGCTGTGCCCGGTCCGACCGCCGCGATTAAACAATTGGGTGATTGCAGCGCCTCGCAGGTGATGCCGAGTTCACGGCAACGAGCGAAAACATATCGTACCGCATTCGTACTGAGGAACAGAATGGCCTCGAACCCGGAAAGTCCGCGGAGAGCTTCGTCCACGCGGGTCCAACTTTCCGGCGGTGCAAATTCCACCATGGGCAGTGCTAAAACTTCCGCACCGAGTGATTCGAGCACGCGCGTCAATTCGCGGGCCTGATCCGGCGTGCGAGTGATGACCACACGCTTGCCCGCCAGTGGTCGATCAGCCATTAGCCACCGATCTGCCCATGAGCCGCAAGATACGATCGGCACCCGCATCGAAGAGATTCTGAGCGAGCTTCTTGCCGAGCTGGTTGGCTTCATTCACGGAGGTGCACGGGTGGGCATCGCTCCGGCGGATGCATTCGGCGCCATCGGGAGACAGGACGCACGCATCGAGCAACATTTTTTCGCCTTCGAATCTGGCCCACGCCCCCAAAGGAACGCGGCAACCACCCTGCAGTTGCTCGAGAAGCGAGCGTTCGGCTGTAACGCAGAGTACGGTTTCACGATCCGAGAGGGGCTCCAAAAATGGCAGCACGAGACCGCCATTGGGTTCGAAATATTCGGCGCAAAGAATGCCCTGCCCCACTGCCGAGAGGACCAGCTCCGGAGGAAGGATCTGCGTGATGCGAGAGGTAAATCCCAGGCGATCCAGGCCGGCCTTGGCCAGGACGATGGCGTCACATTCGCCGGCCTCGACCTTGCGCAAGCGCGTGTCAATGTTGCCGCGGATTTCACAAATCTGGAAGTCCGGCCGGAAAGCGCGGAGCTGCGAAGCACGGCGCAGGCTGCTGGTGCCGATGCGAGCGCCTCGCCGCAACCGTTCGAGCGTCTCGCCCCCGTGAGATACGAGAGCGTCACGCGGGTCGTCACGCTGAAACACGGGCAGGATTCGGCAGACGTCAGAAAAGTCCGTGGGCACATCTTTCATGCTGTGAACGGCGATGTCGGCGCGGTCGGAGAAAAGGGCCTCTTCGAGTTCCTTGGTGAAGACTCCCTGGACACCGATTTGTTCGAGCGAGGCGGCCTGGAAGTGATCGCCGGTGGTCCTGACGATGACGATTTCAGAGGCGCGGTGGCATTTCTGCTCGATGGCTTCGCGGACGCGATTGGCCTGCCAGAGTGCGAGCGCGCTGCCGCGCGTGCCAATGCGCAGAGGCTTCAATCTTTTTCCTCGTCGAGGCCAAACAGATGGCGCAGCGCTTCAATTCCGGCGAGCCGGCCGCGCACGGCGCGGCCGTGTTGCAACTTCTGCGCTGGATGTTCGAGCAATCGGTCGATGAGCTCCTCGGTGATGTGGGCGATGCGGGCGCGCTCCTCTGGCGAGACGTCGCGCATTTCCGCCAGCTTCTCGAGGATCAGTTTTTCCCGGTGTTTGTGAAAGCGGTCGCGAAGGTCATCCACGATCGAGCCGGCCTCCAGGGCCGCGCGCCAGGATTCAAATTTTGCGAGATGCTCGGCGATGAGCGATTCGGCGCGCGGAATTTCCGACTCGCGGGCCTTCTTGTTGTGCTCCACCACTTCGCCGAGTTCATCAATATTGTAGAGATAGAGGTTGTAGAGACCGGCGGCATTCGCGGCTACGTTGCGGGGCACGCCAAGGTCCACGACGAATATCGGCTTACCGCCGCGGGCAGAGATGGCGCGATCGAGCATTTCGCGGGTTAATACCGGGCCTGCACCGCTGACGGACGTGACCAATATGTCGGGCATGCCCAGGGCATCTTCGAGCGATTCCCACGGGACGGCCTCGCCTCCGATGTTCCGCGCCAATGTCGCGGCGTGATCATAGGAGCGGTTTATGACGCGCAAGTTTCCAATCCCTCGGCTGCGCAGGTGCTCGACGACTTGTTCGGCGACGGCGCCTGCGCCGACTATCAGCGCGGAGCGGCCTTTCAAATTTCCGAAGACGCGCTCAGCCAGCTTGACTCCAGCGAGAGCCACGGAGATGGGGCGCGCACCGACTTCGGTTTCCGCGCGGATGCGCTTGCCGACTTCGAGGGCTCCCTGGAATGCGCGATTCAGAACCGGGCCGGTGGCGCCGTGGTCGAGCGCGTGGCTGTAAGCGGCGCGCAGTTGGCCGAGGATTTCAGCCTCGCCAAGGAGCATGGAGTCGAGTCCTGCAGCCACGCGGAAAAGATGGCGCACGGCATCCATACCCATCCAGCGGTACAGTCTGCCGTTCAGTTCTTCGCGGGAGAGGCCATGAAAGGAGGTGAAGTATTCCTCCATGGCGTCGGTGGCTTGTTGGCCGGCTTCACCCGGAACGCCATAGAGTTCGCTGCGATTGCAGGTGGAGAGAATGACAGCTTCTTCCAAAATTCCACGATTGCGCAACTCATCCGCTGCGCGTAATGCCTGGTCCGCGGAAAAAGCCACGCGTTCGCGGAATTCCACAGGCGCGGTGTGATGGTTGCAACCAATCAGCGCGATGTGAATCCGCTCCGAGCCCGAGGTCGCCGACTTGGTTCCCGTGGCCATCAGAAGAACTTATGAAACTTGGTGAAATAGAGATTCACAATGGTGTAACTGAACAGGACGACCATGAAATTCACGGCGCAGAGCAGCGCCGCACGGGCGCCGCGCCAAGCGGTGCTGCGCGACAGCCAAAGGTAGGCCGCATACACGGCTAGAATTGCCAGCGTGATGACTACTTTCGGGTCGCTCCAGGAGTAAGTCCCCCTAAGCCGGTGTTCCCAAATAAATCCCATGAACACTCCCAGTGCTAGCGCCCCGAGGCCTACGTAAACACTGCTTCTGGCCATGCGATCGAGCACGTCGAGCGCCGGGAATCGCCAGAAGGGAGTGCCCAGGCGGCGCGACCGGAGCAGGCGATCTTGAATGAGATAAACCAGGCTGAGAATAAAGGAAAGCGCGAACGCGGAGTAAGCCCAAGTGTTCAGCGTTACGTGGAAGGCAAACAGTACGCCTCGCGCCGGGGGAGGCGCGGGGGACTCCGCCGGGGCCAGGATGCCCAGGAGGGCGATCCACACGACCAGTAACAGAGTGACGAGCGCGCCGACGGAGCGCTGGCGATGAAAGACTTCGAGGCCGAGGTAGGTGATCCCCAGCAGCCAGGCGAAAAGGGACATGGAGCCGTAGAGGTCGTTGTACGGGACTGTATGGATCCAGCGCGAGCGTTCGAGTAAGTCGAAGTACTGGAGCACGATGCCGCCGGCGAGCAGGAGGGACGCGAGCCTGCCCAGCCACATATGGGGGGCATACAGGATTCGGGCGTAACAGACAAAGCTGGCCCCATACAGAACCAGGCTCCATACGCCAAGGTGGTATGCCGTCAAGTGTATAGGCTCCAGCAGACTAGCGACATTATAACGCCTAATCTGAGCGCTCGCGGGGTTCATGCCGCCGGCTGCACTGTACCGAAGGCCAGTTCTGATGCGAGGCTCCAGTCCATCTGCTATGATGGCACAGAAGTTCCCGCCCACCCAACGACGGGAAATACACTACTTATGGGTCGAGCCGCGGAAAATCGGAAGGAATTGTTCCTGCGCGCATGCCGGCTTGAACCGGTTGAGCGAGTGCCTGTTTGGATCATGCGCCAGGCTGGCAGATATCTGCCGGAATATCAGGATGTTCGTGCGCGGCATTCGTTCCTTGAAATTTGCAAGACGCCGGAGCTGGCGGCGGAGGTTTCGCTGCAGCCATTTCGCGTGTTGGGAGTGGATGCCGTAATCGTCTTCTCCGATATCCTGATTGTTTCTGAGGCCATGGGCCTGCCGCTGGCGGTGCCAGATTCTGGCCCTGTATTGTCAAATCCGGTTCGGGACATCGAGGCGGTGCGACGGCTGCGCTCATTCGACCCTGAAACCGAGACGAGATTTGTTGGCGATGCGATCCGTGGCATCTGCCGTGAAGCCGGGCCGGATGTGCCGGTGATTGGCTTCGCGGCGGCGCCTTGGACGCTGGCCTGCTACATGATTGAGGGGCAGACGCGCGGCGACATTTCCCGGGCAAAGGGAATTTTGCGCCAGGATCCTGCGCTCTTGCGCGAACTTCTAGACCGGATCGCGCGCGCGACGGCGTCGTATCTGAAGGCGCAAATCTCCGCGGGGGCGGCAGTGATCCAATTGTTCGACACCTGGGCCGGCGACCTTTCGCGCGAGGAGTACGAGTCGTTTGAGCTCCCCGCTACACAAGCGGTATTCGAGAAGCTCGCGGGTGCCGGAGTGCCGAAGATTTTGTTTGCGAAGGGATCGCGCCTGCTACTCGAGTCGCTGGCAAAAACCGGCGCCGATGTGTTGAGCGTTGACTGGGAGACAGACCTTGGAGAGGCGCGCAGGGTTCTCCGTCAGCGAGTGGCACTCCAAGGAAATGTTGATCCCAAGATTTTGCTCGTATCGGAATCTGCCGCGCGGGAAGCCGCTGTGGCCGCGGTCGAGAAAACAGGCGGCCTGGGGCACATACTGAATCTGGGACACGGGATTCTCCCTGCCACGCCCGTCGAGAATGCTCGGGCATTCGTAGAGGCGGGGCAACGCGCGCTTCTTCCGGCGCGCGCAAACAGCGGCCGCGCGGATTAATTTCCTGGACCGAGATTTGAATTGAGATTGCCAATGGGAGACGCAACAGCCAAATCGCTGGAGAAACTCGAAATCGGGCAAGTGTCCGACGCGCTGCTGGAGAAATACAATCGGCCGGGCCCGCGTTACACGAGTTATCCAACGGCGCCGGTTTGGAAGGACGACTTCGGGCCAGCGGACTTCGAGGAGTATTGCGAGCGCGCGGAGCGGCGCGCCACTCCTGTGTCGCTGTACATGCACCTGCCATTCTGCGAGAGCTTGTGCCTGTTCTGCGCCTGCACGGTATCCATCCAGAAAGACAAGCGCGTCGCCATTCCCTACCTGGCTACGTTGAAACGCGAAATTGACCATGTGGCGCAGCGCGTGTCGAAGAAGCGCCCCGTAATTCAATTTCATTGGGGCGGCGGGACACCCACCTATCTCTCACCCGCGCAGATGGAAGATCTGTTCAGCTATACGCGCGACCGCTTTGCGATGGCGCCGGACGCTGAAATCGGAATTGAAGTGGATCCGCGGGTCACCAGCCGCGAGCATCTGGAGATGCTCCGCCGGCTAGGGTTCAACCGGCTGAGCATGGGCATCCAGGATTTTGAATCCAAGGTGCAGGAGACGATTCATCGCGTGCAGCCCTACGAGATGACACGCGACTTGATTGTCGCGGCTCGAAACCTCGGCTTCGACAGCATCAACGTGGACCTCATCTACGGATTGCCGTACCAGACCGAGGCAAGTTTTCGAGCCACCATTGAACGGGCGCTTACTCTGGCACCCGACCGTGTGGCCATGTTCAGCTATGCCCACGTGCCGTGGCTGAAGAAACAGCAGGGCTCCTTCGCCGTGCATCTACCGGAAGGCATGGAGAAATTCCGGATCTTCCGAGCCGGGCTGGAAGGATTCCTCAACGCGGGGTACGCCTACATCGGCATGGACCATTTCGCGAAGCCCGGCGATGAATTGGCTACCGCGCAACGGAACCGGACTCTGCATCGGAATTTTCAAGGCTACACCACGAAGGCGGGCGCGGATCTCTACGGCATGGGAGTGAGCGCGATCAGCTCGCTCGGAGAAGCTTACGCGCAAAACCGGCGTGAAGTTCCGGCTTACGAAGCGGCGGTGGCCGAGCGCGGCCTGGCCACCATGCGCGGCTACCGGCTGTCCCCGGACGACCTGATTCGCCGCAGCACGATTGGCCGGTTGCTGTGCCACACCGTCATTCCCAAACACGAGGTGGAGAAGGAATTCTCCATTTCCTTCGATAAATATTTTGCTCCGGAGATGCAGCGGCTGGAAGAATTCCGGGCGGACGGGCTTGTCACTCTCTCACAGGATGAAATCCGGGCCACGTCGCTGGGGCGGATATTTATTCGCAACGTGGCCATGACCTTTGACAGCTACCTTCATGACCAGCAGATGGACCGGCGGCCCTTGTTCTCGAAGACACTTTAAGGGGCGCCTCCATGCCACAATCCAACCGGGTGATTGTAGTAGGCGGCGGAATCTCCGGCTTGGCCTGCGCCTTCCGATTGCAGCAAGCGGGCGAAGCTCCCTTGCTGCTCGAGACAAATGACCACGTTGGCGGATTGGCCGGCACCCTGGAGCGGGATGGCATGCTGGTCGAAAGCGGGCCGCAAAGTTTTCAGGGCACCGCTCCGATTCTGGATTTGACCAAACAAGTGGGAATGGAGGGAGCGCTGCTGACGGCGGATCCAAAGGCGCCGCGTTATGTGTTGCAGCATGGCAAACTCCGCGAGATACCGATGTCGCCGAAGGCCTTGCTTACCTCTTCCCTTCTCACCCCCGGATCACGCTGGAAGATCGCTTCCGAAGCATTGCGGAAAACGCACCCCCCTGCCCAGGAAGAATCCGTGGCGGATTTCGCACGCCGCAAGTTCGGGCATGAAATTCTGGAGTACCTGGTGGCTCCCTTTGTTTCCGGCGTGTATGCCGGAGATCCGGAGAAGCTGAGCCTGAAGGCCGCGTTTCCAACGCTCGAGGAATGGGAACGCCAGTATGGCAGCATTCTGCGGGGTGCCATGAAGGCCCGGCCCGCGAATCAGAAAAGCTCGGGGCCCCCGCCGCTGTGCACGTTCCGGCGCGGTTTGGGGAGCCTGATGCGGGCAATTGGGGAGAGGCTGGGCCACAACCTTCGATTGGGGACAACCGCGTCGGCCATCCACCCCTCCGGCGAGGCGTCGAGGCCTACTTTTGAGGTCCGCGTCTCAAGCAACGGGCGGGCAGAAACCATCGATGCGGACGCGGTTGTTGTAGCCACGCCCGCCTATGTCGGCTCACACCTGGTGAGCCAAGTTTCGAATTCCCTGGCGAACACACTTTCCGGAATCGCCTACGCTCCCGTGGCAGTCGTGGCCGCACAATACTATACGCAGCAAATCGGACAGTCGCTGCAGGGCTTCGGATTTCTGGTTCCGCGCAGTGAAAAGCTGCGCATTCTTGGGACGGTATGGAACTCCTCACTGTTTCCCGGACGCGTCCGCGAGGGGCAGGCGGTGATGACCAGCTTTGTGGGTGGAGCAACAGATCCGGAAATAGTGCAGAAACCGGAAGCAGAAATCGCCGACCTGGTTCACGCAGAAAATGCTCGCGTGCTGAAGATTACCGGACCACCGATTTCTACAGCTGTCTTCCGCTACCCGAAGGCGCTGCCTCAATATAATCTCGGGCACGGGCACATTGTTGAGGCGATCCGCAACGGTGAGCGCGCAAATCCGGGACTTTTCTTCGCGGGGAATTATTTGGAGGGTCCGGCGCTTGGCAAGTGCATCGAGATGGGGAATCTGACGGCGGACACCGTTCGGGAATACCTGAACCAGAGGCAATAGGCCGCGGCGATTCGAGTCAGGCGTCAGGGTCCAGGGTCTTGTGGCGCATTTTTAATCGGTACCGACGACGCTCGGTAGCTTCTGTAAACCGCCGGCGATCATCCGGGGTTTCCAAAATGAGTGGCGGGACGGAGTGCGGCACGCGGTTCTCGTCAATCGCCACGAAAGTCAAATAAGCGCTGCTAGTGTGGTTTCGTTCTCCGGTAAGTACATTTTCTGAAAAAACCTTCACGCCAACTTCCATTGACGTACGGAAAACATGGTTCACGCTGGATTTGAGAACGATCCACTCGCCGACGCGGATGGGAAACCGGAAATCAAGGTAATCCACCGAGGCGGTCACAACGTGGCTGTTCGAATGGCGATGGGCTGCGAGCGCGCCGGCAATATCAATCAGGTGCATCACTCGTCCGCCAAGCATGTTGCCGAGCGGATTGGCGTCGTTGGGCAGGACGGCTTCCACAATTTCCGAGCGAGAAGCACTGACAGGCTTGCCCGGCAAGCCCGCTAAAGGACCTCGCGGCACCTTCGATTTTCCAGATTTATTCATGCTCTCTGGCCCGCCCTCCAGCCAAGTGCCTTGGCGCCCACTCGCAAGCTCGCTATAATACGCGCTTTCAAGCCATGGCCCAAAGTCAGAAGTCGCGCCGGGAAATGCTGGAACAATTTGTCGCCGAAAAACCGTCCGACGCTTTTGCGCGCTACGGGCTGGCGCTCGAGTGCGTGAAATTAGGGGACGACTCCGCCGCAACTCAGCACTTTCAGAAATTGCTGGAGCTTCATCCCCAATATGTTGCGGGCTACTACCAGTTCGGCCAACAACTCGCGCGTCTAGGCCGTCTCGACGAGGCCCGCAAGCTGCTTTCCGATGGCATCGTCGTGGCGCAACGAGCCGGCGATATGCATGCGCGCGACGAAATGCAGGCGGCGCTGACGCTTCTGCGCTAGACTCGGCTCGCCAACCAGGCGAACCACCATGAATCCGACGCGCATCCCTCTCTTCCCTCTCGAAGTAGTACTTCTGCCCGGAATGGCTCTGCCTCTCCATATTTTTGAACCGCGGTACAAGGTCATGGTCGCGCGGTGCTTGAATGAAGCGATCGAATTCGGGGTCATCCTGGCGGCCCAGAAAGGCATGGCCGGGGCTGGGTGTACTGCAGAGATTGTGCAGAAGCTGAAGGATTACCCGGACGGCCGAATGGATATCATGACCGAGGGACGGCATGTGTTCGAGCTCCTTGAACTGATTGAGGAGCAGGAATATTACGAAGCAAAGGTCCGCTACCTGGTGGACGAGACGGAGACGGTGGATCCCCGCCAGGGGTCGCGCCTCCAGCATTTGTTTCAACAGGTGCACGCATTGTTGGCAGGCCAGGAATGGGATGCAGCGGGCTCGGATGAAGAAATCCCACTTACGTATCGAATGTCCGGCGTGCTCCCGATGGAGCTGGCGGAACGGCAGCGGCTGCTTGAAATGCGCACGGAGAACGCGCGACGCGAATTTCTTTTCCAATGGATGACCGACTTCCTTCCGCGCCTGGTGCACCGGCAGCGCGTGCGCGAGCGGGCCCGAGGCAACGGGCACGCACTGAATTAGGCCGAGCTAAAGTGTGTATGCGCGCGCGGAGCGTTCCACTATAATGAGATTGGCGCCCGCAAAGCGAACGCCGCTTCTTTCATATGGATCGGGGCCTTCATGACTTCTCTTCCTAAAACCCTCGGAGAGCTTCGCCGCAGCCAGTGGTCCGAACAGAAAATCGCGCAACGAACGGTACGCCAGGAATTGCGCGAAAACTTGCTGCACAAAATGGAACATGGCGAGCCATTGTTTCCTGGGGTCCACGGCTATGACGACACGGTGATCCCGCAGATAATCAACGCAATCCTTTCGCGCCACCATTTCATTCTTCTCGGCCTGCGTGGCCAGGCCAAGTCCCGCATTCTGCGGGGTATCGTTGCCTTTATGGACGAGCACATCCCGATGGTGGCCGACTGCGAAATCAATGACAACCCTTACCGGCCGCTGTGCCGCGTGTGCCGCGAACGCATCGCGAGCGAGGGAGACGCCACACCGATCGCATGGATACCGCGCGAGCAGCGCTACGTGGAAAAGCTCGCTACACCCGATGTGACCATCGCGGACATGATCGGTGACGTGGACCCCATCAAAGCCGCGCGCGGCGGGCGAAATCTCTCCGACGAGCTGACCATTCATTACGGCCTGCTGCCGCGAGCGAACCGCGGCATTTTTGCCATCAATGAATTGCCGGACCTTGCCAGTAAAATTCAAGTGGGCCTGTTCAACATCATGCAGGAGGGCGACATCCAGATTAAGGGCTATCCGGTGCGCCTGGCGCTGGACGTCCTGCTGGTGTTCACCGCGAATCCGGAGGACTACACGGCACGCGGAAAGATTGTCACGCCGCTGAAGGACCGCATTGGTTCGGAGATTCGCACGCACTATCCGGCCTCGATCGCCGAAGGCATGTCCATCACCGCGCAGGAATCCTGGACGGACCGGGACGGCAAGCGAAAGGTGAGCGTGCCGCAATACGTGCGCGAAGTAGTCGAGGAGGTGGCTTTTCAGGCGCGAGAGGACAAGCGTGTGGACCGGCGGTCCGGGGTCAGCCAGCGGCTCCCGATTAGCACCCTCGAAAACGTGCTGAGCAGTGCCGAGCAGCGCTCCGTGCGCAGCAAGGATTCGAGCGTCGTGGCGCGCGTTTCGGACGTATATGCTGCGATTCCGTCCATGACCGGAAAATTTGAACTTGAATATGAAGGCGAGCTCCGTGGGGCCGAAAACATCTCTCGCGAATTGATTCGCGCGGCAGTGGGAAAGACGTTCACGAAGTATTTTCCGGAAGCGAATTTTCAGCCCGTGATTCAATGGTTTGAGCTCGGCGGAGAGCTGAAAGTGCCGGCCCATGCCTCGAGCGCAGAACTGCTGGGACAGCTCAAGAAAATTCAGGGCTTGTTCGACCATTTGGGCAGCCTCGAAGTAAATCCGAAAGACGATCCTGCATTGGTCTCGAGTGCCGCGGAGTTCATTCTGGAAGGCTTGTGGGCCCATAAGCGCATCAGCCGCAGCGAGGAACGGGGATATTTTGCCGATGCCCGCAAATCGGCGGAGCCGCGCGAACCGCGCGAGCCCTCCGGGCGGCTGCCTCGACGACAGTTCAATTGACGACATGAAATATGTCCGCTATTCCCGCTACGCACCCGATGCCGCCGACGACATCGACCTCCAGGAGTTGATGAGCCGCCTTTCCGACTTCCTGTTGCAGAGCGGATACGAAGCGCAATACGGCATCTACGAACTCGACGCGCAGGGTTCCCGCGAGCAGCGCATGGAAGACCTTCGCGAAGCCATTCTTCGCGCACTTCAGGAAGGCGAACTGCTGCCGCCCGAACTGATGGAAAAGCTTCTCGAGAATCCCGACCTTTCCCAGAACCAGGACCTCCGCGAGCTGATTGACCAAATCATCCAGCGCATGGAGGAGCAGGGTTACATTTCCGGGGCGCAACAGCCCGCTCAGGTGACGCCTCCGCCTTCGCAAACACCCGGCGGACAAATCGGCCAGGATCAGCCGAATGTCGAGGCGCGATTCGAAATTACAGACAAGGCTCTGGACTTCCTCGGCTTCAAGACACTGAAAGATTTGCTGGCGTCGCTGGGCAAGAGCAGCTTTGGGCGTCACGACACGCGAGACCTGGCCACTGGCGTCGAATCCGGCGGCGCATCGAAAGCCTACGAATTCGGCGACACGCTGAACATGGACATCAGCGGAACCCTGTTCAACGCCGTGCAGCGAAATGGCGCGACGATCCCCATCGAGATTGATTACCCGGATTTGATGGTGCACCAGTGCGAGTATCAAAGCTCTTGCGCCACGGTGCTGCTGCTGGATTGCAGTCACAGCATGATTTTGTACGGCGAGGATCGCTTCACTCCGGCCAAGCGCGTGGCGCTGGCACTTTCGCATCTCATCCGCACGCAATATCCGGGCGATTCCCTGCACTGCGTGCTGTTTCACGACAGCGCCGAAGAGATTCCTCTGGGCAAACTTGCGCGCGTCCAGGTGGGACCGTATTACACCAACACACGAGAAGGCTTGCGCATGGCTCAACGGATTCTGGCGCGGCAGAAAAAGGACATGCGCCAGATCGTTATGATTACGGATGGAAAACCGTCCGCGCTCACGCTGGAGGACGGGCGAATCTATAAGAATGCATTCGGCCTGGATCCGCTGGTAGTGACACAAACGCTGGAAGAAGTGGCCAAGTGCAAGCGCGCGGGAATCCTGATAAACACTTTCATGCTGGCAAGCGATTACAGCCTGGTGCATTTTGTGCAAAAGGTTACCGAACTCTGCCGCGGGAAAGCCTACTTCACCACTCCCTACACGCTGGGACAATACCTGCTGATGGATTACGTTGGCCGAAAGACTCGCCATATTCATTAAATGATGTGTTCGTGCGGCATCAGATGGGGCGGCTCCGTAGGATTTCGCACCGGAAGCAGAACAGGCGTAAACTCTTGGTGTGAGTCTGAAGCGCGCAGTCTGCGAATTATTTGGAGGGAAGAAGATGGCTGCATTACCCGCCGGCGCAATGGCGCCTGCGTTTTCACTTAAGAGTGTGGACGGCGCGCCAATGTCGCTCGCGGAGGCTTTGAAGAATGGTCCGGTGCTGGCGGCATTCTTCAAAGTAAATTGCCCCACGTGCCAGTTTACATTTCCATTCCTTGAGCGCATCTTTGAGATCTATGGAAATTCCAAATTCACGTTGTGGGGAATTTCACAGAACGGCGCTGCGGACACTCTCGAATTCCGCAAGGAATTCGGTATCCAATTCACCACTCTGGTGGACGCCGCGAACTTTCCCGCATCGAATGAATATGGGATCACCATTGTTCCCACGATCTTCCTAATTGGTGCGGATGGAAACATCAAGCAGTCCTCCGTGGGATTCGTGAAGGCCGATTTGGAAAAAATAGCGGCGGAGGCCGCGCGCGCTACCGGAAAGCCCGCAAGCCCCCTCTTCAGACCTGGCGAAGTGATTCCCGACAACAAACCCGGTTGAGGATCTCTGAACTAGGTTCCGTGGGAACCTACGGCCGCCTGAGCAATTCATTCCACTTCCGTCGGAATGGTTTTCTTCTTGTGTTTGGGCGGTTTCGATCGCTTGTCGGCGATCACGCGCGCGGCCGGCGGCATTCCGACCCCCAGCCGAGCCCGCCGGCGAGCTTCCTTTTCCACGCGGATCCGTGATTTTTTCCTTGCGGTCATCGTTCTCCGCGGAAAAACTTATCACACCTGCGCACCAGATGCCTTGAGTGATTCGCGGTAAAGCAAGATTTGCCGGGGGCTGCAAGGCTAGCGCGGGTGTTCGTGCATCTTCGTGTATGCATATCCAAATGTATTGCCCGCGATGGAGCCGATCTGCGGCACCCACCAGACTCGATGCCATCTCTCGGAACGCGCCATTTTCAGGCTCACCCAGTTGAGGCCGCTGGCAAGGGCGGCGCCAGCCATGTAGTACGCCGGTGCGGGCAAATGAGTGAAGGGCTTGGCGAACGGGTCCTGCTCCTTGAACCGCGGCCACAGGGAAACGGATTCGCGCATGTCCATGAATGCGGCGGTATACACGCCGAGACTTAGGAACAAAAATCGGCGCGAGCTGCGATCTTCCAGCGGTCTTCTGATGGGCCGGGGTCGGCGGGTATCTATCGGCTGAACCGGGACGCTGGGCACGTGAACTTCGGTCGAGAGAGCGGCCTTTAGAGCAACAAGTGCATCTTGTGCCCGGGCTGGGACAGGCGCAATCACAACGACAAACAGTAAGATTAAAAATTGCCAACCCGGACGCATGAAATGTGGCGGAAGCATGTTCTCGGCCATGCTGATGCACGCCGAGCGCCCACCTGCCCTCATTAATTCGGCAATCTGAAAATCCATTTTCTGGAAACACAGGAGTTACAGTCAGCCCGTAATTCACAAGGGAGACATCGGAATGCCGGTAAATCCATTTTGGGAAGCGCTGGTGCCAAACCAGTGAAATTGCAGCACGCTCCCAGAAATGTAAAAGTTGGCGGAAGCGTGCGCGAGTCGAACCCATTCGCGACTCGCCCGTTCGTCTATTTGTGTCAGGGCACGCTTTTTCATCCCGAGCGAGGCCGAGGGGCAAGCGTGCCGTACACGGTCGGAGAAGTCGCGGCTTTAGCCGCTAAGGCCTTAGGGGTTGAAACCCCTGATTTCTCTGTGGCTCCTCTCGGCACGGCTGAAGCCGTGCCCTGACATCAGGCAGCGTCCGGCTTGCGCCGTCTGATCTGCTAGAAACAAACAACGCCAATGTGTGACGATTAGAAAATTTCAACTTGCTGACAATAGAGGGAGTTAGCTCGAATTCTAATTCCAGGATGTGACGATTAGAAAAGGAAGTGGTTAGTGGCGAGTGGTTAGTCGCTAGAGGAGACAAAGGCAAAAGATCACCACCCCTCGGCGCGTCCGCCGCGGCGGACTTGCTCGGGATCGCAATCCTCGCCGGATTGGGACCCCTCGACTGAGCTCGGGACCTGCGGCAGAGACGCCGAGAGCGCAGGGAAGATTTCCCGATTTGGAAATGGCTCCTGTTTGTTTCGCCGCTCGACCTCATCCGAGGCTTCCCCCGAGGTACTCTGGCAGGACGTGACGTAGCGGTTAATGGTACCCGGGGTTCAAAATGAGGTAGGGAGGCAAGCCCTTCACCTCCGCGCAGGGTAAAGAGGCAGGGAGGCAAGGATGGAAAGATGCGGAGGTGAAGGCAAAAACCGTGTGAGTTAGAGGCAAAATTCCCACCGTTACCGGCGCGGCGGACGAAACTTGGGGCAGCCTGAAATTCACGTTCTAGGAGGTTCAACTTCGAAGGCTGGTCAACCAGCCCGATCACTATTGGAAAGCGGAAGTATCAACGACCAGGGCGAATTCATTTACCCTGGATGGCCTCAGTAGCGGCAAACTTCCTGTCTACGTGTGGTTCTGAGCGCGGAGCACCTGAATGCAGCACGCAACCCTCGCCGGCAGGGACACCGCATGTAGGACAGGGGATGGAAGATACCTGTTCGGGCGTGAGGTCTTTCCTTTTCATCCAGAAAGAATGCGATAACACCCAACCCCGAAACAGCCCAATTTTGAACACTCTTGGAATTAGCCGCTAGCCGCTGGAGAGGGCGGTAACTTTCCGTACGGCGCGAAAGGTAACTTAGTCGTGCAGGACAACACTTAGGAGGGATTTGTCGACGTGGACCTGGCTGTTGCTGTATTTGATGAAGCCCAGCTTCCTGAATTTGGTCATGAAGAAATTGACCCGCGGTCGTGTTGCGCCGATCATCTCCGCGAGCATCTCTTGCGATACTCTGGGGAGTATCATTTGAGGTCCGTCCTGCTTGCCATACCGCGCCAGCAGCAGCAGAGTCCGCGCCAGCCGTTTCTCGCTGGAGTTGAAGAGCTGGTCGACCAGGTCCTCTTCGACGCGAATGTTTTTTCCAAGGATGTGAGCGATGAAGCGGTCGGAGAACTCGTGTTCCTCGTGGAGCACACGAATCATCTCCGCTTTCTCAATGACCAGCACGGTGGTAGGTGCAACTGTGGTCGCAGTGGCCATGCACGTGGACTGGCCGGCAAGGCACCCTTCTCCAAAAAAATCGCCCGGGCCAAGGATCCCCACAATGGCTTCTTTGCCGGTCTGATTGACCACACTAAGCCTCACACCGCCTGCCTGAATGTACATGACATTCCGCGCCGGAGCGCCCTGAGCGAAGACGGTTTCTTTTGCTCGAAACTTGCGAACTACTCTCCCCAGGCCGGTGGAGTCGAGAAAAGCTTGCGCATCGAAAACGGGCACCTTTGCATTTTTGAGTTTTTTGGCCATTGCAGTCAGGTGAGCCCTTGGACTCAATCTAACTGCGAAGGAGGATTATTGTCTGTCGGGAACCCGACACGGACGGGAATTGTTATCAAGCCATCACATAAATACCCCGCATGACGATCATCCGTTCCTCAGGGGTTGAAACCCCTGAAATCACGCTGCTTTTCAGCACGGCTGAAGCCGTGCCCTGACGAAAGGCCATTTATGAGTTGACTTCATTTCAGATTTGAGATGAAAGGCGAGGGCCGCACCCCGACAAAGAAGTCGGGACGCACACGGCGCGCCGTAGCATAGCGGCGTTCACTCGGATTCGCTCGGGACAAGCTCACCGCCCTTCCCGCCGCGGCGCGCTCGGGACGCATAGAGCGCGCGCATGGGGGGATGGCTGCTACAAAGGCAACCGCACACAGACTGAAGTCTGTGCTACCACGGGCAACAGCGGATCCCTCGCTCAGAACCGCTTCGTGATGACCGCGTAATGGCGAAGAGCCCGCCTTCCCGCGAGAGGCGCGGGACCCGTCGCGAGGCGGCGGGAAAGGCGGCCCGGCGAGTGGATCTACCGCAGTCGCGTGCCATTCCTTCGCGGAGCGAATTAGTCCGTGTCAAGCTGAACGAGGGTGGGACGAACTGGAGGCGAGGTGGATGGCTTCGGCCAGGTGGACGGCGCGGCGGCCGGTGGACTGGAGGATCTGCTCGCGGCAACTGAAGCCGTCAGAAATGACGAGTGTGTCCGCCGAGGCCTGGCGAACCGCGGGCAGCAACACGCGCTCGCCGGCTGCTTGCGCGACCGAGTATTTTTCACGTTCGAAGCCAAACGGCCCGGCCATTCCGCAGCATCCTGAATCAACGGATTGCAACTCCGCGCCCATTTTGCGAAGCAGCGACTCGGCGTGCGTCATTTTCAGGAGCGCTTTCTGATGGCAGTGGCCGTGCAGCAGCACTTTTCGCGGCAGGCGTGGAGGTTCGTAGCCGTCTGCATTGCGTTCGAGAAACTCGCTGAGAAGAAACGTCTGGCTGCGTAGGCGTGCGGCTGGCGGATGATCCGGAAACAGGTTTTGCAATTCGTCGCGGAACACGGAAGCACAACTGGGCTCGAGGACGACGATGGGCGTGCCAGTGTCGATCGGTTGCGCAAAGATTTCCAGAATACGCTCGAGGTATTGCTTGGCTTTGTCGAGCATTCCGAAATCGTAAAGCGGACGCCCGCAGCATGGCTGTTGGGCGGGAATCGTGACTTCGAAACCGGCGTGGGTGAGGACTTCGAACGCCGCCAGGAGTGTTTCGGGATGAAAGTAATTATTGAAAGTGTCCACCCACAAGATTACTTCGCGGGCCCCTGCCCGCCCCTGCCGGGTCGCAGATTCGCCGTGATTCGTTCGAGCCGACTGTACAAAGCTCGCGGGCGCGAGCCGGGGAATTTTGCGCTCAGGGGCCAGGCGCAGCGCGCTTCGCAGGATGTGGCTGAAGCCTGGCGCGTGACTAAGGAAGTTCGCGGCTCGCGGCGCCAACGAGGCGATCCGCAGCCAATTGTCGATGCGGCCGAAGGCGTGAGCGAAAAGCGGGCGGAGATTTGTTTCGTAGTAGTGGGATAGGAACTCGGCTTTGTATGTTGCGATGTCGACGTTCGCGGGACATTCGGACTTACAGGCTTTGCATGCCAGACAAAGATCGAGGGCCTTCTTGACCTGCTCGTTCTGCCAACCCCCACGGACAATTTCTCCCTGGAGCAACTCGAAGAGCATGTGGGCGCGGCCGCGCGTGCTGTGCTCTTCCTCAAGGGTGACCATGTAGCTGGGGCACATGGAACCGGCATCGCTCTTGCGGCATGCGCCAACGCCGATGCATCGCTGCGCGGCCTTGGCGAAAGAACCGTCGTCCTCGGGAAACTTGAAATGAGTGGCGGGCTGAAGCGGCTTGTAGTCCACACCCAATCGCAGGTTTTCCGTGGGCAAGTAGGAGTCAATCACTTTGTGAGGATTCATCCCATTTGTTGGATCCCACACAGCTTTGAATTCGGCGAATGCGTTCATGAGTTCGGGACCGAACATTTTCGGCAGCAACGTGCCGCGAGCCTGCCCGTCGCCATGTTCGCCTGAAAGCGACCCGCCGTAAGAGATCACCAGGTCCGCGGCGCGGTCGATGAACTCGGCGTACTTGCGGATCCCGCTATCGGATTGGAGATCAAAGGTGACGCGCATGTGCACGCAGCCATGGCCGAAGTGACCATAGAAAGCTGCTTCGTAATTGAACTGGTCGAGCAATGCGCGAAGATCTCGAAGGTAGGGGCCCATCTTTTCGGGCGCGACCGAGGAGTCGTCCCAGCCGTCCCATTGCGGGCGCGCGCCGGGCGCGAATTGAGCAGCGCGCGGGCCTGCTTCGCGAATCTGCCAGACGAAGCGCGCTTCCTGTTTCGTATATACGCGCGAAATTGGCGCGCCGGGCAGGGCCGCGATCCGCTCGATGAGCCGGCGGGCAGCCTGTTGCGATTCGGCGGGATCGTCGGAGCCAAATTCGACGAGCAGGTAGCCGCCTGCCGGGGGAAGCAAGTCGATGTTCGGGGCGCTCTTTTGCCTGAGTCTGTCCGCCATGCTGCCATCGAATCCTTCGAGTGCGATGGGCCGGAGTTCGAGGATCGCAGGAATATGATCAGCTGCATGGAATGAGTCGCGGTAGCCAAGTCCGACGAGCACGCGATGCGGAGGACTGTGAATCAATTTGAGTTTGGCCTCGAGGACGGTCATGCAAGTGCCCTCGGTTCCGACCAAAGCGCGCGCGACGTGGAAACCGTTCTCAGGAAGAAGCTCATCGAGGTTGTAGCCGGAGACTCTGCGGGGAATTCGAGGGAAGCGCGCGCGAATCAAGTCTGCGTAGCGATCGCGGATGGCGCGCAGCCTGGCATGAATTTCGCCACGACGGCCGCCTTCGCGAACGATGCGGTCGAGCTCCGCATCTGAGGTGGCGCCGACGGTGAGCTGCGTGCCGTCATACAGCAGAATTTTCAACTCCTCGACGTTATCGGCCGTTTTGCCGCCGAGCAGCGAATGCGTGCCGCAGGAGTTGTTGCCGATCATTCCACCGATGGTGCAGCGATTGTGGGTCGAAGGGTCGGGCGCGAAAGTCAGATGCTGGAGCTCGGCGCGGTCGCGCAGTGTATCGAGCACCAGGCCGGGCTGCACGCGTGCGAATCGTTGCGCGTAGTCGAGCTCGAGAATCTGGTTCACGTACTTGGTGAAATCCAAGACGACAGCAACGTTGCAGGATTGCCCGGCCAAGCTGGTGCCCGCGCCTCGCGGGAGGACGGGAGCTTTGAACTTTCTGCACGCGGCGACCGCCGCAACTACGTCGGCGGAGTCGCGCGGGACAACCAGGCCGATGGGGATTTGGCGGTAGTTGGAAGCGTCCGAGGCGTAGAGTGCACGGCTGCCGGGGTCGAAGCGGACCTCGCCGCGCACGGTGCGCTTCAGCTCGTGTTGAAGTTCGGACGCTTGCGAAAAGGAGTCCACGGGCTTCGCGTGCGAACTCGGCGGCAGCGGTTCGATGGAGTGCAAAGTATTCATGGCGTTCGTTTCCAGCCAGACCTGCGTGCAACCTCCAGACGTTTGCGATGCAGCTTTCGGGCGTGGATCCAGTGATGTGTCACTTGAGCGATGGGACCGGCTGGCGAATTCCGTCCGCGGTAGCAAGGGAATCGAGGGCGGCTGCAACGCCGCCATCTTTGTGCGGCACGCCTGCAAGCCGAAGCCCCATCTCGATTCCACTGAGGGTTCCGGCGAGCATGAGATCGTTGAAACTGCCAAGGTGACCGATGCGAAAAACTTTGCCGGCGAGCTTGGAAAGACCAGCGCCCAGGGACATATCGAAACGTTCGAGAATGACCCTTCGCAGGTGATCGGCGTTGTGTCCTTCAGGCATCAGGACGGCTGTTAGGGAGTTCGAATACTCCCGGGGATCTTCGCACAAATTATCGAGACCCCATGCGCGCACGGCCGCGCGAGTGGCTTCCCCATGGCGCTGGTGGCGGCGGAAGACGTTGGGGAAGCCTTCCTCATTGAGCATCAGCAGTGCCTCGTGCAAACCGAAGAGGAGATTCGTGGCCGGCGTATAGGGGAAGAAGCCCGCGTGGTTAGTCTCGAGCATCTGCTGCCAGTCCCAATACGACCTCGGGAGCTTGGCCGCCTTGTTTGCAGCGAGCGCTTTTTCCGAGATGGCGTTGAAGCTGAGGCCGGGCGGAAGCATGAGGCCTTTTTGCGAACCGGCAACGGTGACGTCGACTCCCCATTCGTCGTGACGAAAATCGATGGAAGCCAGCGAGGAAATTACATCCACAATCAGCAGCGCGGGATGGCGCGCGCGATCCATTGCGGAGCGAATTTCGGAGATGCGGCTTGTGACGCCGGTGGAGGTCTCATTATGGACCACCATGACTGCTTTCAAGCTGTGATCCCTGTCGCCGGCCAGACGCGCTTCCACTTCGGCGGGCACGGCCCCTTGCCGCCAGTTTCCGGGGACGTAATCAACTGTGACGCCGAAATTCTCCGCCACCTGGCGCCAGAGCTGCGAAAAGTGGCCTGTCTCAAACATCAATACGCGATCGCCCGGCGAGAGCGTATTGACGATGGCCGCTTCCCAGGCTCCGGTGCCCGAACCCGGATAGATCACCACCGGGCCGCGCGTTTGGAAGATGGGACGGAGGCCTTCGAGGACTTTCGCGGCGAGTTTTGCGAACTCGGGGCTGCGGTGGTCGATGACGGGTTGGTCGATGGCGCGCAGAACGCGGTCGGGCACGTTCGTAGGACCCGGAATCTGGAGAAAGTGGCGGCCGGTGTGAATCATAGAAACTGCGCGCGAAGCGCGACCAAGAATAATGGCAATGCGCGACGGAGTCTATATCAGATTAATGCCTACGGCGAAACATGGGTGACCATCGCTCTGTCGGAAAATACAGTCGACATGCGAGTTCATCCAGACGGTTTCCCAGAGTCCCTCTCATAAATAGGCTGTGGCCCCTGGGACATGTGGCTTCAGGGCTGCAGCCCATTTCTTGCTCTCCCACACGGCATCGACGAGACAGCCGTCCGAAGCCGCCGATTTGCGCTGCCGAGCATCTCGGACGAGCCCAAAAAGTTGGGCGCAACTTGGGCGCAAAACCAACCTCAGATGCGCTCAAAACAAGGTTTTCGGGGGGTGAAGGGCAACAGAATCAACGGGACTTTGGCGGAAGCGTGTGGGAGTCGAACCCACCTTCGAAGCCCGCGAAGGGCTCGAACGGCAGCTTTGAAGGCTGCGAGGACCACCGGGCCCCATGCGCCTCCGCAGATTCTGAATGAGCGCGGCTGCGGCGACCGCACCCTGATCAGCGTCAGGGTGCAGCGACAGGCGACGCACAGCGGATGTCCGCGGCGCAATTATAGGGGCGAGCACGGTTGCATTCAACTTTTCGCGGCGATTCCTGCAAATTTCTTGCGGGCGAGTTCGAGGAGCTTCGGGTCGGTGCAGACTTCGTAGTAGGCGCGGGTGCCCTGGGCCCCGATTTTTGCGCCGGGTAGTAGTTGATGGACAAAACCCTTGCGGACCACGATGGGCTCAAGCGACTCTCCGAGCGGGACTTCACCAAAATAGAGTTGAACGCGCTCTTTTCCCCAGGGGAGCGGGAAGTTGCCGCCCATGGAGGCGAGTGAAATCTCTTTGCCTAGTTTCACGAATCCGTCTTCATTTAACTCAATCCCATTCAAGTTGTAACGCACCAACAGCTCCTCACCCTCGTCCTCGGCGGTGTCCTCCATCAGAGTCTGCAAATGAAACACATTGAACGGGGACGGATTCGACTGAAACAAGCGCTTGGCAATTTTCGAGCAGCTGGAGAGGCGGTCGGAAAGATTGAGGGCCTTCGAAATCATGATGCGTGAATCGCCGTCCATCCAGATCGAAGGCGCGGAGTCCTGAAACGCGACACCGACTCCGAGTTCGAGCACCGGCAGGCCGGTGGTCTTCGTGCGAGCGTTATAGGCCTGCGTCACGGCGAGAATCTCGCGCGCCAGCACGCAAGCGCGGGCCACGGCACGCTGAGTGGCGCGAGTGGATTCCGTTTCATTGATGGCCAGAATAATGGCGTCGCCTTCGATGAACACTTTCGCGGCGCCGTAGCGCTCCAGCATGTTTTTCACCGGCTCGTGCAGGTTCATGCTGAAATGAGAAGCGGGGTTCATGCCGCGCCCGAGAAGGTCCTTGGTGATTCCGGTGGAGCCGCGGACATCGGCTTTGATGACCGCGTGAGAAGTGATGGGATCATCCGCCGGACGCCCTTCTTCGGGGTGAAGGAATTCGTAGAGGCTTCTGTTCGTCCGAGAGAGTTCCCGAGTGTGCTCGGCACGGACCAGATTGATGCGTTCCATCCACGCGGCGACGTGCTGATAGTTCCGTCGGTCGCGGCGCAGCCGCATCAAATCTTCCGCGAACTGCCGCGCGATAACCAGTGTCTCTTCATGGGAGCGGCGGCGAATGGCGCGAGCTGCGTCGTCCAGACGTTTCAGGGAAATCTTGCGCGCGGGAAGCTGCTCGACGGTTCTCTCTACCCGTTTCTGTTCATCGCGATTGACCAGGGCTTTCTTGAGCTGCTGCAAGTGGATCGGCGGACAGTAATCTGAATAGATCTTCCGGAGCTCGTAGCCCGCCAGCACATGAAACAACACGTCGCGCTCTTCCAGGCGGTGAACCCATTCTTCCAGAAGTTGCGCGCGTGAGGTCTGCGTGCTCTCTTCGCCTTCCTCCTGCGGGGAGGAATCGAATAATCGGCCGGCGTTTTCCGGTTCGTTCAGATAGTCGCCCAGGCGGTTGCGATATTCTTCGGTGAGAAAATCCGTGCGCTGTTTTGCGGCGTCAATCTGCGGAGCCAGCTCTTCCAGGCTGACCTCAACCGAGTCATATTTCTTCCGGAGGTCGGAAAGCTCGCCCTGCAATTCCGCCGGCACACCGGTTTTGCGCTTGAAGAGCCAGGGAAACAACTCGTCGCCGTCGCCGGAACGTCCCGAGACTTCCGCTTGCTCCTCCTCGATGCGCTCGAGTTCCGAGCGCAACAGGCGCGCCTGTTCCAGCAGGCGCTCGTGGGTCTTGCGCGCCTTGCTCAACTCTTCCGGGTTGTCTCCGGCGAGGATCAAGTCGCGGACAAAATCGATGAGCAATCCGTCGAAGACCTCGAAGCGGTCCGGGTCATTCACGAAATTGCCTAAAAGAACGTAGTGCTGGAGAAACAGGTGATCGTCGTTCCCATTCTCCACAAACAAGAAACGGTTCAGCAGCAGGCCATACGTCTCCCGATAGTCTTCGCCAAACAGGGCGCGACGAGATTTCGACAGGGTTCCATCTTCCACCTCGCTCCAGACACGATGAAGAGTTTCACCGACATTTCGGTACACGCTTTTCTTGTCGGCTTGAATTTCAGCGATGCGCGCGCGCATGACGTGCGCCTGTTCGCTGTGCTCAAAGAGTTCGCCGCGGGTGCGGATCCAGTCCTTGCATTCGACGATCAGGGTGGAGAATTCGCTGGAGATTTCGGCGGTGATGAATTTGAGCAGCGCCAGATGATGCAGGATATCCGTCTCGATGGATTGCAGGTACTTCGCGCGGGTAACGGATTCTTGAAGGATTTCCGTGAGCATCCGCCGAAACACTCCGTGCTCCGGTGCTCCCGATTGTTTGCGATCCTTGCCGTAGAAAAGGTTGATGTGCGCGGCCTGGCGAACCAGATCGAGCAGGTATTTGCGAGAGAATTCTAGGAAGCGCGGGCTGAGAAAGACGTCGTAATGAACGTTATCGAGACCGAGCGTGAGGTTCGGCAGGCGAATCTCCGCGGAGTAGGCCTCCAGCTTCACCCGCGCGGGGTGAGCGAGCGATGGCGCGATGGGAGATTCCGGCATATTTGGCCCGCCAAGGGGTAAGATTTGAATGTAGCCGAGCGGGCGGGCAGGGGCAATGGACTGGGACCAAAGCGTTAATGCTGAGGATGAAATCGAAACGCCGGGTGAGCTGCCAGATGGCGCGCAGCCGGCCGCATCAAATGCTTCCGAGGCGCGGCCTTGCCTGTATCTGGGACCAGCAGGCCAGCGGTGCAATCGCCCCGCGACGGACAGCGGCTTTTGTTCCCGGCACCAGCGGGAAGATACGGCACCGGGTCCAACCCTGGTTCCTTCCCGGCGCGTCGCGGTCTTAATGGTGATCGTGGCTTTACTTTGGCCGATCTTGGCGGACCTGGTCAGGGAGCTCATCCGGCTCATCCGCTGATCCCCGAGAAATTGGTTGGGGGCGCATATTTCGGGGTAAAATGCCGAGCCATGACCAAACTGCTGGAAGGCAAGACGGCCATAGTCCTGGGCGTATGGAACAAGTGGAGCATCGCCTACGCCATTGCCCAGGCGTTTGTGCGCGAGGGCGCGACACTGATGCTCACCTACCAGAACGACCGCGCCAAGCCGCAGGTGGAAGAGCTTGGCAAGGAATTGAAGGCTGCGGCGTGTTATCCCTGCGACGTGCAGCAGCAGGCGGATATCGACAACCTTGCCACGGCGTTGAAGGCGCAAGGCCGCAAGCTGGATGTGGTGGTTCATTGCCTGGCGTTCGCAAACCACGACGATCTGGGGAATCCTTTCGTGCAGACTTCGCGGGCGGGATTTCAATTGGCGCTGGACGTGAGCGCATTTTCCCTGGTGGCCGTAGCCAAGGCGCTGAGCCCGCTGATGACCGACGGCGGGGCCATCATGACGCTTACATATCTGGGATCCACACGCGTGGTGACGAACTACAACGTGATGGGCGTGGCCAAGGCGGCGCTGGAAGCTTCCATGAAATATCTCGCCAGCGAACTCGGTCAAAACAAGATTCGCGTGAACGCCATTTCGGCCGGGCCGATCAAGACGATATCGGCGCGGGGCATCAAGGATTTTTCCAAAGTGCTGGACGCGGTGGCGCAACACGCGCCGCTGCGAAGAAATACAGATCCCGCGGAAGTGGGCGATGCCGCGGTGTTCCTGGCCAGCGACCTGGGACGGGGCGTTACCGGCAACGTGCTGTTCGTGGACTCCGGCTTTCAAATTATGGGCCTGTGATCCACGGGCGCGGGCGCAGTTCCCGGTGTCGCTAAAATTCCCTGGCCATCCTCAATCGAAATTTGACGAGCATCTTCGCCGGCATGCTGGAGTGAAATGCGCAGTACCGGCCAAGTGGTCCGGAGACTCAGTTTTTCCGGCCATTCGACGATGATGATGGCTTGTTCGGTGAGGAAGTCTTCCAGGCCGAGAGTCTCGAGATCGTGGAAATCTCCGACGCGATAGAGATCCACGTGGTAAACCACGGCGCGTTGATCGTATTTATGGACCAGCGTGAAAGTGGGGCTGGTGACCTGGTCTTCCTCGGCTGCGCCAAGGGCGCCGACGATTCCCTTGGTCAACGTGGTCTTCCCTGCCCCGAGTTCCCCGGAGAGCAAAACCAACAATGGCGGTTTCAGCAGGGCGCCAATCTCGCGGCCGCGCGCGAGAGTTTCCTCCGGCGAGCGGGTGACAATTTCGCGCTTAGCCACGGCCCAGCTCGTAGTAGAAATTCTGGAAGGCGTCGGGAATGGCTCGAATCAAATCCGAGGCCATCAATGGAGCTTGGCCCAAATCCGAAGCTGCCAAGTCACCTGCCAGCCCATGCAAGTACACGCCAAAGCCTAGCGTGGACTCCCAGTTTTTCGCGCCATACTGCGCCGTCAGTCCGGCCAGCATTCCGGTAAGCACGTCTCCCGTTCCGCCGGTGGCCATGCCGGGATTTCCTGTGGAGTTGATCCAGGCGCGCCCGTCCGGGGCGGCAACAATCGTTTGATGGCCCTTGAGAATTACATAGGCATTCCAATCGGCGGCGGACTTGAGCGCGACGGCGAGCCGGTGGGATTGCACGTCCTGGGTTGTGGACCCGACCAGCCGGGCCATTTCTCCGGGATGCGGAGTGAGGGCCATCATGCGGTTGGCGCCGCTCAACTCGGAAGCATGCCCATCGAATGCGTTCAGAGCATCGGCATCGAGGATGATGGGAAGGGGCGGGCGTTTGGCGGCGACGGTGCGGACAAATTGCTGCGTCTCGGTGTGCGTTGAAAGCCCCGGACCTATCGCCAAGGCGCGCTTGCCCTCGAGAAGTTTGTCGAAGCGCTCATACTCAAGCGAACGCAGGGAGATGCTGCCGGTGTCCGTGGCTGCCAGCGGCTCGGTCATGATCTCCGGCGTATGCGCGGCGACCAGCGGGAGAACTGGCTCGGGCGTGGCGACGGTGACCAAACCTGCTCCCACTCGAAGCGCGGCCCACGAAGCGAGCACAGCGGCGCCGCTTTTGCCCACCGAACCCGCCACGATGAGCGCGTGACCGTAATCGCCCTTGTGCCCAGCGGCTTGGCGCGGGATGGCGAATTGAGCCAGCTCGCGCGGCTCAAGCCATCGCAATTTACCCCGGCCGACTTGTTCGATTAAATCGGGGGGAGAGCCGATGTCTCGGACGAGCAGCTGGCCGACTTGGAGGAATGCGGTCTCAAGGAAAAAGCCGACCTTGGGGGCAGTGAATGTGACGGTGGAATTTGCCCTGACGGCAGCGCCTAGGATTTCGCCGGTGTCGGCGGAAATGCCGGAGGGAATGTCCACAGAGACAACGGAAGATTCCGGGCGGCGTTGATTGACGGCTTCAATGACCTCGCGCAGAAGCCCCTCGACCGGGCCGCGGACGCCGGTGCCCAGGAGCGCATCCACGATGATGTCCGCCGCGCCGAGCGCGGCTTTGCCGGGTTGCCAATCCGCGGAGTTGCGCACGATGTGCAATTCGCGGGCGGCGTCCAGCCAGCGTTTGAGATTCGTGGCAGCATCGCCGCGGACTTCCGCGGGCTCGGCGAATAGATAGACGGAGGGCCGGACGCCCATTTCAAGAAGTTGCCGCGCGACTGCGAATCCATCGCCGCCGTTGTTGCCCTTGCCGCAGAGAATGACGATGCGGCGGCGGCCCAGTTTTGTGAAACGGTTCTTCATGAAGGTGACGACGCTCTTGCCGGCATTTTCCATCAGGGTGAGGCTGGGAATGGCGTGGCGCTCGACCGTCAAGCGGTCGACCTCTCTCATTTCAGCGGCTGTAAGGACTTTCATTGGGGAAATTGATGGGAGCCTGCGGCTTGGAAAATGGCGCAGGCCACTACAGCATCCATCCTCCGCTGACGTTCAAGACTTGTCCGGTAATGTAATCGGCTTCGTCGGAAGCAAAAAATTTGACTGCGGCAGACACGTCCTCGGCGGAAGGAGGGCGGCCGATGGGAAAGCGCGTGTCTTTGAGGCGGCGGGCTTCGTCAATGGTGAGATCTTTTTCGTCGATGTTGGAAGGGTTGATGACATTGACGGTGATGCCGTTCTTGGCTTCCTCGATGGCGAGGGAGCGGGAGAAGGAGACAACCGCAGCCTTGGCTGCCGCGTACGCGGAAATGGTTCCCTGGCCGAAGGCGCGTTCCGCTCCCACGGCGCCGAGATTGATGATACGTCCCCAGTGATTGCGGCGCATGGCCGGCAGCACGGATTTGCTGGCGTAGAAGACGCTGAAAAGATTCGATTCGAAGGTGGCTTTCCATTCCGCAAGCGAAGCTTCGGCGACAGGCTTCCAATTGAATTCGCCGACGTTGTTGATGAGGATATCGAGGCGGCCGAAACGTTCGAGCACTTTGTCGATGAGGAATTGGACTTTGTGCGGATCGGTGGCGTCGGCTTCGACGGCAAAACATTCCGCTCCATGCGCTTGAATCTGCTTCAGAGTATTTTGCGCCGCGGTTTTGTTGGCGCGGTAGGAGATGGCCAGGCGGACGCCTTCGCGGGCCAGGCCATAGGCGATGCCCTTGCCGATGCCGCGGCTTCCACCGGTGATTAAAGCTGTTCGCTGTCGCAAGGGCACGGTCGCGCCTTCCTCAAAAAACACGTAAGTATAATGAAATCTGTGGGCGCGCCCTAGCCTTGATTTGGCGGGGGCGCGGGTGGGCACCGACGGATGGAGGTTAACAAGAGATGGCTCGTTGCACCTCGCTTCGGGCGAGCCATGCTTGCCCGATGGCAACGGCTAAGAAGCAGGTCCCTCGCGGAACTTCGCTTCGGGACACCGACCCTCGCCGGGTCGGTGCTTTCGCCGGAGAAGGAAAGGCGAACGGAAGGTTATAAGTTAGTACCCGGGGGGAGGGGGGCTTTTTGTACCGGGTAGAAAAAATTAAGTGGCTGAAGGGAGAAGGGTTAGGGCGATTTCTATTAATCGGTGTACCGATTAGAATTCCCAGCGGCGGAGGGCGAAACCGATTAGCCAAGGAGTGCTTTGCCGGGTTGAATTGATCCATCATGCCGCGCCGATGGTATCATGGGGGTTACTAAGTTGTCAAGGAGCATATGCGAGAAGGCGGGCGCTGGGAGGGCGAAATCCAATATCAAATTTGAAATGAAGTTATCTCATAAACACTTTCAGGGGATTGACTAGTTGCGAGTTATGGGAATCGGCGTACATCAGAGGCATGGATCTCACCGACGCCCAGTGGGCGCTGCTCGGACCTTTCTTCCGGCC
>Ga0210409_10001050_pt1 | contig 38645 bp, 50 predicted proteins | sample IncBWH17MmetaG_FD_161649 | JGI IMG/M metagenome (GOLD analysis project Ga0210409, IMG submission 161649) | Forest soil microbial communities from Barre Woods Harvard Forest LTER site, Petersham, Massachusetts, United States - Inc-BW-H-17-M | ecosystem: Environmental > Terrestrial > Soil >... | reverse complement strand
GCATTCAAGGCCGCGCACGTCTGCCCCATCTGTCATGCATACCGCTGGCGGGAGGGTTACTTCGACATCATCGAAGTCGCGCAGCTGACCACGCAGAGTGCCTTCCCCGTGACTGCCGGGACGGTGCCACGGCTCCAGGTGACACAGCCCGCCATTCCTTACATATCAGGTTAATGAAGCAATCAGTTCACCAGATTTTGAGGGAGAGGCTCCTTCACAGGGCTGGCCTGTTCGAGTTCGTCCTCAAGCCAAAATGGACCCTGCAGCAGCTGGAGAACGAGTGGTCGCCGGAGTTCGAGCGATTCATGCGCAATCGGCTCATGATGGGCGCGCTCAGATATGGCCCGCTCCGGCGCAGCAGTGGCTCTGGTTACGATTACATTGGCTCTGCCAAGGAACGGTTGGACCTCTACAAGGCAACAGGGAACCAAGAACACCTCGTCGACGTGGCGAACATCTGCCTCGCCCTCTTCATGACCGACAACCACCCCAAAAAACACTTCGGAGCCGCAGACGACGGGGTGCACGCAAGTGCAGTATGAAAAAACAAATGAGGACATTCTCGTCGGGAGCAACCCGCGACACCGACGCGGGCAAGCTTGATTTTGACTGCTTATCGCCGCTTGTTTTAGAGCGATACGCAGACTACTGCCTGCAGCACTCGGGAACACTGCAGGGCATTCGACCGGTTGACAACTGGCAAAAGGGAATGCCCCGCAGCGCCTACGCCAAAAGCTTAACGCGCCACTTCATGCAGTTTTGGAAGCTGCACCGGGGTTTTAAGACCAAGGACGAAAAAGGCAGGCCCGTCACCATAGAGGATGCGCTCTGCGCAGTTATCTTCAATGCTCAGGGATACCTTTTCGAGAAGCTCCTGAAGAGACCCTAGCCACAAAAGCACAAAGTCTTAGCCCAGGTGAGGTGACATCCTCCCCTGGGCTTCTCATTTTAGGGTATGGGCTTGAGAACATTGGCCAGCGGCGTTTTGACACCGGGCTCCAGAATTGTCTACACCGCTCCGACTGGGCGGTGGACCACTATTACTAGCATTCAGGTTGTCAATAAGGCCGGTGCGGATTGCCAGCTGGACATCATCGTGCGAAGCGCTGGGCCGGAGTCTCACATAATCCCCAGTGGGTTCACTTTCAAAAACCGTTACAAGATTGAGCACGACGTCCCTGTCGCGCTCAACCCAGCGGGCTACGTCAAAATCTACGCAAGCCTGCCGGGACTGTCCTACGTGATTACCGGCGAGGAGAGAACGTCCGAGTGAGGCTTTACGACGAAACAGGTCAGGCGCTCGCGGGAGGCGCTCCTGGGTTCCGCGTCTATGACGAGAATGGCAACCTAGTCGCCTCGTCTTCCGGCACTGGCACACCTGGACCGAAGGGCGACAAGGGCGATACTGGCGACCCTGGCAGCCCTGGGACACTTGGAACACCCGGCACGCCTGGGGCAGCCGCCACCATCTCGGTAGGCAGCGTGGTGACTCTACCTGCTGGCAGCTTTGCTTCCATAACAAACGCAGGGACCTCAGGCGCAGCGGTATTTAATTTTTCAATTCCGCAAGGGGCGGATGGGACTCCTGGAGCTGCGGGGGTGCTGCACTGGCTTGGAGACCTGACGAGTGCCCCCTCAACACCGGCTGTCAATGACGCCTACCACAACACGACTCTTGGGAAGTCCTACGTTTGGACCGGAGCGGCTTGGGGGGTAATCGCGCAGGATGGCGGCCCCGGCACCCCCGGCAGTCCGGGGACTCCCGGTGCTCCTGGCCCTGGCGTTCCTACCGGCGGCACTGCCGGACAGGTGCTCGCGAAAATCGACGGCACCGACTTCAACACACAGTGGGTGACCTCCTCGTCGGGAGGCACAGACTTTTTAACCGTCCAAGTTTTTTCCTGACATATGGCAAGCGCAACAAAAAAGCTTCTTAGCGGCAGCACTAACGGGAAACAGATTCTCATAGTGCACACCACCAACGGCACGGCTGATACAATCCACACTGCGGTCGCTGGCACTTCCTCAGTGGATGAAGTCTGGCTCTATGCTTACAACGACAGCACCACTGCTGCAGTGCTGAACATCCTGTGGGGTGGAGTGACCGAGCCAGACAACGTCATCAGGCTTAACCTCGCGCCCCAGTCCGGTCGCACAATTATCTCGGATGGCATGTTGCTGCAAAACGGGCTGGTTATTAAGGCCTACGCCAATGTAGCAAGCAAGGTCACCGTAGACGGCTTCGTCAACAACATCTCGTAATGCAACAGCATTTTCTACGCAGAGGCACCCGCAGGTTTGCATTAGGAGACTTCTCGGTGCTGCCTGCGTCCGCTTTTGAGGACTTTGAGACTAGAACTCTAACCTTCGGGGGAAATGAACGAGGGTGGAACGGGCCTAGGAGGGTGATTACCTATGCTGGCCCGCTGGCTTACGAAGACTTCGAGTCCGGCACATTGACCAGCACTGGGCCGACAGACTTTGGGTGGTCTAACAGAAGGGTCAACATCGTTGCCGCTCTAATCGCTTTTGAGAATTTTGAAACGTCTTCGCTAACCGGAGGTGGTGCAGACTTTGGTTGGTCTGGGCGTATAGTTCGGTAACCTAAAAACTCTTTATGCCAGCATATCCATCAGTCACTTTCTCAGACGGGCCAGACGTATGCTTACAACTCGGTAACGAGGAGTTTCTGGGCACACTGTCTTTTGGCAGCGCCTGGACGCACATTCGTATAGGCCTGCTCTGGCAAATTACGGGAACGTCCAACATAGTCGCCGGTAACCTCTTTTCGTTGGGTATGTGCTCGGGCAATGCCAATGGCTTCGCAAGCGCGACGACCACAAACTGGATTGGAGTGCGGCAACTCCCTACAGTAGGGTCTGTGTATTATGCTACGCCCCAGCCTTACTACTACTGGTCTGACGCTATTTTTGCGAGTAAAAAGGTCGGCTCTACCATAACCAATGACACGTCTGGCACAAGCATTTGTGATAACACCTACCAATGCGTTCCGGCTACTGCTGGGACAGCCCGCCGGGGGCTCATTGCGCTCGACATTACTAAAGGCTCTCCTAACTACACTGTGGGGATGAGTGCGACATACAACGTAAGTTCCGCTGGGACCGACTTCACGGTATCAAACTTGTTAGCCGCCATGCTGCCAGCCTTTGGCTCTATCGTCGGTTGCTCTGTCGGCAATGGGGCGAAAACCATTGCGTTCGACGAGACTGCGGGGGTGTTGGACACAGTCAACTTCTACTCCAACATGGCAGCCAACCCCGTTAACATCTCGACAATAGCAGTTCAGAAGCTCGCCTGAGGTGACACGGCCCTGATGTTTTCTCACATCAGGGTATGATGACGCCGCGCCCCTATCAGGAGGAGGCAATCCAGCACCTCGTGGACCTACACAACCGTGGCCTGCGTGGGCTGGTTAACGGCTCCGACATGGGCACGGGGAAGACCCTGCAGGCGATTGAGTTGATGCGCAGGCTCGACCTGCCCACCCTGGCAGTAGTCCCCAAGGTCACAGTGCCATCCTGGGACCGTCACGCGGCCGAGCAGGGCACCGACGTCAGCGCAATCAACTGGGAGATGGTCAGGACCGGCCGCACGCCTTACGGCAAGTGGGACGACGCCGGAGAATTCCACTGGGACCCAGCAATCAAGTTTTTGATTTTTGACGAGGCCCACCGGGCGATGGGCAGGGATTCAAAAAACTCGCAATTAGTCCGTGCTGCTAGGAGGCAGAACATTCTGTCTCTCGTCATGTCGGCGACTCTGGCTGATACACCGCTCGAAATGGACGCCCTGGGCTACGTGCTCCGGCTCCATGACGGCTACCGGCCGAAAACAACACTGCGCGATGTCATGCAGGGCCGGGAGGTCGTCAGCTTCAGCCAGTGGACCGCTAAGCATGGCTGCGGGCTGGTAGACGGCGAGTGGGCCTTCAGGGGCACTGAAACCGCCAGGGCAAAGCACATGGCAAAAATCAATGCCGCGCTCTATCCGCACAAGGGTGTTCGCATTCGCATTCCCGACCTGGGCGACCAATTCCCCGAGTGCCAAATCACTGCCGAGCTTTACGAGACGGACCAGCCCGACCGAGTCGACCGGCTCTACGCCGAGATGGCTGCACAGCTGGCGGTGCTCTACGAACGCATGCAGCAGGACGTTGGTGGCCCGGCCACAGACAACCTGCGAGCGCACCAGGAGATTGAGCTACTGAAGGTGCCGGTGTTGCTCGACCAAACGCAGGAGGCAATCTCGGCTGGCCGCAGTGTGTGCCTGTTCGTGAACTACCGAGCGACGCTGCAGGAGCTATGTCGGAGACTAGGCACCAACTGCTTCATAGACGGCACCCAGGCTGGTCCCGGAGGGGCCAAACGACGCGAAGAAAACCGGCAGAGGTTCCAGCAGGACCTGGAGCGCGCCATCATCATCCAGAACGAAGCCGGAGGCGTCGGCCTAGACCTTCCTGACATCCACGGCGAGTATCCCCGCACTTCCCTCGTCTCTCCTGGCTTCAATGCTAAGACCGCCCGGCAGGTCTCCGGCCGAACGCGCCGGGACACGAGTCAGAGCAAGTCCCAGGTGCGGTTCATTTTTCTACGAGGCACCTGCGAGGAGAGGATTCACAAAGCGGTCGACCAGTCCATCCAAAAGGCCCTGGCTAGGAAACTCAACCACCTGGACGCCCTGAACGACGGCGACCTGATGCCCGAAAACATGCGGATTTACCGGACTTTTTGAGCCCGAGGTGACATCGCCTTCGGCGGTTCACATATCAGATTAAAGAATCGATTTGTTTGATTGAATAAAATGAAAGAGACAGCCACCACCCGCCTGCACCACCCCTTCAGCCCTTCCAAGCTGCAATACCTGGAAGCGTGTCCCTACTGGGAGCCCCAGGAGAACATCAACACCAAAGCCAGCGAAAGGGGCACGGCCCAGCACGACGCCGCTGAAGCGACCATCGACATTGACGACCCGGCGCTCGAAGACCACGAAGCGATTGCGGTGGCGATGTGCAAAAAGTATCGCGATGGAATTATCGACGAAGTTGTCAGGGCATGCTCACCGGAAAAAGTCGATAAGTCGAACCGCCCAATCATCCTGAAAGAGGAATACGTCTGGATTGACGACGAGCTGGTCAACGACGCCCAGGGCAACCAATTCAAGGGCACCACGGGAGGCTACCTGGATTTGGCCATCATCGCTGCGAACGAGAAATTCGCGCACATCCTCGATTGGAAGTTTGGTCTGTGGTCCGTCGAACCGGCCGAGAACAATTTGCAGGGCATGGCCTACCTGCTTGGAGTGTTTAAACGCTACCCCACCCTGGAGGAAATCACTGTCCACTTTGTTTGCCCGCATCGGGACGAAATCGACGTTGCGACGTTTAAACGCTCTGAGTTCCCGGCGCTGCTCCTCCGCATCCAGACCGTGGTCGCTCGTGCTCGTGCGGCACGAAGGCCACGGCCTGCAGTGCAGCCTAACTGCACTGTGGGAGGCTGTCTCTTCTGCGGTGCCAAGGGCAAGTGCGAGAAGCTTGCGGAAATCGCTCTCAAGCTCGGCAAGAAATACGCGCCTCTGACCATCCCGGAGCAGCTCACGCCTTCACTGATGCTCGACTCCACCTTCGCCAAGACTTCGATGGAGACCGCGCAAGTCCTGGAGGGCTGGTGCAAAGCCGTTCGCGGTCGCATCACTGCCCGAGCAATCGAGCAGGACGAATGGATGCCTGAAGGCTACGTCCTGCGCGAGCGCGCTGACACCAAGGTGAAGAACCAGTCCGCGTTCGCAAACGCTGCCCGCAAACGGGGCGTTTCAGATGAAGTAATCGTCGGGGCGATGAAGTATGCGATGGAGCCAATCTACAAGGCCATCCGCGACCAAGCTCCCCGTGGCTTGAAGGAAGAGGCCGAGAAGGACTTCCGCGAGCAGAACATCGCCGCTGGCATCTGCGAAAAAGAGCAGCCCATCTGGTTTTTGGAGCGGCTCAAATCTTAAACAATTTCTCTCGGTCGAGTGGCCGGGAAGATGCAGAAAACACACATAACTCAGATAGAACCCTAAAATCAGTATGGCTAAAGTATCATTCAGCAAACCCGAAGGCGGCAACATGGTAGCCTCGGCACCGGTCACTACGACCACCACGGTCCCTACTCCTGCCGAAGGAGTGACGGTCGACGTTGAGACCACCGTGTGCCCGGCCACGCAGACCACCACTGCTCCTTCCGGGGCACCGGCTCCGGCCACGCAGACCGCCACCGCTCCGGCCACCTCCGCAGTCCCGGCCGTCTATCAGTCCCCCGGCGTGCCCGACAAGGCACCAGTTTTCCACGATGACGAAAACATCGACCCCGGCGACTTGGTCATCCCCCACATGCAGCTTGTGCAGAAAGTTGGCGAGCTGAGCAACGTCTTCAAAGGCGGCACGATTTTGTTCGACGGCAAATTGGTGCTGCAGGACGGCCCGAACGCCAGTGACCTGTCGAAGCCCATTCGTATGCTCATCCTGGGCATGCGGCCGAAGCGCTTCGTCGAAAAGTGCGAGGGCGGCTTGCGTGGTGACATGTTCGACACCGAACAGGAAGTGGTCGCCCACAATGGGACCCTGGACTACAACGAAGCGAAGTCCACCAAAGGCACCCCGAACGCCAAGCGGCTGTTCCAGACTCTCCTCACGGCGCTCTGCCTGATTGAGCAACCCGAGGGCGTGGACGCTGGCACTTTTCCGTTCACGTTCGGCGGCACCAAAAACCTCGCCCTGGCGCTCTACAATATGAAGGGCACCGCATACACCAATGCGGCGAAGCCGTTCATGACCGCTCGCAAAATCGGTTCGCTGGCCCGCACTGGTTATCGGGGCGGCTGGTGGACCCTGCAGTCTCAGCTGAAGAAATTCGGCAACAACTACTCCTACATCCCGGTCGTTAATCGCGCCGAGGACACGGACGAAGCGTTCCGCACCACGCTGTTCAACTCCCTGGGCTTCTAATCGAACCCCGCAGCATCACTTATCCTGACCCTTGCAATAGAGGGTCAGGATAAGGCAAAAAACGCACAGTCTTTTCTTGGATAAGATATTGACCTAAATCAAGGCATCCGGCAAATTACGGACAGTAAATGAAGACACGATTTGAGAACAGAGAAGCTTACCTGTCCGAAGCCGTTACACACCTGCGTCCCATCTTCGAGCGCGCCGGTTATCCGCTGCCCAAGAAGCTGGCAGTGTGTCCTGGTTGGCCTTCAACCAAGGCCCTGGCGGCGAAGGACCGGCGCATAGGCGAGTGCTGGTCAGCCAGCGCCTGCCAGGATGTGACTACCCACATGTTTGTTTCACCCTGCTTGGCCACCCCTAAAGGGACCAACGGGGTTTTGGACGTTCTAACGCACGAGTGCGTGCATGCGGCCGTGGGCACTGAACACGGCCACAAGGGACCCTTCAAGAAGGCCTGCAAGAAGCTCGGCCTGGAAGGCAAGCCCCGGCAGGCCTACTGCGGCCCCACGCTGCAGCAGGAGGTGGATGCCATCGCCGATAAACTCGGCGAATACCCCCATGCCAAACTCGACATGACCAAGAGCCCGCGCAAGAAGCAGTCGACTCGCATGATTAAGTGCGAGTGCGGCACCTGCGGCTTCACCGTTCGGACCACCAAAAAATGGTTGGACGACGTGGGAGCCCCTCACTGCCCAAAGCACGGGGAAATGTCGGTCGAGCTGCCTGACGAAGACGGCGGCGAGGCCGAAGAAGAATAATTTACGCGGTAGTTACCTCAGAAGTTATATGAGCATCATCAATCGAACCACAGCGCAGAACGACGTAGACCCGTTCTCGCAATCAGACCGTGACTTCAACACTGGCGCTGGAAAAGGCGACAGAGACCGCAGCGTCCTCAGCAGATTCAAGAGAAACTTCCCCAGCAGCATGGGACCCAAGACCCGCTGTCCTGGCAAGCGCACCTTCCGATACCCGAGTCGGTAGTTCTTCGGCCGGGCCAGTCCCCCGCTAACAAGACATCTCAGGCTGTTGCCTGAACAGTCAGGGCTTTTTTGCCGCCCTGGAACTGGATGGGAAAAAACTTATCTCGACACTGTCAGTTCACCTTATGAGACCTGTTACGTTGGATTATGAGACGTTCTACATCAAGAACGAATACTCGGTTAAAGACCTGGGCAACTGGCGCTACACGCACGATGAGCGCTTCGACCCCTACCTGCTCTCTGTCTACGACGGCGAGCAGAGCTGGGTAGGCAACCCGGCCGACTTCAACTGGGCTGCGCTCGAAGGCGCGCTGCTGCTGGCACACAACGCCGGGTTTGACAGTTCCGTGACAGAGCGCCTGGGCGAGCTGGGCAAAATTCCTGTCATCACCAACCCCTGGGCTTGCACCGCCAACATGACGTCGTGCCTGTTCTCCTCCCGCTCGCTGGCAGACGCCATGTGGGTGGCGCGCAAGCAACGCATCTCCAAGGGCGTTCGTGATGACATGAATAAGAAGAACTGGGCAGGCATCAAGGCCGCCGGGATGGCTGATGCTGTAGTGAAGTATGCCCTGGCTGACTCAGTCGAGTGCTTCAACCTCTGGCGCGATTACAGCCGCCGTTGGAGCCCCTTCGAGCAGAGGCTGTCCGACCTGACCATCAAGCAGTGCCGCCGGGGCGTAAAGATTAACGTCGAGCTGCTGGAGGAATACCGGCATGTGCTGCAGGAGGTCATTTTCAATCTCGTCAAAAGTTTTCCCTGGACCAAGGAAGGCAAGAAGCCAACCAGCCCCATCGCAATCGCCGAGGAGTGCCGCAAGCACGGCATCCCTGGGCCACCCGTTAAGACGCGGGACGAAGAGGGCTTCGAGCTATGGGAAAAAACCTATGGGCCACGCTTCTCCTGGGTCTACGGAGCTGGCCAGTGGCGCAGCCTGAACAAGCTCCTGGGCTCGCTGGACACCGTCAAGGAACGCCTCCGGCCTGACGGGACAATCGATTTTTCTCTCCTGTATTTTGGTGGGCACACCGGCCGGTGGTCCGGCGGTGGCTCTGGGTTCAATCTGCAGAACTTGCGCAAGGAGCCGCTGTTTCTCAAAGACCGCTGCATGGTCATGGTGCCTGACGAGGCACGGGTCTCGAAGGCAGCGTTTAAACAGTGGAAGCAGGAGTGCACTGACTACGCCCTGGACATCCGCAAGCTGTTCGTTCCTCGCGAGGGCAAAAAATTCATCCTCTGTGACTTGGCCCAGGTCGAGCCTCGTGTGTTGAACTGGCTGGCCGGTAACACCCAGCTGCTCGACGCTATCAAGCAGGGCTACAGCTACTACGAGGCCTGCGCCCGGCTGTATGAAGGCTGGACTGGTGCCCCCGGCACAATCAAGACCTCGCTTTCTGACAAGGACTACACACTGCTCAAAAACAAAATGCTGGGCCTGGGCTACGGCATGGGTGCCGAGAGGTTCTGTGAGTATGCGAGCGTCGACATGGATACCGCTGAGAAAGCGGTGGCAGACTTTAGGGCCAACAACCCGCTGGTCGTCGACCTCTGGCACAACCTGGACAACAACTTCCGGCAGTCCTGCGGCGGCGACTTCACCATGGAACTGCCGTCAGGCAGGCAGATGGTTTACCGGGACGTCCTGCGGGAAATTCGGACCAAGAGGAACAAGGAGAAGAAGCTCGAAAAGCGTTTCGTCTGGACTGCCTTGACCGGCCCTGACCGCTACGAGAGTTATGGTGGGCTCCTTACAGAAAACGTGGTGCAGGCGTGTGCGCGTGACGCTTTTGGCGAGCACCTCCTGGAACTTGAGGAAACGACGGGGGACGTCATCTGGCACGTTCACGACGAGGCTATCACCGAAGTAGAACAGGATGTAACTCCTAAGGATGTCGAGGCAGTGATGTCCAAGACGCCCGAATGGCTCCCAGGGTGTCCGCTTGCGGCCGAAGCCAAGGAGGCCCCGCATTACCTCAAGTAATACCAACTAGAACCAGTTGGCAAAGCGCCTCTAACTACACATCTCAGTTAAAATGCCTCACTTAAGAAATCTTAGCTCCCTCGACCTCAAAACAGAGGTATTACCCTGGGACTTTAAGCCCAGCCAGCCGATACCCGAGGAGGTTAGGACTAACAAGAAGCTCCGCGACGAGTGGATTAACAACCCGGCTACTGACCACAATGTCTATTCTTTCTGTGAGGGAATAAATGGCTCTGCTCGTATCTCTTCCCTCAAAGCGGACGAGAGCGGAAACCCCGTCTTCCGCTGCTGGGCGATAGTTGCGGACTATGACGCGGGCGGCAATCTGGAGGAAGTAAAGAAACACTTGATGCAGTTGGGGTTTCCGCCCAACTGGATTGAGAAGACCCTCTCCGGCCACTGGCGCGCTGTCTGGCTCCTTGAGGAACCGCTCCAGTTTGCTTCGACCGCGTTCTTCAAGCATTTCATGAAGGGCTTCGAGACCTTCGGTTTTAGCGTCTCGATGGGCTGGATGGGCTTCGACCAGGGGGCGTTCATCGCTCCCGAGCGCATGTATACCAACTCCTGCGAGTGGTATCCCATACACGACAAAAAAATCCCAGCCGATGTGACTCGCGGCTGGCTCTTCGCAGCAAGCAAGAAATTCACCTTCGACCGCAGTCAGTTTGGTGGGCTGGTTATCCCGCTTGACGCGGTAGCGGCTCGACTCAGAGAGACTAACCCCCGGTTTGAGGCTGAATGGAGGATGCCGTTCGAGGTAGGCCAGCAGGGGCCGTCGTTCTTCGTCGAAGGCTCAGTATCCCCTAAGAGCGCCATTATTCACGAGACAGGTATACAGACCTTCTCCATGCACGCGGCGAAGGGTTTCTACACCTGGGCCGATTTGCTGGGTATTGACTTCTGTCGGACCTACGAGGCCAAAGCAACAGGGCGCGCAGTCGAAGGCATCTATCACGACAGCAAGCTTTATCATCGCCAGCTGCCAGAGGGTTGCTGGAGGGGATTTGAAAAAGCGGACATCGTTAATCATCTCATCGCCGCTCGCGGTGTTAGTATCACGCCGGTAAAGAAGGGCGGCCCGAGCCAAGTCCAGGACTGCATTGAGTATATTCAAAGCTACCAGGGCGTCAAAGGGGCTGCTCCATTTATCTACCGGCCGAGTGGGCCGATTCAATTCAACGGGGAGCGCTATCTCAATACCTCCGACGTGAAGGTGATGCAGCCCTCTGGGAAGGGCATCTGGGGCGTCGACGGGAACTTTCCTTGGCTATCAAAATTCCTGGACGGCATTTTCACCTCGCCGGAGCAGCTCGCTTACTTCCTGGCTTGGCTGGCTTATGCTTGGCAGAACGCATATCTGCTAGACCCGGTTAGCGGCCAAGCGATGTTCATCGTTGGTGGCGCGGGTGTCGGCAAGACTCTTCTCTCCAGGGGGATTATTGGTGCAGTGCTCGGAGGCTTTGTAGACGCGACCAAATACTACATGGGCCTGGACAACTTCGGCTCCCAGCTTTTCGAGAAGGGGGTGCACTGCATCGACGACGCCAAGGTTTCTACTGACCCCAAGACGATGAAGATGTTTACGGAGGGAATCAAAGAAGCCGTCGCCAACAAGGAGCAGCTCTACCATAAAAAATTCGGAGTGCCTTCGATGGCAGAGAACCAGGGGCGCATCGTCGTGACCTGCAACGGTGACGTCATCAGCGTTCGCATTATCCCCAACCTGGACCAGGGCATTATGGATAAGCTGATAATTCTTAAGGCCCAGGAGTTCCCCTTCATGAAGTTCCCCACGGCTCGCGAGCTGAAAGAAATTTTAGCGCGAGAGCTGCCCAACTTCTGCGCGTGGCTGCGAGACCACAAAATTCCTGAAGAGCTTCTCGGTGACTCTCGCTTCGGAATTAAATGTTACCTGGAGCCCTCCATCGTGCGCAGCTCCCTCCAGTCGAGCGAGAACGCGGGCTTCAATGAAATCTTGGACGACTGGAAGAAAAGCTACTTCGGCATGCGCGAGCCCGAGGCCAAGTTCTGGGAGGGCACCGCCTACCAGCTTCTCAAGGCCTTCAATCTTGACCAGAGCGCCGAGGGAATCATCCGCAGGCTCTCAGTCGAACGTGTCGGGCAACACCTAGCAGGGCTGATGAAGAACAAGGCAGCCAACATCAAGGCCGACGACTCCGGCAGCACTCGCATTTGGAAAATTTTCCGTGATTCAGATTCAAAAAAACCATGAGCACATACTACAGCCCGAAAGACGACATCTCCTTCATCCCTCTGACCCGAGACGAGGAGAAGGAATTGTTTCGCCGCTTCTACCAGGACGGCGACGTGGAGGCCCGTAACGAAATCATCAAGCGGCACCTCAAGCTGACAGCGAAGCTGTCCCTAACCTACGCCAAGGGCGCGCTCAGCGACGATGACGCCATCAGCGCTGGCAACTTCGGCCTGATACAGGCGCTGGAGTCCAAGTGCTTCGACCCTAGCCGGGGCTACCTTTTTTCCTCCTACGTTCGCTTTTACATCCGGGGGCAGGTGCTGGAGGCACTGCGCAACAGCGGCTGGAAAGGCCAGCTCTCCGATGAAGAGGACGGGGACAATTTTGCGCCCGAGGCGACCGTCACCGGCCACCACTGCGATGACACCAACCGCGTCCGGCGCGGGGGCTACGTGGTTTCACTTCCTGCACGTCGCTGCGGGGCCGCCAGGGGCTCCCACTCCAGGCACATCGATGCGGATGAGACCCAAGTTGACGCGGAGGTTTCAAATAAACAACTCAATGAAGTGAGACGAGAAGTAATCAACAGGGCGCTGGCAGAACTGCCCGAGCTGGAGGCCAAGACGGTGCGCGCTCATTACTTCCGGGACCAGAACCACGCGGACATCGGCCGGTCGCTCGACATGACCCGAGAAGGAGTCCGTAAGGCCTTCAAACGTGGCATGGAGAAGCTCAAGACACTCCTGGCACCTGCCGAAGGCGAACTTTCCTAACTCAGAAACAAAAACTCCTAAAAACAAAAAATGAGAACACATGTAATCAGCAGCGTCCCGCCGGTCGGGATGCGGACCCACAAAGAAGCCGTCTACATCCGCGCCAAAGGCGACAAATTCCGCCCGCTCAGGATTGCTCGGCCAACGCTGGCCAAAGTCGGGGCCACACTCCGGCAGACGGAAAAAAGCATCCGCTCCATCAAGCGCAGCCTCAAGCAGGGTCAGGTCGCCCCGGCCGTTCTGGGGGCGCTGCAGAACCGTGAGCGGGCCATCAAAGCTTACCTCGCGGGCCTGGGCAAACCGGCCCCCGTTCAAACCCAGGGCGTGCGCGCCAAAGTGGGCAGCATGCTCAAGAGGTTCGCTCAAGCTCTTACTCCCGCTCGCGCCTAATGAGGATTTTGGCTTTAGACCTGGGCACCAAAACGGGGTGGGCACTCCATGAAGATGGGGTGACCACCTCGGGCACCTGGGTCTTGGCGAAGTCTAAAGAAATCACTGAGCTGCGCAAAAAGGATTTGGACCGCTGCTGCGATTTTCGGCCGGGCAGGCTCAAGCAGTTCATAGGTTCAATGCATCCTTTGAACTACCTCTACTTCGAGGACGTGCAGTTTGCGACGTCGCTTTTACAAGTGCAGCTCTGGTCAAGCCTGCGCGCCATGGTCTGGCTGCAGAGTCCCTTGTGCGTGGTCAAAGCGGTCGACGTCGGCACGCTCAAAAAATTCGCCACTGGCAAAGGCAACGCGGACAAAGAACACATGGCCGCAGCCGCCAACAGAAGCGGCTTCATCAACATCGGAGCGGACGACAACGAAATCGACGCTTGGTGGCTGCTTCAACTCGCACTGAAGGATTTGAAAAATGGAGCTACTTTACAAACCTAACTCGGTCATTCACTCCGGCCAGATTGCCGATTGTCTCGCGACTATTGGCCACCTGATGGGCTGGTTAAACCGCGAAGTGGAAACGCCCGTCGAGGGCAATGTGCAGACCAGCCTGGAGTCGACAATCATTAGGACCTGCAACCGGCTCGACGCAATCCTGGATGACGACACCCGCTGGCAGCTGCCCAAGGTGGACGCCCATGCGCTGGCTGAAGACTGTGCAGCTCTGAATAACGGGCTGACCCAGGCAGAGCTGCACAAGCGCACGACTGAGCGCGATGCAGTCATGCAGAAGCTGGCCACCGTCGCAAATTTGCTCGGCATGGATAAAAAGAAGCCTGCTGACGAACCTCCCGCTCAACCAAGCCGCCGGAAGAATCAGAAGAACCCATGAGTGACAAGAATTGGAACCCTGAACAACTCGCCCTCCTGGGCACGATGCCAGACTCAGAACTGGCAGCGCGCCTGGGCCGAACAACTATCGCAGTGACCGTCCGACGCAAGAAGGCAAAGATTGGTGCCTTCGGCGGGAGTAAGCCCGGCCGCAAAGCCAAGCCAGTGGTCGAGACAACCTACGAAACCGACCGCGAGGAGGCGGGCAATGAAGTTTGGAAGAGCCGCTACAGCCAGCTTCAGACCAAGTATGAAAAGGCGCTGAAGGAAAACTCTGTGACGCAGCAGCTGGTCGAGGACATCGTAGCTATTGCGCCCCGAAGCTACTCACCGGCTCCTATGGTCTACCACAGTGAGCGCAGGACCACCAGCAAGGCACAGAGCGCTTTGTTACAACTCTCGGACACACACGTTGGGCAGGTTATCACTCCCGAGCAGACTCTGGGGTTCGGCCGTTACGACTTCCCCACCTTTTTGGCGCGCCTCAAGTATCTCGAAGAGTCCATCGTGTCTATCGTTGAAAACCACACCACGGTTAAAATCGAGGAGCTGGTGGTCGCGATGCTCGGCGACATGCTGCACGGCAATTTGAGTCACGCCGTCGAGGCTGGCCAGCACCACACCCTGTTCAGCCAATACTATAATGCCAGCCACGCCTTCGCTCAGTTTCTGAGAACGCTGGCCGCGCATTTCCCACAGGTCCGTGTCTACAACGTCGTGGGCAATCACACTCGCTGGGGCACGCAGAGAAAAATGCCCACGGAGAATCGGTTCAGCAACCTGGACATGTTCGTCTACGCGATGGTCGAGGCGCTCACCAAGGACATCCCCAACATCAAGTGGGACCTGAACGCTCAGCCATTCGCGCTCTTCGAGGTGCAGGGCTTCACTTGCTATGCTGCGCACGGTGACCACCTCCGAGGCGGCGACAAAGCCCTGGGAATCCCCAACCATGCCTTCGGCCGACAAATCTCAACCTCAACGCAGCTGTTCGCCAAGCACCAGCGTCAGGCACCGCACTACTACTTCACTGGCCATTTGCACCGTGGCATCTCACTGCCGCACGCCCTGGGTGAAATCATCGTCAACGGTGGCTTCCCTGGCCTGGACAACTACGCCCTGGCGGAAAACTTCAACCCGATTGACCCAATGCAGCGGCTGATGTTTTTCCACCCGAAGTTCGGCCGGACAGCAGAGTATCCCCTGAGCCTCAAGTTTGCCCAAGCTGGCAGCGAGCCCCCCTACACGCTTCCGCAAGCGTTCCCGATGTGAGCACAGCGCTACCCCCATCAGATTTGGCCGGAGGCATGAAGCTCTCAGTTTGGCGCAAGCAGGTTGGCCTCTCCGAGACCACCTGCTGGCGTCTGCGCAAACAGGGCGCGCTGAAAACAATTACCCGCTGCGGTAATATTTACATCACAGCAGCGGGTATTAAGGAGTTTTTTGAAGCGGACGGGTCAATCACACGGCAGCCACCTTCGAGACTGTCCAAAAATCCTACACGTATTTGTGCAAATGTAACTCATTGATAAGTATCAAACTGTCGGATTTAAGCGCCTTTCGATCCAACGTTCGCGAATTCTGTTTCGTTTTTTTTTTTAAAAGCAGCCCAAGCGAGTAGCGGTGGCACGACCGCGACTACGGCGGCGATAAGTTTGAAGCCCGCTTCCAAGTATCCTGAGTCAATGGTTACGAGGGGAACCATGCAGTTATTGTAACACTCTGCACTCGGTCGCGCAAATTCTACGCCGCCGCCTTCTCTCCCGCCATCTTCTGCTGCAGCAGTGCCAGGAGGTCAGCCGCCGTCAGCTTCGACACGTCAATCGCCTGCGTTGCCGGAGCGGCAATAGGCTTCTTCTCCTCGACCGGTTGAGCCCCGAACGTCAGCTTGTTCGCTTCCCGTTGCAGGTGCTCGTTCGCGAGGTGCCCATAAACTTTCCCAATCAGGACCCCGCCGTCGCTGTGGCCAACCCATTTGGCGATGGTCATGAAGTCGATGCCGTCCATCACCGCGTAGCTGATGAACTGGTGGCGCAGGTCGTGAGGAGTGAAGTTGGGCAGCTCAGCCTTCTCGCGCACTTGCTCCAGGGTCTTGTGGAGGTTAGTCAGGTGCCCCTCTTCACCGTCAGAGCGCGGGCTGGGAAAAATCCACTTGTCCGATGCTCTGCGGTCGCGCATTGCAGTGAGGTGCGCTTCCAGCTTCGGGTTAAAGTCGACGATGACGTGCTTGTCGTATTTCGTGTCCAGGTGCAGCTGCCGGTTCTTCCAGTCGACGCCTGCCCAGGAGGCAGTCAGCGCGGCTTGGCGGCGAGCGCCGGAGAAGGCCATGAACTTGAGCCAGTCGGCGAGCTGGTCGCCATTCATATAGACCGGCGCGCCGTCGACCTTCCGGGTAGCCTCAGCGCAGAGCTTGTCCAGCTCTTCGTTGGTGAGCAGCTCGCGCTTCGGAGCAGTCCACTTGAGCGCTTTAAAACCCTTGGTCACCAGCTCGCCACGGAGCCAGCCCTCGTCCTTGGCGAACTTGAGGCAGTTGCTCAGGGCGATGACGTCCAGGTTGACCGTGCGGTTGTTTTTGCCTTCAGTCTTGCGCTGCAGGACGTATTCGTTTATCTGTTTGCGCGTGATTTGAGTGACGCGGATGTCACCCAGGAACTTGGCCCACAGCTTGAGAGCACTCTTCTCTTTAGTGATTGTGAGCGCGCTCTTGGCCTTCGTCTCATCGAGCCACTTAATATAATGCTGTTGGAAAGTGTCAAAACCTGGAGCCCGGCGCGAGGCAGGCAGTTCGCCTTCCTTGCTCTTTTTGCGGAACTCTGCGGCCGCTGCCGTGGCTTCCTGCGGGGTCTTCACCGGCTGGTTGTCCTCGTTCAAAAGAGGGAACCGGCGCGGGCCTTTGCCGACGATGAAAACCTGAATGTAGTAGCGGCCGTTGCGTTCCCAAAGGCCCTCGTAGGACCGGCCCCGGCCGTCCTTGACCTGGGTAAACTTGGCGGTAGCTGGTTTGGCGGGTATCTGCGCTTCTGTATTCGTCATGGCGCAAACCTAGCACAAAACTCAGCACAACGTCAAGCTCAGAGTATCACTTTTTTCAAGTTTAGCACAGCGGGCCTGTGCGAGTGGCTGGGTAGCTCAGTTGGTAGAGCAGAGGACTGAAAATCCTTGTGTCGGCGGTTCAATTCCGCCCCCAGCCACCACTTCAAGAATCACACGTGAAAACAGGGCTGATCACCACTTTTAAAGGATAAAAATTGGCGCCATTTCCAAGCCTGAAAAAATCTCTCTGTGCCCACTTCTGTTCCACTTTTGGATTTCTGGACAACTCTTAGCGACCTGATCGGTCTTATATCCCCCCGTCGCCCATGTCTCAAAAGCGCGTCGGTCTGTTCAGTCGAGCCCGAGCCTCTGCCGGATCCCAAAAACAATCTCACTCCAGGGAAGAAAGTCGCGCCAGGGCCCAAGCAGACGCCAGGGCGAGGCTTCGCAGTGACTCAGGACAGGCACCGTGGATCGCGCCGAGCAGTTGACGCCCGTTGCTGGCCTTTGGCCATCACGGCAGACATGGCCGGACGGGCTTAGAGCAGGCGCGCCCGGGACCGGTAATCCCTTTCCCACCCCGGAATTGACTCCTCTCGCCCCTGGGCTCCCAATCATCACCAAAAACCGTTCCTGGCAACCGGAAACGACTCAGAGAAGCGTTTTGGGCAGGGTTGCTTGTGGCAGTGGGCACTCCTGACCGGTGCTCGCCATCGACCAAGCCAGAATGGCCGGTTGGCAACCGCTCCATTTGCCCCCTCGCCCGGCAAGCCCTAACCATCCTTTAGATCGCGGCGAAGGGTGTCCACGGTACGGCAGGGGTAGGGGGAAAACCTCTGGGCCAACCGCCGGCTAGGGGGAGGTGTTTAGCGCGAGCCGGCTTTTGGAAACCGCCCCACAATGCCATTAAAAGGTTAAGAGCAACACGCGCTCCGGGCCATTCTGGGCCATGAAGAGCATTGCCAGATGCGGCATGCCGTGCTAAACGTCTCGAGGTTAAAGCGACGCCGCGGAAAGACGATTATGCCGAAGAAGCAACCACAAGAGGGCCATAGGTTGCGCTATCCTTCCGCGTACGTTGTGTCGCTCATGGCCAATCGGTACGCCTTGGAGCGTGAGGAAGGGTTCACCCTCGCGCACTTCGGACTCTTGGGTAGGTCTGGCCTCTTGCTTGACGCCTTCAGTTGCGTGTTTCCTGCCCACTCTCTAGAGAACCAGAAGGAGAATTTGGTACAGTACTCGGAAACCATCAGACTCCCAAAAACCAAAATTCCAACATGGAATCCACGCGATTCGAAGGAGTTTTCGATGCGCAGGGATGCAAGTGGGCTCTCCCAACTCACCCCGGTGGTAGATTTTATACATGTCAGCAGTTGGCAGGACATTCATGCAGAAATATGTTTTTGGAATTTTTCTCAAGGTCACTTGGCTGATATCGTGCATAGCCACAGCGAGGAACCATTAACGCCGTGGGGCGCTGCGATGATTCGTTGCGGGATCGATCTGCAACGGGAATTCTTGGCCGGTCTATACGAGAGCTAACTCGATGCCAATCGCGATCAGCCCCCCCTCATTTTTCAGTTCAGATCCTGTCGTTGTAGCTCAGACACGTGCAGTGACATCCGAATCAATAACGCGAGTTGGATTCTCTCTGCAGAGTAATTCGACTGAGGCCCTCACACGCGCATTCGAAGTGGGTTCCGCGAGCTCTGGACTGAAAGTCAATGCGATCCCAATCGAACGTTGGGACGCTGAGAAGAATTCGCGCTTTAAAACGTTGGCGCGAGAAGAGGCTCTCAGGGAACTCTCCATTGAGGAACTCGCCGACCTTGAACGTCTGACTCGCTTGCGGCGCGAGAGGTATCCCCGTTCTGCGGACGAGATATTATGGCAGCGACGTCAGCAAAAGCTTACGCAGACGTTGGTGGAGGCACTGCAAGCCTATGTCGAATTCCACGAAACCCCGGATCGTACGTAAGCAATCTCCGAAGCGAGTAATAACTCGGCGAACTTACCGCGACGCATTGCCTTACCTGTTGTTGGATTTTGCCGACCGCTGTGCGTATTCCATGCAACATTCTTATCGAGCCGGCGGACGCATGTGCATGGAAGTCGATCACTTCAACCCAAACAAGAAAGACGAAACAATTCAGCAGTATGCCAATCTGTTTCCCGCTACGCGTCACTGCAATGGGGCGAAGCGCGACCGGTGGCCGACCAACAAAGACCGTAAGGCGGGTGCGAGATTTTTGAACTGTTGCGAGGAAGCTGATTATGGCGTTCACATCTTTGAAGATCCCGACAACCACGAGCTTGTGGGAGTCACGCCTGAGGGCAGATATCACGTCCGGAATTGTGATCTCAATGCTCCGCACCTCGTTGCCGAACGTGCGGAACGTGCCAAGATCAGGTGGTTACTCGAAGCCCGGCCGGTATTCATTGCCAAGGGGTGGTCGATACCAGATCAGGTAGTAATGCTGAGAGCGGTCCTTGAGCGCATGATTCTTCCCATTCCTTACTTGTTCGGCGAAGCTCTTGAGAAGCAGCGCGCTCGCAAGAAGGCACTTGCATTGCTTACCCTCGATACCCTTTTTCGCGCCGACCCGTCCCGACGGTCTGCCGGGTACCACTCCCAGCCGAATGCGTGATGGGGCGTTGCCCTGGCTTTTACGCGACCTGTTTTTTGGAATTGGTTGATGTCTCCAAAGCTGGAGGCAGATTTGAGAATGATGCGAAAGAAAAAGGCGTAGTCGGTGGGAAGTCCGCGCAAGTTCTGGGACTCAAAACGAACAAAAGACTTTCTCTAGTGGCTGGCGAGCTGAGCCTGTAGCTGCCTGATTTCCTGAGCCAGCATTGCGGCTCTTTGTTCCAGGGCCGCCGCTTCTGCCTGGTATTTGGCAGCCGATTGCCGTTTATCATCCGTCCTATGCCTAATGCTGGCTAAATCGTCTTCCAAGCGGTTGGCCTCTTGCGTGTTAATGAAAGCGTCGGCTTTACTCTCGACATAGTCATGGGTCGTCTTCTTGGACGGCAAAGGCACGTTTCCCAGTTCATCGGCAATCTGGTGGTTAATGGCGGCGCTGGCTTCCAGGCTTGTCGCCCTGTTAGCCAGTCTGGCGGCGTCATTATCTCGTTTATCCGCTTCATCACTTTCTTGTCGGGCCAACCGTCGATACATGGCTGCCTCGTCCATCAAGGTCCGGGCTTGTACTTTGCGCTTGCTTACTTGGTTTACAATATCCTGATAGCTCGTTTGTGGCTGTTGCGCCTCGGTAGGTGCAGGGTCCCTTTGCATCCCGTTCAAGGCGGCGGCCAAGGCGTTCAATTTGGCCTCGATGGCTTTAGCCTTGGCTTGCTCGGCCGCAAGAGCTTCCGCCTTGGCCTGAGCTTCGGCCTTAGCCTGTGCCAGAGCTTGGGCCTGCGACTGGGCCTCTTCGTTCTGCTTCAGGTGCCACCAGAACCCGGCCCATCCAAGTACCGCGCCGGCGCAAATGGTAACCAAAAACTTAATGAAGTCTTTCATTTAGGTTCCTTTAATGACCAACAGACAGTTGATGGGGCAAGCGACGCCAACTGAAGACTAATTGATTGCATACGATTGTCTTAACTAGCTTATTTATTCGACAATCATTTGTTTTAATTACCCTGCGCCTGGCCTGCTTAACTGTCGAGATAATTGTTGATGTCTTTGGATGGTCAGCAAAGCCAGAGCATCCCCCGACTCGGCCGAAATCGAGCCGATTGCACTGCCGTAGATGGCGTGTCTCTCCAAAGCATAAGCAAAACCTGGAACGGGCGCTTCGGAATAAAACGAGGGCTCCCTAGTTTTTCGGCCAGACGGTGGCGGCGGGATCGCGCGTATGGGAGCGCTTTCCGTTCGCTGTGAGGCTGCATAGCCGCTTTAACCAAAGGGGTGATTTTTGGGGTTTTAGCGGACTTGGGAAACGTCCTTGGCTGCTACAAAGGCCAGGGTCCGAACAGATGCGAGGTTTATTTACACGACAACCCAACCGCTGCCTGATAGAGTGATGTCCATGATGCTGAGCGAGTCCAGCCCTTATTACCCCTAACCTAGATGCTCCCTGAGTTTCCTTCTGCTAGGCAGAAAATGAACGAAATCTGGAATCAAGCTTTTTTTGCGGGGTTCCATGGAAGCGACTCGTTTGTGGCCAAAATACCTATTGATGTGGCCAGAGAGGGAGATTCAATGTTCGTTGGTGGGGGAGAGATAACCTTGAACAAAATCTCTGCGAGCTTCTCCATGCCTTTGCGAGTAGCCCAGGGAATGTCTGTCGAGGAATTTATTGGGACCGCAGCTAAAATGGGTTCCGAACTTGGTAGAGAGCGCGCAAAGGGGTTTTTTCAAGCTTTCCCCGCCCCGTCGCCACACGCGATGGCGTTTGAATGGAAACAACCACTGCAGTTTCAACAGGTTCTTGACGTTTGGGAGAAAATGCAAATCGATTTTGGCCCTGATGGCCTGCCCATATGGCCCCAGGTCGTACTAAATGCTAAAGGCTACGACGAGTTTCAGAAAAAGCTTCCCGAGTGGCAGCAGGATCCCGAGTGCAACCGGAAGTGGGCCGATCTGGTCGAGCGTAAACGCAAGGAATTCGATGAAAGAGAGGCTCGTCGAAGACTGGTTGACTAGCATCAACGAGCGAGGATACGAGGTCCCATTTTGCCAGAGCCTGCTCGCGGGGGGTTACAAGATTTTGCGCAGCGGCCATAGCCCTACGGAGCACGGCAAGGACATCATAGCGGTATCACCTGATGGAACCGTGTGCGGATATCAGCTCAAGACGGGGGATTTCGGCCAGCCTGAAGTCAGCGAGTACCTGAATCAGCTAAACATGCTGGTGGAGGCTCGGCCCGTTCATCCGGGACTGGCGTTGGATTTTGCTTACCAACCCTATCTCGTAACCACAGGAGAGTTTAAGCAGCCGGCGATATCCTTAATCGCGGAGCTTAACGCGGGTTGGGCGTCGCGGGGCCTGCCAAAGCTGCGGCCGATAAACGGACGACAACTTCACGTGGATTTTGTAAAACTCTCCTCGGACTTTTGGCCGACCGAACCGCCCAAAATCCGGCGGTTTCGGGAATTGTACTTGGCCAATGGGCAAGGAGACCTGAACGCGAAAGGGCTGGCCAATTTTCTGTTGGAGATTCTCAACGGTGCGAAATCAGGTGTGGACCTTGAGCGGCGGGTGTCAGCATGTAACGTCTTCTGCAGCTATCTGCTTGGAGAATTTTCGAATCAAAAGGATCATTGGAGCGTTTTTCAGGGGTGGACGATCTGTGCCGCCCAGATCGCATGGGCGGGTGAATCGACCGAACGTGACTCGGATTTTTGGCTCAAATCATTCGCTTTGGCAAAGCATGCTGCCCTGGATTCCCTGGGGCGACTTGCTCGTGAGGTGCTGGAGAAAGATGCCTTGGCCGTTCGTGAAAGGGAACTTGATGACTATACGCGTACACGCAGCACGGTTGCTTTGGCAGCAGCGTCATGCTGGCAGCTTATCACGGGTCGCCGAGAGCAGCCTGAAGGTTTTCGGCGCACGGTTGAATTGGTAATTGAGCTGACCGAAGCGGGACGGTTTTTCCCATGGGGTGAGAGCGCGGTTTCGTTTTTCCTGTTGCTCGTTTGGATTCTTGAACATGGGAATAAAGCACCAATGGCGGCGTCGTTGCTGCTAGGCCTGATCGAAGCTGTTTCCTTACAGAATTGTAGCGATAGTGAAGACGCACTGGAGACCCCTTATTCGTCACCGGACCAATGCTTATCTACCTACTTTGCTCAGGCACACGGGGAGAAGAAAACGAATCGGCGAGCAGTGAACTCCTACACCCTTTTACCACTTGTGCTGTTAGCCGCTCGCCGCGAGCTTCGATCAGAGCTGGAAAAGGCTTGGCCTTCGATCGCTCGGGTTACTCTGAAAGTGTTCGAACCGGCCCAGCCAGTTGGACATTTGCTTTGGTATTGCTCCGAAGGAAAGGAAAGCTCAGGCACGTTCCCACAACCGCAGAGTTGGGCGGAGCTTCGTGGACTATCCTTGAAGGACAGCAAAGACCGGCTCCCCAAAGTCTTACGAGATGACCTGGACTTTGCTCTGCTTTTCATGCTCGCATTTCCACATCGCATACTGCCATTGTTCGTCAGGCATATCGACACACAAATCTCTTCTCCGCAAGTCAAAGGAGCCAACCCTTGAGTGAGACAAGCCATCGTTTCAGATGCGCTCCAAAACCGGGCTCCATTACCATTTCGCAAGCTGCGACCTTGACGCCACGACGCATCAGGCAGAGGCTTGATTATGCCGCGCTTTGCTGCCGTTAACGCCCGCGAAATGGCCGCTAAGTCCCTCGCAGCGAGACAAGCAGCGAAAACCCAACGGGACGCGCCTCCCGTTCCCGGTGCCGTTCAGGCGGGATCCAATGGGGACCAAACCCTAGTAATAGACGCCTCACGCGTGCGCGTGCGCCTTGAAACCCTGGATTCCTTGATGGCGAAGGCGAAGACCGACCGCGAGTGGGATAACCTCTCGCGAGCTTACGATCGCATGTTTCGGGTTTGGTGCGTGTTGGCGCGAACCCCCGGCCCCGGCAATCGGCGCCCAGCGCCCGAGCGCACGCGCCCAAACTGGACGCCGCCGGCGCCGCCGCCGAAGCTTAGCGTGAATTCGCCGGACGCGCCGCAGGCAGTATCTGTGGTGCCCAAGTTGTGGCCCTGACACCCCAAGCTGGTTAGGACCCCAGCGAGGCAATCATGTTCTTCCTAAAGTGCTCAATCAGGGTGTCCACGGTCCCACCCCCCCACTTCTTGGGGGCTTCGGGTCTCGATGAAGGAGCGTTGGGCTTCGATGGGAAAACCCATGAGCCCACTGCCAAAGCGGAAATGCAAATCCACTCAATTGCAAGGCGTGATATGTCCACTTTTACGCCCTCAGTTACATACCTGCTCCTTGGTGATGGCGGGTCAAATAACTGCCGCCTCATAGCTCTGAGCGCGGTTGGCCTCGATTTTCGCAAGGGCATTCTCATTCGGGTTTACTTCAACCTGCAGCCGACCGGATATCCGGTTGGCCAGCGTGCGCCAGCCCTCTTGTCGAATTTTCGCCCTGAGGCTATCCAACGGAATTTTGAACTCGGCTGATATTTCCTCGACAGGTGCCCTGTTGCTGAGAAAAGAGACGCATTGAGTTCACTTTCCATAACACCTTCTCGGGATTTTTCACGATTTCTTGATGATTGGGCAAAGATACGCCATGAAATTGCTGTCTAAACTCCGCGCCGGGGCCAGCGGCATTCGGCGAGGCTCAGGCTCCCGGTCCAGGGCGGTCCAGCTACACCAGCAATGCCGCTCATCGGGTTTCACCCGGTCCGCAGTTTCCAAGGTCCGCAGGTCGGCAGGCCCCCCCCAGGCAACAGTTTGTCTTGCGTCGCTTCGCCAGGCTGAAGACAGCGAAGAACGGGTCGCCCTATCTGAACCCCTTTTTGAGGTATTTTACGATGTCCGAGGCTATATGGCTGGCCAGCCGGTCTATACTCTCGTCTTCATCCTCGTGTTTCCAGGTTGCGAGTGTGGTCCCGCTTGGCGAGTCGAGTTGTGCGGAGTACCTCACGCGTATTTTCTGAGTTCCAAACGTACCGAGAAAGATATCGAGACCTGCCCCGCCTTTCGTTTCTATCGTTGAAAGTACAACAGTGATTTTGGCTTGGGACATGGTGGGCGGTGCATTGGTGACAGCGTTAATACCGATTTGCGCGAACTGTTCCGCCACTTGGCTGCCCATGCGTCTGCAAAATCCGTCCACCCCCGCCTCGCCCAGGCCGCCAGTGTACAGGAGGTCGGAGGTGTTGAAAGCGATGCCTGTGGGGGTTTGCTTCGGGATTGTGTCTTTGGATTGCTGAGTGGTCTCGCAGCCGCTAAGTAGCGCCAGGAGCAGGACTAGGGGGACATTTCTCATAGCCCATACTTCTGGGAATCGTCGGGTCTGTCAATGAGAAGTGACCGCCGGGGCAGCGGGGGCCAGTTCGGTGATGCTCCCGGCGGTCCAAACACAACACCAATGCCGCTCACGGGCGTTTGAGCAACGCGGGCTCCCGAGACCAAAATTGAGCGAATCACCCCGTATAAAGAATTGCTAGAACCGCATTAGCTGGTGGCGTGCAAATTGACCCGCAGCAGGAGCGGAAATTGATTTTGATTGTCGAAGACTACGAGGATGATGCATTCCTCACTCAAAGAGCGTTTGAAATAGCTGAGGTCAAAAATCCTCTACGATTTGTGCCTACAGGTCGGGAGGCAATCGCTTACCTAAACGGCGACTCGCCCTATACGGACCGGGAAAAGTATCCTTTGCCGAGTCTCGTCCTTCTGGACGTTAGAATGCCGCTGGTGGATGGGTTTGCGGTATTGAAATGGGCCCGCAGCCAGGCCAGGTTTGCGAACCTTCGCGTAGTCGTGCTCACGGGTTGCGAAGAGAAACGCGCCGAATGCTACGCCCTTGGTGCCGATTCCTTCATGGCCAAACCGCTTAGTTTCACAGATGCAGCAGAGCTTTCCCGGTCTATTGAGCGCCCCCGCCTCGCAGCGTAGCCGGGGCGGGGTTCCGATTGTTTGAGACAGAACGGGCTCCGCCGGAATTCAGGTCCGCAGCGCCCCAAAGTCCGCCGGTTAGCTGCCCACCAATCCCCCTGAAAAGGCGCTGACGGCGCTCCGCCGGTTGCCAGGTCCGCAGATGTGCCCCAAAGCGTCAGCCCGACACCGCATGCTTTTAAGGTCACGGCAGCGCAGAGGCCCTGGCATTCTGTCTTTACGACACCACACCGCGACATATCCTTCGGGCGTGGCGTCCCTGACCAAAGAGGTGGTGTCCCTGATTAACGGGGGCGGATTCTTCGCGGTGCTTTTCGCCCTTAGGCGCTGGCGCACCCGTCGCAACCTCTGGCTCAACTTTGGCGCAGGCTCAAATCAATTGCGGCGGTGGGAACACCGGTCTTCCCGGGGCCGTCGTGTTTACGCATTTTCAAATGACAAATGGCACCAACGCCTTCACCTGCTTCTTGTAAATCGGATACTCCTGCGGAAAATGCCGAAGCAGAAGCCTTTCCTCCTGCTTGAGTTTGATCCAAAAGGCGGACGCCATCAACGGCAGAGCCAGCCAGCAACGCAACTGGCCTAAGTCCAACGCGGTGCCGAGCGCCATGACCAAAAGCCCGGTGTAGATCGGATGCCGCACGAACCGATATGGCCCAGTTCGGATTAGCTCGTGTCCCTGCTTGAAGGTCACGGCGCTGCTCCAGTTGCCACCGAGCGTCCAACGCGCCCAAAGCGTCACGAACAATCCCAGCACGCAAATGGAAGCGCCCATCGCTCCCGTCCAATCCGCGTGCGGCGTCACCGATAAATTCATCGGCGGCGGCAGATGCAAGCTCGCGAGCAGAACGTAACTGCAACCCAGCGGAATTCGATGCGACAAGGCGGACCAAATGCTTTGCTTCTCCGCCACGACCTTCGTCCATGTGGCACTGATGAGCCAATAAAGGACGAAAATAGCCCAGCAGACCCCAATAATGGTATTGAAAGCCACAGTCATGGTTCTGGCCTATTCCCTTTGGCCCTGATGAACTCCACGCAATCCTGCGCATGTGACATTGAAATCAAGTGGCCTCCGTTCAAGAGAAGATTGACTCTTGGTGGAGGTGGGATGATCAAATCGTGTGTGCCGTGAATCCGATACACCTTGGTTTTCGAAACGCCCAGACCATTCCACTCGAACACCGCTGCGCACATCGCTCGCACAAACGAAGTCTCTGCCTCGGCGAACATTTGGGCAAGCTCGTTGGGCACCTTGCCGGCCGAGGCTCGGAGCCAGTCCAGGGGTGCAAGTCGCGCCAAGGGATGAACAGCGGCCAGAAAACTACTCACTTCCTCTTTCCGTATCGCGCTGCCGATTAAGTAGAGCACCGGGATCTTGTGGATCTTGGTAATCTCGCATGCAACCATCCCTCCCAGCGAGGATGCAGGCGAAAAAGTTCCTGTTCTTCTCAGCTTTGACTTGGCAGCCCCTATGCTATTTGGATGACAAAGCATGAATGCCACGAGAATCTTACCAGGCGAAACGGAAGCGCCGCGCTCGGCAGACAATTTGGTGAAACAATCTCTGCTCTACCGAGAATTTCAAGCTGAGCACGAGGAGATTTTGAGGCACAAGTGGTATGAGTCCGAGAAAAAGGGGCGCGACATCGGATTTGAGCTGGCACAGGTCGATTGGAGGATCAAACACGGTTCCCAATGGCGCAGGGAGTGGCAACAAAGGCAGCTTTCGCTTCGCGTTTGAGATTTGACATTGGGTTTGAACCCGCCCACTTTTTTGGCTGGCGGCGAGGAGATGGTCGGATGGAGTGAACAGCCTTCTCGCAATCCAAAGCGGCAACCCTTACGTCTTGGTTGCTATTTGGCGAACCTTTTCTCGGAATTCCTGAATATCAAACGGCCTGCCCATTACCGAATCCACTGAGAGCGGAAAGCTAAAGCAGCCTCCTTCTATCACGACCGCGTCCCGCAAAACTACGTCGAGTGCCTCGTGCGAGGACAGTTCCCTCTCCAAGAAATCTCTGAGGCGTTACACGAGCTTGCTTTGTCAAAATTCAAAGACTGGCACGGATGGTGCAGCAGAAATAGTCGCGTTCTTTGCCAGGCTTGAATTTAAAGTTTACCCTGCCCTGTTCGTGGCCAGCGACTAGAGGACTCGGACCGTAAATTGGACGACCAAGGGACTCCGAGCGATGACTGTAGCCGACACTTATTCAAGGGACGTCGAAAGCAGCCCACTCGTCCCAACTGTTCCGAAGAGGATCCGAAGCATAGTCGAACACGACAAGGGCGGGGTTTTTCATCTAATCCTGACGCGGCGAGTCGCGCTTTTGTTACCCAGCAACTCACGCACTTTTCGGGCAAGAGTTGCTGGCGAATAGGGTTTGGGCAGAAACTCCACTCCCATCTCAAGCACTCCGTGGTGCTCGATCGCGTCATCCTACTGGCCGAAATAATCGCGTTCTCTGTGAGGCGCTTGAAATGACCCTGCCGTGTTGTGGCCGAGTGACTAATGACTCGGGTCACAAATTGGAGGACCAGGACTCAGAAAGGCATCCGCAGCCGGGAGGATCTGGGTAGGCTAAGATGTGGGGAGATCCCCCTGGGTGATTCCCCAACTACCGCCCGAGCCCGTTTGAATCGAACCTTATTCATACTATGACCGAAGGCGCTGATGCTCGAAGTGCCGTCAGCGAGGAACCGCTGAAGCTGGATGGGTTTCACCCAAGCCTTCGAGTCATGGACTGGTCCGACGAGCCAGCAACGGATGCCCAGCTCGGTTCTCTTAGGCGTTTGGGCTACCAACCGTTGCGCCCTTTGACCATGAGGAGGGCTGCGCGTCTGATTTGTAATCCAGGATCTGACGGCCGCCTTGGTTCACCTGGGGAATTTCAGTGCTCAAACCTCTGGGAAGCAGTGATTCTTGAACTACCATGACGCCCCGTGTTTGCCTTTGCTGTGGCGAGTCAATATCGGAGAAGCCCAATAACTTCTCTGGGAACCCGAATTTGTGCGCGGCCTGTAAGGCTCTGGCAGAAGAGGGCCAGGAACCGACCGCGATTAAATCGGCCGATCGCAGGCTTAGCGCCGTGGCCATCCGTGAAGTTGTGAACCAAATCCAGAACCCAACCTAACTTCGGCCCATCTGGTCGTGGCACGGGGCGTGAACCTAAAACGAATTTGGCTGCGCCATAAGGTTTGGCGACCAAGCCGAGACTGAACAGCCTATGCAAGAGCGGCATCAATTGCTCATGGTGGAAGGTTCGATGCGTGATGCATTTCTCATTGTGACCGAATTGGACCAAGCCGGCCTGGAGGTCGAGTTCGAGCGAGTCGAGACCGCCGATTACCTGGCAATGGCCATGGATGCCAAAGAGTGGGATTTCATCATTTGCGATGCTCTGCTGCCGGACTTTGACTGGGTCGAGGCGTTGGCGATCTACAAGCGGAAGGGTTTGGACATTCCCTTCATCCTGGTGTCGGGAATGAGCGACGAGGAGCTTACCATGGAGAGAATCAAAGCGGGAATCCATGAATACGTGCCCAAAGACAATCTGGCTCGGTTGCCTTTGGCGGTGAAACGCGAGTTGCGTTCCGCGCAGGAACGCAGGATACGCAGGCAATCTGAGGCCCACCACCTCATTTCGCCGATCGAATCGAGTGTCGATGCTATCATCGGCACGACCTTGGAGGGCACAATCGTGAGCTGGAATGCAAGCGCGGAATGCCTGTTCGGCTATCCTGCCGCTGAGATGGTCGGCCGATCGGCTGCCAGGCTCATGCCGGGTTACCGACAGGAGGACTTGGCAGGATTTCTACAAAGAATCGAAGAAGGTGGGCCGGTGGAATCCAGTGAGGCTGCGTGGCTCCGCAAAGACGGAACACCCGTGGAAGTTCTGCTGGCTGTTTTTCCGGTTAAAGATACCACGCAACGAGTCATCGGCGCTTCGATCGTGGCGCACAACATATCGAGCCGCAAGTTGGAAGAAAACGAGCGACTGGCCCTCATCCGTTCCCTGCGAGAACAATGCTTCTGTCCTTAAGTTGGCTGGCCTGCTGCCAAATGGGTGCGGTAGTGGGTCGGCGACTGACCAAGAAGCCTCTTAAAAACCCGATTAAAATTAGTAATCGACTGAAAGCCTGCACCAAAGACGATTTCTTTGATCCTCAGATCCGGGTTATGGAGTAGGGCTTCGGCAGTCAGCTTCTGTCGCTCAATCCGACGCTCGGCGGAACGTTCGCGAGGATAAATTGGCCTCTGGAATGCTCTAACCAATCACTCGAATGCCTCAACCGACAGCCAGGTCGGATTTTGGAAACGAACAGGACAAAGATGTCCTATTCAACGCCGTAGAAGTGGGCCACCTGCTTAGGTAACGGTTTATCCTTACTATTATGTTTAATGACACCGAAAGAGAAGAGTTGAAGCAAATCATCAACAAGTATGTCGAGAAAGGCCGCTGCGCCCGGCCAATTCACCCAGACGAAGTGATGCGGGAGGTCAACCTTTTCAAGCTGACGGAAGGTTGCGCGGAAGAAGCGGAATCGACTGAGGTGATGCCAACGCTGCCCTCGTCGAAATAATTTACGCCCCCACAATTGCCCTCTGCCGTCGCCAGATACTGATCGCCACAATTGGTGGAGGCGATCACAATCCAAGCATTGATGGCGTAGGCGCCGAACTCCAAGACTCCAATTAAAGGCGTCAAATTCAGCCGGTTTAAGTGTGATGCGACCTAACCTCAAGCAATGTATCCGCCGTGCCCTGGGGTGCAAGCGTCCAGGCCGGATCAGCTTGCCGCTTGCTGTGCGAGCGGGGAGGGCAATCCTCCCGGCGACCCGATTGGGACTTTTCATTTAGTTCGCACCTCGTAACAAAGCGCCACCATGCCGCTCTTGTAGCCTTTCACCTCCGCCAAGTGAAGGGCGACATCTCGGTCAAGCTTCTCGAAAAATGGGATCCCATCACCGATCAAAATTGGCAGAATAGAATAACGAACTTCGTCGGCTAGCCCGAGACGTAGGCATTCGCCAGAAACTGCACCACCTCCAACAAACCAGATGCTGCGAAACGCTGGCCGCAGACGCCCTTTCACGAACTGCGCGAGATCACCTGAGTAGAACTCGACGGTACCCCGAGTCCGGGGCAGCTTGCGACTAGTGAGGACGAAAATGGGTTTGTCACCATACGCCCACCCCAATCCTCTGGCTTCAAAACTCAACGCGGTCTCATAGGTTCTTGAACCCATGACGTAGCAGTCGATCGACTTAAGGAAGGTTTCGACGAATCCTGGATCCATCGTGTCCCCGCCTACGAATTCGTCTGAGGTTTCGAGCCAATCGACGCGCCCGTCCTTTCGAGCGATGAAGCCGTCAAGGCTTGCGGCCATGTGAATCGTTACACGCGAATCAGTGTTTGCCATTTATTTTTGGTTTTTGCCCAACTGTTTTTCTGCGACGGCCAGTCGGTGATCCTGTGCCAGAGAATTCTCGCGTTCCTTGTTCGTAAGATCTTCATCATCAGCCGCGCTTCGCTTCACCTTACAACGGCCAATTCGTTGATCTCAAGCCGTGTCTTTCCTCCAGGCGCCTTAGACGCGGTCTCTACTACGCAATCGGTTCAGCGTTGACCGGTCGGGATCCCAATCCCAACAAATACGCCACGGCTCCCAAATTGGAAGGGCCTTGGTCTGAGTTCAAGGACCTCGCTCCGCCCGAAACAAAGACCTACGGATCACAGTCCACGATGATGGTGAAAGTAGTGGGCACGAAAACGACGACGGTGGTCTTCATGGGCGATATCTGGAGCCGCGAACGCAGTGGGATTCGCGATATCTTTGGATGCCGCCCGAAATCGGGGATGGCAAATTGAGGCTTCCCGAGCCGAAGGACTGGACGTTGGATGTGGAAACCGGCGAGGGCGCAATTAATCGATAAAACAACTCGCCGGACTGTAGCCGATTGGGTTCACATTAAACTCGGGCATCTGTTCCCTGAAGAATGTCATTCGTGCAGTTGTGGTCGCGCCGGGATACGTCGCTCAGTTATTCGGTTCAGGCTGAATAGCAACCTGACTGAATAAGGCCACCTTCAGAATCCTGGCAGCCTCCTTCTCTCCCACACGGCGCACCAGATGTTTCCAAGCCGGCGTGTCGCGGATGCCGGACTCAACACCTGCCGCCAGTTCATCCAAATCCTGTTTTTTGAGCGGCTGGGTCGGAGGAGGATCGTCCAGCAGCCAGTCTGGCACTTTAGATGCAGCAGCCCGAGTTTTGCGTTTTGCGGTCTTTTTCTTTTTCATGTTGCACATTCATGGACGTCCGGCGAAACGCCGACTCGTCAAAAACGCCACTGCCCCGCGTGCCCTTGCTCTAACGGATTAAGCCACGCTCACGATCGGATTGTAAACCACTACACCCAGCCAACCAGGAGCAATTGCAGCGGGGTGCGGATCAGGAGATAAACCGGGCCGGCCGCGTGCCCACCAAAATCAACCCGATGCACCGCCGCATAAACGTTGGATGGCAGAACGAGAATCAAGAATGCGCAATTCTGCCAAAATACTGCAGCAGGATCTCCCCGGCTGTTCGGACAAGTTCGGTGAGGGTTCGTTTAATCATTGGGAGCCCTGAAGCTTGCTTGCAGCCGATCACCGGGCAATGTGGGGGCTGTCGTTGTCGAAGTCAGTCGGTAGACGCTGATCTCGATGATGCTCAAACATGCGGTATATTTGCCAGGTGGTCACACGCGTAACTGACAACTCCGGCAGCTCCTCCTGGCCGAAAAAGCTTACGGCGTCCGTTTCGGAACTTGGCGTGGCGACACCGCCGATGATCTCGCAGAGGATGAATATTTTGTAGACGTGATACGGGAACGTCGGTTCGTGCGGGTGTTTACTACGATCAAAAATCGCCAGGATCTTCACGGCGCGAGTCTGAAAACCTGACTCTTCCTGAATCTCTCGGACAACATTTACGGCTGGAGACTTGCAAACATCCGCCCAGCCTCCCGGGAGTGTCCACCGGCCATCGGACCTCTCCCTTACCAACAGCAGCTTGTTCTCCCGGAACACCACTCCACGCACATCAACCTTGGGTGTAGCATAGCCTGCGTCCTGGCTGAGCAAATTGCGGATGACGGCAAGGTCCAAACCCGACCCGGCAGCGAGAATCTCGGTAGCGATCTCCCGAACCTCGTTGTAACGTTCGACATCATACGAGTCATGGGCAAATGCCAGGCCGTTTTGGGCGATGGCCTGCAGCCTCGTAGTCCAATCGAGCCAGCGCCGCTTTTCCGGTATGCTCACGAAAGGACTATTAGCCCCTTAGCGTCATTTTGCCAACGTCACATTTGTTTTCGCCTGCAAGCCTGATCGCGTAATCGGCGCAGCAACCAAACCAGCCATCGCGACCACGAGCGCAATAACAAACCAAATCCAAACCACGTGAAAGAGCCGGGAGGCGACGGTGTGCTTGGCGAACACACCTCCACATTTCTCGCATCGAAACCGCGGCTTACGACTTAATTCGAAAACGAGTGGTAGGACGAAGCCGCCGAACACGACTAACGCCACCGGTGAATACATCGTCGGGCCAAGACGATGTTTGGCGTCCTTTTCCCCACAGGACGGACACTGGACGTTGAACCACTTCATAAAGCAATGGCGCAGCCGCTGCCCAGGATTGTAATCGTGAACTGGTCAACAAAACAGGAATTTTGCAATACCAGTCGCTCATTCGAAGCTTTCGATCATGCCGTTCACCATTTATGGATTTATTGCCCCGGGGCGACAGCAAGGGCCGGCGCGATCATGCGCTGCTGTTCCCAAGGCTGGAAGTTGCCATCAACCGCTTTATGAAGCTCGGAATGCCCATCAGCAAAACCGTAGGCCCTATGCCATCCAACACCATCGAACGATTGCACAGCTTCTTTTTCGCGAATTACAATGATACTCTGCCGGTTAGTCAGGTCATTTAAAGAGCCTTGATAGACGATTTCAAACTGGTCTGGTGTCAGATTGGTTTGATCCTTGAACCGGTCAGGCAAAAACGCTCTCGCCTGATCGAAATTGGTTGGGCATAACCCTTGGTTTTGAGCCGCATATTCACTGAACGCAAGCATCCAATACTTTGGATAATTCAGTCTCGCTGCAGCCATCTCCCTTTGCTGGTCTACGGCATCATTTTCGCGTTGTGTTTGGGCCGCTCGTTTAGTTCGCTCTTGCAGGTTTAGCGACGCAGCCAATTGTCCCTTTAATACACCCACTTCACCACGCAGTTTGAGGAGTTCACTGGACTGACTCGGTGTCAAGGAGTTGTCGGCGTGCGCGATCAGATTTGAAAGACGAGCATTCTCTGCAGTGAGTTGAGCCAATTGGTCGCTTTGCTGCTGCAACGCTGCGTTCCGGTCGCGCAGTTGGGCTTGAGCTTGACGATGAATCACCAAGGGTGTCGCCACTCCCGCCATTATCAACGCACCAAAGATTCCTGTTTTGATTTTTGTCATAGTCATGATCTTAAAAAAGGTCAAAGCAGATCCGCTGCTTGCTGCCAAACTGGCAAGCACCGTTGCCGAAATGCTCGCTGCCAGACTTACGGGTGCGGCCGTTACCGCCTCGGTGGCAAGAGCGATTCCCAGCGCAGTCGCCGAGAAAGTGACTCCGCGATGTTTTAAGATCGAATACAGTTTCTCTAGTGCACGTGTCACCCGCATCCGTGCGGCATTCTCATTAATTCCCAAGGTCTCACCCACGGAGCGGAAGTCAGCCTGTTCAAAGAATCGGAGGACAATGGCTGCGCGATCCTCAGTTCCCAATTGGTTGATCGCCTCGTCGAGAATCGGGGCAACCCGTGCCAGGCCGGCTTTCGAGTGGTCTTGTAAAGCATTCATTTGGGCGGCTTGTCTTTCCCGGGATTCACGACGGCGCTCACCGCGCAACACCGTTGCGGCGACGAAGCAGGTGTGTCGGTGAAGCCACCCGCCCAGCATTACCTCACTTGAAAGCTGCCGTGCCATCTTGGCCAAATCGAGGAATACGTTTTGAGTAACGTCTTGGGCCAAGTGCGTGTCGCCATTGACCAACCGCACAGCCGTAGAATAGACCAAGTCTGTGTAGCGCGTCACCAGGTCGCCAAAGGCGGTTTCCGAGCCGTCCCTGGTGAAATCGGCTAATAGTCTCTGGCTGTCCGTCATCTTCAATCCACTACTAAAGAGCCGCAGAAACACGAAACCGCACAAATTATTTTAGGGTGCTTCCCTGCTCTCCTGCTCTGGCCCAGGAAACGACCACCGCTGGAGCGAATCTCTGCGCTGTCACAGGTTTGAATCCGTTTTTCAGAGCCGGCGAACCCAGATATTGCGGTAACGCACCGGGGTGCCGTGGTCTTGCAACATCAACGGCCCTTTGGCGACCACATCCTGGAATGCCGCCGCCGTGGTGGACTGACCGGTAACAGCAACGTGGTCCTGCACCAGCACACCATTATGCAGCACCGTTACCGTTCCGGCTTCAACCTTTCCATCGGATGACCGCTTTGGCGGGTGAAAGATGATGTCATAGGTTTGCCATTCACCGGGTTTGCGACAGGCATTGACCAATGGCGCGGCTATGCCGTAAAGGGCGCCGGCCTGGCCATTGAAGTAGGTCTTGTTTTGGTAGGAATCCAGCACTTGGATTTCATAGCGGCCCTGCAAATAAACACCGCTGTTGCCCCGGCCTTGCCCTTCACCCTTAACCTCGCTTGGTGAGGCCCATTCGACGTGGACCTGCACATCCTCGAATTGCTCTTTACTCACGATATTGCCAGTGCCGTTAACTTCCAGGACCCCATCGACGATTTTCCATTTAGCCTCGGCGCCGGACAGACTTTTCCACTGTGACAAGCCGTGCCCATCAAAAAGCACGATGGCATCGGAAGGCGGACCGCCTGTGGGACCGGGTTCAATGACCGGAGGCTCTGCGGCGGTTTGAGCCTGAGTTGACAGGGACGCCAAGGGGCCAAGAGCCAGAGAGTAAAGAAGGAGGTGGAACAGGTAGCTGTTGAGTCGAGGCTTCATAGGCTAAAGCTGCCACGGGCATCGGCGCGCGCAATGACATTCTAGACCGCGTTATGAAACCATGACGGGACCGTCGTGTTCCGATCATTCCAATTGTTCATCCCCACAAACTTCCGGAAAGGACCACAATGAACGCAGTCATGACCCCGCCACCCCTGGCACCAGTTGACCGATTGGTTCGTTAGGCTCGTTGCATTCCAACAACTCCAAGTCGCCTTGGCCAGCGACTGCGCACAAGTATCTTCGCGTTTCCCCTGAACCACATTCCAATCCTTCGGCCGGCGTGACCAAAGCGACCAAAGCTCCAGGAAGCCCGGATCGGACTTGCAGCCAAAGGTTTACCCACATGTAAAAAGCCGATGGCAATCGCCGTTCCTCGTAAAACAAAGGGTTCGACGCGGCTCCCCCTTGACCGACTCAAGAGACGGTCATTTGATATCGGCCTTCTCGGCAGCCGTCGGATCGATTTGCTTCAGTGACCGACCCACAATTTCAATCTTCTGGGGGCGGTCAAAGGCTTGTGCTGGGAGACCGCGGAGGCCTGTGCGCTTGCCATGAATGGTGCCACCGACCTGGTGGCACGGTTCCGAGAAATGGGCCGCCAGGAGTTTCGCCTGGCCGAATGAATTCAAACGGAGCGGCCCGGTGATCCATCGAACTGTCCCCATTGAACTGGCCCAGAAATGATTTCACGGCGACATTTTCCAGCGCAAAAGCCCGAAGTTTGATTGCGCCCAAGCCAGCCATGGTCGTTAGCAATAACGTAATCAGCATGGTCTTTCCCATGATCTTCAGATTCTCACGCCGGAAATCCAGAAGATCCCTAACCGGAGTGTCACCGCAAATCAGAACCTGACGATCAATCCCGGGCAATATGCTCAACTGAATTTCATTTTCCACGAGCGCAACATAGATCGGCCCACCTTAAGGGAACGTGAAAATCAGAATAAAACGGAAATCTTTCACTGGAAGCTCGCAACGCTTGCGGCGCGGCCCCGTTTGCAGGGCCGAGTATTTCCAAAAACACCAATGAAACCATGAGTCACTTCACCACCATCAAAACACAAATCAAAGATATCGAAGCCCCGCGCTCGGCATGCCAGGAAATGGGTTTATCCCTCCTCCAGAACTCCGAAGCACGGGGATACTACGAAAACAAAATCAAAGGCGATTACGTCATACGGCTTAAAGGTCCGTATGACATCGCGCTGAACAAGCAACCGGACTGGACACCATTCTCGTTCACCCAAGGGAAATATTCCGGGTAGCGGTCATCATGAGCAGGGCCACGGCCCTCATCCTGGCGAACAACATGAAAGGAATCTGTTTGCACCATCCACGGCTGTTTTGTATCCATGCGTTCATTCAAGAAGCGAAGCGCCGCGTAATATGATAAAACCGTGGATGATTGCATTCGCTGCCTGGATGTTCTCTTCCGTTTGCCACGTTGATTGCGGGGCAGGTGAAACACCAACCGTCGCCCAAATTAAAGCAGTTCTCCAACAGTGTGTGGTCGGGCAAAATCGGACGCCAGGCATTGTTGTCGGTGTGATCGACGCCAACGGAACCAATGTCGTCGCCAATGGAGTACGCGAGAGGGGCAAGGTGGATAAGGTCGATGGAGATTCGATTTTTGAACTCGGTTCAATTACCAAACTTTTCACGACCACCCTGCTTCAGCAAATGGTGGAACAAGGTGAAGTGAAATTGGATGATCCGATTGGCAAATTCCTGCCGTCGTCTATCAAGACGCCGTCGCGGGGTCGCAGGGAAATCACCCTGCTTGATCTTGCCACCCACACATCCGGATTGCCTTCAGTGCCAAATAATCTTTCACCACGGGACGGCGACGACCCGTGGTCGGATTACACCGTTGCGCAAATGTATGATTTCCTGTCCCATTACAAGTTGCCGCGAAAACCGGGCGCGAAATTCGACTACTCCAATTTCGGGATGGGGTTGTTGGGGCATATTCTGGCCCTCCGTGCCGGAACAAATTACGAAGCGTTGGTGGTGAGCCGGATTTGCGACCCGCTGCAAATGAACAGCACCCGGATCACGCTTTCGCCCGAAATGAAATCGCGTCTGGCCACCGGCCACAGCACAGTTGGACCGCCAGTCAAGAACTGGGGTTCGCTCGCGCTACAGGGTGACGGGGCGTTTTGCTCGAGCGTGAATGACATGCTCAAGTTTCTCGCCGCAAACATGGGGCGGGACAAATCACCACTTTCAGCGACGATGGCAAAGACCCACGTTCCACGTCACCGCGCCTTTCTCGGCATGAAAGTCGGCCTTGGCTGGATGGAGTTCTCACTCTTTGGCGTGGATTATACCTGGCATAATGGAGGCACGGGAGGTTACCGCTCTTTTATCGGTTTCAACCTCATGGAGGGGCACGGTGCGGTTGTCCTGATAAATGAGGCCAATGAAGTTGATGATGTCGGCCGATTTCTTTTTCTGCACGACACCTATGACAGTCTCCAAAAATTCAAAGCTCCCCGGCAACGCAACGTGGCCTGGATCGACCACCAGATTTACGACCGTTACGTGGGTCGGTACCAATTCAATTCCAAACACCTTTTGACCATTTCCCGGGAGGGCGACCGGCTGATTGCACAGGACAGTGAGCCAATGGAATTCCCCTATGAAATTTTCCCAGAATCCGAGATGGAGTTTTTTTTCACAGCCGGTGATGCCCAAATCTCGTTCGTTAAGAATGAGGCC
>Ga0210409_10001049_pt1 | contig 38677 bp, 33 predicted proteins | sample IncBWH17MmetaG_FD_161649 | JGI IMG/M metagenome (GOLD analysis project Ga0210409, IMG submission 161649) | Forest soil microbial communities from Barre Woods Harvard Forest LTER site, Petersham, Massachusetts, United States - Inc-BW-H-17-M | ecosystem: Environmental > Terrestrial > Soil >... | reverse complement strand
CCGTGCAAAAGGCTGTGCTGGCCTGCGGACTGAAGGGCGTCAGCCTGCTGCATGACGCGCTCGCCATCGAAGGCTGAAGCGGCCCCGGCCGCCGTCTTCACCGAGACCCCCGAGACCTTTTCAAGGTCTCTTTTTTTGATCACCGACATCGCAATGAACCGTCTCAAACTCTATTTCCAGCTGATCCGCATGGACAAACCCATCGGCATCCTGCTGCTCCTGTGGCCGACCCTGGCCGCCGTCTGGCTGGCTGCAGAAGGCAAACCGGCATGGACGCTGGTGGCGATTTTCTGCCTCGGCACTGCACTGATGCGTTCGGCCGGCTGCGCCATCAACGATTTCGCCGATCGCGATTTCGACAAGCACGTCAAGCGCACCGCCGAGCGGCCGCTCACCAGCGGCAAGATCGCCGCCTGGGAAGCCGTCATGGTGGCCGTGCTGCTGACCCTGCTGTCGCTGCTGCTGATCCTGCCGCTCAACGCCTTGACCAAGGAATTGTCGGTGATTGCCGTGATCGTCGCCGGCAGCTATCCCTACTTCAAACGCTTCTTCGCGATTCCGCAAGCCTACTTGGGCATCGCCTTCGGCTTCGGCATTCCCATGGGCTTTGCCGCGGTACAGGGAAGCGTGCCGGCAGCGGCGTGGCTGCTGCTGGTCGCCAATGTGTTCTGGGCCGTGGCCTACGATACCGAATACGCCATGGTCGACCGCGACGACGACCTCAAGATCGGCATCCGCACTTCGGCGATCACCTTCGGCCGCTACGACGTGCTGGCGATCATGCTTTGTTATGCAGCCAGTTTGGGTTTAGTATTTGCTGTAGGCTGGCAGTACGGCTTGCGCGGCTGGTTCAGCGCCGGCATGCTGCTGGCGGCCGCTTGCGCGGTCTATCACTACCGCCTGATCCGCAACCGCGACCGGGCCGGCTGCTTTGCCGCTTTCCGCCACAATAACTGGCTGGGCGCGGCGGTATTTGCCGGCATTGCGCTGGATTATGCCCTGCGCTGAAAACCCTTCGTCATCTTATGTGATATATTAGGCAACACCTTTCCCCGCAATCCACATTGAAGAGGCAAACATGGCTACTACCGACAACGTAAAAGAGATGCGCGACAATCTGGCTGGCGAATTGAAATCGGTCATCAAGGATGCAGAAAACCTGCTCGACGATACCCATGACCACGCCGAAACCAAGTACAACCAGGCGCGCGCGAAACTGAAAGCGGCGCTGGAAACCGCCAAATCGGAACTGCCGAAAGCGACCAAGAAAGCGGTAGAAAAGACCAAGCACGCCGCGCATGCCACCGACGAATACGTTGGCGACAATCCATGGAAGGCAGTCAGCGTAGCGGCCGTTATCGGCTTGCTGGCAGGCCTGGCGATCGGCCGCAACAGATAAGATCTACCGCAGTACGGCAGCATTTCAAAAAAACAGCGCCAACCGCAATGCGGTTGGCGCTGTTTTTTTAGCTCTGCAGTTTTGCACAGCGACGTTCAGTCGCGCCCGAACTCGTCGCCCAGTTCTTTCCCGCGCGCCGCCGCCGCCTTGACGGCGTCAATGATCGCCTGCTTGACGCCGGCGTTTTCCATGCTGGTCAGGGCGGCATAGGTCGTGCCGCCTTTCGAGGTGACGCGCTCGCGCAGCAAGGCAACCGGTTCGGCCGATTGCGCCGCCAGCTGCGCCGCGCCGGTAAACGTCGCCTTGGCCAGTTCAATACCCTGCTCCGCGGTCAGTCCCAGTTCCTGGGCCGCCTGCTGCATCGCCTCGATGAAATAGAACACATAGGCCGGGCCGCTGCCGGATACCGCCGTCACCGCATCGATCTTCGCCTCGTCGTCCAGCCACACCGTGCTGCCGACCGCCTGCATGATCAGGTCGGCGGTCTCGCGCTGCTGCGGCGACACCCCAGCGCCGGCAACCATGCCGGTGATGCCCTTGCCGATCAGCGCCGGCGTGTTCGGCATGCAGCGCACGATGACGTCATGCCCGCCGAGCCAGCGCGAGATGTCGGCGGCGCGGATGCCGGCGGCAATCGACAGCACCATTTGCGTCGTCAGATAGGGCCGCAGCAAGCCTATCACCTGCTTCATCTGCTGCGGCTTGACCGCAAGCACGATGACGTCGCTGACGCTGACCATGGCGTCGATCTCGCTGGCCGGCGTCACGCCGAAGCGCTGCGCCAGGCTCTGCAAGGCCTCCAGGTTGGGATCGATGACATGGATATTGCCGCCGTCGGTGACCTTGCCTGCCAGGCCGCCGATCAGCGCAGACGCCATATTGCCGCCGCCGATGAAACTGATGTTCAATTGCTTTTTCATGATTGAATGGTCCGCTTACGTTGTCCAAAAATGGCGCTGCCGACGCGCACGATAGTGGCGCCCTCTTCGATCGCCGCCGCCATGTCGGCCGACATGCCCATCGATAAAGTATCCAGCTGCGCGGCATGCGCCGGCAGCCCGGCTTGTAATTGCTGCAGCAGTTCCCGCGTCTGGCGGAATGCCGCATGCTGTTTCTCTAAATCCTCGGTCGGCTCGGGAATCGCCATCAGGCCGCGCAACACCAGCCGCGGCAATCCGATGATGGCGCGCGCCGCTTCCAGCACCTCGGCCGGCGCCATGCCGCTCTTGCTGGCCTCGCCGCTAATGTTGACCTGCAGGCAGATATTCAGCGGCGGCAGCTGCGGCGGCCGCTGCTCGGACAGGCGCTGGGCAATTTTCTCACGCTCCACGGTATGCACCCAGGCAAAGTTTTCTGCGATCGGACGCGTCTTGTTGCTTTGGATCGGACCGATAAAATGCCATTCCAGCAAGGACCGGGCAACCGCGGCGCCATCCCCGGCTTGCAGCGCAAGATCGACCGCCGCTATCTTGGCGATGGCTTCCTGCAGATAGTTTTCGCCAAAGGCGCGCTGGCCGGCGGCGATCGCCTCCAGCACCATGTCGGCGCCGAAGGTCTTGGAGACCGCCAGCAAGGCGACACTGTCAGGCTGGCGCGACACCGCAGCGGCTGCGGCCTGAATACTGGCATGGACGGCTTGCAACTTCTGGGACATTAAGGACATAATCGGAGACTTTGGAAATTGCCGTAAAGAACTACTCGCTTGTATCACCAAACGCCTTCAGCTGGCTGATTTGGAAACTTTTTTCAGGACTTTGCCGCTGGCCGGATCGTGAAGAAAGCGCTACAAGGTAGCATGCGGCGCCAAAGATGCCTTTCAACAAACAAAATTCAGCACAGGGATTATAAATGGACATTTCCGAACTTCTGGCTTTTTCGGTGAAGAACAAGGCATCCGATTTGCATCTATCCGCAGGCTTGCCGCCGATGATCCGGGTTCATGGAGATGTGCGCCGCATCAACCTGCCGCCGCTCGAGCACAAAGACGTGCACTCGATGATCTATGACATCATGAACGACGGCCAGCGCAAGGCTTACGAGGAACACCTGGAGTGCGATTTCTCGTTCGAGATCCCGGGCCTGGCGCGTTTCCGCGTCAATGCCTTCAACCAGGACCGCGGCGCCGCCGCCGTGCTGCGGACCATTCCTTCCACCGTGCTGACGCTGGAACAGCTCAACGCGCCGCGCATCTTTGCCGAACTCTCGCTCAAGCCGCGCGGCCTGGTACTGGTCACCGGCCCCACCGGTTCAGGCAAATCTACCACGCTGGCGGCGATGGTCAACCATGTCAATGAAAACGAATACGCCCATATCCTGACCATCGAAGATCCGATCGAATTCGTCCATCAGTCCAACAAGTGCCTGATCAACCAGCGCGAAGTCGGCCCGCACACCCATTCGTTCAGCAATGCGCTGCGCTCGGCCTTGCGCGAAGACCCGGACGTGATCCTGGTGGGCGAGTTGCGCGACCTGGAGACCATCCGCCTGGCCATGACTGCCGCTGAAACCGGCCACCTGGTGTTCGGCACCTTGCACACGTCCTCTGCCGCCAAGACCATCGACCGTATCGTCGACGTCTTCCCGGCGGAAGAAAAAGAAATGGTGCGCGCCATGCTGTCGGAATCGCTGCAGGCGGTGATTTCGCAAAGCCTGCTGAAAACCAAGGACGGCTCCGGCCGCGTCGCCGCCCATGAAATCATGCTGGGCACGCCGGCGATCCGCAACCTGATCCGCGAAAGCAAGGTCGCCCAGATGTATTCGGCGATCCAGACCGGCAGCAACATGGGCATGCAAACCCTGGACAGCAACCTCACCGATCTGGTCAAGCGCAACGTGATTTCGCTGGCGACGGCGCGCGCCGCGGCCAAGACGCCGGATAATTTCCCCGGCTAACAAGCATTCGCCGCAACCAAACTGAAAAAGGCGGATGATGTGTCATGCAGTCCGCCCCTGCGCCACCCTGATACTGTTATTGTTTTACTAGGATAGACATGGAACGAGATCAAGCAACCAAATTCATGCACGACCTGCTGCGACTGATGGTCAGCAAGCGCGGCTCCGACCTGTTCATCACCGCAGACTTTCCGCCGGCCTTCAAGATCGACGGCAAGATCACGCCGGTCTCGAACCAGGCGCTGACCGCCGTCCATACGCTGGAACTGGCGCGCGCCATCATGAGCGACAAGCAGGCGGCGGATTTCGAAGAAACCAAGGAATGCAATTTCGCCATCAGCCCTGGCGGCCTGGGACGCTTCCGCGCTTCTGCTTTCATCCAGCAGGGCCGGGTCGGCATGGTGCTGCGGACGATCACCACCGACATCCCGAAATTCGAAGACCTGGGCCTGCCGCCCACGCTCAAGGAAGTTGCGATGACCAAGCGCGGCCTGGTGATCATGGTCGGCGCCACCGGCTCCGGCAAGTCGACCACGCTGGCGGCGATGATCGGCTACCGCAATGAAAACAGCTACGGTCACATCATCACGATTGAAGATCCGGTCGAATACATCCATCCGCACAAGAACTGCATCGTGACCCAGCGCGAAGTCGGCGTCGACACGGAAAACTGGGGCGTGGCCCTGAAGAACACCCTGCGCCAGGCGCCGGACGTGATCCTGATCGGCGAAATCCGCGACCGCGAAACCATGGACTACGCCATCGCCTTCGCTGAAACCGGCCACTTGTGCCTGGCCACGCTGCATGCCAACAGTTCCAACCAGGCGCTCGACCGCATCATCAACTTCTTCCCGGAAGAACGCCGGCCGCAGTTGCTGATGGACTTGTCGCTCAATCTTAAAGGGATCGTCTCGCAACGCCTGGTGCCGCTCAAAACGGTAAAAGGCCGCGCGGTCGCAGTGGAGATTTTGCTGAATTCGCCATTGATTTCGGACTTGATCTTCAAGGGCGATGTCCATGAAATCAAGGAAATCATGAAGAAGTCGCGCGAGCTCGGCATGCAGACTTTCGACCAGGCCCTGTTCGATTTGTACGAAGACGATAAAATCAGTTATGAAGACGCTTTGCGCAATGCCGATTCGGTCAACGACCTGCGGCTTTCCATCAAACTGCGTGGCAAGGACGCAAAAGACCGCGACCTGTCTGCCGGCACTGAACATCTGGGGATCGTATGAGCAAGGACACTAGCGCCACAAAGATCTACGACTTTACCGTCAATCAGCTGGATGGCAAACCCGCCGCGCTGGGGGCTTACCGCGGCAAGGTGCTGCTGATCGTGAATACCGCCAGCAACTGCGGTTTCACGCCGCAGTACAAAGGCCTGGAAGAGATTTACCAGAAATACCATGCACAGGGCTTTGAAGTGCTGGGTTTCCCCTGCAACCAGTTCGGCGCGCAGGAACCGGGCACTGCCGACGAAATCGGCGCTTTTTGCGAAAAGAACTACGGCGTGACGTTTCCCTTGTTCGAGAAAATCGACGTCAACGGCGACCACGCCGCGCCGCTCTATCAGTATCTGAAAAACGCGGCGCCGGGCTTGCTCGGCAGCGAAGGCATCAAATGGAATTTCACCAAATTCCTGGTGGACAAGGACGGCGCGATTATCGACCGTTTCGCGCCGCAAACCAAGCCGGAATCGCTGGCGGCCGATATAGAAAAACTGCTGGGATAAAAACAGTAGGGTGGGCACATCGTGCCCACGCGGAAACTACTTCACGTACCTGCCATTGCCATGCTGCGCGGGCCTGTATTCCGGTTATCCCGGTCACGCGTGGGCACAAAGGCGTGCCCACCCTACGGCTAGGTTCTTGCTAGCTGTTTAATGCGCCATCTGCAAGCCGTACACCAGCGCCGCCAGAATGCCGCCGGTAATCGAACCGACCACCGGCACCAGGGCGTAACCCCAGTCACTGTCGCGCTTGCCCGGAATCGGCAGCAAGGCGTGCATCAGGCGCGGACCCAGGTCGCGCGCCGGATTGATCGCGTAACCGGTGGTGCCGCCGAGCGACACGCCGATGCTCATCACCAGCAACGCCACAGGCAGCGCATCCAGCGCACCCAGGCCCATAGTCGGCGAGGCGATATTCAACACGCAATACACCAGCACGAAGGTGCCGACCACTTCCGACACGACATTGCCGACTTTGTTGCGGATCGCAGGCGCCGTGCAAAATGCGGCCAGCTTGAGATTGCCGTCGGCGGTTTCAGCAAAGTGATTGCGGTACACCAGCCACACCAGGAAGGCGCCCATCATGCCGCCCAGCATCTGCGACAGGATATAAGCCGGCACACTGGCCCAGGCGAACTTGCCGGCCACTGCCAGCGCCAGCGTCACCGCCGGATTCAGGTGGGCGCCGCTGGACGAGGCCGCGACGAACACGCCGACAAACACCGCCATCGCCCAGCCGACGGTGATCACGATCAGGCCGCTGCCGTGGCCGTGGGTTTTACTCAACAAAACGTTGGCAACCACACCGTTGCCAAGCAGGACAATCAGGGCAGTGCCCACGAATTCAGCTAAATAGGGAGTCATCACAAACTCTTTCGGAAATAGGAGGGGGATGGAACAGAGCAAGCCAATGCTCTGTCCTGCATCTCATTCAATAACGGAATAATCCGGATTCAGGTCAGGAATCGGCCCACACCGTGGCCGCCGCAATCGCGCGCTGCCAGCCCTTGATGCCACTCTGCACTTCCGCCGCCGGCAATGCCGGCTTGAAGCGCTGATCCAGCTGCCATTGCCCTTGCACATCGTCCGTGCTGCTCCAGTAGCCAACCGCCAGGCCGGCCAGATAGGCCGCACCGAGCGCCGTGGTTTCAGTGACTTTCGGACGCACCACATCGACGCCGAGGATGTCCGACTGGAATTGCATCAGCAGGTTGTTGGCGGTGGCGCCGCCGTCCACCCGCAGTTCCGGGATCACGATGCCGGCATCGGCTTCCATCGCCTTCAGCACATCCATGGTCTGGTAGGCGATGCTGTCCAGCGCCGCGCGAGCGTAGTGGGCCGCGGTGGTGCCGCGGGTGATGCCGAAAATGGTGCCGCGCGCGTGCGGGTTCCAGTGCGGTGCGCCGAGGCCGGCAAAGGCTGGCACCAGGTAGACGCCGTCGCTGCTCTTGACGCTGCGCGCCAGCGCTTCGATTTCGGTGGAGGTCTTGATGATGCCGAGGCCGTCGCGCAGCCACTGCACCACGGCGCCGCCGATGAAGATGCTGCCTTCCAGCGCGTAGCTGACTTCATTGCCGATTTTCCAGGCCACGGTGGTCAGCAGATTGTTCTTGGAAATGATCGGCTTGCTGCCGGTGTTCATCACCATGAAACAGCCGGTGCCATAGGTATTCTTGACCATGCCAGGCTGAGTGCACATCTGGCCGAACAGCGCGGCTTGCTGGTCGCCGGCGATGCCGGCGATCGGAATTTCCGAACCAAAGCCGGACACCTCTGTGTGACCGTAGACTTCGCTGGAGGAACGCACTTCCGGCAGCATGCTGCGCGGCACGCCCATGATCTCCAGCAGCTCGTCGTCCCACTGCATGGTATGGATATTGAACAGCATGGTGCGCGAAGCATTCGAGACGTCGGTCAGGTGCATTTTGCCGCGCGTCATGTTCCACACCAGCCAGGTATCCACTGTGCCGAACAGCAGGCGGCCCTGGTCGGCCAGCGCCTGGGCGCCGTCGACATTGTTCAGGATCCAGCGGATCTTGGTGCCGGAAAAATAGGAGTCGACCAGCAGGCCGGTCTTGGCGCGGATGGTTTCCGCCAGGCCGTCGGCTTTCAGCTGGTCGCAGAAGGCTGCGGTGCGGCGGTCTTGCCAGACGATGGCGTTGTAGATGGCCTTGCCGGTTTCGCGATCCCAGACGATCGTGGTTTCGCGCTGGTTGGTGATGCCGATGGCGGCAATCGAAGTGCCGTTCAAGCCGATGTTGGTAGACGCTTCTGCGGCGACGCCGACCTGGGTTGACCAGATTTCCTGCGGATCATGCTCGACCCAGCCCGGCTGCGGATAAATCTGGCGGAATTCTTTCTGCGCTGAAGAAACGATATTGCCCTGGCGATCGAACAGGATGGCGCGCGAGCTGGTAGTCCCCTGATCCAGGGCTAAAATGTATTTATCTTTCAACTTGTCTACTCCAAGGTTGGTAATCCGGCATTGCGGATCGGGGCGACTTTGATCCCGCCAAGCGGCTGGATCCGTCTGTTTTATCTACCGGCTGCGCAGGCAGTGCTGCTGCCTGCAAGGCCGGGATGAATCTCAGGCCAGCATGGCGGCAACCGGCGCCGGTACTTGCGCCTGCTCCTGCAACCACGTGCGCAGCCTGTCTACCGCAACAGCATCAAGACGCAATCCCAGCTTGGAACGGCGCCACAGAATATCTTCCACCGTCAGCGCCCATTCATTGCGCATCAGGTAACGCACTTCCGCTTCATACAGGTCGGCGCCGAACAGTTCTCCCAGCGCCGCGACATCGTGTATGCCATCCAGCAGACGCGCGGTGCGGGTGCCATAAGCGCGCGCATAACGCGTCGCCAGCGAAGCTGGCAGCCAGGCGTGGCGCTGCTGGAAAATCCGCAGGAATTCGGCAAAATCGGCGTTGGCGATGTCGCCGCCCGGCAGCGCTTCATGCGCGGTCCAGTGCGATTTCATGTAACCGAACAGCGGCTGCAGATGTTCCATCACTTCTTCCGCCAAGCGGCGATAAGTGGTGATCTTGCCGCCGAATACCGACAGCACCGGCGCCAGGCCAGGTTCGTTCCTCAGCTCCAGCTTGTAGTCGCGGGTGACGGCGGACGGATTGGCGACTTCTTCTTCCAGCAAAGGACGGACGCCTGCATACGACCAGACCACTTGCTGCGGCGTCACCGCCTTTTCGAAATAACGGCTCACCGATTCGCACAGGTAGGCAGTCTCTTCTTCTGAAATCCCGACCTTGGTCGGATCGGCGCTGTATTCGACGTCGGTGGTGCCGATCAGCGTGAAGTCGTCTTCATAAGGAATCGCAAAGACGATGCGCTTGTCCGGATTCTGGAAAATATAGGCATGGTCGTGATCGAACAGACGCTTGGTGACGATATGGCTGCCCTTGACCAGGCGGATGTGGTGCTGTGCCGGCGTATTCAGGGCGCCGTTCAGCAGGCTGGCAACCCATGGACCGGCGGCGTTGACGATGCAGCGCGCCCGCACTTCGCTGGTTTCGCCGGTTTCGGTCGACAACAGTGTGGCGTCCCAGTACTGGCTGCCTTGACGCGCCTGTATCATGCGCGTCCTGGTGAGAATGGTGGCGCCGCGTTCCTTGGCGTCCATGGCATTGAGCACCACCAGCCGCGCGTCCTGCACCGAGGCATCGGAATAGACGAAGCCCTTGCTCAGGGTTTTCTTGAGCGGCGCGCCGGCGACGTGTTTGCGGAAATCGATGCCGCGCGAACCGGGCAGCAATTCACGCTTGCTGAGGTGATCGTAGAGGAACAGGCCGGCCCGTATCATCCAGGCCGGGCGCAAGCTCGATACATGCGGCATGACGAAACGCAGCGGCGCGATGATATGCGGCGCCAGGCGCAGCAGCAGCTCGCGCTCTTGCAGCGCTTTGCGCACCAGGCTGAATTCGTAATGTTCCAGGTAGCGCAGGCCGCCATGGATCAGCTTGGTGCTGGCGGAAGAAGTATGCGAAGCCAGGTCGTCCTGCTCGCACAGCAATACGCTCAAACCACGGCCGGCTGCGTCGCGCGCAATTCCGGCGCCGTTAACGCCGCCGCCCACTACCAGCAAATCTACAATTTCACCTGATGCCACAGCTATCTCCTTGTGTCGGTAACCTACCCATCGGACAAACAGCTTATTGCCAAATGCAAAACCAGCATGTTCGTAATGTCACCGCACATCATAAAATATTTATATTCGAAAGTATATTGTTCGAATTCGAACATAGATAATCATTTATATTTATCAAAAATAATTTACCGATAGAAATAAACTTAAGTAAAGATAGCTAATTTCAATCTCGCCATTGGCGGCAGGAATGCGTCGGCACGTCAAAAAGATGAGCGAACCCGCGCCGGACGGTAGGCCACAATATGAGGAAAATCAGAGGAAAACGAGCTGTGTCGCCGTCAAGCAACAAGAAACAAGACAGGCAAGCCGGCCATTTTCTGCCGGCATGGGATTAGCTGGATGGGTTGCTCTCTGCTACGAATACATCGATTTTGGCGTCGGCAAAGATGCCGTTCATTTCTTCCGGCACCGGCTGGTCGGTGAACAGGGCGTTGACCTTCGAGATATCGCCCAGCCGCACCAGCGCCGGCCGGCGGAACTTGGAATGGTCGGCCACCAGGAATACCGTGCGCGAATGCTCGATGATGGCTTCCGATACGCGCACCTCGCGATAATCGAAATCGCGCAGGGTGCCGTCAGCCTCGATGCTGGAAATGCCGATGATCCCGAAATCGACCTTGAAGCGGCGGATGAAATCGATGGTCTCATCGCCGGTAATGCCAAGGTCGCGCGCGCGCACCACGCCGCCGGTGATGATCACTTCGCAGCCGGGGTAGCCGCTCATGATCGCCGCCACGTTCAGATTATTGGTGATCACGCGCAGGTTGCGGCGCCGGCTCAGCGCCTTCGCCACTTCCTCATTGGTGGTGCCGAGATTGATGAACAGCGTAGCCTGGTCGGGAATATGTTCGACCACCAGCGCGGCGATGCGGCGCTTTTCTTCCGAATACAAGCCCTGGCGCGCGCCGTAAGCGATATTCTCGGCGCTGGACGGCAGGCCGACGCCGCCGTGGTAGCGCTGCAGCAGGTTCAGCTCGGCCAGCAGGTTGATATCGCGGCGGATGGTTTGCTGGGTAATCTGGAAGCGCGTGGCCAGATGCTCTACCGTCACGAAACCGTCGCGCTGCACATAGCTCAACAGCTCCTGTTGACGGCCATTCAGCTTTAGCGTTGATATTTCTGGCATGAAACCTGTCCCGTGCGTATTTTTCCAAAGATTTTTATTATGATGGGAATTCCGCCGCAGAGGGAGAATCCAGCCTGGATTGTAGCGGCCTATTCTATCGGACGCGACAGATTTGCATGACAACTTGCAAAATGGTAACGGTATCATTTTCATTGATGTTAGAATTTCGCCATGGAAAAAGAAACCCTGTTGGATGCAGTCGTTGCCGATGTCACTGCGCGCCGCAAAGGCGGCCGCAAGACTGGCGGCTTTACCTTGCGCGACGTCGCCAAACTGGCCGGCGTGGCGCCGATCACCGCTTCGCGCGCACTCAATACACCGGATGCGGTGTCCGCCAAGGTGCTGCAAAAAGTCCAGGCCGCCGTACAGCAGACCGGCTACGTGCCGAACTTGCTGGCAGGCGCGCTGGCATCGCAGAAAAGCCGTCTGGTGGCGGCAGTGGTTCCCACCTTGTCCGGCCCCATGTTCCTGGAAACCGTGGAGTCGCTGACCGATACCCTGGCCGCCGCCGGCTACCAGGTCATGCTGGGCCAGAGCGGCTATGAAAATTCACGCGAAGATGCCTTGCTGGACGCTATCATCGGCCGCCGCCCCGACGGCATCGTGCTGACCGGCATCAACCGCTCGGCGCAGGCGCGCCGGCGCTTGCTGGCGAGCGGCATTCCGGTGGTGGAAACCTGGGACCTGACGCCGACCCCGGTCGACATGCTGGTCGGTTTCTCCCATGAAAAGATCGGCATCGCAGTGGCGCAATACCTGCACGCCGCCGGCCGCCGCCGGGTCGCCGCCATCGGCGCCAGCGACGACCGCAGCCGGCGCCGCGTCAGCGCGTTTTCCCAGGAAGCAGTCCGGCTCGGCATGGCGCCGGCAGGGGCAAGCGAGATTCCCTCCTGCGAAGTGGCGGCGCCGACCACGCTTGGCAATGGCCGCAGCGCTTTGACCGGTTTGCTGGCGCGCGCCCCCGATATCGACGCCGTGTTTTGCAGCTCCGATATGCTGGCGCTGGGCGTCATGATTGAGGCCCAAGCCAGCGGCATCTCCATTCCACAACAGCTGGCGGTGATCGGCCTGGGAGACCTCGGTTTTTCGCGCGACCTGCAGCCGCCGCTGACTACCGTGCGCATCGACGGCACGGTCATCGGCCGCACCGCGGCGCGCTTCATCATTGCCCGCTCTGAAGGCAAAAGCGTTGCCGAACCGGTCTGCGATATCGGCTTCACCATCATAGAGCGCGCCAGCGTTTAAGCCCTTCTGTTACAAAAATAAGCATTGACAGCCAAAAATGGGACCGCTACCATTTGAATTGGTAGCGGTCCCATTTTGTAAAAAAACGCATTCCAAAAAGCAGGGATTGCAAGCGGCACTACCGATTCGACATCTTTCAGTCACAGGCAGCCACACATGACATCATCGAGCAAACAGGTTCCAGGCAGTCCCCTCATCGTCGACATGCGCGTGGTGCCGGCGGCCGGACGCGACAGCATGCTGCTCAACCTGAGCGGCGCACACGGTCCTTATTTCACCCGCAACATCGTGATCCTCACCGACAGCGCCGGCCATACCGGCGTCGGCGAAGTGCCGGGCGGCGAACGCATCCGGCAAACGCTGGAAGATGCGCGGCCGCTGCTGCTGGGCAAAGCCATCGGCAACTACCAGGCGATTCTCAACAGCGCCCGCAGCGCATTCAGCGAACGCGACGCCGGCGGCCGCGGCTTGCAAACTTTCGACCTGCGCATCGCGATCCACGCCGTGACGGCGCTTGAAGCCGCCCTGCTCGACCTGCTGGGAAAATTCCTTGGCGTGCCGGTAGCGGCCTTGCTGGGCGAAGGCCAGCAGCGCGACGCGGTAAAGATGCTGGGTTACCTGTTCTACATCGGCGACCGCACCGCCACCGACCTGCCCTACGTCAGCGAAGCTGACAGCGACGATGACTGGCTGCGCCTGCGCCATCAGCCGGCGCTCGATACGCAGGCCGTGGTGGCGCTGGCGGAAGCAGCCCATCAGCGCTACGGTTTCAACGACTTCAAGCTGAAAGGCGGCGTGCTGCGCGGCGAAGATGAAATGGAAGCCGTGACCGCGCTGGCCGAACGCTTCCCGCAGGCGCGCATCACGCTCGATCCCAACGGCGGCTGGCTGCTCAAGGATGCGATCCGCCTCTGTCGCGACCAGCATGCGGTGCTGGCCTATGCTGAAGATCCCTGCGGCGCCGAGAACGGCTTTTCCGGGCGTGAAGTCATGGCCGAATTCCGCCGCGCCACCGGCCTGAAAACCGCTACCAACATGATCGCCACCGACTGGCGCGAAATGGGCCACGCAATCCAGCTGCAATCGGTCGACATCCCGCTGGCCGATCCGCATTTCTGGACCATGCAGGGCTCGGTGCGGGTAGCGCAGATGTGCCATGAATGGGGCCTGACCTGGGGTTCGCACTCCAACAACCATTTCGATATCTCGCTGGCGATGTTCACGCACGTGGCGGCGGCGGCGCCCGGCAACATCACCGCCATCGATACCCACTGGATCTGGCAGGACGGCCAGCGCCTGACCAGGGAGCCGCTGCAGATCGTCGGCGGCATGATCGAGGTACCCAAAAAACCCGGCCTCGGCATCGAGCTCGACCTGGCGCAGCTGGAAGCTGCGCATCAGCTGTATCGCAATATGGGACTGGGCGCGCGCGACGATGCCGTCGCCATGCAATACCTGATCCCCGGCTGGAAATTCGACAACAAAAAACCCTGCCTGCTGCGCTAAACCAGCAGACAGGCGGCGACAAAGATTCAGCAAAAGCCGCATCATGCAAACTGTATGCCCATCCATCGCATGACCAGCAATGAGGTAGCAACATGATCCAGCAATTTGATTTCCCTGTCCGCGTGATCCGCGCCGAGGGCGCCATCGTCGGCGAATCGCCGGTGTGGTCGCAGCGTGAACAGGTCTTGTACTGGGTGGATATCCTCAAGCCCGCGCTGCACCGCTTTGACCCCGCCTCGGGACAACAGCGCAGCTGGCCGGCGCCTGCCGCCATCGGCTCGATCAGCCTGGCGAAGAACGGCAAGATCGTCGCCGCATTGCGCAGCGGCTTCCACTGGTTCGATCCGGCTGACGCCAGCTGGACCCTGATCGCGCATCCGGAACCGCACATCTCGCACAACCGCCTCAACGACGGCAAGACCGGACCGGACGGCGCCTTCTGGGCCGGCACCATGGACGACCGCGCCGACAAGCAGGCTTGCGCGTCGCTCTACCGGCTCGCGCCGGACGGCAGCATCAGCGCTCACGGCAACCAGCTGGTGGTCTCGAACGGCCTGGCATGGAGCCCGGACGGCCGCACCATGTACCACTCCGATTCGCGCCGCGCAGTGATCTATCGCTATGATTTCGACGTCGCCAGCGGCACGCTCGGTCCGCGCCAGGTGTTTGTACAGATGCAGCCGGAATGGGGCCGCCCCGACGGCGGCGCCGTCGATGCCGAAGGCAATTACTGGGGCTGCGGCATCACTGCCGGACGCATCAACAAATTCTCGCCGCAGGGCCAGCTGCTGGGATATTTGCCGCTGCCGGTTTCGCGCCCGACCATGTGCGCCTTCGGCGGCGCCGGCCTCAACACGCTGTACGTCACCTCGCTCACTGAAAACATGAACGCCGAGGAGCTGGCGCGTGAGCCGCTGGCCGGTGCGCTGTTTGCGGTCGACATGCCGGTGGCGGGCACGCCGGTGGCGGAGTTCGGAGCATGAAAACCATCGTGCTGACCGGCGCCGCCGGCAATATCGGCAAGGTTCTCAGGCAAGGCTGGTCGGACGGCCGTTATCAGCTGCGGCTCAACGATATCAAGCCGCTGGGCGCGATGGCCGTGCATGAAACCCTGTACACCGGCGATCTGCGCGATGCGGCTTTTTGCGCAGCGCTGCTGGAAGGTGCGGACGCTGTGGTGCACATGGCCGGCATCGGCACCGACCTGGAACTTGAGCTGCTGATCGAGCACAACCTGAAAGCCCTGCTCAGCGTATATCAGGCGGCCCGCGCCCATGCGGTGCGCGTGATCTACGCCAGTTCCAACCACGCCATCGGCATGTACGCCACGGAAATCGAGATCGACGAGTACGCCGCAGTGCGGCCGGACAGCCTGTACGGCATCAGCAAGGTCTGGGGGGAGGGCATCGCCCGGCTGTATTTCGACAAGCACGGCGTCGAATCGGTTTGCCTGCGCATCGGCTCGTTCGAGGCTGAACCGTTCGAGCGGCGTCATCTGCATACATGGTTATCGCACGCCGACATGCAGCACCTGGCCGAATGCTGCATCGAAGCGCCGCAGGTCGGATTCCAGATCATGTATGGCGTATCGGCCAATACCCAGCGCTGGTGGCAACAGAGCGACAATCCGATCGGTTATCAGCCGCAAGACAATGCGGAACAGTTCGCCGCCCGGATCGCCGCCATCCCGAGCCGGGGCGGGCCGCAGGCCGAGCGCTTCCAGGGCGGCGGCTTTGCCTCCGCGGATTATTCCAACACAAAATGACGGCCCTTTTACCCTCTTCCAAGCTTGCGCGAGGCAGATGAGCGAGCGCCGTCACAAGCAGGCCGGCGGCCTGCGCCTGGATTGTTTTGACAGTGCCGCCGTTCCGGAAACACCCTGACGCCGCCAAGGCGATCAATGATAAAAACTAACCGAGACAACCCATATGAAACGCATCAAAGGCCTGCGCTGGTGGATTATCGCCCTCGTCTGTTTTGGCACCATCCTTAACTACATCTCGCGCAATTCGCTGGGAGTGCTGGCGGACACGCTGAAGCACGATCTCGGATTCAGCACCAAGGAATACTCATACGTTGTCGCCGCCTTCCAGGTGGCTTACACCATCATGCAGCCGGTGTGCGGCTATGTGATCGATTTTCTCGGCCTGAAAGTCGGCTTTGCGCTGTTTGCCGCCGCCTGGTCGGTGATAGGCATGCTGCATGGCTTTGCCACAGGCTGGATCTCGCTGGCATTCTTCCGAGGCATGCTTGGCCTGACCGAAGCGGTGGCGATTCCGGCCGGGGTAAAAGCCGTGTCGGAATGGTTTCCGAAGCAGGAACGCTCGGTCGCCGTCGGCTATTTCAATGCCGGCACCTCCATGGGCGCCGTGATCGCGCCGGTGCTGGTGGCATGGCTGCTGTACAAGCACAGCTGGCAAGCGGCGTTCATCGTGACCGGCGCGCTCGGTTTCATCTTTGCCGGCTTGTGGTTCTTCTTTTACCGCGCCCCCAAGGACCATCCTAACCTGACCGATGCCGAACGCGACTACATCCTTTCCGGCCAGGAAAGCGTCGCCGAAAGCCAGGCGCACGCCAAGCCATCCGTCAAGACTATCGTCAGCACGCGCCGCTTCTGGGGCATCGCCATCACGCGCTTCCTGGCCGAACCGGCCTGGCAAACCTTCAATTTCTGGATTCCGCTCTACTTCATTTCGGTGCGCGGCATGAATCTGAAAGAGTTCGCGATATTCGGCTGGATGCCCTTCTTCGCCGCCGACATGGGCGGCATCCTGGGCGGCTACCTGTCACCTTTCCTGATGAAGCATTTCAAGTTCAAGCTGGTCAACTCGCGCATCGCCGGCATCGCTACCGGCGCCCTGCTGATGACCAGCGTCGGCTTTGTCGGCTATGTGGAAAGCCCCTACATGGCGATCGCCCTGTTCTGCATAGGCGGCTTTTCCCACCAGATGATTTCCGGCCTGGTCAACACCATGACCACCGACGTCTTCAACACCCGCGAAGTCGGCACCGCCAACGGCCTGACCGGCATGATCAGCTGGATAGGCGGCCTCTCGTTTTCACTGCTGATCGGGCAACTGGCCGAATCGATCGGCTATACCCCGCTGTTTGCGGCTTTGGGCATGTTCGACGTGGTAGGAGCCACCATCCTGTTCCTGCTGTATCGCGGCTACAAAGACAGCAGCGTCACTGTATCAAGAATCTGAATCAAGCATCCTGGAGATTTGCATGTCGGTTAACCATATTCCTGAATTCCATCTGGCAGAAAAAAACGGCCCGGCGCTGATGCTGAAAAGCGCCGATGGCCACGTCGCACATATCTTCGTGCTGGAACAAGACATCATTCGCGTGGTGGTGCTGCCGGATGCACAGCTGCATTTCCCACGTACCTGGGCGATCGCTCCCGGCGCCCAGCAAATGCCGCTGGAGGGGCGCGACCGTCTTTCTCTGGCTGGCTTTTCCCTGCCTGACTACACCCTCAGAAACCTGGCCGGGGCCTTGCAGATACAGACTGAAAAGATCCGTCTCACGGTGCAGCTGAAAGGTCTGTTCTGCAGCTGGGAAACCCGGGCCGCCGGCGAGTGGAAGGAACTGGCGCGCGACCGCAGCACGCAAGCCGTCAATTTCGGCTACTGGGATGACAAGGTGTATCACTACCTGAAGCGCGACGCCGAGGATGAGATGTACTTCGGCCTCGGTGAACGCAGCGGCGACACCAACCGCCATGGCCGCAGCTTTTCCCTGAAGACCATCGATGCCATGGGTTACAACGCCTTCAGCACCGACGTCCTGTACAAGCATATTCCGTTCTATGTCACCTGGAGCAAACGCCAGCAAGCCGCCTTCGGCCTGTTCTACGACACCCTGTCGGAAGGCAAGCTGGACATGGGCTGCGAGATGGACAACTATCACGGCCACTACCGCTACTTCGTCGCCGACCACGGCGACCTGGACTACTACTTCATCGCCGGCGACAGCATGGAGCAGGTAGTGCGGCGCCATACCTGGATGACCGGCAAGCCTGCGTTCACGCCAAAATGGGGACTCGGCTATTCCGGCTCCACCATGACGTATACCGACGAGCCGAATGCACAGGAAAAGATGAATGAATTCCTCGCCAACTGCGAGCAGCACGACATGCTGTGCGAATCCTTCCATTTATCGTCCGGCTACACCTCGATAGACAACAAACGCTACGTCTTCAACTGGAACCGCGACAAATTTCCCGATCCCAAAGCCTTTTCCCAGCGCTACCTGGATCATGGTGTGCGGCTGTGCGCCAACATCAAACCTTGCCTGCTGCAGGATCATCCGCGCTTCAGCGAAGCTGAAAGCCTGAACCTGTTCATCAAGAACCAGGACGGCAAGCCGGAAATGGTGCAGTTCTGGGATGAAATCGGCGCCTACCTGGATTTCACCAATCCCGACACCATCGCCTGGTGGAAACGCGCGGTGACCACCTCTTTGCTGGAATACGGCATCGGCAGCACCTGGAACGACAATAATGAATTCCAGATATTGAATCCGCAGGCCACCGCCAACGGTTTCGGCCAGCGTTTCAAGGCAGTCGAGGCCAAGGGCTTGCATACCCTGCTGATGATAGCCGCCTCGCGCGAAGCGCAGGCCGAATTCGCACCGGACAAGCGTCCTTACCTAGTGTCGCGCTCCGGCGCCGCAGGCATGCAGCGTTATGTGCAGACCTGGTCGGGCGACAACTACACGTCGTGGCAAACGCTCAAGTACAACATCAAGATGGGACTGGGCCTGGCCATGTCCGGCATCTCCAACACCGGCCACGACGTCGGTGGCTTCAGCGGCCCGGCGCCGAGTCCGGAGCTGCTGTTGCGCTGGGTGCAGTTCGGCATTTTCATGCCACGCTTTTCTATCCATTCCTGGAACGACGACAAGACTGTCAACGAAGCCTGGATGTATCCCGAAAATACCGGCGCGATCCGCAACCTGCTCAAGCTGCGCGCCTGCCTGACGCCCTACTTCTACGATCTGCTGTGGCGCTATCACCAGCACTACGAACCGATGATCAAGCCGACTTTCCTGGCTTTTCCGGACGATCCGAAGTGCTTTGCCGAGAACGACGACATGCTGGTCGGTTCGAATTTATTGCTGGCAGCTGTGGTCGAGCCGGGACAGACCAGCCGCACTGTCTATCTGCCAGCCGGCGCCGGCTGGTACGACTTCTGGAGCGGCGCCCATCATCAAGGCGGGCAAGAAATCACCTTGCCCGCGGTGGGTGAACAGCCGCCGTTGCTGGCGCGGGCCGGCAGCGCCATCGCCATCAACGTCGCCGAACAGCATTTCAGCCAGACCGCACATCAGCAAGGCTTCATGGTGTTTCCGCACCAGCCGGACGGCGTTTTCTCGACTGAGTTTTTTGACGATGACGGCGACAGCCATGCTTACCTCGAGGGCAAGAGCAGCCTGTGGAAGATCCAGGTGCAAAGCAACGCAGAAACGCTGGAGGTCGATCTTGAATGTAGCGGCGTTCAACCGGCATCGGACCTGGTGACTTTGCTGCTGCCTCAGCACGAAACACGCCAGGTTGTGCTGAACGCCGCCGCCATCCTGGGCGATGCCATCGTCAATCAACGGCGTGAAATCCAGCTGAAAATCAAGCTGCAATCCGATCCCAAGCTATCCATCAAACAAAAGATTGTCAGCATTCTGAAGCGTTTCAATAAATAAAACTCAAGGGGGAGACATGAAAAACACAACACTGAAACTACTGCTGGCCACAACGTCGCTGAGCGGCGCTGCCTACACCCAGGCGCAAACCAGCGTCACGATCTACGGCACCGCCGACGCCGCCATCATCCATTCAAGCAATCAGCATGGCAATGCGAACACCTATATCAACAGCGGCAACCTGAACGCCAGCAAGCTTGGCTTCACCGGCGGCGAAGACCTGGGTGGCGGCAGCAAGGCGATTTTCACGCTGGAGCAGGGTTTCAACATCGACACCGGCGCCCAGAGCGACGCCACCAAGGCCTTCAACCGCCAGGCTTTTGTCGGCCTGAGCGACGCCCGCTACGGCACGTTTACCCTTGGCCGCCAGTACACCCCGTACTGGCGCTATGTCGGCGGACTGGGGCCGACCGGCGTGCTGACCGGCGCCACCGGCTCCCACCCGGGCGACCTGGATGGCCTCGACACCACCATTCGCATCAACAATTCCCTGGTATATGCAACACCGCTGATCGCCGGCTTCCAGGCCAGCGCCCTGTATGGCTTTGGCGAAAACGCCGGCGCCATCAGTTCCGGCAATTCCACCAGTGCGGCGCTGCGCTATGACTACAATGCGGCAAGCGTGGCCATCGGCTATCTGAAGCTGAACAACAACAATCTCAAGGGTTTTGCGCAGTGGGATCCGAATGTCACCTCAGGCAGCTATGGCCAGTCGCCGGTGAATGCCGGCTATGCCTCGGCGAAATCGGTACAGATGATTGCCGCCGCGGCACGTTATAACCTTACCGGCAACCTGATGCTTGGCTTGAATTTTTCCAATGTGCAGATGACGCCGGGAGCGGCTTCCCTGTTCGCGCACCAGGCAACCTTCAATACCGGCGGCCTGATCTCCACCTACAAGCTGACGACGGCGACCACGCTGGCAGCCGGCTATAGCTATACGCGCGAATCAGCGGCGAACGGCATCAGCGATCCGGCAAGCTACCAGCAGTTTTCGCTTGAGCAGACCTATGATTTTTCCAAGCGGACGGCGCTCTATTTCCTGGAAGCCTATCAGAAAGCCCGCGGCCAGACCCTGGGAGCGAATGGCGTAACGCCGGTCAATGCGGTCGCCGTCGTTGGCGATTCGCAAAACGGCACGCCGTCTTCCAACGGCAAGCAATTTGTCGCTGCGATGGGTATCCGCCATCAGTTCTAAGCAAAAGCCCGGCCGGGCGCTGGTCAGGATGACAGCGCCTGGTCCAGCAACTCTATCCAGTGCCTGACCGGCGTCTCCGTGCCTGACTGCAGATGTGTCAGGCAACCGATATTGGCAGATACGATCATGTCCGGCTGGCTAGCCTGCAGTTTTTCCAGTTTATTGTCGCGCAAGCGATACGACAGATCCGGCTGCAGGACCGAATAGGTCCCGGCTGAACCACAACACAAATGGCTGTCGGCACACAGCTGCACATCGACGCCGACGCCACGCAACAGCCCCTCCACCTTGCCACGGATCTGCTGGCCGTGCTGCAAGGTACAGGGTGGATGATAGGCGACGCGCTGAAGTGATTTCCCGCTCAGCTTCTGTTGCAGCTCAACTTCAAACTCGGGCAGGATTTCGCTCAGATCCTTGGTCAAGGCCGAAATGGCTTTTGCCTTCACCGCATATTCAGGATCGGCCGCCAGCAAGTGGCCGTACTCCTTCACCGTCACGCCACAGCCGGAGGCGGTCATCACGATCGCTTCCACGCCCTGGCCGTTGCTGCCGATGACATACGGCCACCAGGCATCGATATTGCGCCGCATGTCGTCAAGGCCGCCGCCCTGGTCATTGAGGTGATAGCGGATAGCGCCGCAGCACCCGGCTTTCGGCGCCACCAGCAGCTGTACTTCCAGCGCATCCAGCACCCTGGCCGTGGCGCTGTTGATATTCGGCGACATCGCCGGCTGCACGCAACCGTCCAGCAACAGCATCTTGCGCTCGTGCTGGCGCTGCGGCTTGACTCCAGCATCCTGCCTGGCGGGAATCTTGTTCTTGAGTTTCTGCGGCAGCAGCGGCCGCAGCAATTGCCCGGTGGCCATGGCCGGCTTGAACAGCCATGGCCGCGGCAGGAATTCCTTCAATACCGTGCGTGCCAGCTTCTCGCCGAATGGGCGCCCGACCTGGCGCTCCACCACTTTGCGGCCGATATCCAGCAAGCGCCCATATTCCACTCCCGACGGACAAGTCGATTCGCAATTGCGGCATGTAAGGCAACGGTCCAGGTGCGATTGCGTCTTGACGCTGGCCGGCTTCCCTTCCAGCACCTGCTTGATCAGGTAGATGCGCCCGCGCGGCCCGTCCAGCTCGTCGCCCAGCAGCTGGTAGGTCGGGCAGGTGGCGGTGCAGAATCCGCAATGCACGCAGGCGCGCAAGATGGCGTCGGCTTCCTTGCCGTCGCGCGTATTCTTGATGAAATCGGCTAGATTGGTTTGCATGGATGCGTGTTTTTCTTTTACTAGAAATCCGGATACATACGGCCGCGATTGAAAATGCCCGCAGGATCGAAGCCAGCCTTCAAACGGCGATGGATTTGCGCGACAGCAGGCGCCAGCGGCTGGAACACGCCGACGCTTTTATCGCCGCCCCGGTATAAAGTGGCATGGCCGCCGACAGCGCTGGCCGCCGCGCGGATTGTAGCGGCATCCAGGGCAGGACTATCGTCTGCCAGCAGCCAGCGTTGCGCCCCGCCCCATTCGATCAGGGTCGCGCCGGCCAGCGGCAGTGGCTCCGCGATCGACGGCAGAGACAAGCGCCACAAGGCCTTGCCGCCGGCAACGCTGGCAAAGAAAGAGTGCGTCTGCTCGCGCAGCGCCTGCCAGAACTGTTCGGCGTCCATGACAGCTTCGCCGCCCAGCTTGTGCTGCGCCGCACGCACCGCGGCTTCGGCGCCGGCCAGCCGTATCGTCAGCATGCCGTCATGCCAGCAACTGGCCGACAACGGCAGCGGCTGGCCACCCCATTGATTCAAGCTGCGGATCGCTTCGGCCTGGGTCATTGCGAAACGCCGGCTGTTGACCGCAAGCGGACGCGGCAGCACCTTGAGCGACGCTTCCAGTATCAAACCCAGCGTGCCTAGCGAGCCCGCCAGCAGACGCGACACATCGTAGCCGGCGACATTCTTCATGACCTGGCCGCCGAAGTGCAGCACATCGCCTTTGCCATCCATCAGCACCGTGCCCAGCACAAAATCGCGCAAGGCGCCGACTGCCTGGCGCGACGGCCCCGACAAACCGCTGGCAAGCATTCCACCCAAGGTCGCGCTGCTGCCAAAATGCGGCGGTTCGAATGCCAGCATTTGCTGATGCTGCGCCAGCAAGGACTCGATTTCCCCCAGCGGCGTGCCGCAGCGGGCGGTGATCACCAGTTCGGTCGGCTCGTAGTCGATGACGCCGCTGTAGCCGCGCGTATCCAGCAGTTCGCCTTGCACCTCTTGGCCATACCAGCGCTTGCTGCCGCCGCCGCGGATTTCCAGCGCGCGCTGCCCTGCTGCCGCGCCGAGGATCTGCGCCCTCGCCTGTTCTTTGAAATCTTGTGGGTCCATGTTTAGTGTCGTGTCATGTCTCAAAACCGGGGCAGATCGGGGAACTTCATGACGCCGCGCTGTATGTGCATCTTTCCGTACTCGGCGCAGCGCTGCAAAGTCGGAATCGCCTTGTCCGGATTCAGCAGGAACGCCGTGTCGAAGGCGCGCTTGACGCTGAAGAAGGCCTCGCGTTCCAGCGGCGAAAACTGCACGCACATCGAATTGATCTTCTCGATGCCGACGCCGTGCTCGCCGGTGATGGTGCCGCCCACCGCCACGCACAGCTCCAGGATTTCAGCGCCGAACTCTTCGGCACGATGAAATTCTCCAGGGATATTGGCGTCGAACAGGATCAGCGGATGCAAGTTGCCGTCACCGGCATGGAACACATTAGCGCAACGCAAACCATACTTGCTTTCCATCTGTTCTATACCGAGCAGCACCTGCGCCAGCTTCTTGCGCGGGATGGTGCCGTCCATGCAGTAGTAATCGGGAGAGATGCGGCCGGCCGCCGGAAAGGCGTTCTTGCGGCCTGACCAGAAGCGCAGGCGCTCGGCTTCCGAAGTCGAGACTTCGATGCGGGTGGCGCCGCTGGCGCTCAGCACCGCACTCATGCGTTCGATTTCTTCTTCGACCTCTTCGGTGGTGCCGTCCGATTCGCACAGCAGGATGGCCGCGGCTTCGGTGTCATAGCCGGCCTTGACAAAGGGTTCCACCATGCGCGAACTGGTGCGGTCCATCATTTCCAGCCCGGCCGGGATGATACCGGCAGCGATCACGCTGGCGACCGCGTTGCCGCTGGTGACGACATCGTCGAAGGAGGCCATGATGACGCGCGCCGCCTGCGGCTTCGGGATCAGCTTGACCGTGACTTCTGTCACCACGCCCAGCATGCCTTCCGAACCGATGAATACCGCCAGCAGATCGAGGCCAGGGGCATCCAGCGCGCCGCCGCCCAGTTCGACGATGTCGCCGTCGATGGTCACCATCCGCACCCGCAAGACGTTATGGATCGTCAGGCCGTACTTGAGGCAATGGACGCCGCCGGAATTCTCGGCGACGTTGCCGCCTATGGTGCAGGCGATCTGCGAAGACGGATCCGGCGCATAGTAAAGACCATGCGCCGCGGCCGCTTCGGAGATCGCCAGGTTGCGTACACCCGGCTGTACCAACGCTGTCCGTGCATAGGGATCGAGCTTGACGATGCGGGTGAATTTGGCGGTCGACAGCACCACGCCGTCGGCGATCGGCAAGGCGCCGCCGGACAGGCCGGTGCCGGCCCCGCGCGGCACGATAGGCACTTTCAGGTCGCGGCAGGCCTTGAGTATGGCCACCACCTGCGCCTCGGTTTCAGGCAAGGCCACCACCATCGGACTCTGGCGATAAGCCGCCAGGCCGTCGCATTCGTAGGGACGGGTATCTTCGTCGTTGTGCAGCAAGGCGTGCGCCGGCAGCAGCGCGCGCAGCGCCGCCACCACTTGCTGCTGGCGGGCTGGGTTAAAGGTCGATTCAGCGGCGCCGGTGGCTGGCGCCGACGCTGGCACTGGGTCTGAAAACGTCATGCTGGCTTCCCGGCTGTGGTTTTATGATTGAAACGTCTCTCAGCGAGTATAAGGCCATTGCCAAGCCAGCAAAATGCTTTCCTGCCGATTCCCCCTGAAAAGCTTGCAAGCCGGCGATGAAATGTTTTCAGGTCGGGCCGGGCCGCGTAGGTCGGACCGGCGCTTTCAGATGCTGCTGAAGGTGGTTTTCATCCAGTCGATGAAGGTGCTCACTTCCGGCCGCTCCTGCGGCTTTTGCTGGTACACCAGATAGTAGGCGTGCGGCGGCGAAGTCAGGCTGATGTCGAACAGCTGCACCAGCTTGCCCTGCTCGATCAGCTCGCGTGCAAAATGCTTGCGGGTCAGGCCGACGCCGTGGCCGTGCCGCACCAGTTCCAGCAGCAAACCCAGGTCATCCGCGCGCAAGCCGGATGACGGTTCAGGCCAGTCGAGGCCGGCCGCCTGGAACCAGGGTTGCCACGGTTCCAGCGCCGAACGCAGCAAACTCGCCTTGCGCAGGTCGGCCGGCTGGTGCAGCGGGCCGATTTTTTTCAGGTATTCCGGGCTGGCGACGGCAAAGGTCGGTTCCTCGAATAATTTTTCGGTAGTGGTGTTGGGATACTTGCCTGCGCCAAAACGGACTTCCAGATCGCTCTCCGTCAGGCTCAGGTCATACAGCGGCACCGACAGGAATATCTCCACCACGATCTCGGGATGCTGGCTGACGAAGCTGTGCAGATGCGGAATCAGCAACTGCCGCGCAAACGTCGGCGGCGCCGTGATCTTGACGCGCGGCTGCACCTGCGCGTGACGCTGCGGCAACGGGAATTCAGTCAAAGTCCGCAAGGCGCTGCGCACCACTTCCAGGTAGCGGTGGCCGAATTCCGACAAGGCCACGGTACGGCCTTCGCGCGAAAACAGACGCTCGCCGACAAAATCCTCCAGCAGGCGAATACGGTGCGACAGCGCCGACGGCGTGATGCACAATTCCTCCGCCGCCACGGCGAAGGAATGGTGGCGCGCCGCGGCTTCAAATGCGGACAAGGCATGCACCGGCGGCAGGCGATTGACCAGGGGGGCTTTATTCGACATGAATGACCTGCTTGCTGATTTATTAAGAATCTTATTAAGCACAATAAAATCGTAACCGGGTTTTCGTTGCGCTTAACACACGCAGCTAACTGGGGTCAGAGTGAACTTTCTGCGCGCTTTTTGCAGAAACTTCACTCTGACCCCACTTAGCGGGCTACGAAGTACATGCTTCGCCGCTGGAAAAAACCATGCAGCACGTCCCGTCTTTCTCCGAATCCGTCATGTGGGGTCAGAGTCGAGTTTCGCGAAAAAGCGCCGCGAAAGTCGACTCTGACCCCAGATGACTCTGATCCTAGATGACTCGCCCATGAATAGCTGGGCGACTCACCAGCGGATGATCTTGCCGGGATTCATGATGTTCTTGGGATCGAAGGCATGCTTGAGCGCGCGCATGGTAGCGATCGCTTCGACGCCATGTTCTTCGATCAGAAAATCCATCTTATGCAAGCCAACACCATGCTCGCCGGTGCAAGTGCCATCCATGGCGATGGCGCGGCTGACCATGCGCGCATTCACGCCTTCGGCGCGCGCGATATCGGCGGCGTTGCCGGGATCGACCAGCATCTGCGTGTGGAAATTACCGTCGCCGACATGGCCGATGATCGAGTACACCAGGCCGTTCGCTTCGCAATCGGCCTTGGTGTCGAGTATGCATTCGGCCAGGCGCGAAATCGGCACGCAGCAATCGGTGGAAATCGCACGGCTGCCCGGGCGCAGTTGCAGCAACGCGAAATAGGCATTGTGGCGCGCGGCCCACAAACGCGAACGGTCTTCCGGCCGCGTCGCCCATTCGAATCCGGTAGCGTGATGATCGGCCACCAGCGTCTGCACTACTTCGGCTTGTTCCTTGACGCCGTTCTCACTGCCATGGAATTCAAACAGCAGCAGCGGCTGCTCCGGCAGCGCCAGTTTCGCGTGTGCGTTAATAGCGCGCACGCCGTTTTCATCCAGCAGCTCGACCCGCGCAATCGGCACTCCCAGCTGTATGGTCTGGATCACGGCATTGACGGCGTCGGCGATATTTTCAAACGAACACACCGCGGCGGAAATCGCTTCCGGCTGCGGATAGAGCTTGACCGTGATTTCGGTGATGACGCCGAGCGTACCTTCGCTGCCGACAAAAATCCGCGTCAAGTCATAGCCGGCTGCCGATTTCCTGGCGCGTGTGCCGGTCTTGATGATGCGGCCGTCGGCCGTCACCACGGTCAGCGCCAGCGTATTCTCGCGCATGCTGCCGTAGCGTACCGCGTTGGTGCCGGAGGCGCGGGTGGCTGCCATGCCGCCGATCGAAGCGTCAGCGCCGGGATCGATCGGAAAGAACAAGCCGCTATCCTTGATCTCGTGGTTCAGCTGCTTGCGGGTCACGCCGGCCTGCACCGTCGCCGTCAGGTCTTCGGCGTGGATCGCCAGCAAGCGGTTCATGCGCGACAGATCGACCGAGATCCCGCCTTGCAGCGCCAGCACGTGGCCTTCCAGCGAGGTGCCGCTACCGAAAGGAATCACCGGCACCTGATGCTCGCTGCACAGCTTGACCAGCGCCGCCACTTCTTCAGTGCTTTCGGCGAAAACGACCGCGTCCGGCAGCATCGGATCGTAAGACGATTCATCGCGGCCATGATGCTCGCGCATCGCCTGCGTGGTCGAGAAACGTTCGCCAAACAGGGGCTTGAGAGATGCCTGCAGGGTTTCCGGCAGCGCTTTCTTCAAGGCTGCGAGATCGGTGATGTGATTCATGGGAAGCTCTCCTTTTCCATGAATTTTACTCTGCGGCGGCCAGTCGTGCCGCTACCTGCTGGTGTACAGTAGCAGCATCGCTATTTCACCTCACATATATTCAATCCCATGGGCAACCGACTTTCCAAGATCGCCACGCGTACCGGCGACAAAGGCAGCACCGGCCTCGGCGACGGCAGCCGGGTCGACAAGGACAGCCTTCGCATACAAGCCATCGGCGACATCGACGAACTGAATTCCCAGCTCGGCGTGTTGCTGTGCGATTCATTGGAGCCCGCACTGCGCGAGGCCTTGCTATCGATACAACACGATCTGTTCGACCTCGGCGGCGAACTGTGCATTCCCGGCTACACGCTGGTCAACGACGGCCAGGTAGCGCGGCTGGACAATCTGCTGGAAAAATATAATGCCGACCTGCCGCCGCTCAAGGATTTCATCCTGCCCGGCGGCAGCCATGCGGCCGCGCTGGCGCATGTGTGCCGCACGGTTTGCCGGCGTGCGGAACGCAGCATTGTCAGCCTGGGCAAGAGCGAGACCGTCAGCGAGCCGGTGCGGCAGTATGTGAACCGCCTGTCGGACCTGCTGTTCGTGTTGTCGCGGGTGCTGAACCGGGCGGATGGCGGCAGCGATGTGCTGTGGCAGAAGGAGCGAGTGCGGGACACATGAAAAAAGGGCGCGGCGTTTACGGCGCCACGCCCTTTTAGCGGTAAAGCTGCAATCTTATTTGCTGCGCTTGTCGTGTTCGATCAAGGCATACGCCGAGTGATTGTGGATGGATTCGAAATTTTCAGCTTCCAGCACGTATGCCAGCACGCGCGGCTCCTGGTTCAAGGCGACTGCGACGTCGCGCACCAGGTCTTCGACAAATTTCGGATTCTCATAGGCGCGCTCGGTCACGTATTTTTCATCCGGGCGCTTGAGCAGGCCGAACAATTCGCAAGAAGCCTGGGCTTCGATGCGGGCGATCAGTTCATCCACCTGGATCTCGCCATCCAGCACGGCATTGACCGTGATGTGCGAGCGCTGGTTGTGTGCGCCATACGCTGAAATCTGCTTCGAACACGGGCACAGGCTGGTGACCGGCACCATGACTTTCAAGCTGATTTCCAGCTCGCCGTCGCTGATCTCGCCAGTCAGGCCGACCTCGTAATCCATCAGGCTCTGGACGCCGGAAACCGGCGCGGTCTTGTTGATGAAATACGGGAAGCTCAGTTCGACGCGGCCACGCTCAGCGTCCAGCAGGGTCACCATCTTGCGCATCAGTTCCCCGAACGACGCCACATCCAGCGGACCGTCCAATCCTTCCAGCAAGGCGATGAAACGCGACATGTGGGTGCCCTTCTGCTGCTCCGGCAGATGCACGTACATATTCCAGCTGCCGACCGTGGCTTGCGCTGCCGCCCCGGTACGCACCGTCAGCGGATAGCGCACGCCTTTGACGCCGACGCGCTGGATCGCCAGGCGGCGGGTGTCGACGCTGCTCTGGACGTCTGGAATGGTCAGGTTCTGGTCACGGGTATTCATTTGTTGTTTAACCTTTGCGCAATGGACAAAAGACTGCCTTGGCGGTCTTGTCCCGGCTCACCGTCGCGCACCATGGGTGCTGACGGGAAACCGGGGGATTGGAAATAGATTGGCTGGAACGCTGCCGCCTTGTAGCGGCCGCGTCCTGGCTGGCATTACTTGAACAACGGCCGGCGCCAGGGCCAGCTTATTTCTGATTGACGACCAGGCGCGGCTGGTCCTTGCCGAAGCGCTGGCGTATCGAGGCCGCGATGCCTTCGGCATTCAGTCCGCACTGCGCCAGCAGCAGGCCGGCGTCGCCATGATCGATGAACTTGTCCGGCAAGCCAAGATTCAAGAGCGGCTTGACACAGCCCGCTGCAGCCAGCGCTTCAGCCACAGCGGCGCCGGCGCCGCCCATGATGCAGCCCTCTTCCACCGTCACCAGCGCATCGTGGGAAGCGGCCAATTGCAGCACCAGTTCCACGTCCAGCGGCTTGATGAAGCGCATGTTGACCACTGTGGCGTCCAGCAATTCGCCGGCAGCGATGCTCGGCGCCAGCAGCGAACCGAAAGCCAGGATCGCGACATGATGGCCCTTGCGCTTGATCTCGCCTTTACCCAGCGGCAGCAGCGTCAACGCCGGATCGATGGCAGCGCCGGTACCGGCGCCGCGCGGATAGCGCACCGCGGCCGGACCATTGTATTGATAAGCGGTGGTCAGCATCTGGCGGCATTCGTTTTCGTCGGAGGCCGCCATCACCACCATGTTCGGAATGCAGCGCAGGTAGGCCATATCGTAGTTGCCGGCGTGCGTGGCGCCGTCGGCGCCGACCAGGCCGGAACGGTCCAGGGCGAAGGTGACGTCGAGGTTTTGCAGAGCGACGTCATGGATCAGCTGATCGTAGGCGCGCTGCAGGAAAGTCGAATAGATCGCCACCACCGGCTTCAAGCCTTCGCACGCCATGCCGGCGGCGAAAGTGACGGCGTGCTGCTCGGCGATGCCGACGTCATAGAAACGTTGCGGATAGCGCTTGGCGAAGGTATCCAGGCCGGAGCCGCCCGACATGGCCGGCGTGATGCCGATCAGCTTGTCGTCTTGCGCCGCGGTGTCGCACAGCCAGTCGCCGAACACCTGGGTGTAGGTCATCTTGCTGACCGCGGCCGGCTTGATGCCTTCGGCCGGATTGAACTTGCCCGGGCCGTGGTACAGCACCGGATCGGCTTCCGCCAGCTTGTAGCCCTGGCCCTTCTTGGTCACCACGTGCAGGAACTGCGGACCCTTCAGGTTCTTCAGGTTCTGCAAGGTCGGGATCAGCGATTCCAGGTCGTGGCCGTCGATCGGGCCGATGTAGTTGAAACCGAATTCCTCGAACATGGTGGCTGGCACCACCATGCCTTTGGCGTGTTCTTCAAAACGCTTGGCCAGCTGACGCATCGGCGCCGGCAGGATCGATTTGCCGACATTCTTCGCCTGGGCGTAGAACTGGCCCGACATCAGGCGCGCCAGGTAGCGGTTCAAGGCGCCTACCGGCGGCGAGATCGACATGTCGTTGTCGTTCAGGATCACCAGCATGTTGATATCGTCATACACGCCTGCATTGTTCATGGCTTCGAACACCATGCCGGCAGTCATGGCGCCGTCGCCGATGACGGCGATGGCGTGGCGATCGGTCTCGCCCTTGGTCTTGGCGGCCAGCGCCATGCCCAATGCGGCCGAAATCGAAGTCGACGAATGGGCCGTGCCGAAGGTGTCGTATTCGCTTTCGTCGCGGCGCGGGAAACCTGAGATACCGTTCAGCTGACGCAATGTGTTCATGCGCTCGCGCCGGCCGGTGAGGATCTTGTGCGGATAGGTTTGATGGCCGACATCCCACACCACACGATCCTCCGGCGTGTTGAAGACGTAGTGCAAGGCAATCGTCAATTCCACCGTGCCGAGGTTGGACGACAGGTGGCCGCCGGTCTGCGACACCGATTCGATGACGAATTCGCGCAGCTCGTCCGCCAGCGGCTTGAGTTGCGCCCGCGACAACTTGCGCAGGTCTGCCGGGCTGTCGATTGTGTTAAGTATTTCCATATGCCCTGAACCTTAAGCTTTCCGTTGCACGATCAAATCCGCCAGCTCGCGCAGGCGGCGTGCCTTGTCCCCGAAGATCGCAAGCGCCCGGTGGGCGTCATTGCGTAATTTTTCTGCCAAAGCCTGCGATTCCGGCAAACCCAGGATCGAGACGTAGGTCGGCTTGTTGTCGGCGGCATCCTTGCCTGCAGTCTTGCCCAGCGTGACGGAATCGGCAGTGGCGTCGAGGATATCGTCGACCACCTGGAACGCCAGCCCGATCGCCGTGCCGTAGGCTTCCAGCGCATCCGTTTCATCCTGCGTCAAGGTCTTACCGCCCCACGCTCCGAGCAATACCGAAGCGCGCAGCAAGGCGCCGGTCTTCAGCTTGTGCATCTGTTCCAGCTCGGCCAGCGACAGGCTGAGGCCGACGCTGGCAAGATCGATGGCCTGGCCGCCGCACATGCCGAGCGAACCGGATGCCTGCGCCAGCAAGCGCAGCATGACGAGCTGGCGCGCCGCATCGAAGCCGGCGCCATCGGTCTCGGCCAGCACCACGAAAGCCTGCGCCTGCAAGGCGTCGCCCACCAGCAAAGCGGTGGCTTCATCGTACTGCACATGCACGGTCGGCTTGCCGCGGCGCAAGGCGTCGTCGTCCATGCAGGGCATGTCGTCATGCACCAGCGAATAGGCATGGATCATTTCGACCGCGGCGGCCGCCCGCTGCACAACCGTTGCCGGCGCGGCAAACAGTTCCCCTGCAGCAAATGCCAGCAAAGGCCGTATGCGTTTGCCGCCGTCCAGCACTGCATAGCGCATGGCTTGATGCAATCTGGCGGGCGCAGCATTTTCTGATGGCAACAATCTGCCAAGCGTCGCTTCCATCTCGCACTGCACCTGGCGCATCCATTCGCCGAACGATTGTTCTGTCGCCGGCGTGGCATGGGCTAACTGCGGAGCTAACTGAGCGGTCGCCGTCATTCGTCGGCTCCACTGTGATCGTTCAACGCTTCGCCGACGAAAGGCTTGAGCATGTCGCCTTCCAGCACCTTGACCTGGCTGTCGACTTTTTCCAGCTGCGCGGCGCAAAACTTGACCAGCTCGGATCCGCGCTTATAGGCGGCAACCGACGCTTCCAGCGGCAGTTCGCCGGCTTCCATCTGGGCTACCAGTTGCTCCAGTTCAGCCATGGCTTGTTCGAACGAGGCCGGGCTGCTGGCGGAAATCGGATTTTTTGGCATAGTAGGTGTAAATAGATTAGACCGCTATTTTAGAGCAAACCTCTATAAGCCGTTGAATTTAGACACAAGATTTGGCTACCAGGCGCGATAAAATGCCTGAAACGACGCCAAATCCAGGTTTTTTGTGGGATAATCCTCGGTTCTGTCCAAAATTTCCGTTTCATATTATTTGAACACAGGTTTTTGCGGATTCTTTCTCTCTTAGGTTGATACAACACATTTGGGGGTGGAGGGATGTCCGATCTGGCTTCTATTACCAAACTCGCGCGCTCCGATGCGCAACTTCCGGTCAACGTCTACTTTGACGAAGCGCTGTTAAAGCGCGAAATCCAGCAACTCTTTCAGAATGGCCCGCGCTATGTCGGCCATGAGCTGATGGTGCCCAACGTCGGCGATTACGCCACGCTGGCCTCTGAAAACGAGGGCCGCATGCTGGTGCGCAACCCGCAGGGAATCGAGCTGATTTCCAACGTTTGCCGCCACCGCCAGGCCAAGATGTTCGATGGCCGCGGCAATGCCCGTAATATCGTCTGCCCGCTGCACCGCTGGACTTACGATCTCAAGGGTGAACTGATAGGTGCGCCGCATTTCGGCGAAACGCCTTGCATGAACCTGTCCAAGACGCCTTTGCAAAACTGGAATGGACTGCTGTTCGAGCAGAACGCCTTCCATGTCGGCGAAAAGCTGGCGCAGCTCGGAGTAGCCAAGGATCTCGATTTCAGCGGCTACCTGTTCGACCACGTCGAAGTGCACGAGTGCGACTACAACTGGAAAACCTTTATCGAGGTTTACCTGGAGGATTATCACGTCGAGCCCTTCCATCCCGGCCTCGGCAGCTTTGTCAGCTGCGACGACCTGGAATGGCAATTTGGCAAGGATTACAGCGTGCAGACCGTGGGCGTCAACCACGGCCTGGCGAAATCCGGTTCGCCGTCCTACAAGAAGTGGCAGGAACAGGTCCTCAAGTTCAATAACGGCCAGGCGCCCAAGTTCGGCGCGATCTGGCTGACGCTGTATCCGAACATCATGGTAGAGTGGTATCCGCACGTGCTGGTGGTGTCGACGCTGTGGCCGCGCGGCCCGCAGAAGACCACCAATGTGGTCGAGTTCTACTATCCGGAAGAGATCGCCCTGTTCGAGCGCGAGATGGTCGAAGCGGAACGCGCCGCCTATATGGAAACCTGCGTCGAGGACGATGAAATCGCCCTGCGCATGGATGCCGGCCGGCGCATCCTGATGGAGCGCGGCGTCAGCGAAGTCGGACCTTACCAGTCGCCGATGGAAGACGGCATGCAGCATTTCCACGAGTGGTACCGCAGTCAGGACGGCTTGCTCTAGCCCAGCCCTTGCCAGAGTCGCAGGCCGGAGCCGGTTCGCTGTACGCAGCGAATCTACTCCGGCCTTTATTTTTCTGCAGCACGCGTAACGATGCCGGAATCGGTCAAAATAACAGCAATCCGGCCTCTTGTTAGACTTTTCCCATGCAATCACTCTGGATGCTGTTCGCCAGTCTCATGTTTTCGCTCATGGGAGTCTGCGTCAAGCTTGCTTCCGAACACTATTCGATCTCTGAAATCCTGTTCAGCCGTGGCCTGATCGGCATGCTGTTCATCGTCGCCCTGATCGTCCTCAAGGGCGGCACCCTGAGGACACCGTTGCCGCGCGAACACATGCAACGCGGCCTGATCGGCGTGATTTCCCTGGCCATGTGGTTCTATTCGTTCAGCCTGCTGCCGGTCGCCACCACCACTACCCTCAACTACACCTCGTCGATATGGCTGGCGGCGATCCTGTTCGGCGCGGCATGGTGGCGCAGCAGCGCCCGCTTCGAATGGGGCATGGCGGCCACCATCCTGCTCAGCTTCGCCGGCGTCATGCTGCTGTTGCGGCCTTCGTTCGCGCCGGAACAGACCGCGGCGGCCCTGATCGCGCTCTGCTCAGGCCTGATTTCCGCCATCGCCTACCTGCAGGTGCGGCGCCTGGGACAGCTGGGCGAGCCGGAATACCGCGTGGTGTTCTATTTCTCCGCCATCAGCGCCGTCACCGGCCTGGCCGGCTGCCTGGGCTTGCCGGGCGGCGGCATTCCCTTCATGCACGTGCACAACCTGACCGGCTTCAGCCTGCTGATTGCGCTCAGCATTGCGGCCACGATAGGGCAGATCGCCATGACCCGCGCCTACCGCCTCGGCAATCCCTTGCTGACCGCCAACCTGCAATACAGCGGCATCGTCTTTTCCAGCATCCTCGGCATCCTGATCTGGCAAGACCAGCTGGGCTGGCGCGGCTGGCTCGGGACCAGCGTGATCCTTATCGGCGGTTTGCTGGCAACGTTTTATAATCAAAGAAAGGCGCGTCCGTTGACGACACTGCCTGATCCCGTTTCCGACAGGCGCAGCACCTGATCAACACTCACACAGAAGGAATGCCATGTCTCAAGCACATCCCTACACCACGCTGATTTCTGCGGCAAACCTGCAGCAAAACGCGCAAAACCCGGACTGGGTCATCATCGACTGCCGTCATGACCTGATGGACGCGGCGGCGGGAAGAGCCGCTTACGATGCCGGCCACATTGCCGGGGCGCGCTTCGCCAGCCTGGATCATGACTTGTCCGGCGCCAAGCAGGCGGCCGACGGCAGCTTCAAAGGCCGCCATCCGCTGCCGGAACCGGACGCCCTGATCGCGGCACTGCGCCGCTGGGGCATCAGCGACAACACGCAAGTAGTCGCCTACGACGGCCAGGGCGGCATGTACGCCGCCCGCCTGTGGTGGCTGCTGCGCTCCATCGGCCACCCTTCGGTGGCGGTGCTGGATGGCGGCTTGGCAGCCTGGCAGGCGGCCGGGCAAGGATTGACGACGGCAGAACCGGCGCCGGCGCCCGGCAGCATCAGCGCCAAGCCGGCGCTGACCACCAGCGTCAACGCGCATGACATCCTGAGCAACCTGACCAACCTGCGCCGCACCATCGTCGATGCGCGCGCACCGGACCGCTTCCGCGGCGAAAATGAAACCATCGACCCGGTCGGCGGCCATATTCCCGGCGCCAAGAACCGCTTCTTCAAGGACAACCTGCAGGCCGACGGCCGCTTCAAGCCGGGCCATCAGCTGCATGAGGAGTTCGGCGCCCTGATCAGCGAACCGCAAACCGCCGTCATGCAGTGCGGCTCCGGCGTGACTGCCTGCCATAACCTGCTGGCGCTGGAAATCGCCGGCCTGCATGGCGCCGCGCTGTATCCGGGATCGTGGAGCGAATGGTGTGCCGACGCTACCAGGCCGGTGGCCAAAGGCGCATAAGACATCCGGTGGCTGGAAATTGCAACGGGGGAGCTGCGCTGCTGCGCACGCCCCCGTTTTTCTTCTTCGGATGGTTCCGGTCCGTAGGGTGGGCAGGTTTTTTTGCCCACGCGGTACCTGGATAGACGAGATTAAGCGAAAGTGATGGTGGGCACGGGTGCCCACCCTACCTGCGGCTTAATGTTGATGGGCGTGGCGAGTCAGGAACAGCACGATGGCGACGCCGGCGCCGATCAGCAGGATCTGCGGAATGGTTTCGCGCAAGGTAGCGCGGCGCTGCATCTGCGGCATCAGATCGCTGACGGCGATATAGATGAAGCCCGATGAGGCAAACACCAGCACGTAAGGAATCCATTCCATGCCGCGCTCCAGCGTAAAGTAGCCGAGCAAGCCGCCCAGCACCGCCATCAGGCTGCAGATCAGGTTATAGACGTAGGCGCGGGTGCGCGAGAAGCCGGCATTGAGCAGTACGATGAAATCGCCGATTTCCTGCGGAATTTCATGCACGATGATGGCCAGGCCGGTGATCAGCCCCAGGTGCGGATCGGCCAGGAAGGCCGCTGCGATCAGGATACCGTCGGTGAAATTGTGCAGGCCGTCGCCGACCAGGATCATCCAGCCGGCCTTGCCTGCCTCTTTCTTGTCATGGCCGTGATGATGGCCGTGGCCGTCATCCTCGTGATGATGGGAGTGGCGCAGGATTGCAAATTTTTCCAAGACGAAAAAAGCCAGCAGTCCGCCCAGCAGGATCGCGAACAGCGTGTGACTGTCTGCTTTGGACTCGAAGGCTTCCGGCAACGCATGCAACAGCGAAGTGGCGAGCATGATGCCGACCGACAGGCTGACCATGCGCTCAACCATCTTGGACAGCAGCGCGAAGGAAAAAATGGCGGCGGCAGTGATACTGAAAAGGCCGGCGATGGTGGTCGCCAGGAGAATTGAAACGAGTGTGGAATTAATTTTTGGCCCCAGCTAACGAACTTCAAATGCAACAATGTTGCAAATTAAAACACAGCTGCTGCATTTCGGCAAATTTAACTGTCATTTAGCCCGCCTGAACGGCGGGAATTTTGTATCCGGATGGCCGCATCCGGATACAAACGGCAATCCTGCGTGGCTGCTGCTCAGCTCACGCCATGCTCTTTAAACCAGGCCAGGGTACGTTTCCAGCCGTCCTTGGCATCTGCTTCGACGTAGCTAGGGCGATAGTCGGCATTGAAGGCGTGGCCGGAATTCGGGAAAACCACGATTTCCGACTTGCTGCTGCCCTTGGCCAGCGCCGCTTTCATCAGCGTCACATGCTCCTGCGTGATGCCCTGGTCCTTGGCGCCGTACAAACCCAGCACCGGCACTTTCAGGTCAGCGGCAATATCCACCGGCTGCTTCGGCATCAGTTCGTTCTTTTCGCCCACCAGGCCGCCGTACCAGGCTGCCGCGGCTTTTACCTTGGGATTGTGGGCGGCATACAGCCAGGTGATGCGGCCGCCCCAGCAGAAGCCGGTGATCGCCAGCTTGTCGATGTTGCCGTTATTTTCCTTGGCCCAGGCCACGCAGGCATCGACATCGCCCAGCACCTGGTCGTCCGGCACCTTGGAAATCACGTTCTTGTACAGTTCTGGAATGGTGGCGAAGGCAGCCGGGTCGCCCTGGCGCTTGAACAAGTCCGGCGCGATCGCCAGGTAGCCCAGCTTGGCAAAGCGGCGCGCGATGTCGGCGATATGCTCATGGACGCCGAAAATTTCCGAAATCACCAGCACCACCGGCAGATTGGTCTTGCCCTCAGGCTGGGCGCGATAGATCGGCACGCTCAAGCCGTTGATCTGGATTTCCAGGGCGCCGGCGGTGAGGCCGACGGTATCGGTCTTGATCATGGTCTGCGCGCACACCGGCAGCACCGCCGCGGCAAAGCCGGTGCCCAGCGTGGTTTTCAAAAAAGTACGGCGGTCGACATTGTCAGACAAACTGGTTTTCGCCACCAGACTATCGAAATCTTCTTTCAAATTCGCCATCAAGATTCTCCTTTATCGTTAACCATCTGCCATCGCGCATCAGATCATCAATGCGCCTCGTCCCAGTTCTTGCCCACTCCGACTTCGGCAATCAGCGGCACTTTTAGTTCAGCCACGCCGGCCATCAGCTGCGGCAGCTTTTCCCGCACCAGCGCCAGCTCATCCTGCGGCACTTCAAGCACCAGTTCATCGTGCACCTGCATCACCATCTTGGATTTTAACTGTTCTGTTTCAATCCAGTTTTGCACCGCGATCATCGATAGCTTGATCAGGTCGGCGGCCGTGCCTTGCATAGGCGCGTTGATCGCCGCCCGCTCGGCGCCCTGGCGGCGCTGGCCGTTGGGCGAATTGATTTCCGGCAGCCACAGGCGGCGTCCGAATACCGTCTCGACGTAGCCTTGCGACTTGGCCTGCACCCGTGTCATGTCCATGAATTGCTTGACGCCGGCGAAGCGCATGAAATATTTTTCGATATACATTTGCGCGGCGGCGCGCTCGATGCCGAGGTTGCCAGCCAGGCCAAATGCGCTCATGCCGTAGATCAGACCGAAGTTGATGACCTTGGCGTAACGGCGCTGCTCGCTGCTGACTTCTGCTGCCGTCGTGCCGAAGATTTCCGCCGCGGTGGCACGGTGGATGTCGATACCCTCGGCGAATGCACGCAGCATGTTTTCATCGCCTGAGATGTGGGCCATGATGCGCAGCTCGATCTGCGAATAGTCAGCCGAAACGATCACGCTGCCGGCCGGCGCCACGAATGCTTCGCGGATGCGGCGGCCTTCGGCGGTGCGGATCGGGATGTTCTGCAGATTCGGATCGTTCGAGGCCAGGCGGCCGGTAACCGCCACCGCCTGCGCATAGTTGGTGTGCACGCGGCCGGTGTCTGCATTGACCATT
>Ga0210409_10001048_pt1 | contig 38682 bp, 35 predicted proteins | sample IncBWH17MmetaG_FD_161649 | JGI IMG/M metagenome (GOLD analysis project Ga0210409, IMG submission 161649) | Forest soil microbial communities from Barre Woods Harvard Forest LTER site, Petersham, Massachusetts, United States - Inc-BW-H-17-M | ecosystem: Environmental > Terrestrial > Soil >... | reverse complement strand
CGTGGGATTCTGCGCTTCGGGCGCGGCCGGTCCACCGGCAGGCCGTGCGAAACCCATGTCCGATTGTGTCAGCCATGTTGGGAGGGGCATGTTCGGCACATTGACCGCCGTCAGCTTGCGCTGGGAGGGCGTTTTGGCCGGACGGAGCGCCGCGGGAGTCGCCAGAGCCGCAGGGGACGTGAAAGAAATTGTGATACTCGAACCGCCGGCTTGCGTGCTGAACGGGACCAGCTTGGAAAGATCAATCACGACTCGCGAGCGTCCAGGAACCGGCTGCCCCATGCGAACTTCGAGGACCGGCGCGTATTCGCTGGGCACCCTGCTCTTCTCGACGTTCAAGCGCGTATCCGCAAAATCCAGGACCAGCCGGGGCGGAGAATCTAGACGCGAAGTCTGGAAATGCAGGTCGCCGGTGCCGCGAATTTGCACGGTCGTTTGCGGCCCTGCCTGAGCGACTTCGACAGCCGAGATCGTGGCCGGAAATACAACCGCGCTCGCGGGTGTTAGCTGAGCGACTTGCGCTCTCGCCGGCAGACCCGCAACCGCGGCGCCTGCCAACCATAGACAGCTGAACCCGAGAGCCGGCCAATTGGTCTTCATTGCTGTTCTCCTGGACTTGGGTAAAGCCGCTTGGTCACCATGTGCTCGAGTGGTTTTCCAAAGGCGTCTTTGCCAATCTCGTGGAATGAAATGGAATCGAGGGCGATCTTCTCGACGGAACCGTCGTACAATTTGTCGCCTTCCCTCAGAAAATAAACACGATTCTGCGAATTCGAAACAATCGCAATCATGGCGCTGGCGCTGCGCACGATGCCATCGATACGCAAGGTCTCGACAATCAGGCCCGCCTTTCCGGGCGGGAGGTTTTCAGGCGGCGCGTTGGTGGCATGCGCCTTGGTGAGCAGAGCATCGAATGGATCGCGCCTCACCAGGGGCTTTTCCGCCGCGGGCTTTTCGACAGGCGGCTTACCTGAAGCCGCGGACGCCGACTTCGTGGAGTCCTTGGCGTCTGCCGGGGCCTTGGCTCGTGCTTTCGCCGATGCCTTTGCCGGGGCCTTGGCAGCCGCAGGGCCCGCAGGTTTTGCCGGAGCCGCCGCCGGTGTCTGCGGAGCGGCTGGCGCCGGGGATTGTCCAGAAACAGGGTTGGTCAATTGTTCGCGCACCGCGTTTGGCTGGATGTTCGGATGCTCTTGCGCCAAAGCACTGGCGGCAAGAACCGCCAAGAGGGCCAGCGGCAACAGGGTTCGCGATGATTTTGCGAGTCGCATAGTCAGTCGGCTCGATTCCGCCTATTTTTTTGCGGGGGGTTTCTTGCCCGCCGCCATGATTTCTTCCGTCGGCTTGCTAAAGAACGTCGTTACCGTGCACGATCCCGTGACAGTACTGCCAGGCCGCAGGGGATACTTCGATTTCGACGAATCAGCGAGGCCGGTGAACGACAGGTCACCCACGTTGATAATCCGCGACAGGCGGCTGAGACGGGAAAAGAAATCCTCGACGCTGAAGTACGGCCCATCCACGCTGATTAAGAAAGGCAGCTCGTAATCGTAGTCCTTGGGAATGACCGCCTGCGCGGCCAAACTGCGAATCTGCACGCCGGAAGCGGAAGCGGCTTCCTGAAGCAGGCGCATAAACTCGTCCACTTCTTTTTCTTCGGGCACGATCGCCTTCAAGGTGTCCAGTTGCTTTTCCAGAGCGGCCATCTCCACTTTAAATTCCGCATTGCGGCGCTCGTAAACTTGCAATTCCGACACCTGGCGATTCAGATCGGAATCCTTGGTATGATTGTCATCCAGCGTATTGCGCATGGCCGCCACCGGCGACATGGGCAGGTATTCACCCACCCCGAAAATTACCAGTGCGAGCGCGAAAAAGATCAGCGCTTGCAGATACCACGGATATTCGCGGAACGAAATGGCCATCGCTCCCCCTAGGTATTCCCCGCCTTGCGGGCGGCCGGCGGTGAGTTGGCGGCCGGCGCGGCATTGCCAGGTGCGGCGGGCGCGGCGCCCGCGGGTTGCGGCAGGCCAAACTGAGCCGTCAGGCTGAAAGTAAAAATCTCAATCGTTTTGCTGGTATCGTCCTGGTGCGATTCCTTAATTTCCACGGTCTGGAAGTACCCCGAGCGCTTGAGTTGCGTGATGTAGTTGGCGACCGCATTGATCGAACCGGCCGAGCCGTTGATGGTCAGGGCATCCCCTTTGCGGTCCACGGAAGTGAGCCAAAGTGTGTCGGTGCGGCTGACGGTGTTGGCGATGGCTTCGAAAAGTTCCTGGCCGCCGGTACGATTCCGCTGGAGTTCTTCGATGACGCCGATCCTTTGCTGCAGGACAACTCGCTGCTTTTCGAAATTGTCCACCTGCTGCTTCAGCTGTTCGAGCCGCGCCTTTTCGCCCATCTGTTTCTGGATGTGCGCCAAAACCTTGGTATTCTCGCGATCGAGCAGCAGATAGTGGCCGTACAGAGCGCCAATGCTGACGACCAGCGCAATCACCAGCAGCACATATTGCAGAGTGGCCTCGAGCGGCACCGTGGTGCGGGTGGCTTTCGGCCGCGCTCTTCCGAGCAGGTTGATGCGAATCATGGTTGGTCAAAGCTCCTGAGCGCGAGCCCAACCGCGATCGCCAATCGCGGGGCAAGCTCGCGAATCTGATCCTCGTTGTGGCGAGCCGGATTGATCACGATTTTGCGAAACGGATACATTTCCTCGACCGGAACGGCAAACTCTTCCCGCAGCACATCCATCAGGCCGGGCACGCGCGCACTGCCTCCTGCCACGACAATTTTCTGAATGCTCTCGCCGGTGGCGGTGGCCCGGAAAAAGTCAAACGTCTTTTGAATTTCCAGGACCAGGATGTCCGTCACCGATCGCAGGATGGTGGCGCGGTGTTCGTCGGCGACGCCGGCGATGTTCTCGCCGTGCTTGAGCCGCTCGGCGTCTTCAAAGCTCAAGTCCAGTTCCTTCTGGAGCGCGTCGGTATACTGGTTGCCGCCAACGGAAACGTCGCGAGTAAACAGGGGGATGCCGCCGCGCACGATGTTGATGTTCATGACGCTGGCGCCGATATTCAGCAAAGCGATGGTCTGGCCGGGATCCGGATCGTAATTTTCCTCGTAGCAATTCTGAAGAGCGAATGCATCGATATCGACCACCGTGGAATTCTTCCCCGCTTGCGCCAGCACGTTGGTGTGGTTCAGGATTTTGTCTTTTTTTACGGCGACCAGGAGGACATCCATTTGCGAGTCCACGGACTCAAGCAACTGGTGGTCCAGGTTTACGTCCGCGATATCGAAGGGAATGTGCTGGCTGGCTTCGGATTGAATGCGATCGTACAGCTCCTCCTCGGTCATGGAAGGCAGCGAGACGCGTTTGACAATCACCGAATGGCCCGAAACCGCGGTGGCCACGTTCTTCGTTTTGACTTTATGGGAGTCGAAAATGTTGCTGATGGCGCCGGCGACGAGCGGCGCGTCCATAATCGCGCCGTCTACGACCGTATCCTGGGCCAGAGGTTCCAGCCCAAAACTAACGAGCTCGTAGCCGTGTTTCGTGTTTTTGAGCTCCACGGCTTTAATGGAGCTGGACCCAATGTCCAAACCGACGAGAGCCTTTTGTTTTGAGCCACCAAACATGTCCAAACCCCTCAGGAATCCGTCGCTTGCCGATCCTTGCAAACTTTTCTGAGCCATCCGTTCAAGCGGCCGGAATCGATTCGCTTGGAACCAAGCCCGCCTTCACACCTGCGCATGTCACACGCAACAACCTAGCGGCATCCACTGCCCGACCGGTTTCTTGAATCTCTTGCCGCGTCCGCCACGCTCGCAGTACCGGTACGATCTGTCGCTTCGGTCGATTTCCCGATCAATTTCGCTATCGAGGGCCCCATACGGCCCCCGGGAACACAATGCGGCGTAAAAAATTCGCACCGCAGAGCGGTGGCCGCGTGTAGCGAATTTGGCATCCCACAGGTGGAGTGTCAAGCAATCGGATTCGCAAGTTGTTCTGAAGAATACGGCTTAGGCGGCTGACCGTGTGGACAGAAAAAGGGCAGAAAGCACAATGAATAGGGTTTAGTGAATACTAGGACTACTATTACTAGTATGGGCTTCCCAGACACTTTTTGCCGAACTTTGTGCTACCGGGGCAGACCCAAGGTGTTCCAGATCGAGTCAATCCGCTTTTTCGTGACAGAATCCATGACAATTTCATCCGGCCATGGGCGCCGGAAGCCTTCGCTTTCCCATTTGCGCGTCGCGTCGATGCCCATTTTTGAGCCGTAATCCTGGATGCGCGAGGCGTGATCCAGGGTATCGGCCGGGCCCATAACAAACTCCACATCGCGCTCGGGATCGATGGCGCAGAGCGATTTCCATACCACTTCGCGTGAATTCTGCACGTTTACGTCATGGTCCACGACTACGACGACCTTGGTGAACATGGCCTGCCCCAGCGACCAGATCGCGTGCATGATCTTTCGCGCGTGCCCGGGGTAGGATTTGCGGATGGAAACAATCATCAGATTGTGAAAGACGCCTTCGGCCGGCATGGCGACGTCCACGATTTCGGGATACTGCATTTTCATGACAGGGAGAAAGACGCGCTCGACTGCATGGCCCATAAAAAAGTCTTCCTGCGGCGGCGGACCTACGATGGTGGTGAGATAAATGGGATCGCGGCGCTGCGTCACGCAGGTGACGTGAAAAATGGGAAACTGGCCTTCGAGCGAATAGAAGCCGGTGTGATCGCCGAAGGGGCCTTCCGTGCGCATTTCCTTTAAATTGACATATCCTTCGAGGACAATTTCGGAATTCGCGGGCACTTCGAGGTCCGAGGTTTCGCAGGAAAGCATTTCCACGGGTTCGCGGCGGAGGAAACCGGCGAACATCATTTCATCCAGATCGGGCGGGATGGGCAGGATGCCGGACAAACAGGTCATGGGGTCTGAGCCGATCGCAACGGCTATGTCGATGCGCCCGTCTGGATTGGCCGCGCGCGCGCGGCGGAAATGTTCGGCGCCGTGCTTTTGCGTTTGCCAGTGCATGCCGGTGGTGCGGTCATCGTAGACCTGCATGCGGTAGACGCCGACGTTGCGCTTCCCTGTTTCCGGATTGCGCGTGAAGACCAATGGCCAGGTGATGAAGCGCCCAGCGTCCTGCGGCCAGCACTTCAGGATCGGAAAATCAAGCAGCGAGAAATTTTCGCGGCGAATGATTTCCTTGCACGGGCCGGTCTTTACGGACTTCGGAAAAAAAGAGCCGAGCTCAGCCAGCTTGGGCAACATTTTGATTTTGTCGAGCAAGCCCTGAGGCGATTGCATATCGAGGAATCCGCGGATGCGCGCGGCCACGTCGTCAATGTCCGAGACCTCCAGCGCGAGATTCATGCGGCGCTCGCTCCCCAGCATGTTGATGAGCAGAGGAACGCGCGAGCCTTTCGGTTTTTCAAACAGCAAGGCCGGGCCGCCGGCGCGCGTCACGCGGTCGGTGATTTCCGTGATCTCTAGGACGGGATCGATCTCTGCGGCGATGCGGCGCAGTTCGCCCTCTTTCTCGAGCTTCGCAATGAAGTCGCGCAAATCCCGGTACGCCAAACCATCCTCCCGATATTATTGGTCGCCACAACGCCGGGCGGCCTTTGACGAATGCAACGCGACACTCTAACATGAAACGCAGCCCATTGAATTCTTGCAAGACTTCGGCGGGTTTGATAGCGTAAGTCCAGTGCGGGCGTAGTTCAATGGTAGAATAGGAGCTTCCCAAGCTCTAGACGTGGGTTCGATTCCCATCGCCCGCTCCATAAACCCTGTTGATCTGAAAATACTTCTTCTCGAGAATCGATCTCTACAGCGGTGCTCAATCAGAACCTAAAAAAGAAAGTGATCCGTTTGGACCAACGTTGGCGATCGAAATCGGCTTCGAAGACTCCTATTAGTAGACCTCTAGCAAGCGTTGCAACGGCTGATTGAGACCACCCTTCTTCTCGGAATGTGGCTTTAATCCTTATGAGGCGATGAGCTTCTGATAGACTCCTAGCCGATGCGTATCCCAATCCCGGCAATCGTGGTGCCTTTGGTCGTTCTCCTGCTGTATTTCTTTGTCCCAGGTCTCAAAGAGCAGCCCTGGACGGCATCGCGAATTGCCGGTGCCATCTTCGCGGTGGTCGGGTACTCCATATTTGTGACGGCTCGCCTGCAAATGGGAAAGTCATTCGCCGTCACACCGCAAGCGAAGGAACTCGTCACCCACGGTCTCTATTCGAAAATCCGCAATCCCATCTACGTCTTCGTTGATGTCATGATTTGCGGCTTGATCCTTGCCCTTCACTTATACTGGTTGTTCGTACTTTTCCCGCTATTGGTGGCCATGCATATTTTTCGAGCGCACCGGGAAGCCAAAGTCTTACGAGAAAAGTTTGGTCAACGCTACCTTGATTACCGCATCCAAACTTGGTTCTGAAATTGTGTTTTTGCGGCGTCTCCACATGGGAGAGGGCCGCGGGGAACTCCGTGAGGCGCACATCCGGGACAAGGCCGGGGTTGCCCGACTTTAAGGGGAATTGTGTCGCTTGCGTTAATTATCACTCCGACGAAAAACTAATCCGCAGTGCTTGACCCTCTCCGCATGGCCCGTCAACATACTAGAAAACGTAAAGCCGAGTGGCTGACGATAGTGGGGTTGTGGTGTTGGGAAAATTCGTTCGGTCGGTTTTAAAAACCAATGGTGGATGTATGCCCACAGCGCCTGGGACGCGCTGGAGCCCGTCCTTTTCATTGAATCTTCGAATTTCGCTGCTTAGCGCATTTTTGATTTTCCTTGCCGTTCCTGTTCTCCACTCCCAGGAGCAGTCCGAAGCTCCCAATCCCGTGCCGGTCATCATCGGGGGAGCTGGATTCATCACCACGTTTGATGGAGGACAACCCCATCTGGGGCCATTGATCGCGCCGGTACTTCTTGTCCCCATAGAAAAACGCTGGCTGATCGAATCGCGCGCCACTTTCGAAGCCGATATGACGCAACAGCCGGGGAGCAGCTCGTTTCACGGCCAAGTGCTGAAAAGCATTGACTACGTCCAATTGGATTTCATAGCCAACCCTTACGTGACCGTGACGGTGGGAAGATTTCTTACGCCCTTTGGAATATTCAACGAGCGGCTCTACCCCATCTGGATCCGAAACCTTCAGACCGATCCATTGATTTTGCCGATTGGCGTCGGCCCCTCCAACGCCAGCACCGGAGCCATGGTGCGCGGAGGCTTCCCGGCGACATCGAAATTCAACATCAACTATGCCGTGTACTTCTCCGCATTGAGCACGGTTAAATTGAGCAACGTAACTCCGCTGGACTCGGACCGCTTTGTCGGCGGACGGGCGGGGATCTTTATTCCAAACCAGAGACTCGAAATCGGCGGTTCCTTTCAGCACCTGCTGCAGGACGAGCGCTCGAACTCCTTCGGTTTTCATGGCGGCTGGGAGCCCCCGGCGCTGCCGTTGGAATTGCGCGGGGAATATCAGCGCTCGGCCAGGGGGAGCGGTTACTGGATCGAACCTGCATACCGCCTGACCCAGGTTCCCTTCTGGCAATATGCCATGCGCCGAACGCAGCTCGTCGCGCGCATGCAACAGTATTTTGTGGGCGCGATTCCAAGCGATGCGCTGCCGTCTGTGAATACCCGGCAATTTGAATTCGGGGTGAATTACTACTTTCGCGACGGCCTGCGCGCGGTGAGCAGCTATGGGCGGCAGTTCAGCGATGCGGGAAATATGAACATTTGGACGGTTGGACTGACCTATCGCTTCGCATTTCCGCTCGGTCATGGAGATGAAAATTGAAATGGAAACGGAATATTCTCGCCTGCCTTTCGGTCACGATCCTCGGGGGAGTTTTGTGCGCCGGGGGACAGGAACAAGCGAAGTTGGCGGACTCGAAGGCTTCCTCTGCCGGCGCGGATACAGCTCCCGGCTCGACAGTTGTCTCTTCGAATGCGGCGCATGAAGCAGCCGCCGCGCGCTTTGAGGGAGAGAAACGGTATCGCGCCAACTGCGGCCGGTGCCATATGGCGCCGCATAAGTTTCCACCCCGCATGATGGCCACGATTGTACGGCACATGAGGGTTCGCGCCACAATTACCGACGAAGACATGAAATTCATCCTGCGGTATATGACCGAGTAGCGATGAGACGAGAATTCTACGGACAATGGCCCGTACTTACCTTCCCTCGAGCGCGCGTGTTCGCTGCGCTGTTGCTGTTGCTGCTATTGCTGCCCGCAAAGGCCCAGCAAGCTTCTCGCGTGATTGAAGTGACTGCGGGGCACGATAGCCGGTACAAAATTCAGGGCATGAGCAAGCCCAGCATCACGGTGACGGCAAACGAAAGAATTCTTCTCCGGGTGACCGCGATTCGCGCAAAGCAAAACAATAGGGACGGCTCGATTCACGGATTTTCTCTACTCCGCCCCAAGGACCACCAGCCCGTTCCCGGATGGGAGTTGCTGCTCAAGCCGGGTGTCCAGGAATTCGCGCTCACGGCTCCGGCGGAGCCGGGCGAATATCAAGTCGTTTGCACCGTCATCTGCAGCGAAGGCCATGAACAGATGAACATGAAATTTGTGGTGGAACCAGAGGCAAAGACATCTTTGGATTCTGAAATCAGAAAATGAGGTGGAGAGATGAGCTTTTGGAAACAATCGGCATCGTGTTTGATAGCCTTGATTTTGCTGTGCTTCGCAAGTCCAGCTGTCTTTGGCGGGGACGATAAAGTCTTCACCGGCGAAATAGGGGATACCCAGTGCGCCATGAATGTCCATTCTCTTGATAAATCGCACAAGGAGATGCTCAAGGTGAAAGGGGTCGGAACCACCACCGCAGACTGCACTTTATATTGCATCAAGAACCGCGGCGGCCGATTTGTGCTCCAAAACAAGAATAAAGTTTACCGGTTGGATAAACCGGAACTCGCGGAAGCTTATGCAGGACAAAAAGTGCGAGTCATCGGTACCCTCGACCCCCAAACAGAGACGATCGCGGTGCATAGAATTGATCCGCTTCGGTAGCCGAAAGTATCGTGCCCAAGTTTTATTGTCAGTCCTGAAAGGGCGCAGGAAACTTCGGCCCTTTCACGGCGCACCACATTCGATGCATTCCCAAACCCAGGGCGCCACCGAGATCTTTTCAAGCACGATCAGGCAGCGCAACCCAAAGGGATCCGACAGATTCAGTGGACTGAATCTCGGACTCTGTATCAGGAAATAACCGCAGCGCCTTCGGATGCCAATCGTTCTTCGTCGGCCATGGCCACGCACATCGGTTTAGCGGCTTGACGATTCTATGCCGTCTCAGCGCTGCATAATTGGCGTGAGTTCGATTTGTGGTCCCAACTCGTTCAGGATAGCTCCGCTTTCCTTTTCAACTGTGAATTCGCCGCTCATGTGGTGTTGGAGTATTATGCCATCATGGATTATCGCTTTATTGCTATAGTGGCGTCAAGACGAGACAAAGGCATGCGTGGCTACCGCGCCGCCAATGGCGGCTAGCCCGCCCTTTGAGATGGTTTTGATCTTCCGGTTGGCCGCCGCTTCGTCCAGCGCGGCGGAAAGGAGCGGGGGCGTTGGTTTTTCTCTCGGATGAATTTGTTGGCTCTGGAGCGAAACAGAAATCAAAACCCAGATCCTTTAAAACCGAAAGGGTCGGCCGCCCGAAAAACCGAAACCAATCGTTCATTCATGACGTACTGGAGTTGGGGCATCCAATCGTGAAAGTTCGTCATCAGAAGAATCGCGAAAGGGTGCGCCACCCGTCGATTCGTCAAAAAGTAGCAGCCACGACCACCCAAGCGCAGTACACTCTTATCCGTTTTAGCCCGGCCAGACGGCCTGGTCTACCCGCTCGCGCAAAGCGCAAAGCGGAATGAGAACTCATGTCAACGACAGTGCCTCCGTCCAACGCTGAGCCTGCAACTCCGGCGGCCAAATTCACGTCACCGCCGCCCGCAGATGTAACTCCAGCTCAGGCATCGCCTACCGCCGCCCTACCGGCTGCCGAAGCACCACCCGAGCCGCCGACAAGAACTTTCACCGCCCCGTCTCCCGGTGAAGTAATCACAAGTCTGCTCACAGGCAACACCTACACCATGGGACCACAAATTGGCGAGGGCTCCTTCGGCGTGGTTTTTGAGTGCGCTGACGGCTGGAACAATCAGCTAGCAGTCAAAGTCCTGAAGCCTATTAAGACCTTCGAAGAAGTGCAGAGAGCAGCTGAAGCTGAAATGCAAAAGCTCTTTCTACTCCGCCATCCGTTCGTGACCTACGTCTACGACTCGTTCGTGTACCGTGACACCTTCTATATCATCACCGAGCGCTGCGACCATTCACTTGCCGCATTTTTCGGGGAATCTTGGTTCGTCGGACCCGCTTGGCTGATGGCAGTGGCTCGCTGCGTTTTGCAGGCCGTGTACTTCATTCATAATGCTGGATTCGCCCACCAGGATATCCATCCGGCCAACGTGTTTGTCGCGCGTGCGAAAGACGAGATGCGCCTCAACGAGCCAGGAGCATTGCAACTTAAACTAGGCGACCTGGGTGTGGCCAAACTCCTGAGCGAGCTAAGCCCGCAAAACACAAGAGCGCCGTGGATGCTGCCACCAGAGGTCATCAATCCTTCTGAGTTCGGTCCAATTGACCACAGAACCGACATCTACCACTGCGGCCTGCTATTTCTCCAACTCGCTCACTCGCGCGAGCTGCGGTTTACACAGGAAGAGACCTTGGCAGGTAAGCCGCGACAAATGGCCAGCGAACTACCGGAACCTCTCAACTTCGCACTGGAGAAAGCCCTTAGTCGGCACGCTGCAAAGTGAACCGAAACCGCGCAGGAACTCTGGCGCGACCTCAATTCCCCAGGCCCTGGGGTCCTTGCACTCGTTCCTGCAGAGCCAGTAGCACCAGAGCTGGTACCGTCCGAACCGGAAGCGTCTGAATTGCCCAAAGGCGACGGTGAGTGACCGTTTATGGCTGTCCGCCGCATTTCATCTTTCGATGGCGCAAGGACTGCCGACGAGCTTTTAGGCTTGAGCACACCTAAGCTTGCTGAAATTGTTCTTCAGCATTTGAAGAGTTACGAGGGAACCAACACCGTCATGCAAAATGACATGGTGAACCGGAGGTACTTTATCGGGATGGTTGAGGGTAGCAACATGGGTCTTGGGGTATCGAGCACCAAGCCGGAATACGGAGCACAGCAGCCTGCAGTAAACGAGGCGCTCGATGAAGCGTGGAACTGGCTCGTCAATCAAAACATGTTGCTAAGAGTTCTGGACCAGCCTGCTGAGTGGTACAAGATCACCCGTGCAGGGGACTCCTGCCTCAGGAGGCTAGCTGGCTAAGATGAGCCCAGGGAAGATAGACGACCCGGTCGAAGCCTCGTTTGAAGCGTGGCCAGAGGAAACTGAGAATTTGGGACGAAAGTGCGGTGAGCTTGCTCTCACATTTGAGGGTTTTTCATTTACTCCGGCGGCGGTTGCGAAGATTTTGCGAGATCAATTTGCAACTCCGAAAAGGGTCGCACGTATCGAGTACCTGCTAAATGGAGTCAGGCTCGGGTTCCAGTACGCCATATCACAAGCGGCGACGGACCGCGAACGATTGAAAGAGATAGAGGAAAAACTGAAAAGCGCGCATTTTTCGGAGGCGGTGTCCATCGCATGCGAAGAAGCAGTCCGAGCTACGAATCATAAGAAGATCGACCGGCTGAGGTCAGTCTTGGTGGGATCGCTCGGGACCAGCGCGTGGGGCGCCGGGAATGAGGACGTTGCGGCCATGATCCGTGACATCGCACAACTAGCAGAACGAGACATAGATGTCCTCGGCGTTCTGAATTCGGTGCATTCTTCAGCAATCGCCCATGCGCCGAATCTAAATAATTCAGATTCGTTCAGTAGGGAAACTCCCGCCCTTAAGAGAGCGGTAGCAAAATCCGGGATTCATCCCGATGATTTCCTTTCGACGTGTGAACGTCTTAGAGGATTCGGCCTCGCAGCGGAAGTTCTGCGCAACACAAGTCACATGGGACCGGAGGATTTTTGCTACCGGCCAACCCGCCGCGGACTGGTGTTATTGGACTACTTAAAGAGCTTCCCTGGAGTATCGGGTGAATAACGAGCTCGAGACACAGCGAGTTAGCGGAAATTCAAGCAGCCCATCCAGACCTGGCGGCGTACGTGTATCGGGAAGCGAGGAACGCCGAGAGCATCTTTTACGAATATTTGAGCTACTGGAAGCTTCTTGAAGTTGCCTTGCCGAAGAGTGGTACAGAGGGCGGTTGGCCCGGGCCTTGTGTGAGAAGGATTTGAGGGTGCCCCATCTGCCATCCGCCGTGGCGGACGTGAAAGATGGGGCTTTTGATTTGTGTCCTCACCTACCACGCGCTGAATCCCCTGTCGCGTGGACTGCGTGGCCCGGCTTTCCAATCTCTAAGCAGATTTCTTACGGACAGCGGCGTTGAACTTCTTGTATCCCTTTTCGGATATCTGCCGCGCAGGATGGGGCTTTAGCTTGTTTTTAAAGCCCGAAAGAAGATAGGAAAACCACCTCTGGAGGTCGTCGTTCAGAATTTCAGCCGGATCGATATCCAGCTCCAGGGAAACCGAGGGTTTTCTCAATCGCGACGGATTCCGAAAGAACTGTTCCCAAAGATCAAATACTTTACTCAGCGAATAGAACACCACGGATGCGGCGCCGCCTTCGCGAGCATCAATTTCCAAAACGTATTCAGCGAACCGCTTGGAAAACCCGATGCGGAGGATGGTTCTTTGCGGCGGCAGAAATTCTTGCAGGTCCAGCATGTAATATGCCGCAGCTCGATTGATCTCCGCCACGATCTGCCGGATGCGTTCCGCCACCTGACTTTCTTCTATCTTGTCCCAGCAAGGTTTCAAATCGACGGAATTCTCCTGGGGCTGAACAAGATTCTGTACGAGTAAAAAATTGAGCCAATCGTTTGGAACCTTGATGTTCTTGGCCATGGGTTTTTGGACTCCCTCTTCCAGACCTGTGGACGCCTTAGGCCAACGAAAAGTTTCCACAGAGCAAAATTTCGATGGATCGTAATATCGAGCTATGGCCTTGGCTTTGGCTAGGAATAAGATTTGCCGCATATTAGTAGAATCAAAGGCGACGGACCACCCCCTTAGATCCGGCGAATGGATGGATGACCTGGAATGGGACGCGCTGGATCGCCCGTCGCGTGCTCCCAGGCTCAGCCAAAGAAAAAATATTGCCCGAGACGGCTTGAAGGGGTGTAGAGTTGTGCTATCTGGTGCTAAAAAAAGAGATTCCCGGTTAAATCGGCCCAAATCGGCAGGTACATACCATCCAGACAGAAGGAGCATGTCATGATCAATGCCAAGTTCCAGGGTGCGAAGTGGCTGAGAATTGGAGCGGGCGTGCTGGGTCTCGGCGCTTTCCTGATGCTCCCATGCGTTTCGATCGCCGGAGAGTCGGCCAAGACGACTGTGACGTTCGCCAAGGACGTTGCGCCGATTTTTCAAGCGCATTGTCAGGAATGCCACCATCCGGGAACCGCGGCGCCAATGTCTCTGGTGACCTATGAAGAGACGCTGCCGTGGGCAGATAAAATAAAGGATCGCGTGGCCACCCGTAATATGCCGCCGTGGCACCTCGATAGAACGGTTGGAATCCAGAAATTTAAGAACGACACTTCGTTGACGGATGAGCAGATTGCCACGATCGTCCGGTGGGTCGATTCAGGCAAGGCGCCCGGGAACGCGAAAGATATGCCGCCCGCCAAGATGTGGCCAAGTGACGAAGGATGGCAATTGGCCGAGCAGTTCGGCCAGCCGGATATCGTCGTCAAATCGACGCCCTACACTGTGCCAGCCCTCGGACAGGACGCCTGGTGGAAGCCGCTGAGCGAAGAACTCCCGGTGACCGAGGCGCGATGGGTGCGCGCGGTCGAGATGAGGCCTGGGACCGCCGCGGGGCGCCGCGTCACGCATCACGCCCTCGCGCAGCTCCTGCAGGATGAACCGGGAGTCAGCAGCGCAGCGGACGATGACGGCATCGGGCCGCTGGCCCAGGCGAGACGCAACGACGGAGGGCTTTTGATGGAATGGGCGATCGGGAAACAATACGACGTGTACCCTTCCAACACCGGCAAATTGCTGCTGCCGGGAGCAAGGATTCGGTGGGATGTGCACTACCACTCCGTCGGCGAGGAGACTCGCGACAATGTCGAGCTGGGCATCTATCTCTATCCCAAGGGCGTAGTGCCGAAGTACCGGACACGCCTGATGGAATTCCACGCGAACCAGCTCGGCAGGGTTCTGGATATTCCTCCAAACACGATCACAGAGACTCAGTCTTTCCACGTGCTGAAGGAGCCCGCCAGGTTTGAGAACTTTCAGCCGCACATGCATCTGCGCGGCAAGGCCATGTCCATGGAAGCGATCCTGCCGGACGGCACAACGGAGATGCTCAGCTACGTCGACCGCTTCCAATTCAATTGGATGAATAATTACATTTACGCAGAGGACGCAGCGCCGGTGCTGCCAAAGGGCACGGTCATCCGCATTACCGCCTGGCATGACAATACCGCCGCCAACGCGAACAACCCCGATCCGAACCAGTGGGTCGGCTGGGGCGAGCGCACAGTCGACGAGATGGCACACGCTTGGGTGAACGTCACCTACATTTCCGAAGAGGAATATAACGAATGGGCGGCCAAGCATAGGCCGGGCCAAGCTATGCCGGAAATGATGCACAGCCACTAGTTCGAAACTGCGCAGACTGGCGGGAACAGCAGCTTTTGCAGAGTTGCTGGTCCTCAACTCTTGACTTAATTAAGTCGGTATTGCGGAACACAACTCAAAAGTAGAGGGAGAATTCTCCAATGGGCGCGCTGCGGTCGCCGCTGACACCTCGGTATCTTGCAATCCTGCTTGCAAGCTGGGCGCTCGTGTGGGCGGCGCTGCCTGTGAATGGGCAATCCGGACAGTTGCCCATGGAGCCTTTGCACACATCGGGTCAGAACGTGACACCCGCCTATGAGGGCTGGTTCAAGAATCCGGACGGCAGCTTCAGTATGCTTTTTGGGTATTTCAACCGAAATCTGAAGGAAGAGTTGGACATCCCGATTGGCGATAATAACCGGGTAGAGCCGGGTCCGCCCGACCAGGGCCAGCCGACGCATTTTCTGCCTCGAAGGCAGTGGGGGTTCTTCACCGTAACGGTGCCGCAGAATTTCGGGACCGAGAAGCTCACCTGGACGATCGTCGCCAATGGGCAGGCGACTGCAGTCCCTGCACACCTGGATGCACGGTGGGAGATCTCCCCCTTTTTCGACGTGGGCATTGGCAATACTCCCCCCCTGATCAGCTTTGAAGAAGGAGGCCCGTCTGTGCAGGGTCCTCGTGGGATTAGCGCCTCACTTGAGACGACGGTGCGGAATCCGGTCACGCTGAATCTTTGGGTCGCCGACGATGCCAAGACATTTCAGGGTGGCAAGCCCCCCGATTCTCCTCCGGTGACAGTGACGTGGAGCAAGTACCGGGGACCAGGCGCCGTGACGTTCGCCAACAGCAAGCCCCCGGTGGAAAAGGCAGACGGCAAGTGGAAGCCCACCCCCGTCTTCAGCGGCAAAGCGACGACGACCGCTACATTCAGCGAGCCCGGAGAGTACGTGTTGCACGTGGTGGCCAACGATTGGTCAGGGGACGGCGGCGGCGGATTCCAGTGCTGCTGGACGAATAGCCAGGTGAAAGTCTCCGTCAAGCCGTAAGCGGCGGCCGGCCGATCATTCAGTTTCGGTCGATCCATTCGGCAGGGTGGTTGCTCCCACAGCAGGTCAAAGCAACAAATTCCTATACGCTCAAGCGCACTCTCGAATTACGGCACGCGAGGAGTCATTTTGACTATATTTAATGACCATGGTATCATTGGATGGTCAATGGAGAATACGGATGAGCGGCGCGAAGAAGAAACCGATTCAAGAGATTGCTATTTCAAAGTTTAAGGCCAGATGCCTGTCCCTGCTCGAAGAGGTGAGCAAGACAAAAACTCCTCTGCGAGTCACCCGGCGAGGAAAACCGATCGCGGATGTCGTTCCTCCCTCCATCGTGGAAGGCGAAAGAAGTTGGATCGGATCCCTGTCAGGCAGTGTGGATATTGTGGGCGATGTGATTTCGCCTGTGATCGACATTGAAGCGATCGAGGCTTTGAAACAATGAAGCTGCTTCTCGACACGCATATTTGGATTTGGAGCCTGGCGGAGCCGAAGCGGCTCTCGCGGCGCGTGCAAAATGAACTGAAAGACCGGAACAATGAGTTGTGGCTGTCCCCGGTGAGCGCGTGGGAAGTGTTGCTGTTATACGCCAAGGGGCGAATCCAGCTGCACGGCAATGCGCGGGACTGGGTGACCAGAGCAGCCGCGTATATGCGCGAAGCACCGGTAACACACGAAATCGTGGCTATGGCGCATGACCTGCCGCTTTCGCATCAGGATCCAGCGGATCGTTTCCTGGCTGCTACGGCGGCGGTGCTTGGTCTCACCCTGGTGACGGCTGACCAGCGGCTATTAGGTCTGGGAAACATTGCCACCCTGGCAAACCGTTGAACCCTGTGGATGGGGAACGTCCTATGCATCCATGACTTTGAAACATTTTGGAGGATCGAACCGCGGAATGCGGCGATGCTAGCTGGCCGCGGTGACACGGCTTTCGGGATAGTCGGCGCTGAGAGAAGTTTCTTCCCAGGCGTCTAATTCTCCGCGCAATTCTCCTATCTTGATCCGAGCCCTTTCCAGCGCGATTGCGCCTAGCACCAGACGCAGGGGCATATTATCGGACTCCAGTGCCTTGATGATCGCCTCACCTGCGCGCACCGGATCGCCAACCTGCTTACCGCTCCCGCCCTCAATCCGCTCACGGAACGCGCCGGCTGATTCAGCATATTCGGGGATGTGCTGGCTGCTCTTCTTTAAAGATCGTCCGGCCCAGTCCGTGCGGAACGGGCCCGGTTCAACCACCAGCACCTTAATGCCGAGCGGCGCGACCTCTTTTGACAGCGCTTCCGACAGGCCCTCCACGGCAAATTTGGATGCGTTGTAGTAGCCCACGCCGGGGAACCCAACCAGGCCGCCAATGGATGAAATATTCACGATGCTGCCGCGCCGCCTGCGCCTCATGCCGGGGAGCGCGGCATGGATCATCCGTGCCAATCCGAAAAAGTTGGTTTCCATCAAAGCGCGGACTTCGGCCTCTTCGCTTTCCTCGAGCGCGCCGATGTAACCATAGCCGGCGTTGTTCACCAGCACATCGATGCTGCCGAATTTCGCTTCGGCTTGCTTTACGGCCTCGGCGACTTCCGCCTTGTCGGTGACGTCCAGCTTCAGGGCCAGTGCCCGGCCCTCATGGCCGGCGGTCAGGTCCCGAATCTTGGCTGGATCGCGCGCCGTAATGACGGCCCGATAGCCCCGCTCGAGCACGAGTTTCGCAAGTTCCCGGCCAAAGCCGGTCGAGCAGCCGGTGATAAACCAGACATCTGAATTTCGTAGTGGCATTGCCGTTTCTCCTTCGTCCTATGGCTCCTGGCCCATGTATCCGCCCGCCCAAGCTCAAACAAGCCCGGTAATCGATTATGCTATCGCACGAGGCAAAAGGAAAGTTGGGAACCACCCATCCGATTTGCCGGGGACCAGGCATCCGGGAATCATAGCCAGATTGCCCTGGGCGTCCTGGCCGCGATTCGATTCGCTGATTACTCTTCGGACAATCCAATCGGACGTACCATCGCCATGAGCTGCCATTCCCTGGATTCTGAACAAGTGAGGAGGTGTCGTTTCCATGTTCAGAACCTCGAAAGTGTGCCGTTTGAGTGCAATGGCTCTAGTCCTGTCCCTCCCAGGTACAGTCCTGGCTGGCCAAAAGCACCCAGGCTATATGCGCACAATGGATGATTTGCGTTTAGCGCGTGCGTTGTTGCAACGTCCGAACGAAGCGCAAACCCTCAATGGAGCACAGGACGAAGTAAGCTTAACGATCGGCAACATTGACGCTGCCATGACGGAGATTGAAAGAGAGAGCGGCGCAGAGGGTAAGAAGAAACCGCACGGCGTTCCTCGAAATGACGCGCGCTTGTCCTGGGCAGATCGTCTATCGATGAGCCTTAGATTGCTGGAAATGGCCCAGCAGGATTGCAGCACGGAAAAAGACAATTCAGGCAGCAGCGGATTGCGGGCGCGCGTTTTAGACGAATTAGATCACGCGCACACGCGCCTTACGGTTGCGGTGGTGACGAAAAATTTCGACTATAACGCCAGAAATATGCCGACCCGAAATGATTAGGCGTAGCAATGTAAATCGCGCTTCGGCAGTTCGCTCCGGATGAAAACACGGCCGTGTTGCACCGCCAACGGGGCGTGGGATGCCAGCCCGATAAAGAGTTGGAGTGCAACCTCCCGCGCCTTAGCACATCAAATTTGGGATGAATGAAAGCGGTCCTGCCTCCATCAGCGTCGTGCGTCCCAGCCAGTTTAGTGAAGGGACCTCGCAAACGCCGGGCTCGCTGCGGCTTGCGGCGGTGTCTGCCGACCTGGGCATCCGGTCGGCACTGTGGGGCGGCGTGTTTCAGGTCGAGCCCGGAGCGCAGACGGGGATTCATCATCACGGCATGCAGGAAACGGTGGCGTACGTTCTGGAAGGCGAATCGTACATTCAGTGGGGCGAACGGGGAGAGCATACCGTTACCGCGCGCGCGGGGGATTTTCTGCATGTGCCGGCTTGGCTGGTGCACCGGGAAATCAACCGGTCGAAGGAGTTCCCATTCCGCTGGGTGGTGATCCGGAGCACGTCCGAGCCGATCGTCGTCAATCTGCCTGAAGATACCTGGAAATAGGTTTACGGCCGCTCAAGCGTTCAAGCGCAGGGACGGCTGCGCCCAACGCGAATTGAGTTAGACGATGAATTGGGTCATGGGGTCGGTGTTTTCTTTGGAAACTCGGCAATCGAGTCGCCGATGAATTCGAGATAGTCGCGGACATGACCTTCGAGATGATCCGTGAAAATGCCGGAAATTTCTTCAGCTCTCTCTTCCAGGTTCTTTTTAGCATCGTCCGTGGCAGACACGATCAGGGTCTGTACGCTATCTCGTGCGACGTTCTCAAACGTTTGCGAAAGCGCAAGCAACCTTTCGTTGCACTCGTTCAAAACCACCGCGGAACAATTGTCGAGCTCTTCCTGAGTCTGCAGCAACTTAGAGTTCACGCCGCTTTCGAGCTCGCTGGTGACTCGCGCGTAGATTGCTTGCGATTCTTCCTTGAAAATAGTCTGAGAAGAAACGAGCTTCTGAAGATCCGCTTTCGCTTCTTCCAGCACGGGCGCGACCTGCTCTCGCAGCCGCGATACGAAGCGGGCCGCGGCTTCGGTGCGAGAGGTTTCGAGAGTGCGTTGCAGTTGCTCAATCGTTCGAGTCGCCATACTGTCGACGCGTTGATTCAATTCGTTGCCCTGAATCAGCATGCGCTGCCTGGCGTTTTCCACATCTTGCTCGATCGCCCCAATCAAGCGCTCGTGGCTGGTTCGGACTGTGGCCTCCGAAGCCTCGTTCAATACTTTCAGAGCCCGCCGGGCTAACTCTTCCTGGGAAGTCTCGATCACGCGTTCGATCGTACCGGCCGCCTCGTTCTGTAACTGGGCGCGAAATTCCTCCAGCAGGCGGTGCCTTTCATTCGCGAGGGTCGCCGCCGCGATTTCAGTGACCGTGACTTGAATCTGATTACTGATGCCGGACATGAGGTTGGAAAACCACGGGGACAGCGAAGCGGCCGCGTCGCCCTTCTTCAAATTGGAAACCGGAGCAGCTCCTCCGCTGCGTGTGGAAAGCGATTGAGATTCTGTCCGCGCTACGAGTCGTAATTCTCTTCCCAGATTCGGAGGCTCTGCCGCGGAGCTCACCCGCGCGGGGAGCCAATCCTCCGGCGGCGACGCGATGCCCCAAATATTGCCGGCGCTTTCAAACTCTACCGCGACGCCGTAAGCCGGATCCGAGTAGGTGTGGAGCTTTTGTATCCATTTCACGCGCGCTCGAGTGGGGAATTCAGAGTGGCCATTGGCGCGCTGCCCCATGTCCAGGACCAGTATGGCACCGGGAAGAACCTCATGTTTCAATTGGCAGGAACAGCCGTGACAACTAATGGCGAGCGTTGTAACTTCCTCCCGAAAAGGTGCGCGGGAGGAATCTACGCCCTGCACTGCCAGCGGTATGGCTTTTTCAATGCGCGAGCTGCGCCGTTTTTGTGCGTATGCTACCTGATTGGTTGACACTGAACCCTCCCACTACGGCGTCCACACCCGGCGCGGGCTGTCGCCGCGGCGACGAGCCTGCCGGAAATGAGGATAAAAGCCGTTGCGAATCTGTCTTCAGATTGTGGAGACCTATGATTATCGTCTCTCAGCGTAGGCGGGGGTTCAACTGGCCAACTAGCCAGATTTCACTTGTACTTTCGCCTGCCCATTTGTCCCTGTCCAAATGGCAAATTCGTAAAAGTCGGCTTCATGAGGAACCTCGATGACAATGACCCCTTTTCCCTCGATAGAAATGTCCTCGAGTGAAAATCGGCTCCCCTCGGGGGCTTTGTCCAGAGTTTTACAGCTCGTCATTCGGTAGTTGTGCGGTCTGAATCCTCTCACCTTACTGTCGCAATGGAGGCATGGAAACCTGCTTCGCTGAAAGCCACGCCGCCGCAGTCAAACACAATGTAATCACGACTGAGAAAGCGATGGGTATGATAAAGAGGTATCTCCAGCTCACAACCGTGATGGCGGCAAAGCAAAGGGCGAGCGCCCACGCAGTGCTGCGCATGAGCGCCAAAGTCGATGCCGGAAGCCCGCCTAGCTGCCATGCCAATATCGCCGCGAATAGATAAAACACGCCGACAGAAAATCCGGCCGCCATAAAGAAGTCCCAATACGTGCGGTTGAACCCCTGTACGTCAAAGTGAATTGACTGCATTGAGCCAAGAAGTGCATCAACTCCCCATTTGGGATCAGACTGGCGAAAGCCGAGTGTATGTCCTACCGCGAAGAGCAGCAGAAGAACAGCAGCGATTCGATAAAACATAGATGCTTTCATTCTTGCCTCCACAACTCACAGCAGCGGGCAACACAATCCGTCCGCGTAGGTTCAAACTGTACCACTGCCCGTCTTTCGCGTTCGTTGACGCGAGGAACTAAATTATGGTACGAGGCATAGCACCTAAATTGTGCGGAGGAACATGATGAAGAGGGTTTTTCTATGGATTGCGGCGATCGTGCTGGCTGTGCCCGCGGTGGGGGCGGCGCAGGAGGCGAAGTGGACGAATTTGGAGAACACGCTTTGGGATGTGGATCAGCAGTGGCTTTGCGACGGGCCTTATCAGAAGCCGTATGCGGAGTGCGTGAAGTTCAGGAGCCAGTATTGGGTGGACGGATTTTTCGAGGTGCAGTCGGGCGGGACGCTGCGCAACAAGGAGGAGATGGTTGCGACGCAGGCCGCGGCGAATCCTGTGACCGGGGTGCGGCCCTTCCCTGCCGATTTTAGGCTGGTGGCGGTTTATGGGGACGTGGCGCTGGGGACCGATCACACGGATTTTAAGACGGCGCGGCCGGACGGAACGATTCCCTTCACTTCGGACAGCCATTGTTTGCGCGTGTTTGTGCGGCAGAGCGGGGTGTGGCGGCCGGCGGCGGCGGCGCTGGTGCCGGTGATTCCGCCGAGCGAGGCGAATTTCAAGACGTCAGGCGCGGTCAGCACGAAGAGTCCGGACGAGAAGCTGGAGAAGGAACTCGCGGAGATGGATCAGAAGTGGATGGAGGCGATTCGGGCCGGGAAGACCGATTACCAGAAGCAGAATTATGCGGACAAGTGGTTTGAGATTCTCGGGTGGCTGCCTACCGTGGTGCTGACCAAGCCCGCGGCGATAGAACGCGTGGCGCATCTCAATTTCAAGCCGGGCGAGGGGATTTTTGTGGATCAGTTCCGGTTGATGTCCGTGTATGGGGATGTGGCGCTGGCGACGGATCGAAGGATCAGGAAAATCGCGGACGCGAATGGGAAGATCGTGAGCACGCCGCATCGGGGGCTTTTGGTATTTGTGAAGGAAAATGGGCAGTGGAAAATTGCGGCGGACGCCGCGGTGCCGATGATGGCGGCGGAATAGTAGGACAGGCTTCCAGCCTGTCGGGGTTGGTCGGAGCCGCGTCGATCTTACTGTAACCAAAAGCGACAGGCTGAAGCATGTCCTACTTGAAAAGCGACAGGCTGGAAGCCTGTCCTACTTGAACGCGGAAGGCTCTTATGACTTGCAAAAGGCTATGGCTTCGAATTGGTTGCGGGATTTTTGGGACGATATTCGCCGCCATTGCGGCGATTCCCGCTTGCTCCCAGGCGCCAGCGGATGATTCGCTGGTTTTCGTTCATGCGAATTTGATTGATGGGATTTCGAGCGCTCCCACTTTGGATGCCACTGTGGTTGTTTCGGAGGGGCACATCGAGAGCATTGGGCATGGGGCAGCGCCTGCGGGGCGAGGCGCGGTGATTGATCTTACCGGGCACTGGCTGCTGCCGGGATTTGTGGACGCGCATGTGCACGTCGGAAATCTGGCGGATGCGCGGCGGGCTCTGCGTTCCGGGGCGACGACGATTGGCGAGGCCGGAGTAGATCACTTTGCGGACGTCGGCATGCGCGAGCTGAATCATAAGGGCGTGGTGGATGTGCCGGACGTGATCGCGGCCGGGTATCACATCCGGACGCATCCGGCGGACGCCTACTTCACCGATTTTCCGCAGGACGCCGACCTGATGGGCGGATTGCATGGGACGGAAGCGGTGCGGCGAATGGTGCGGGAGATGGTGAGCCGCGGCGTGAACCGGATCAAAGTGATGGCCACGGAGCGGGCGGGCACGCCGGAGACCGATCCGCGCATCCGCGTTTTCAACGATGAGGAATTGGCGGCGATTGTCGACGAGGCGAACAAGACTGGATTGTGGGTGGTGGCGCACGCGCACGGAAACGAAGGCGCGGCGGCGGCGGTGCGCGCGGGCGTGCATTGCATCGAGCACGGCACGTACGTGAGCGACGACACGCTGCGACTGATGAAGGAGAAAGGCGTTTACCTGGACCCCACGATCACGGCAACCGTGGACATGACCGATCCCGAAGGCGAGTACGACAACCCTATCCTGCAGATGCGCGGACGGCCGATGCTGGCTACAGGGCGTGAAATGACAGCGAAGGCGTGGAAGATGGGGATCAAGATCGTGGCGGGGACGGATACGACTTATTTCGATAAGAACAATCGGTCGTTGGCGGACGAAATGATTGAGCTGGCCGAGGCCGGTTTGCCCCCGATGGATGCGATCAAGGCGGGGACATCGGTGTCGGCGGAGGAGTTGGGCGTGGATAAGCGGACCGGGTCGATTCGCGTGGGGTACGAAGCGGATTTCGTGGTGATTGATCGCAGCCCTCTTGAAAACATCCGGCACATTGGGGACGTGGTGATGGTGGTCAATAACGGCAGGATTGCGCTGAATCGGTTGAATGTCGCGGCGCATCCTTAGGTGGCGCGGGCTTCAGCCTGCGGGGGTTAGTGCTTGCAAGGACCGAACCTCACAGGCTAAAGCGTGTGCCACTCGGACTGTCGTGATACGTAGTTTCTTGTTACAAATTGGGATTGGATGTATCTTACGGACTATCGCTGGACATGAAACGGAAAACCTTATGAAAAATATGACAATGAAGATTCGATTCATGATGGTGTTGATCGCCGCAGCATTGGCGGCGTTGCCCGCTTGCGCGCAGCTTGCGCCTGCGAACAGCGCGGGCGTAACGATGGGCCACATCCATCTGTTCGTGAAAGATGTGGAGGCGCAGAAACATTTCTGGACGGCGGAGATCGGCGGGAAGGTCGTGCAGAACGGGCCGCTCATGCTGATCCAGTTTCCGGGAGTTTACATCATGCTGCGGCAGGCCGAGCCGACCGGGCCGCCGGATGGCTCCATCGTGAATCACTTCGGATTTGTGTGGAAAGACCTGCCGGCGGCGCTGGCCAAATGGAAGGCCGATGGCGTCGAGATCGAGCAGACCGGAAACCCGAACCAAGGGTACGTGCACGGACCGGACGGCATTCGCCTGGAATTTTATGGCGACCCGTCGCAATCCGCGCCGGTGGTGATGAACCACATTCACTTCTACCCGGTGCAGAGCGACATTCCGGCGATGCAGGCGTGGTACGCAAAAATGTTTGGCGGCGTGCCGGGCAAGCGGCAGCGAATGTCTTCGCCGGGATTGGTCGACTGCGACGATGTTCCGGGCGCGAATCTTTCTTTCTCCCCCGGAAAGGAAGGGCTGGTTCCCACGAAAGGGCGGTCGCTCGATCACATCGGGTTCGATGTGAAGGATCTGGAAGCGTTTACGAAGAAGCTTGAAGCGCAAGGGATTAAGCTGGACGAGGCGATTCGCCTGGCGCCGAATCAGACGACGAAGGTCGCCTACTTGACCGATCCGTGGGGCACGCGGATTGAGCTGACTGAGAAACTTGCGCCGGCTGCAAATTGAGTGGGACAGGCTTCGGCCTGTCTTCTATTGACTCCCATCACCGCGGGCAAAAGCAAAACCTGACAGGCTGAAGCCCATCCTACTTGGCCGTCGGGGCTGGCTCGCCGGGGCCTGTGTACTTAAGAATAAATATTCCCCATTGTTTATTGGAAATGTATATGTTTCCGCGCGTGTCGACTAGCACGTCTTCGGTCTGGCTCACAAGCTTATCGTACGGGGCGGGCATGCGGCGCACCGTGGGAGTGGGAGGAATAAACCATCCGACTTCCTTCGGCAGGCGCGCGTCCTTGATGTTATAGATGCGCAGGCCCGCGTTGAAGTAGGTGAGGTAAATCAGGTCGCCCTGCTTTTCCACGTCCGGGTTGTGCTGCAAAATATTTGTGTTGTGCGGGCCGAACCGGCCTCCCTTGTCGCAGAAATCCGTGTACGGCGCGTCCGCAGGAGGAACCGGCGTCGGAAACGTGGAGATGAGTTTCGGTTTGGCGGGGTCCTGAATGTCAATTAGACCTGTTAGGAACTGAGCACCCTGGCAGGCAGGCGCGCCCGTAGGCGAATCGCCTCCCCCTGTCCCCTCCGCATGCGCGAACAGCAAAGGGCGGCCTGGGATCGGCATCACGTCATGGACGGGAATATTTGTGCCGAAGGGCGGGCTGACCGTGAGCTGGCCAATCAATTTCGGTTTTGAAATGTCGCTAATGTCAAGGATGACGATGGCGGGGCTGTATCCGAGATACGCGCGGTCTCCATCGATCACGGCGGGGCCGTGGAATCCATAGATTGGAGCTGGCAGGGGCGGCTCGCCTTCCTTCTGTCCCGTCATCCACCAGCGGCCTGCCTCTTTTGGATGGGAGGGATCGCTGACATCTAGGATCACCAGGATTTGTCCCTTGTAGCCGGGCATGCCTGCGGATAGGTATGCGTACTTGCCGCCGGGATAGCCGTCACGATGCGTTCCGGTCGCGCCCGTTTTCCACCACGCCACTTGCTCGGGTCCGAGCGGGTTGCTGATATCCCACAGGAGGACGCCTTCATTGACCTTCTTGTTCGGGTCGCCGCCATAGCCGGCTCGATCCTGGAGCGGCGTAATCATCAGATTGCCGTGGAGATCCACTTGGCCTGAGGATGTGGGCATCGGAGCGGGGAGGAATTTAAGCACCTGCGGATTCGCAGGGTCGGTGACATCGACGATGCTCCAGCCGCCTGCAACGAAGTGGCCTATGTAGAGATACCAGCGATCGTTTACATGCTTGATCGCCATCTTGAACGCCTCGTGGCCACCCAGATCACTGTAGCCAATCGGTTTCATGTTGCTGGCTTCCCAGCCGGCCGGAATCTGGTCGGCCGCGGCGGGCCAAGGCGAGGCGGACAAAATGCCTGCGAGGAGGACGGCGCAAATCGAGATTTGCCAGCGAAACTTCCTGGTCGTTGATATCATTTTGTCTCCCGGTGCAAGAATCAAACATTCGCTGTGGCTGAAATATCACGAGGACAAGTGGTTGTAAAGCGGAGAACGCACAAGTAGGACAGGCTTCAGAGTCTATGCGTGAACTCAAAATTTGCACGATGTTGCAGCGCCCACCTGAAGGCGGGCGCTGCACGAACCAAAACCGAGTTCTCACACGGACTCTGAAGCCTGCGCCACGGTCTGCGAAATCGAAAAGGGGGTACGATTGAAGTAAGATGGGTGCGCTCATCCGGTCGTTTATTAAAAAGTATTTGGTGAGGCCGACATGTCACATCTGAATCGCATGGTCTTCGCGCTGGGAATTGCGTCCGTGGTAATAGGCGGAGTATTTGTTGCGATCGCTCACGCACAGGCCGATCCCAATTCGGCTCCCAATCCGTACCGCACCGTCGAGAACTGGGCGAAGCTGCCCGAGGGAAGAATGTGGGGACAGGTAATCAGCGCGGACATCGATCGTGACGGCAAGAGCATCTGGGTCGTCGAGCGATGCGGCGGAACTTCCTGCGCAAATTCGGACCTTGCGCCCGTTTTACAATTCGATTCCTCGGGCAAATTGGTGCAAAGCTTTGGGGCGGGGATGATTGTGCGGCCTCACGGGCTCTTTATAGATAAAAACAACAACGTGTGGGTGACCGACGGCGACGCAGAAAATGGGAAGGGCGACCAGGTCTTCGAGTTCAGCCAGGACGGGAAAGTGTTGCTGACGCTCGGCAAGGCTGGAGTGGCAGGAGACGGCCCGGACGCGTTCAACAAGCCGAGCGATGTGCTCGTCGCACCGAACGGCGATATTTTTGTGGCGGACGGACATGGGCCGGGGTCGAACGCGCGGATCGTGAAGTTTTCAGCGGACGGAAAATTCATCAAGGCGTGGGGCAAGGAAGGAACGGGTCCGGGGGATTTCAACAATCCCCACTCGCTGGCCATGGATTCCAAGGGCCGGCTTTTCGTGGCCGATCGCGGGAACAGCCGCATACAGATTTTCGATCAGGACGGAAAATTTCTGGAGGAGTGGCGGCAATTCGGACGGCCGAGCGGCGTTTTTATCGATAAGCACGACGTTCTCTACGTCGCGGACTCGGAATCGAATACGGCGCGCAATCCCGGTTTTCGGCGCGGCATCCGAATCGGGAGCGTCAAGGACGGTAAGATTACGGCCTTCATTCCCGACCCCGTGTTGAACCCGGGCCAGGGATTGGAGCCGGGGAACGGAACTGCGGCGGAAGGAGTTGCGGCGGATGACGCGGGAAACGTGTATGGGGCGGAAGTTGGTCCGCGGAATTTCAAGAGATACCAAAAGAAGTAGCTTTTCACGTGAGGCAATCGGGAGCAGGTTTTGGTAGCACAGGCACTCTTGCCTGTGCGGGTTTTGCGATCATTGTCGGGGCGTGTGTCCCATTGTTGCGACCCACAAAACCGCACAGCCAGGAGTGACTGTGCTACTTTAGCCGATCGGCGAGAGCCCACAACTGAAAATGTGATCTGGAGGGAATTCCATGAGACGAAGAACATTCTTGCGCAATGCGGCAGCAAGCGGGCTGGGCGCGGCGGTCGCGCCGGGTGTTGTGAGTGGGGCCGACAATAAGCCCGCGTCCTCGGGTATAAAGCTTCGCGCGATTTCGACGGATCGGGCGCCGAAACCTGTCGGACCTTTTTCCCAGGCGATCAAGGCGAACGGGTTCGTTTTCGTGGCGGGGATAACCGCGCGCGACCCGAAGACCGGGCAGGTGATTGAAGATGACATCACGCGGCAGACCGAGCTGGTCATGGAAAACATCAAGGCCATTCTCGAGGCTGCCGACTCATCTATCGATCGCACGGTGAAGACGACTGTGTATTTGAAGGACATGAATGATTTTGATGCGATGGGAAAAGTGTACAGCCGCTATTTTCCAAATCATCCGCCGGCGCGCGCCACGGTCGAGGTGGCGCGTTTGCACGGAGGGCGTGTGGAAATTGAATTGATCGCAGTTGCATAAATGCAATTTTACCGGCGCCCTTTAAATATTGAATCTAGAGTTTGCGGAAAAAGCTGATGGCGAACTGGTTTTGGTAGCACAGCCACTCCTGGCTGTGCGGGTTTCGCTACTAACACACATCATTGCGCTATCGACACTCGCTAAAACCGCACAGCCAGGAGTGGCTGTGCTACTTGAGGTGCCTGATGCTGACACGACGACGGTTCTCTCAATTGCTGATTGGATCGCCACTGCTCGCTGCGAGTAGATTTGACCGCACGGCCAGCGCTTCGCCCGCTTCCGCCCCGCAGGATATGGGCGCGGCCCTGACACAGAGCCGCGACTTGCTGATCAAAGGCGGCACGGTTATCGATCCCAGTCAGAACTTGCACGCGCTGCTGGACGTAGCGGTGAAGGACGGAAAAATTCAGCAGATCTCCCCGGATATTCCGGCGGACGGATCGCGCAGCCTTATTTCTGCCAAAGGGAAGATCGTCACGCCGGGACTCATCGATGTTCACGTGCACGTTTTTGAAGGCGTGGGCCCCACCGGAGTGAATGCGGATCAATATTGCCTCGGGCGCGGCGTAACGACGGCGGTGGATGCCGGCTCCGCGGGTTATTTTTCCATCGCCGGATTCCGGCAATACGTCATCAAGCCTTCAGCTACGAGGGTGTACGCGATGATTGACATCGGGGCGCGCGGCACGCTCATGGGCCTCGCCGGGAATTATTCAAATCTCGATTGGGTGAATCCGCAGTTGACGGCGCGGGCGGCGGAAGCGAACAAGCCCGACGTCGTGGCGATCAAGGCGCGGCTCTCCAAGGAAATTACCGGCGCAAACGATCTCGAAGTCCTAAAACGAGCGCTGGAAGCGGCGAAGATTTCCAACCTTCCCTTGATGGTGCATGTCGGCGATTCCTATTCTCCCCTGCCGGAAATTCTCCGCCAATTGCGAAAGGGCGATGTGTTGACGCACTGTTTCACAGGGCGGCCGCATGGGCCGCTCGACGCCAATGGAAAGATTCTCCCCGAAATGCTCGAATGCCGTGAGCGAGGCGTCCTGTTCGATGTCGGGGACGGCGGGCCGCATTTGAGCCTGGACGTTGCGGAAAAGTGTCTGCAACAGAATTTTCTGCCTGACACGATCGGCACGGACCTTGGAGGCTTGAGCATCAACGGGCCGGTGTACGACCTGGTCACCGAGCTCTCCAAATTTTTGGCGATTGGGATGAGCCTGGATCAGATCGTCGAACGAGTCACACTCAGGCCGACGCACATGTTTAATTTTGGCGTCGAGATCGGCACTTTGCGCCCGGGAACGGTGGCGGATATCACGATCCTCGAGGCGCGCGAAGGATCATTTGTTTTTGGTGACAGCACGGGTAAGAAGCGCACGGGGCGGCAGAAGCTACAGAGCACGGCGGCGATTCGCGCGGGGAAAGCGTATGTGAACCGGAGCGATGACGTTTGAAAAAATGTAGCGCGGGCTTCAGCCTGTGCGGGTTTAGTCCCAGCAAGGGGAAACCCCCACAGGCAGAAGCCCGCGCTACTTATGAATCTAAGTTAGTAACTACCCGCTAAAGTCTGAATCTTGGTCTTGTCGGGATACAGCACGCCGAGCGCCTGGTCTTTTGGATCGGCGGATCGCGTGGTGTACCAGATCGAATTTTCGTTCGAAACTTCGATCTTAGGCATGTCGGTCCGCTGCTCCGCGGGGTAATAGGTGAAGGTCTTCGATTTCAGTTCAAATTTGATCAGCCCACCGCCCTGCCCCGAATCCGCGATCCAATAATTCGAATCATGATCCTGCTGGATGTCGTATGGGAAGGACCACTTCACGGGGAGCGCGTACTCAACGATTTTGTTCGTGTTCGGATCGAGCATTCCGATTTTCCCCGGCCATTCGAGCGCGTACCAGATCATGCCGTTGTGGTCGGCAAACACGCGACGCATGGTGCAAGGCCTCGTCAGAGGAGCGTACTCGATCCACTGGCTGTCCACCGGATCGAATTTGGTCACCTTGCAGCGCCACCAATCCGCCAGCCAGACTTTGTCGTTCTTGTCCATCACCATGCCATAAGCGAAGCTGTTATCCGTCGGCGTCTTGTAAAGCGAAACTTCGCCTGTGGTGCGGTCCCACTTTGCAATTTCATTGGCCCACGAGAGTGACTCCCAGATATTTTGCCTGGAGTCCACAAACGGGGTGTTGCCGTGAGGAGGCCGCTTGGCTTCAGGATCGTACGGATAATATTTGATCGCTCCGGTTTTGCTGTCGACTCGCACGAAGGCCGTGTGACCGGCCATCCAGATGTCGCCGCCCGAATCCTGCGTCAGGCCGTGGCCTCGATATTGAGGGCCACCAACCGGGTAGTCGGTCCAGGTGGCTGTGCGCGGATCCATTTTTCCAACCTGCAAACCGCGCGCGTCTACATACCAAATATCGCCATTCTGGCTCAAGTGCGCGTCGTGAAATCCGCGGTCGCCCTTGGGCAGCGGAGGAATGTGATACTCGATGAACATCGCTTTGCCGAGAGCTTTTTCGTCGATCGGCTGGTCGGGAACAGCCAAGCCGCGCTTCTTGCTGTCCGGGCCAAAATTTTTGACGAGGTATGCAACCAGTTCCTCGCGCTCGCCGGCAGCAAACGTGCCGGGCACTAGGCGCGCGCCTGCGTTGTCATTGGGATTCTGCATCAGATCGATAGCGGCATTCCATTGTGATTCGTCCCATTGTTTATTCGGGAGGAAATCCGGGCCGTGGCACATGATGCAAGTCCGCTCGATCGTCTCGCGCGCGTGGCCCGCCGGGTACAGTTCGTCGTAAGAAACAAGCGGCTCACCTTTGGGAAGGCCGCTGCGCATTTGCTGGTTCGGCCGGTAAGTTCCCTCTTTCAGTGTGAAGTCCGCCGTCGCGCTTGCGCCGGAAGCGATCGTGATTTTCTGCACGTCGCTGTCGGTGAACCCGTTCTTTGTGGCGCTTACTTCATAATTCCCGGGGAAAAGATCCACAGCCTGATAACGTCCGCCCTCGGTGAACACCATGTAAACGACATTCTTGTCCACATTCTTGACATAAACTTTTGCCGCCTTGAATTCCTTGGGAGCTTTGACCGTGCCGGAGATCGAACCCAGTCCGGCAAGCGTGCTTGTCGCGCCGGCGCCGGCGCTTTTCTCACCCTTGTTTTGCGCGCTGGCGGCAGTCGCGACGCCGAACACGAGAGCGAATTCCAGCGCCCAAACGAGGCCCGAACACCACAGTTTGCGGTCCATGAATGCCTCCCCTTCGAAGATGGCTAAATCCGGGTACAGACGTGCTAGCAATATAAGCCTGTCCGGCTAAGGAATCAATCCGCATGAACGTGATCCGTAACCGGTGGTCCGCGACCCGTGATCCGTGAACAACGCCGATGCGATTCTCCCCGGGTCGAATTTCTCTGTGCTCTCAGTGCCCTCTGTGTTAAATGTTTTGGCCGTGTCAGGAGCTGGATCGATGATTGAAGAAAAGGACGTACTGATCCGCGTTCGCGATGGGATCAATATGGCGGCGCGAATTTACAGGCCCGATGGCGCGGGGCCTTTTCCCACGCTGTTCGCCACCTCGCCTTACCGCTACGATAACAACACTCTCCCAGCCCAGCCAATGTTCCTGTGGCGGGAAACCGGGCCGATCGAGTGGTACGTGGGCAACGGCTATGCCTACGTGCACGCCGATGTTCGCGGAACAGGACGCTCGGAAGGCGAATTCGAATTCCTCGGGCAGCGCGAGCAGCACGACCTGTACGATGTGATCGAGTGGATTGGGACGCAGCCCTGGTCCAACGGCAAAGTCGGCGGCATCGGCCAGTCCTACTACGCCATGTCGCAATGGTTCATGGGGATTCAGAACCCGCCCCACCTGGCGTGCATCGCTCCTTACGATGGATTAATCGATCCCTACCGCTTCATGGGCTATCCCGGCGGCATCGAGGGCGCGTTTCTGGCGTACTGGATGAATGCCAGCGTGCGTGTTCCGAATCTGTATCCGGCAAACGGAGACAATCCGCGTTACGTGGCGCCTGACTTGTTTCTGGAGGTGGAGCGGCATCCCCTCTACGACGAGTTCTGGCGGGAGCGCACGGCATTCGAACATCTTGCTGAGATTAAAGTTCCTTTGTTCTCGATCGGAGTATGGGCCAAACAGGATCTGCACCTCGCGGGAAACATTCGCGGATATCAACTTGCCCGCGGCCCGAAGAAACTCGCCATCAGCGGCACGCCGACGCCGTTTTCTTCACAGTCTGATTTTGCGGGCGTGGAGTTTCATCGCAGATATTTGCTGCCGTTTTACGACAAGTATCTGAAAGGCCTGAGGACCAGCTACGACGAACGGCCCAATGTTGAATATCTGGTGCGTAATACGGGAAAGGTCAGATCATTCGAAACCTGGCCCCCGCCGGACACGAAGCGGGCGCACTTCTACCTGGACAAAGGACGAACGGGAAGCGTGACGTCACTGAATGACGGCGGGTTGGGAACTGTTCGGCCTGACAAGAGCGGAGGAAGCACGAGTTATTCTTATCCGCAACCTTCCTGGGTAATGGGCGTCGTGCCAATCGGACCCGCCGGGCCCGATCCTGCGCGCGGTGTGCTGACGTTTACAACGCAGCCTCTTGAGAGCGATCTCGAGATTGCCGGGGAAGGAAAATTGATCCTGTACGCGGCATCGACACGGAACGACACGGATTTTATTGTGAAAATTTCGGAGCAGTTCGAACAAGACCAGGAGGAGCGCGCACGTGGAGTTCAGCCGCGGTATTTCATCGTCACGAAAGGATGGCTGCGCGCTTCGCATACGGAGACCAATTCAAAAAGGAGTACGGAGGAAATTCCCTACTATTTGCACGAATGCGTGACTCCGCTCGTGCCGGGGGACATCTACAAGTTTGAAATTCCATTACAGCCCATCGCCTACCTGTTTCATAAGGGCAGCCGGATTCGAGTGGAAATCTGCAATGGCGATTCACCGGTGACGGATTCGTTGTTCTTCCACTTTTACCGGCCGGACAAAATCGGGGCAGACACGATTTACCACGATGCTGAGCATCCTTCCGAGCTCATTCTGCCCGTGCTGGAATAGCACAGGCACTCTTGCCTGTGCGGGTTTTGCGATTGTCGATCATGCTCGGGTGAATGAACGTTGCGAAAACCGCACAGGCAAGAGTGCCTGTGCTACTCAAGTCCATACTGACTCACGCGCGCTGCACCGAAGGAAGCTTTCCTCCGGAAATAAATGTGCCGATGCGATTGCCCTTGGTGATCGGTAGTAGGAGATGAGAGGGGTATTCGGCGCTGTGATGGACGGTCACTTGGGATGAGCTGGCGCTCGAAACGTGGCCGATCCCGACGAGCTCGAGATAATTCGTGGGGACGTCATTATCGGCGCTCTTGATTTTGATTCCGATGCGCTCTCCCGGTTTGAGCAGGATGCCGTAGGGACGGATTTCGATATTGAATTCGTAGGTCTGGTTAGGTTCGAGCGGCTCACGCCCGGTATGCAGGTGGACGGGTTGCCAGGGCTTGGACGCGGTGTAGTCAAGTTTTCGCTGCGATCCGCGGAGCCAGCCGCGCGTCAAGAGAGTGCTGCGGCCCTCGGCATCGAAATGCCATAACGAAGCGAACCACAAAATTTCCTTTGCGGTCGTCGAGCCGTATAGATTGAGTACGATCGGCCCGCAAATCTCTGTATTCTCCACGATGGGCGGCGTTTTGAATTCAACCTCGCCGTGTTTGTGAGGCGAATCTTCATACGTGGAGAATCCGTCGTTCGGCCAGAATTCATGTTCGCTGAGCAGACCGTCCGTGTGCAGGTAAAACGGAGTCCATTTCGTTTCGGGGAGCGGCCATTCGCGCGCATGCTTCCATTCGTTGGCGCCCACGATGAAAAGTTGCAGCGGGGGCTCCTCCACAATTCCCGTGTCGATGCCCTTCAGCCAGTGATCGAACCAGCGTAGGGATTCAAAAGCGTATTGGTAAAGCGGCCGGTCCAGATACACCGGCGGGCCGATGGTTAATTTTTTAGGGCCCTTCCATTTTTCGATGGCGCGGATGTCACCCGGCAAATGGAGACCGTAGAGTCCCCAATCGCCGCCAAAATAAGCCGGGATTTTCGTGTTCTCGAAATTTACGGAACGCTCTTTGTGAAATTCGGTGCACAGATTATTCACGATGATATCGACGAGCATGGAATTCGCGCCGGCATCGGGATTGCTCAAAGCGTCCACCAAATACGGAACCGCGGAAATCTCCGGGTCGGCGAGCGCGGCTTCGATGGCCTGGGCGTATCGGGCTTCGGCCCATTTTTCTTTCAGGGTGTTTTTGGTCCGGAAGTTCGGGCCGTTGGATGACACCCAGTGCGACATGAAACCGTGATTAAAAATTCCTCCGTGATAGTAAAGGTCGCGATACATGTCGGTCCAGCCGTAGGGCGAAAAGATCGCGCGCAGGTGAGGAGGATTCAGCGCCGCGACACGCTTGGAGACGCGAGAGAAATGCGATACGCCGGTCATCCCAACATTGCCATCACACCAGGGCTGGCGCGCCGTCCACTCCACGGCTTCGTAGACGTCTTGAATCGACTGCGGATCGATGTTTCCGAAAATGCCGCCGGACTTGTGCGTTCCTGTGATGTTGATGATCAGGAGGGCATATCCCCGGCGAACGTAGAAATTGAAGTCGCCGGTTTCCATGAAGCCGCGGGCGTAAGAGAAGCCGATGGGCATCAGTTCCGCCGACTGCGCCGCCTTGGAGTAGGCATGGACCGCGAGCAGGGCGGGAAATTTTCCCGGGGCGTCCGGCCGGAAAATACCCGAGTCAAGGGTGACTCCGCCGCGAACCGGGATTGCAACGTCGCGCTCGATGGTGATTCCATATTTTCGCGGCGAGGTCTGCCACTTTGTCGAGAACACTCTGCTTCCTCCAAATATTCACAACGGTGCGAACAAGCGGGATAATATACAATTGTTACTGTGTGGAGTGTAATTTCCTGGAAGCGTACATGCATCACAGTGGAAGGCACTCTCACGACACAGGCGCGCCATGGCTGATTCAATTTCCGTAGCGTCTCAGGTGCAGGCTCGAACGGCCGCCCAAGTTTCCGCGGCCACGGACACTATCCCCTGGTATGTCTGGTCGTGCGTCATCGCGGTCATCTCCAGCGTGATCGGCGGCGCGTGGGACATCTCCTGGCACGAAAGCATTGGCCGAGACACGTTTTGGACCACGCCGCATATTCTCATTCAATTGTGCGGTGTGATCTCCGGCGTTTGCTGCGGCTACCTGATTCTCTCGACCACTTTCCAGAAAAATTCGCCTTTGCGCGCAAATTCCATATCGATGTGGGGTTTTCGCGGGCCCATGGGCGCGTTTCTATGCGCCTGGGGCGGCGTGTGTATGATTGCTTCGGCGCCGTTCGACAATTGGTGGCACGCGGCGTACGGGCTGGACGTGAAAATTTTGAGCCCACCGCACGTTTTGCTGGCGCTGGGCATGACAGGGATCCGCTTTGGCACGGTGATCATGATTATTTCCGAGATGAACCGCGCGCAGGGCGAGTTCCGCGCCAGGCTCGAGCGCCTGCTGTTTTTTTCGTTTATTTTTCTTCTTGGCATGACGATCGGCATCGCTCAGGAGTACACGGTCCGCCCGTTTATGCACGGAGCCAGGTTCTACCTGGTGGCGGCACTGATCGCGCCCATGTTGATGGCAGCCATCGCGGCGGCAACGAAGCATCCGTGGGCGGTGACCATCACGACGGCGATTTACACGGCCACGCACCTGGCCTTTACCTGGATCCTGCCGCTTTTCCCCGCCGAACCCAAGCTCGGCCCGGTCTATCAAAAAATTACGCATCTCATTCCGCCGGATTTTCCGATGCTGCTGATTGTGCCTGCGATTGTGATCGATCTTGTGCGGCACCGCATCGGCGGATGGAACCGGTGGGCCCAATCCGCGGCGGTTGGAGCCGCGTTTCTTGTGAGCTTCGTAGCCGTGCAGTGGCCCTTCGCGGATTTTCTGATGTCACCGGCGTCGCGCAACTGGATTTTCGCAACGGGAAATTTTCCGTATTTCATTCCTCCGCGGTCGCCGTGGGCCCGCAATCTTTTTTTTCCGACGGATGCAAGCGCTACAGCCTTCTGGGTGCACATGGGATTCGCGATATTAGTTGCAATTGTTATGACCGAACTTGGTACGCGCTGGGGAGAGTGGATGCGGAAAATTCGCCGTTGAATTTAGTAGCACAGGCACTCTTGCCTGTGCGGGGTTTGCAGTCGAAGTGGGTCTGGTAGCTTGTGCTTGGCGCCTAGAAAACCGCACAGGCAAGAGTGCCTGTGCTACTTGAGCTCTTCCGCAGTTTCTTGGTGTTCAATTTTATCTTCTCACAAAGAGCAATGCGATCACGGATAGAATTCTTCGGGCTCTTGACTCTGCTCCTGTTCACGGCGTTCCCGCTGAGCGCTCACGTCGGCAGCCCTGACGTTTTTTATGAGGGCAAGGCCGGCTCGTATCCGCTCTTTGTCACCATTCGCGTGCCCCAGGTGATTCCGGGCATAGCCGAAATCCAAATTCGCAGCGAGTCGAGCGACGTGCATGCGATTCGTGTAGTCCCCATGAGGCTCGCAGGCCCCGGATCTAATCTGCCGCCGACGCCGGACCTCGCCGTGCAGTCCAAAGATGATCCGCAATTTTTTACCGCCAGCCTCTGGCTGATGGAGTCCGGCGCGTTGCAGGTGCGCGTGCTCGTGGACGGCGCCCAGGGACAAGGGGAGGTCTCCGTCCCTGTGCCGTCCTTCGCGCAGCGGACCCTCCCAATGCAGAAATCTCTCGCCATTCTTTTGCTAGCGCTCATGTTGCTTCTGTCTGTCGGAATGGTCTTCATCGTCGGGGGTATCGTGCGCGAAGGCAATCTCGAGGGCGGCGAAATCCCGAGCGATGCCCGCAAGCGCCGCGCTCGGCGCTCCATGCTGGGCACTGCGGTTCTGGTCGCCGTCCTGCTTTTTCTTGGCAAAGCCTGGTGGGGCGTGAACGCGGCAGACTTTCAACGCCGGGTGGATTTTTTCAAGCCTCCGACCGCTGCGCTGAAACTCGTTGACGGCCACCGTCTTGAGGTTCGTGTGGAAGGCGCGGACATCAAGGGGGAACGCCCCGACTTTCGGTCCCCTGCTTATCTCCGCTTGAGCGACGTCATCCCTGATCATGGCCACCTGATGCACTTGTTCCTCCTCCGCGCCCCGGAATTGAACGCCATGTGGCATCTGCATCCTGACCCAATTGCAGGAGACGCGTTTGCATTGGACTTGCCCGACATGCCTGCCGGACATTATCGAGTCTTCGCCGATGTTGTGGATCCGCGCGGCTACCCGTGGACGCTTGTCGGTGCGATCGACCTTCCACAAATCGCCGCCGGAAAGCCTCTTGCCGGGGATGATTCTGCGTGGGCCGGGGCGCCGCTGGTTGCGCCAGCGGCCGATTCCACGATCTCGCCGCTGCCGGACGGCGGCCATATCGTTTGGCAACGCCCGGCAGGCTCCTTGAAAGCCAACGTTCCCGTTGAATTTACATTTGCCGTGCAGGATAAAGGCGGGCGCCCTGCGCAAGACATGGAGCCTTACATGGGTATGGCCGGACACGCCGAATTTGTACGCTCCGACTTGAGCGTTTTTGCGCACGTGCATCCTGCAGGGTCGGTCTCGATGGCTGCGCTGGAGCTGGCGCAAACGGGAGTTTCCAGCGATCCGACCCTTGCGCAAGCGCCTATGTCGACGCCGATGTCCATGCCGATGCCTGAGTCCGGGCCGCTTCCGCCGGAAGTGCGGTTCCCATACGGGTTTCCGCAGGCGGGCGACTATCGCATTTTTGTGCAGGTCAAGCGCGCGGGTCGCGTCGAGACGGGCGTATTCGACGCGCATGTGAAGTGAGGGTTCCAGTAGGACGGGCTTCAGCCTGTCGCACTTGTGGCAGGACTACGAACTCAAACCAGACAGGCTGAAGCGTGCGCTACTTAAAGCGCGGAAACAGCTTCAGGGCATTATCACGATTGACTGCGTGCTTGATCTCGGGAGAGACCTGATAATTGTCCCAGCCGTTGGCCGTGGGGGCGACGGCGCGATAGGGGAAATCGCTGCCCCACAGGATTTGAGTGGTCGACACCAAGTTCATCAGCGCCGCGAGTGACGAATTATTCGTCGCGTTTGCAATGTCGTAGTTCAATTTTCTAAGTTCGTAAAGGACGCCGTTCGGGACGCGCGAGGCGAGTTCGCTGTGCGCTTGAAAAAAACCGTGGATGCGAGCGGCCAGCACGGGCATGGTCCCGCCGGAATGGCAGAAAATAAATTGGATGTCGGGACAGCGGACAAATGTGCCGTTCACAAGAAAACTGGTAATCGCTCGCGTCGTATCGAAAACAAACTCAATCACGTTGGAGGGAATTCCGGGGATCAGATTGGCGCAGCAGCAGGGCTCGGTCGGATGGACGAAGACGACAGCTTTGCGGCGGTTTAGCTCGTCGAACACCGGAGCGAAGGCCGGGTCGCCCGGCCATTTGTCATCGTAACTCGTCTGCAGGTAAGCGCCGTCCGCTCCCAGCGTGTCAAACGCGTATGAGATCTCCGCAAGACTGCCGTCC
>Ga0210409_10001047_pt1 | contig 38686 bp, 40 predicted proteins | sample IncBWH17MmetaG_FD_161649 | JGI IMG/M metagenome (GOLD analysis project Ga0210409, IMG submission 161649) | Forest soil microbial communities from Barre Woods Harvard Forest LTER site, Petersham, Massachusetts, United States - Inc-BW-H-17-M | ecosystem: Environmental > Terrestrial > Soil >... | reverse complement strand
ACGCCATAATGGATTTAAGCTAAAGCCCAATTCGACAAATGATTCGATGCTGCGTTTTGCTTCAATCTCGCAAAAGCGAGCTTAACGATCACGATTCTGTCGAACGAAATCGCGAATCTCTTTGCCGCTAATCGTCCACGAATCACCCCAGTGCATAACCACACCGCAACAAAAGACCCAATTACTCCTGTCCGCAGTATCTTTTTCCCCCCAAGCATCAAGCACGAGCCAATAAGCAAGGTTCACCCCTTTTCCAATGCCCCAGTTAAACTCCAGAGGCCCGTTCGAGATTTCTGGAATTTCCTCAGGAGCTCTCCGCCAAAAGCGGCAAAGAGTTATGTCTCCGAATGTGTGAACGGTGATGTCTTGAGCCCAGACTTCGCACCTGCCATCCGGGAGGCGGCGGCCGTGATAAACGGTGTCCCAGTAAAGCGCTGCTTCCGTTTCCCTTAAGCGCTCTGGCGGCTGAGATGGGGCCGGCCGCTTTGGCTCTTGCGAATCGTCGCGCATGATCCGTCAAACTTAACCTAAGTGATCTCGTTCGAACCGCCAACAGGTGAGATTCAAGTCACTGGTGCTCTGAATATTACTGAAGGCAACCTTCCACAAACTGCACGAACTTTGGATCACGGGCGGCTTTGGTTTGCTTCCAAACCCAGTGCGGGACGGGTAGCTTAAAGAACGCCCGCACGTCGGCCTCGATAGCGTCCTTCGTTATCATTGAACCGCAGCGGGAGAGCTGCCAACCGGTCTGGAAATGAACGATGACTTCGTTCAAGAACCATCTCTCTGCCAGAGTTACAGGCTGCGCTACCAAGTCTGCTGATTCTGCCAAGATTCGGCTCAGCCCGGGACGAGTGTAGACATCGTCCCACAGGTCTCGGTGCTGCTCGGTTAAGGCGAGCAGATCAGTGGCTTTTCTCGCTTTCGTGGCCTGCCGGATGGAAATCCCGGTGAAAAGCAGACCACCGATGATTCCAATCGTCTGGAGCAGGGGAAACCAATTCTCGCGGAACCAGGGAAAGAGAGCACCCACAGCGCGCTCATACCACAGGCCCACTCAGACTTGAATTGTTTTCGCTATACCGTGGCCGGGATATCGGGGCGAGCTAGCACCAATGTTTTACGCGGCACCCGCACGATCCTCTCGCCAGGCCCGCAACCGGAGCCGGCGAGCAGTTTCGCCTGCGCTTCGGCGGTTATGTCTGTTCCAATAATTGCAAAATCCCCGGACTCCATTTCGAGAATCTCCGGGCAATTCGCTCCCGCAGCACACGAGGTGCTCGATTTTTGACTGTCAGATCCAAGACGGCGTAAAAACATACGCCAAAACGTTACTATAGTAACGTCCTCTGTCAAACGGATTTTGAGGTATTCAACCGAAGTGTCGGAATCAAAATTACGAGAAGCCGTGTGCTCTCAGGTTGCGAAACTCCTGCGAGAACTCCGGGTGGAGCGCGGTTTATCGATGACGGAATTGGCAGCGCGAGCCGGATTGTCGCGCGCGATGATAAGTTTTATCGAGCATGAGCTAAGGAACCCAACGCTCGACACGCTGCTTCGGATTGCTTCGGTTTTGAAGGTGGACCTGGCCGATGTGCTTAAGCGGGCCGAGGCTGAAGCTTCGAAAACTCAACGGCGGTGATTCCCGCGAAGTTTCCGATCGGCGGCCTGCTCAACCGCTGCGAAGAAAGCATCGGCGTCTATGTGAACGATCGAACGCGGTGGCATGATTCATTCTCTCGCCTTTCGGATAAGCCCCCGAAAGACGCCTTGGATCACTAATTCCTCGGAAGGGATTAGGTCCGGGTATTTGGGATTTTCAGCTTTTAAAAATGGCTTGTTGTTCTTTAGCAGGAAGGTTTTAAGTGTGCTCTTCCTGTCGATCAGAGCCGCCACGATCTGACCGTGACGCGGCTCAGGCCCGTGCTCAAGAATCACGATGTCGCCGTTACAGACGTGGCGGCCGATCATCGAATCGCCTACGACACGGAGTGCAAAGGTATTGCGCGTTGGCTTAAAGCCAATCGTTGCAACGTCCACTGTCACACACCCTTCGGCTTCTTGCTCGCGCTCCTGGCCGAAGCCAGCAGGGACGGAACCAAAAATCGGAATCTCTGCTACCGTCGCGCGGCGAAGGGGCTTCGAGCCTTCTGCCAAGCGCAGCGCTCGAGCCTTCCCGGCTTCGGCGATGAGAGCACCCTTTTTTATTAAGGCTTGAACGTGGCAGGCCGCGGCAAAGGAGCTAGCAAACCCAAAGTGAGAGGCAATCTCGCGGTGGCTTGGGCAGGGGCGTCCTGCAGCCAGCTCAGAGGCGATGAAGGAGCGGACGGCTTCCTGTTTCTTGCTTAAATCGGGCATACTGCTCATTTGAGCAGTAATCAGGCGAAGTTGTCAACCTTGACTTGGGTGGGGCAGGAGGACGATGTCCTCTTTGGAGCCGTGTGGCGGGCCGCATTTCCTGAATTTACCCATCTTTTTACGGGTATCGAGGCGCAAGGTCATCGAATGAGACATGGCGACCGTTTCACAAAATTGCCACTCGGCCAGGTAATCGAGGTCGAGCAGATCCACTTCAATCCCTTCCTGAAGATTTTTCTTAAGAATAATCTTCCAGTTCGGATTGGCGCACTCGATTTTGAGCGGTCTCATCGTGTTCGGCGTTTAGGGTCGTCACTCACGAGCAGATATGTCGAGCATCGCCTTAATTGTTTCAAGTGCATTTCCTTCCAAACGGTTATTTACGAAGATGAAAGTTTTCCGCTTTAGGCTCTTTTTGCCGGCACTTATAAGTGCTGCACCTGCGTTTCGAGCATCATCGTTGACTTCCTTAGTTTTATCATAGGGCTGAAAAGACTTGACCGCCTCTTCGTATTTGCGGCCAGGTTTTAGGAGGAAACGGGCGGCGACAAGCTCTGGGTTCGTTTCACTGCCTGGGAGCGCCATTTGTTCGGCCACAGGCGGCATCTCAGTCCAAGAATTGTAAACGTGCGTAACGCCGTGGCGCGCAAGGCAGTCAAAATATTCGGGCTTAAGCCAATTCTTATTTCGCATTTCGATGCCGTAGGGCCAGCCTTTGGGGAGTTTTGAGAGGAACGAATCCAAAACCGAGACGAAATCGCGGCCGTGCTCGAAATCCGTCGAGTAAAAACGGGAGAATTCAAACATGAGAATTCCCACGTGCGATCGGATCGATTCGCACGGCTTTAAAAAACCGCGCTCAAAAGCTTCGGCATCCAAAAACTGTTCATTAGGCTTGCCAGCGCGCTGTCCAAACCTCGGCAGGTTTGGAAATTTCTTCAGCGTGATCGCGTCCGTGACCTTGAATCCGAACTGGAAGCCAGTCGGCACTTGAGAGGCGAGGCCGGCCAGATATTTGAGGCTGGGGAAGGTATAATATGCAGCGTCCACACAAACCGTTTTAAACACTTCCGCGTATTCGCTGAGACAGTTTTTCTCGAACCGCGACTCGGCCACTTTGTCTCGCCAAAGATACCGGGATTCGTCATAAAGCATTCCGCGCCAGCCGGCGTATTTCCAAGACGACGTGCCGAGCAGGACGCCACGTTCGGCCAGTGCAGCTGCTTTCATTTTCAACGCTTCCCGGTCAAAAGACATACACCTCGAACGATATCAACGGAGTCGGCCCAGGGCGAGTCAGGGAAATCGTGCACCTCTGCGTTAGGTCTTCAGCCGTGGCCAACGCCCTAACCTTCGGAATACGGATATTGGTCGAAATCTGATATACCAATCCCTGAGCTTTTGACCAGGAATACCGCCCGATGATTGCCTTCGACCGCGGTCCACGATTCGAATCGGGTGAAATCATTGTGACCGCCGATGCGGCTCGAACAATTCCGCCGCTGGACATTAAAACCGCTCTCACGCGACACTTGCGCGGGGATTGGGGAGATCTTGGGCCGGAAGACCGACAGCGAAACGACGAGACGTTAGAGAGGGGAGGGACGCTCGCCTCAATTTTTACGGCCTCAAACGGCACCAAATTTTATGTCCTGACCGAAGCCGATCGGTCGGCAACAACAATTCTCCTTCCTGAGGAGTATTGACGGCACCAGGAGTTAACAGATTTGAATCGCATAAGAAATGGAGAAGTCTGTCTCGCTGCGAGGCCCAGCCACGTTCAGGTAAGGAGTCACTCCATAAACATCCCAACTTTCCCTGGCGAAATGTAATAATGCACGGTGCCTCTTAAAGATTTGCCATTTCACATTTTATGATTAGAGAAGGGACCCTATGATGCCGCTTGATTGCTCGAAAACGGGCAACGCTAAGTTGCGAGTCATGCTTTGCCTTGTAATGTTTTTTTGCTTAACAACTATGGCGATGCCGTGTCTTGCCACACCAGCCCCGGTTCTTCACGTCTGCGTTAACATTAAGACTGGAGCTACTACAGCCAAGACGAAGTGCACGGCGAAAAAAGAGGTCCCTTTTACCCCGCAGATGATCCGAAACCTTGATGGAAATGGTTTCAACGTCTATGACTCCACGGGGCGCGTCCTTGGTCCCCTAATTGGTATCGGCGAAACAGTGATTACTATTGGGACGGCGAAATATTGGACGACATTTACCGAGAACTCGATTGGAGTTGGATTCAATAATCTCTACTTCTCTGGCTCTAATTGCACAGGGACCGTTTACACGGACGCCCAGACCCAAGCCGATAGGACTTTCGACCTGGGATTCGTTCAGTATTCTGGAATTGGAACCTTAGGCGTCGCCTTGAATAATGCCGAGCTATACGTTACGAGCGGTCCTCAACTCAATGCGATGAATTACGAATCTTACGAACACGATACTGGACCTTGCACGGAAGGGCAGTTGATCGCGACTCCAGTCACCCCCGTGGTTCATCAAGTCATCGCCGTCGGTTCGTCGCTTGGAACGATAGTGCCGCCATTCGATGTGCGTTGATTGCATCGATTAAAAATAAAATATTGGAATAAAGGGACGCTACTGCATCCTGACTCAAGCGGATCGATCAGCAACAAGGAACAATCTCCTCCCTGAGGAGTATTGATTGGCGCGGGCGCTGACCAGGTTTTGAGTCGGCTACGAAAGGGGAAAGACATGCCGGACACAGCTACGAAGAAAACAGAAAGCGCCCGATGGGGAATTTACCACCGGGATCGGGAGTGGGCGCGTGAAACGGGTGACCCCTGTTTGGCGGTGGTGAATGCGGCGGACAAGGAAGGAGCTGAGAATCAGGCAAGCCTGGATGGAATTTGCGGCCCGACTGGCCTTTGGGCCCACCCGCTGCGGAACACCGAGCAGCGGCGTTGAACCCTCTTCGGCAGTTCACTGAGACACAGCCTTCCTGTGCTATTATGTTGAGTATGACATACATTTTCCAATACGGATCCAACATGAACACGGACCGACTCAACTCCGCCGATCGCCTAAATGGCGACGCAGCCTTTTTTCGGGTCGCGCTCACGCGAGCTAACTACAAGCTCAAGTTTGACCTTTGGAGTAAGTGCAACAAATGCGCTGCATCAGATTTAGTTCGAGGCACGGGCCGAAGAATTTGGGGAGTCATTTATCAGGTTCCCGACGATCTAATCCGAAGAGAGACCGCCGGCGAGCGCAAGTCGCTCGATGAAATTGAAGGCGAAGGACGTAATTACACACGGATTAAAATCGAGCTATGCCTGCGCAATGGCCGTCCTGTAAACCGAACGGTAATTACGTATATCGGGCGCAAAGCAGCGCGGAACCCCAAAATTCAAACCTCTGCCGACTACGTGGGGCATATTCTCACTGGTCTCCAAAATTATGAAATGCCCCATGGATACGTCGCCTACGTGAAAAAGTGCGTTCTGGCGAACAACCCCGATCTACGGAACTCATTGCCTCTTCGTGCATCATGACGTCCTTTATGATTCAGGATCTCTATACAAACCCAGAAAGCGGCTGCCAGGGCTCAGGATGTGAATTGCGTGCGTTTATTTTGCAGTAGTTGAGGAACACTTCCGTGTTGGTGACTTTCAAGAATTCCTTCTCGCTTAGGGTTTTTTTGTGCTTGAGAAAGCTCTCAATCACTGCTTCCCGTAACACACCGGTGACGTGCCGATAGTTCCAGGGAGCCCAAAATCCCCAATTTACTGCTCGTGAGGCAATTGTTGCTCCCCCCTTCACCGGGATATCATATCTCGGCAGCGAAAGTTCCAACCAATCATGGTTCTCACCCCTAAATAAAGTTGTGACCCTCTCGGCTGCGGCTGCGGTCAGCGCACAACCGGTCCACTCTTGCTTCATGGTCAGTTCATACGCTTCAGTGATTGAAGCTCCAGCGAAAAAGGGCGGAGCAACGTGGAAATCTCCCACGTGGATTGCGCCCCGAAGCGGCAGGCCACTGGAAAACATCTCGAATATGAGGCGCGTCGCCACAAAGAAAAAGAGCCCCGCCTCCAATGCCGGCTCGATCTCGCCTGTCGCGGTTGCCCCTGGAGAAACGATGCCAGGCGCTTCCTTGTGCATCACAGGCATGGTCAAAAGTATTGAATCCGCGAATGACAACCATTGCAGCGAGCGAAGGACTTCTGAGGCACGTTCGTTTTTGAATTCCGCCAACGGTCGGCCAAAGATCCTGTCAGTGAAAGTTGGAAGTGATCCCACCTTGCTTCTTAATACCTCGATCACCGTAGGGATCTCGTTTCGTTCAAGAAGCTGGCGGTAGCCCAGAATGTCAAAAAAACCAAGGAAGCCGTAAGTTGCTTGGACTGGTGCGGCCATGAATCCAGTTAACCACGCGTTAATTCTTTATCAAGCAATCTCGTCCCTTCGAAGTGCTTCCGACGAGAGCGCTCGAAACCTGGGTCAACCCGAAGATCCAACGCTCTGCGGTATTTGGCTTAATGCTAGCTGTTCCCTGCAGGAAGCCTTAGTATTGCTCGCGCATGGCCGAGAACGAGAGTGGAGGTGCGGCAGTCGTAGCGACAACCGCTAACTATCCTCTTCATTTGCTGGGGTGGAAAGCCTTCCAGGACCTTTGTGTCGCAGTCGCCGAGGAGTGTCTTAGGCGGCCTGTTCAAAGTTTCTTGCCAAATAATGATGCTGGACGGGACGGGGCTTTCGTTGGTCGTTGGGAGGGTGCCGACCCTGCAGCTGGAGAGTCGACGATCCAGTGTAAATTCACGTCGCGGGCCAACGCGAGGCTATCGATCTCAATGCTTGCTGACGAATTGGAGAAAGCCAGAGCGCTTGCTCTAAGGAGATTGGCCACTGACTATGTGATCTTAACGAATCATCCTGTCACCGGTGCGAGTGAACTCCAGATTAAGGCCGCATTCGAGGCTGCGGGCGTAGGGCGCTGCCGTGTTTTTGGCGCTGATTGGATCGTCCGGCAAATTCGATCTTCGCCCCGCCTTCGAATGATGGTCCCGCGCCTTTATGGCCTCGGAGATCTCAGCGACCTTTTGGATGCTCGTGCTTACGCCCAAGCTCAACTCATCTTGAGCGCTATGGGGGATGATTTGCAGCGCCTCGTTGTTACGGATGCGCATCGAAAGAGCGTTCGAGCCATTAGTGAACACAATCTAGTTTTGCTGCTTGGAGCCCCGGCAGCTGGAAAGTCCACGATTGGCGCGAGCCTCGCCATCGGCGCCGCAGATATCTGGCAATGCGGAACCATCCGTGCGACCTCACCGGAAGACATTCAACGCCATCTCAATCCTAACACTCCTCAGTTCTTCTGGATCGACGATGCGTGGGGAAACACGCAATATCAGCGGCAAACTGCAGAATCTTGGAATCAGATTTTTCCACTGATGCAAGGTGCGCTGCGTAAGGGAACGCGTTTCCTGCTCACATCGCGGGATTATATTTGGAAGTCAGCTCAGCGTGATCTGAAACTTCAGGCAATTCCGATATTGAACCGAAGCCAGGTGATCATCAACGTGCAGGAGTTGTCCACGCAGGAAAAGGCACAAATTCTTTACAATCACATGAAGCTTGGCGACCAACCGAAAGAATTCCGGACTGCGGTCAAACCGTATCTTCCCGAAATTGCAGAAGGACAAGACTTCCTGCCCGAAACCGCGCGTCGACTTGGATCTAAGTTTTTCACTGAACACCTGCCGACGGATCGAGGCTCTGTGACCGCATTCTTCGAGCACCCGGAAAATTTTCTCCTCGACACTATTTCCAACCTCGCGACGGATTGTCGCGCCGCCATTGCCGTTGTGTTTATGAACGGAGGGCAGGTTCGCTCACCTGTTGCCCAACATGAACTTGAACCAGCTGCCGCAGCGTTCGGAGTCACGACTGGCGCAGCACGAGAGCAATTGGACGCACTGAATGGAAGCCTGCTGCTATTGGCCCAAGACGATGCCGGTCCATACTGGCGCACCAAACATCCGACAGTCAGCGATGCTTTCGCCCGGTATGTCGCGCGCGATCCGGAGCTAGTCGAAGTTTATCTTAGAGGAGCAAAACCGGATTCAATCGTTCGCGAAGTCGTCTGTGCTGGGATCACCGTTTATGGTGCACCCGTTGTTGTTCCAAACAATTTGCATTCGCTTCTAGCTGAAAGGATCAGAGGATTGGAGACTTACAACTTGTCCAGCTTCCTGTCTTATCGCTCGAACCGAGAGTTTTCTGCTCTCATGCTCAAAACGCGGCCGAATATTCTTGATCGCCTGACCAGCTTTGTTATCCCGATCAAGGACGATGTGGACGCCAGCCTTGTCGCGACACTTCACGATCAAGGACTTTTGCCCGAAGAGATTCGATTAAACTTTGTCGCCGAGCTACACCGTGCCGCCGTTGGGGAGGCAGATTCTAGTTTCCTAGATGACTCTGGCCTGGCGGCCGTCTTGACCGACAAAGAGAAGGATAGAATTCTTGCTGACGTTGAAACGGACGTGCTCCAACGGATTGATAATCACGTGAATAGATTGCGGGCCGACTGGGACAAAGACTATCCACCCGAGGACCATTTCGAAAATTTTGAAAAGAGCTTGAAATTATTTGCGCATGCGTTGGCCGATAAGGCCGATTACCGAAAAGTCCTTCGTTTGGCTCGCAATGAAATCAGCGAGGCCGTAGCGCGAATGAACGAGACCTACGAAGCAGGTTCATCGACGTCAGCACCAACCGCCTCCTCGACACCGCGTCCCACCCCATTAGCCAATCTTTTCAGGGATGTTGACGAATAGAATGGAAGGAAAGGGAGAGCTCAGAGCCTGCGCCCGTGGCAAACGTGTGAACCTTTCCGCGCTGGCCACGGATTTCGGAGAAAATTAATCGATAATTGATCAACAGGAACCAACCTTCAGGCATTGCATTGAACGTGCTGCGCTCGACGTGCGGCCCGCTGGCACGCCGCCGCCAGCACAAAGGAAATCTTCGAAACGGCCATTACACGCAAGGATTATCCAAGTGCATTTACGGCTGAATGCTTTGAATTTACTCCCTGCTGTCAACGGAGTATAAACATGGTCGGATCGGGTTTCCTGACGACACGGCGCTAATTCCCGATCTCACCGCATGAACATTGCCTTCTACATTCTCTTGGGTGTGGCCCTAGGAGCCGTCATCGGATGGCTATTGCGCTCAACAAGGCCGGCGCAACCGGACAGGCGCGTTGAAGAGGAGTTGCGTCAACAGCGAGCCGTCCAAGACGCAGAATTGACTCGACTACATAACGACCTCAACCAGGCAAGCGCGGCCCGTGCCGCGGCCGATTCCGCTAAAGGCTCAGCCGAAAAAGCTCTGAGCGAACAGCGAGATTTGCAGCAGCAAGCGACGACCGCGGCTGAGAATACCCGACAGCAATTCAAAACCGACGCTGACGGCCTCCGTGGAACGCTAGCGCAAACAACCAGCGAACTGGCCTCCGTTCAAGCCCAACTCGCAGCGGACCAAAAGTCCTGGGCGGAGTCCCGTAGCGAGTGCCAACAAGTCAAAACGGTTTCATCCCAACTGCAGGAACAATTACTTGTCCTCAAGAACCGGAATGGCGAGCTAGAAGCCGAGGTAAAATTCCTCAATGAGCGTCTCACGACGGAGAGGCAGCAGATCGAGACGGTGCAAGCCAAATTTCGCGCCGACTTCGAAGCCATCTCGAACAAGTTACTCGTGGATAATTCCAGCCGTTTCAATCAGCAATCCTCGGAAAGCTTGGAAAAGTTGCTTGCCCCGCTCAAGGAAACGTTCGGTGAATTCAAAACCAGCCTCGAAACGACGCGAAAAGAAACTGCTACTCACAGCGCATTACTAAAGGAGCAAATCAGCCGTGTCGGCACTGAGGCGGCAAATCTTTCGAAGGCCCTAAAGGGTGACGTGAAAGCACTCGGCAATTGGGGCGAAAATATGCTGGACCAGATTCTTGAAAAATCGGGGTTGCAATCAGAGCTGCATTACCGACGCCAACAAAGCGCCAAAGATGGGGAGGGGGACCAACGCTTCTTGGACGTCATCGTCGAGCTGCCTGAAAAGAGGAACCTTATCATTGACTCAAAAGTTTCGCTCCGCAGCTACGAAGAGGCCGTCAACGCTACGGATGAAGCGACCCGGACTTTGCTACTCGACCGCCATGTTGAAGCCCTCCGCAACCATTTTCGTGGGCTAGGTGCCAAGCGTTATCAGGATCTCCACGGCATCAATGCCCCCGATTTCGTTTTGATGTATGTGCCAATTGAGGCAGCCTTTTCCGCCGCCGTCGGACACGACCTCAAACTTTGGAGCGACGCTCTGGAGAGCAACGTAGTCCTTATTACCAATTCCACTTTGCTCGCAACCTTACGCACCGTTGCGCACGTATGGCGCCTCGCAGACCAGCAAAAGAATGCGATTGAAATCGCTGAGCGTGGGGGAAAGCTTTACGACAAATTCGTGGGATTCATTGAAGACCTCGAAGATGTGGGTAAAGCCTTAAAGAGCAGCCAGGTAGCCTTTGATGCCGCAACAAACAAACTCTACACCGGCAGCGGGAACCTTGTTCGACAGGCGGAACAGATGAAAACTCTTGGTGCCAAGGCAGTAAAGTCATTGCCATCTGCCCTCGTGGAAAATGCTGCTGAACCAGAAACCAAACCACTGCAAATACAGTCATAGGGTAAGTGAGTCATAACGTTCCTCGGCTGCGCATTGATGACAGAACAGCGTTCGTCATCAGTATGCCACCAACCTAGCCAATCTTTCGATTCACTTGTTGGCGCGATGCAACCTTTAACGAAGGAGTTCCATTCACCAATTTAACGGCAATTTCGTGCAAAGTGAAGCAGCTCGGAATCTTTGGAGTTAATTTCGGCAACCACAGTTTTGACGAGGCAACGTTGATCGAAATCCCAACGGGATAATTCAGCCCAGAGCAAATGATCTCCAAGTTGCTAAAATTCTCTTTCGCCTTGGCCCATCCTGCTGAGCGCTTTAGCAAAATCACCATGTAGTTGTCGTTCTTCCGCGTCGGTGATACGCCTCGCTCGAAAGGCACGTGAATTATTAAATCCGGCCTCAACGTGATCCCGTGACGCTCAGCACGTTTTTGATACTCCTCTTGCACTAATGGAGTCGAGAAGTCGGCCAAGGGCACTTTCGTGTCGATCAACCTGTCAATTTTGGATTTTAATTCACCTTGATAACCACGTTCGTCCCGAAACAAGCTCGGTTCCCGAACCAGCCCGATTGCTTCCAGCAAAATCCGCATTAAGTCCATAATAAGCGAGGATGAAAGCCTACCACATTGGACAACTTGTGTTCTGCCTTAAGCACCAATCGAGCGAATGTTGTCAGCCCCAAACCATCCGACGATAGTTGCCAACGCTTTACTGCTAAGCTCTTGGGTGAACAGGACAGCCAGCCGTCTTTTAGCCCGAGAACAGGTGACGTAAAAGAGATTTCGATTCCGCTCATATGCGTCCCGCTTGTCAGCCGGACAACCATCCGGACCGGCCCATTCGAGGAACTGCCCAAAATTGTATTGGTTCCAGCCTCTGCCAACGACCACAAGAACGTTTTCGAATTCAGCTCCTTTCACTCCGTGTTTTGTCGAAAAGGGTGTTTGTTCATTCAAAAACTTGGCGAGCGCAATCACCTCAAGATACGAGATTCCTCGAAGGTTCCGAACCCTTTCGATCGAACGCTTTTCTCCTTCCGACGTGTCCCCAGACGGTTCTTGTTCCAATCCTTTCTCTTTTCTTTCAATGCTTTCTGGTAAGCGTGGATGCTTGGACTGCTTAAGATGGTCGAGAACGGCTCCAACCGTGCCGTTCGTGCGCAGTAGCATCAAAGTTTTCATGTCGTTTGACCACTGCAACTTGTCATCGTGAGTGCGAATGCCTGGCGATTTATTTCCAAGAAGCGCGAACATTTCTCCGAAATGTTTATTTTCAAACGCAGCACAAAGGGGTTCTAGGAAATCCACAAAAAACGCCATGTATGGATCTTCACGCTTTATGTAGGATTCGGTTCGTGGAAAGACATCGGCGAGATTTCGGTAACCTTGCTCTGCTGCCAACACATTGTGAGTGAGCATTAGAACCTTGGCGTCCTTGGGATTGAAATCCCAGCCTTCGTTTTTCAAATTCTCTAACAGGTTGTGCAGCACTTGGTGAGCGACCTCAGCAGGAAGATCTCCTTCCCAATGCTGACCGGAACGACGTTCAGCATTCACGGCATTAGTGTGATAGATTGCCACTATGCCTTGAGCGTCTGGATTCGTTACATGTTGCGGCAATTCAGGCCTCATTCTATTGAGGCAGTTCACAATCGCAGGCACTGAACGAAAATTCGCCTGCTTCCCAATCGGCTTTAAATTCGGGTGCTCAATTTTGCCGCATCCCGTGCCATAAATTCTCTGCCAATGATCCCCAAAAAAGCCCAGCAGAGGCCCTTCCTTTCTGGAGAGGAAATGCTTTTTTAATGCGTCGGCAAAATCCGCTTCCGTATCCTGATATTCGTCAATGAAAAGCACAGGGTATCGACCAGTGAGGATCCTCCGAAATTTCTCGTTTTCAAGGAGCTTGGTTGTCAACGCAATCACATCGTTGTGGTGAAGCCACACATCATGTTCCTCGATTTTCGGATAACCCAAATCGTAACTGATGCGTTGTTTACCGATACCGCCAGCTTCATCAATTCGCTCATGCCAATTCGGAAGATTGGGAATCTCCTCACGCAAGGCCGCTTGAAAACTTTTTATCAGCGACCAACAGAACGAATGAATTGTCGACGACATGATCGCAGGGTGACCGTCCGTCCGCGTTTCAATTTCCTTGGTCGCAACGTTTGTATAGGTGATGCAAGCGATACGCTGACTGCGGTGGATAAATTCTGAGCCTCGACTCTTGATGAGAAACTGAAGGGAGTTGACGAGCGAGTAGGTTTTTCCTGCACCAGCACCCGCCTCAAGCAGAAAGTTATCTTTGGCTTCGATGCAGGACTGAATCGTGGCAAGCGCGGATGCCGCGGCCTGCTCAGCAGGATTTAGATTTGCATCAGGCACTAGTAGAGTCCTTTTTCTCCGTTGTTTTTATAACCGCGCCGGCATCAGCTGTCAGCGGTGCTGCTGGTTGTTCCGATTCAGCAAGCCAACGAAGGCCTTCAAGAATGTAAAGGGGAACAGACCAATCCGGGTGCTCGATCGCATGCGCAAGAGCAAAGTCGGATTTCTTTTGAATGCGTTCCGCATCCTCCCATGCTTTGATTTCACTCTTGCCTTTGTCGAGATCTCCGAAACCAAATAACTTCCGATTGCAGAGAACGAAGGCTGCTTCAAAGCTCCGGCCACAGGCTGACACGTCATTCTCAGATATCTGGTAAGCAATGCGTCTCGTTTTCACTATTTTTTCTCGCGAAGTTTTTTTTGAAAGCTCGTCCGGCATAACGTTATCTCCGAACCAACGCTTGATGCATGCGTTGCTCGTGTTCGTGCCTTCAGAAACCATGCATGCGATGTATTTATTGTCTGCGTTCTTTTTGGTCGAATCGAGGTCCGTGATAATTAACGTTTTGAGGTCCAGGAACTCGACCAGATCGAAGAACAAATGTGCGTATGCGCCTCCAACTTCTACAGTCGAAAGATACTCACTCGACAACTGCGTTCGCTTGCTGTCTTCCGCGTCCATTTTTTCAATCATTTTTGGCAGCAGCAAACGCTCCGTAGTCCCTTCAATCAGGATTGCCTTGTCAGCGAACAAAAGATCGCAGCGGGTTAATGTCATGTATTTGTGCAGGAACTCTCTGTCCTCCCGAGGCTTTCCGCTCAATCCTTTTCGCAAATCCTTAATCTCAGTCCGGCGAAGCTTTGAAGGGCCATCTTCCGCACGCGCAAGAAAATATCTCATTGCATCGAACGGCGCCTTGTTTGCGAGATGAGAGGAGTGCGTGGTGACAACAAATTGCACGGGCCAGGGAACACCCTTGTTAAACTCATCGGCAAAAACCTTGGCAATGTCATGCAGTTTTGCAATGAAAACTTCCTGCATCTGAGGATGAAGATGAACCTCGGGCTCTTCGATAAACACGAGATGAATGTTCGGAAAAGTGTTCTGCGCACGGTAAACTTTGAAAAAGTCCAAAAGCCTCAGAAGGATGAAAATGAGATTCCGAGCACCTAGTCCGTTATACGCTTCTGGCAAGTTGATGCCGTTAAGACCTGCGTAATGAACCCACGTGTGGTTCTTTAAAAGTCGTTCCACATCAAGCGTAGTCTCTGTTCGCAAATCCGGATCTCCAATGCCCGGATACCCAAAAAGCGAAAAGGCAGGTAACAAGTTCCTCAATTCCAAGTTAAACCCGCCATCGATTCCGTCTTGAACTCCTTTCACCGCGTCTTTTAGTTTTGCCGCAATGTCTTTATCCTTTGGGTCCGCCGCGTCGCTCATCGCGGTGTTAAGCAAGTCCTCCAGGACCTTTGCAAGAACATCTCGGTCTTTAGGGACATCGTCCAGACCGCGCTGGGCATTAATGAAGCCGCTGAGCATGACAGCCCGGAGCCGGGACCAATCCAATGATTTCACGTTTGAACTATCGTTCGGATCGACGGCCAAAACCGAGGAAGAAAAGTGTTTCTGGAGTTTCTCCTTGATCGTCCGGCAAAGCTGTTCCTTCTGGGGGGGAAAGGGTTTGTCTTTCTCAAACGTAAGGCCAGCAAAGAACTCTGCGAGATCACCTGATCTCAGCTCATACCGGATTACAATAAGTGCGTCCGTGCAGTCCGGATTGAGCTCGACGATAAAGTCGCTCAGCGGGCCTAGTTCGTTGGCACCTTTCTGGTATTTTACCGTCAGCTTGATTTCAATGGCAGGCAACGCTGCTCTAACTTCTTCGTCTGGTTTGTTTTCACCTCGCAGCACAAACGCATTCCAAAACGCCTCATGAGCCGAAAGTGAAAAATCTTCCAGCAAAAAGCTGGGCGAAGACTCTGACAATAGATTTTCAAAAAGTGCTGTCAGGGATGTTTTGCCGCTGTTGTTTCGACCAACAATAACGGTCGTCCTCTCCTCTAAGAGCAGCTCTACTTTTTTTAGAAGCCGATAATTCTCGATCTCGACTTTGTGAAGGTGCATAATCGCCACTTCCTAGAATGATGACCGATATTAGCGCTTACTAACGCCGAGGCAAGAACTCCTTAAGTGCGATATTTCACCTTAAAAGTGGGCGAGTCCTCGGGCCGCATTTTCCGTTTATCGTAAAGCCGGGTCGTCGAAATGCTCGAATGTCCGAGCCATTCCTGGACCTCAGCGATGTCTGAGCCATGCGAGAGCGCGTTCGTTGCGGACGTCGCCCGCAGCGCATGCGGCCCCACACCCTCGGCCTCAATCCCAAGCCGCCTGCAATAATGCATCACGACGTTCCGATAAACCGAGCCCGGATTTAGCCGCTGTTTTGGATCGTCGAGATTTTTCGCCACTGCCCGGAAGAGGGGAGAGTCGGCCTCTCCGCGATGACCCGCCGCGTCCAGATATTCCTCCACCAGCCGAACGGCGCGGGCATGCGCCGGAATGAAACGAATTTTTCCACCTTTGCCGTGAATCGTCAGATGTTTTATCCCTTCGCGGTCTCCGTAATCTTTTACGCGCAGATCACAAAGCTCTGCGCGCCGCACGGCATGGAAAAGAAACACGGCCAATATCGCCCGGTCACGCTTTCCTTTAAGCGTGTGCCGGGGAGGGGATTCCAAGAGTGCTACAGCTTGCGCGTCGGAAATCGCAGGGGTCTTGCCCTGGTTTGCACCTTCTTTCGGGCGTTCCACCCCATGCACAGGATTATCCGGGACAGCGTTCTTCTCGCAGAGATAATCATAGAGGTCAGACAACGCCGAAAGCTTTCGGCGTGTCGTTGCCGGTGCGAGTTTTCGTTTTTCGAGCGTTTTTCGCCACGCGATCACGTGAGCACGCGTGACGGTCCGAAAATCTTCCGGCCGCTTAATCCCAACAAACCGCATGAACGAAGTTACGTCATGGCGATACGCACGCTTCGTATTTTCGTTTGTGAGGTTCGCAAACCATTCCGCCTCCGGCGGCACATCAGCCAGGCGTTGAAATTCGATTCTTGAGAGCAGCCGTTCGTCGCTGACCGCGACCGGAACCTGTGGAAAGTCATCTTTGCGGATGCCGGAACCCATTGAAAACACTCCCCCTGCTGGGTGCGATAAAATAGGTTATCGCACCCTCCGGCTAACCTCGAAAGGGGCTAATTTTATCTATCACTTTGCATGCTATTTGGCGTAAAACTTTGCGCGCTATTTGGCATTCATAGACCGTCTCATGCATTGAAGTTTCCGAATAAGTCGCAAATTTGCCAACAATTGGATCTTTGGGATACCTTTTCGCTCAAGAGGAGAGCTCTTTTGCCCTTGAAGAGCTCAGCCACCTATGGATGATGTGACAAAGATTGCTGTGACTTCAGTGGCTAGTCTTGCCGGCGGGTATGCTTTGAAATTTGTCCAGCCGCGCTCCAAAGTCGTCTGGTGGAGTCCTCACGCGTTCTGGTTTAACCTAAATCCTCAGACAAACACTGGCGTTTACACGCACGCGCTGACCATCCAGAACGTTGGTCGTAAGGCCGTCAGCGACATTGAAATTGCCCATCGGTCCAAGCCAGAGCTATTCAAACTTAATCCGTCGCTAGATTTTGTAGAGCGCACCACGCCAGATGGGCAGCACATCATCTGTATTGCGTCCATCGCACGAAAGGAATGGTTTTCCATTGAGTTCCTCAGCGCCAATCAGATCCCAGAACTGTTATACATTCGCACCAAGGATGGCCATTGCCAGCGGATACAGATACAGCCACAGCGGATTTTTCCGCGTTGGTATCTAGGGTTGCTGCAGATTTTGATTTTAGTTGGATTTGGGTTCAGCCTTTACTGGCTGATCCGAGCCGTCTACTTTATCTCGGAAAACTTCTAGTTTCCCATCGGTAGCCATGCCAATTGATCCATGCTCGCGGGTTACGCCAACTATCTCGTAAATTGCTACGCCAAATAACTCGAAAACTGGCATTGTGGTAAACCTCACGTGGCTATTTTGCTCCGCCCGAGTTGCTTCCTGCCGGTTGTTCAGCTTCGCCCAAGATATGCTGCCATTGTAGGCGGTAGCGACGTTCGCGTTCCAGAAACGCACGTTCGCCTCCCTCTAGAATGTCGCACACTGCATGTCTGATGTTGGGGTTTTCCAGCGAGCCTCCCTCATACGTAATTTGCGGCAACCCACCAGTCTGCCCGGGAGCTGAAGTCGCAAGAATCACTTGGTCCGCATCCGTGTTAACGACCAAGTTGGCGTTATGGGTTACAATAATTACTTGTCGGCGCTGCCGCGCTTGACGGAAGTGCGGCACCAAATCATCGAACACCGACTTTGGATCGAGATTTTCCTCCGGCTGATCGATTAACAGTGGCCGCAGGTCATTGCGATCAATCGCAAGGTAGAGCAGCAAGAGCACGATTCCACGCGTCCCCGGAGATAATTGTTCGACCGGAACGCCCTCATATTCGATCCCATAACGAATCTCGATATACTCGGTGTCGTAAAGCCATGCTCCGATTTTGCGGAACCATTCCGCCCGGCCTGCAGGTTCAACGGATGAAGGCATTGCAGCTTGTAAGTCGCCAGAATGCTTCGCCACAAAACCGTGCATCGCCTCCGCAACCTCCTCCGACGTGCCACAGCGCCACGCCGACAAGAGAGCAGCTTTCGCGATCTTGGCCAATGCCCCATGCCCCCGAAAGGGGGTCTCTATCCGAAGATCCAGCAATTCTTCACCAGCGATCACCCAATCGTCAAAACGGACATGCCGTTTGACGACAAACCGAAGTTTGGCCAGCGCCCCTTCTGCGCCTTCGAGTTGCTGATGTAGTGGTGCATAAAGTTGCGCGAGAGCCTGCGTTTCTTCTGCGAACGTATCGAAGACACGACGATAAGCCTGGCGGCGTGCCTCCCGCAGACCGCGGAGGCGCTCGTCCGCCCCTTCCCCATTCTTGATCGCAAGATCCCACTTTCTTAGGGTGCTCTCATTTGTCGTAATTGCTTTTTTGAGGGCATCGTATTTCTTTTGCTGGGCCTCATCGATCCCGACCTCCTTTCTGATACTGTCCCGACTGGCTTTAAGTGTTGTAAGAGACCACTTGCTCAGCGGTGCCTTGGTCACGTCAACGGGTTTCGCTGGGTCGCCGCTTTGAATCGTAGTGATTTCCTTGACGACGCGGCGTTTCGCATTCGCGATAATCGTCACTACGTCGCCTGAAAACATCAGCCTGAATTTCTGCCAATCGTCCTCGGTAAGTCCGGATTCAGCGAATCTCTCGCGCATATCGGCAAGACGCTGCGGTGTATCCTGGTCCCGTATGAACACAGCTTCGGTGAGCAAATTATCAAGGGCTCTCTGTCGCCGTCGCAGATTTTCAATACGGTTTTCAGCATTCGTGCAGGCTTGGTCAAGTTCGAGCAACCGCTGGGCGCGTTTTTCCTTCCCCTTAGGGAGAAGGTTGTTTAGGTCCTTGCGCGATTTCGTTAGCTGCTCGTTCAGGCTGTTGCGATCGGTCCGAAGCTTAGGTAGCTGATCGCGGAGCCGACTCTCTTCAGCGATCTTCCCCGAACTCGTCGTAATGCTTTCGTTTTGCTGCTGCCGTTGTCGCCTAATCGGTTCCAGCAACACCCCCGCCAGCGCTTCAAACGAGTCCGTTTCAAAGCGCTCCGTAGGGTCCGTTTGATCGAAAATCACGCGCTCAATCTCTTGCCGCAATTCAACGGCCAGCCCAGCAGACGAACACAGTTGATCCACAAACTGCTGCGAAAGGTAACGCACCTTCGGCTGCTCATCCGCCCATTCGTCGGGCGGGCGAAAGGGAGCTACAATCTTCTCGCCGTCAGCCCAAAGCTCTTCCACTTGAGCGTCCCCGAGGAGATCGTTGGGCGATGTAGCACGTCGCAAGAAGGAGGATTCTCCCAAATTACGACCGATTGCCTGAGCGCCGGCTGCGATCAAGTCAACCAAAGCAGTTTTGCCCGAACCCCGTTCTCCGATAATGCTCACCAGTCCGCGATTTAGTTCAATCACTTCGTTCAGAAGCCAAGGCATGCCAATCGGTCTGACGCTCGTGATGGTGACCGAGTCAGCATTGTCACTTGGAGATTGTTCTCCGATCCAGACGCGTTCTTCTGGCTCAATAACCACCTGTCTGAGGCTTTCAAATGTGATGTCACCCTTAATCCAACAATAGCGTGCGAGATCCGGGTTGCCGACCCGATCAATACTATGAGCATCACACCCGTGAATACACGGCTTTACGGCCCGATACGTGCGCTCAATCGCAGCTCGATTCGTCCCCTTCTTTAACCCCAACCAAAAATCCCGGTCGTCCTTTTTACCCGAAAGGATGATGTGCGCGAACCGCTGGATTTCCTGCCGAATGGCCAAAAAGGCGTCGTCTTCCTGAAGACCCGAAGTCCCATCACCACTCGAACTGGCAACGGCGACGAGGCAGTTCTCTCGCAGCCACATATCTTCGCGGAAAAGGCGTCGCAGATCGTCCATGCTTACTTTGAACTGCCGGACACCCTCACGAAACGCGCCCTGGTCATCCTTTTGCCGCGGGTCACACTTCCGGCCCAAAGTGATCAACTCGGAGCGCACGCATGAATACTTCGTTTCCTGATATTCAAACATGAGCCGGCCGAGAATCCGTTCGATGTGGTCCTCGTGATCAGTATCGTCCGGTGAAAACAGTAGATGAAGATTAATCCCCTTCCCTCGCGCGGTCTTGAGGTCCAGCCGCATTTCGACATTCGGAAAAACGAATTCCACTTGAGGTAGGCGGCCTTTATCTTTCTGAGTCCGGACCGCCCTATACGTCTCGATGCAAAAGTAGTCCGTGACCCCCAAAGCACAAATCGTCGGAGACGTCACTTCAATCTTCTTTAGGTAACCTTCCCAATCCCCGCCAAACTCGTCCGCCTGCAATGTTCCGGGAGCATGTATATGTGGATCCCATCGGTGCCATTCCGATCCGCGAGAGCTCGATTGCCCTGATGTCATAATCTCCCCGCCTTTCGCGTTATCGATCGTTTCATCACTTCTCGCGTTCGCTGGATCACCAGGTCGCCTGGCACCGGACGAACGATTCAACCTGCACTATCGGGCACGACCCTGTGCCTGCCACAGCGACAATGACAATCTGGACCGATCTTGTGCATTTTCCCCTAATGGAATCAACGGGTTTCTCGCCGGCCGGAAAGATTGCCGCGCAGTGGATGTTTCTGCTACTGTCGCGCGGATACAGCGAAAAGTGGCAATGGAAATCAAACTTCCCATCGGCGGGCGAATTCAGCTACCGGGGCATTTCGATGCTCCCGTCATTTATGAAAACGCACCACCATTCCCCAACGCTTTCGAATGCCGTCTGTGGTCTTCTGACGGCATGCTTGAAGAAGCCATCATCCCCGAAGATGAAGCGGCTGCACCTAGTGACCACGGGCAGACCGAGAGCACGAAAGTCATCTTGGCAGATGCGCAGCAACTTCGGTCGCTTCTTGACTCCGCCCGAATTCGCCTCGCTTACGCCCACGACCGCCTGCACAAACGGCCCGCGAGTTTGCTGACGCTCAAACTGGAGTATTAAGCTCATGGCAATCCCTGATTACCAAACGATAATGCTCCCTCTTTTGCAGTTCGTTTCGGACAAAGAGGAGCATTCACTCCGCGAAGCCATTGAAGCTCTTGCTAACACGTTTAAGCTTTCCGATGAGGCCCGAAGGCATTTGCTTCCGAGTGGCCAACAACCGATTTTCGATAACCGGGTTGGCTGGGCTCGCACCTACTTAAAAAAAGCGGGACTCCTACAAACGACCAAGCGGGGATTCTTTCAGATAACCGACCGAGGTCTTGAAGTTTTGCAGAAAAAACCTACCGCCATCGACGGCAAATTCCTTGACCAGTTCCAGGAGTTCCGCGATTTCAAGGCGCTTCGGAGGCAGGCCACCCATGAGGATGAGACCCAAGCCGAGCAAACGAGCACGCCAGAGGAAGCGCTCGAAGCGGCTTACCAAAGTCTTCGAGATGCCCTAGCTTCCGATTTGCTTGCCCAGATAAAGCAAAGCCCTCCGAGTCTCTTCGAGCACCTCGTTGTCGATTTGCTTGTGAAAATGGGTTACGGCGGAAGCCGTCAGGACGCCGGAAAGGTCATCGGCAAAGGTGGCGACGAGGGAATCGACGGCCTCATCAAAGAGGACCGCCTCGGCCTTGACACCATCTATGTTCAGGCCAAGCGCTGGGAGAACACTGTCGGACGGCCAGAAATCCAAAAGTTCGCCGGAGCGCTCCAAGGCCAGAGAGCACACAAGGGCATTTTCATCACGACTTCCGGCTTCTCGCGCGAAGCGCTCGATTACGCCTCACGCATCGAGACCAAGATTGTCCTAATTGACGGGGAACAGCTCGCCCAAATGCTCATCGACCACGACATCGGCGTCTCCCCCGTTGCAACCTATCCCATCAAACGCGTTGACTCCGATTATTTCTCTGGGGAGTGAGAATGAAACCTTCGCCAGCGGACTTTGGCCCCGGCGGCATCACCCAATTTGCCGCTCTTACGCGCAGGCCGGATAGACTTTCTTTAGGCGTTTTCGCCCTCGAATAATCAATGCCGATGTATCACTTGAATTGCGGACTGGCGATAAATTAAATCTGGCCCGCGCTCGGCGGCGCTCCTTTTCCTAAACGAGCCCAAAATGCCCGGTCTTGTCGCCCCCGCTTGCTTGATGCAAACTCCCCCATGCCAAAGCAAGAACCAAGTGCCCAAAACAAATGGAATCGCAGGTAATTTCAAAACAACGCGTCACCGACCACGGCGAAGTGTTCACCGGCAAACGCGAGGTCGATGCCATGCTCGACTTGGTGAAGCCGGAGACGGAGCGGATAGATTCGCGCTTTCTTGAGCCGGCTTGCGGAAATGGCAATTTTTTGACCGCAATTCTGGAGCGCAAATTGTGCGTGGTTGAATCGCGTTACGGCGATAGCCAGCTGGAATACGAGCGCAATGCGGTTCTGGCAGTGTCCTCTATCTACGGCATAGACAAGTTGGAAGAAAATGTGACGGAATGCCGCCAGCGGTTGTTTGAGATTTTCGACCAGAAATACACCGCACGGTTTAAGCAAACCGCCAAAAAGGAATGCCGCGAATCTGTAAAATATATTTTTGAGCGTAACATTATCCATGGAGATGCACTTTCGCTGAAGACAGTTGATGGAAAAAAACCGATTGTTTTTTCTGAATGGTCGCCGGTAAATGGCAGCATGATAAAGCGCAGGGATTTTGCTTTTCATGGATTACTCGACCATGCGGCCATGAGCGAACTCCCGCTTTTTTCCGATCTTGGTGAGGATGTGTTCATTCCCAAGCCACAAAAGGACTTCCCATTGACTCACTTCCTGAAGGTTGCTGATGTCAAACATACATAATTACAATCCCGATGTCCTGCTATGCCTCGCAAACTTGAGCAGCGACGAAGTTTTCACGCCGCCGCAACTGGCCAACCAGATTTTGGACAAGCTGCCGATTGAGATTTGGCAGGACAAGAACGCCCGTTTCCTTGACCCCTTTTGCAAGTCCGGCGTGTTCCTGCGGGAAATCACCAAGCGTTTGCTTGTTGGCTTGGAAAAGCAGATTCCCGACCAGCAGAAACGCATCTACCATATTCTGGAGAATCAGGTTTTTGGCATCGCCATCACGCAGTTGACCGGGCTGATTTCTCGCCGCTCGGTTTACTGCTGTAAAACTGCCAATGGCAAATATTCGGTTTGCGATTCGTTCGCGGACGAGCAGGGGAATATCCGTTTCAAGACTGTCAAACACATTTGGAAAAAAGGGCGTTGCTCCTTTTGCGGTGCGAGCGAAGAAGAATACGCCCGCAGTTCCGAACTTGAAACTCACGCTTATCAATTCATCCACACTGAAAAACCAGAGGAGATATTCAATATGAAATTTGACGTCATCGTCGGCAATCCGCCGTATCAGTTGAGCGATGGTGGTTTCGGCGAAAGCGCGCGTCCGATTTATCACCTATTCGTTGAGCAGGCAAAGAAACTCAACCCCCATTATCTTACGATGATTATTCCTTCCCGCTGGTTCGCTGGTGGAAAGGGGTTGGACGGCTTTCGCGATGCCATGCTTCATGACCACCGCATATCCCACCTCGTTGACTACCCGAAACTTTATGACGCCTTCCCCGGAGTGAAAATCCGAGGCGGTGTTTCATACTTCCTGTGGGATCGCGACTACAACGGACCATGCTCCGTGCAAACGATGTGGGATGGCGAACCGCTCGGCCCGCCGATGAAACGACGTCTGGACACTTACGACGTTCTGGTCCGACGAAACGAGGCGGTTTCAATCCTCGACAAAGTCCGGGCTTTCCGCATCGATGACCAGCCTGAGCCGACACTAGATAAGCGGGTTTCCAGTAGGAAACCCTTTGGCTTTCCCACAAATTTCCATGGCGCAGAATCACGTAAAGGCTTGAGACAGGCGATTAAGTTCTATGGGTCACAGCGTATCTCTTGGGTCAAACGTTCGGATGTTCAGCTTAACCCGGAGTGGATCGACGAATGGAAAGTTTTGATGACGTGCGTTCAAGGCACTAGCGCTTCGGTCGAGACAATGTTTCTGAGCAAACCCATCATTGCAGGACCAGGCGAAGCTTGTTCGGAGACGTATCTAGTCGCCGGAAGATTCGACAGCAAACTAAAGGCCGAGCGTTACTCCACATACCTGCGGACACGTTTTGTCCGATTTCTTGTGTCCTTGCGCAAGGCAACGCAGCACGCCACGAAGGATGTCTATGCCTTCGTCCCCGATTTACCCCTAAACCGCGATTGGACTGACGAGAAGCTGTATGAGCGATACGGGCTAAATAAAGACGAAATCGCCTCCATCGAGTCCATGGTCCGTCCGATGGAGGGAAATGATGAGTAAGGAGTTCTTCCCGCTGCGTCCAGATGCTCACCCGACCATTTATGCCTATCAAGACACCAACCCGCAATTTGATGGCTTGCTAAAGGTTGGCTATACTACCAAGTCGGCGCAGGAGCGCGTTGCTGCCCAATATCCCATAGTAAAACCGGGCAAGCTGCCTTATCAAATTCTCGTCGAAGAATCCGCGATGAGGAATGACGGCACGGTGTTCACCGACCATGAGGTTCACCGCTACTTGCGGATGACCGGCCTAAAGAACCCGGACGGTGAATGGTTCAAATGCACCGTGAGCCAGGTCAAAGCCGCCATTCTCGCCGTCAGAGAGGGAACGCTGAACGAGGAGAACCGCACGTTCGATTTCAAGATGCGCCCGGAACAAGAGGCGGCAGTGGAGAAAACCATCGCCTATTTCAAAAGCGAGCGAAGGGAGAACGCAAAAAAGACGCCGCATTTCCTATGGAATGCCAAAATGCGCTTTGGCAAAACTTTTGCCGCATATCAGCTCGCCAAGAAAATGGACTGGCGCAGGGTGCTGGTGCTGACGTTCAAGCCCGCCGTGCAAAGCGCCTGGGAGGAAGATTTGAAATGTCACATTGATTTCCAAGGCTGGCAATTTATTTCCGCGAACGGCCTGCTTTACGAGGAAGCGAACAAAAAGAAACCGTTCGTGTGCTTTGGCTCGTTTCAGGATTATCTCGGACGGAATCCCAGCACCGGCGGCATTAAAACGAAAAACGAATGGGTGCATACCACACATTGGGATTGCGTCATTCTGGACGAATATCATTACGGGGCGTGGCGCGAAAACGCCAAAGACCTATTTGAAGCGGAGGATGACAAGGAAATCGAACTCGATGTTGGCAAGGGCATCAAAGAATTCGACGAGGAAATAATGCCCATTACAACGGGCGCCTATCTTTATCTGTCCGGCACGCCATTCCGTGCAATCGCATCCGGCGAATTTATCGAAGACCAGATTTTCAACTGGACGTATTCAGATGAACAGCGCGCAAAGCTGAATTGGAAGGGTGAGGACAATCCTTACGCCCCGCTACCGCGCATGGTGCTGTTGACGTATCAATTGCCCGATGCAATCTGCGAAATCGCCATGCAGGGTGAGTTCAATGAGTTCGACCTAAATGTTTTTTTCTCCGCGACGGGGTTGCGCGAGAGCGCAAAGTTCGCCTACGAGGATGAAGTGCAAAAGTGGCTGGATTTGATTCGTGGCTCATTTTCCGAAACCACGGTGGACAATCTGAAACTGGGTGCGCAAAAGCCGCCGATGCCGTTTTCCGATGCCCGGTTGCTGAACATCCTGTCGCACACGTTCTGGTTTCTGCCCAGCGTTTCATCGTGTCATGCCATGCGGAACTTGCTGACGAAACGCCAGAACAAATTTTACCACGATTACAAGGTGATCGTTGCTGCGGGAAATTCCGCCGGGCTGGGGGTCGAGGCGTTGCCGCCAGTTTTGGAGGCGATGGATGACCCGTTGAAAACAAAAACCATAACACTTTCCTGTGGTAAACTGACTACGGGCGTCACTGTCAGGCCGTGGACTGGAATTCTGATGCTCCGTAATTCATCCAGCCCGGAAACCTATTTTCAGGCTGCGTTCCGCGTGCAGTCGCCTTGGACAGTCAACAACCCAGACAAGACGTCTCCGAGTCAAGAGCAGATCATCAAGGAAGAATGCTATGTCTTCGACTACGCGCCAGACCGGGCATTGCGGCAAATCGCTGATTACAGTTGCCGATTAAATATGGATGAATCAAACCCCGAAAGGAAAGTTGCAGAGTTTATCAGCTTCCTGCCGGTGCTGGCCTACGATGGCAGTTCTATGAAGCAAATTGACGCAGCGGGGATTCTCGACATGGCGATGAGCGGCACGACGGCGACCTTGCTCGCGCGGCGTTGGGAAAGTGCACTACTAGTCAATGTGGACAACGAAACACTGCAGCGACTGATGAACAACAAGGCGGCGATGGAAGCGCTCATGAGCATCGAGGGATTTCGCAGCTTGAATCAGGACATTGAGACGATCATCAACAAATCGGAGGCGGTAAAAAAGGCCAGACGCGAGGCGAACGATGAGGAATTGTCGACAAAACAAAAGAAGGAATTAACCGAGGCGGAAAAGGAATACAAAGGCAAACGGAAAGAAATCCAGGAAAAACTCATCAAGTTTGCGACCCGTGTTCCCGTTTTTATGTATTTGACCGACTACCGCGAAAAATGCTTGAAGGATGTCATCACGCAGCTTGAACCAGGGCTATTCAAAAAAATCACCGCTTTGTCGATCAAAGACTTTGAACTCCTCGTCAGTCTGGGCGTTTTCAACAGCGCCTTGATGAATGATGCCGTCTATAAATTCAAACGGTATGAAGATGCCAGTTTGAGCTACACAGGCATCAACAAACACGGAGATCAAGAGGTTGGTCTTTATGACACGGTTTTGAGTCCCAAAGATTATCAGTCCGCACTTACCAACGTGCCACGGGGCTGATTCAAGTTTTCCATTTCCCGCTACACCCACACCAAGGACGAAGCGAAACTACGGTTGCGGAATAAGATGGTGGTGTTCGGCGCTGTGCCGCGCGCCGACCTCGGCCCGGTCATCCTGCAGGGAATTACGCGGGCCGGAGCGTGCCGAGGTCCTACTGACCCGTTGCTCCCGTCTCCTTAAACGGAGCCACGACTCGCCGGCCCGCAGGCAGGATCCCCGCCGACAGCAATTCAAGTGACGCCAGTCCCCTCTTACGGTTTAAGGCTCGAAGAAGTTGCCGATATTGCATTCGCACGGGCGCATACGGCGCAAACCGTAGCGCCCTGAGCTGGCTCACCAGGAATTCGACGCTTCCGGTGAGGGCAATCCGGAGGAATCTTGCCTTCAGCACCCCGAACTCGGCCGCATCAATTCTGACCGACGCGTGCCATCTCTCATCCCTCCCGGGCCTGTAGCTAACGCTGTAGCCGTAAAACCGGATCGGAAAGCGTCGAATGTCTCGGATGTCACGCTCTTCGGCAAAGAACGGGTGCTCCCCTACCGTCGCCAGCAACACAAAAAACCGACCGAACCGCAAATACTGCATGCTGGCAAGCCCGGTCCGGCGGCGTCGCGCCCTCGCCCATTTCGAAATATCGATCCCGTATTTTTCGATCAGTTTTTCATCGGTGATTTGTGGATCCTTCCCTTCCGGGATGGACCCAGCCACATAAAACCAATAGCCCCGCCCCACATACGACACGGCGAGTTGCTGAACAAATCCTTGAACGCTCGTCGCTTCGCACCGATACATTTGGTTCCCCTAATTTCAAAGTTGGTGTGGAATTGTTTTTCGGCACAACTTCCAAAAAGCACAAAACCGTTTGCGGATAACCTAGTTGTGCGCTCTCAATCTTGGGTCTTCCTCGAAACCTTTCCGTTTGCGCTATCGCGCGGTTTCTCGTTTGCCCATTTCGCGCGCGCCGCTGTATTCCAGTATAGTAGTTGCCTAATCTATAGTGGTTGCGGCACCCGTTTACCTTTTGACCTTCACCTTTAATGTAAAACTTGAAAGCAAATGGTCGCCGCTTGCGGCGTCCGCTCGTCCCCGAGTTTCGCCGTTTGGCCGCACTTCTTCGAACCGGTCCGGTGAAGGGTGTAACTTCACCGGACCGCGGCCGCTCCTCAAGACGAGTTAATTCCGTCACTCCTTTCGGTATGCGAATTCGCCCGGCACCACCCGTTAGCGCGCACACACGTCCCGCACTGCCTTGCACGAGGCGTGTGAAAGATGTCTTGTCTTTACTCCTACTCAGAGCACTCTCATCAAAGTGCAGCGTTTGAATCACCGGAAAACAGAATTCCGGCACCGGATACCACTCCGGAAGCTACACTTCTTGCTCGGTTAGTCATGGTCTTCGTTCACAGAGTCACGTTGGTTGGAGCGTCTTGCTCCTCGCTTTTGCCAGGTATGTCCAAGGCTTCCGCCAAGGCATAGTTTCCAGTTCCGGGTGTTCCGGATCTGATTTCCAGGGAAAGAATACAGAAGCTTCTCCTGTAACCAATCTGGCAAGCTTTTCCCGATTCGGCACCATCTCTCTGCGAACTCACTGGCAAGGACTTTCGTCCCTTTCATCGTTGAGCTTTTCGCCGTTTGCCTTTTGTTTCAGCAAATCGCCGGAGCCTATTTCTCTCCGGTTGGTCCGTGTTGCCACGGCCAAGTTCCCGACGCCAGAAGCGTTACCTGAACCTTAACGGGCTTTTCACCCTAATTGGCATGTGGGCTTTGGTCCCGGTCCCGCTTGCAGGATTTGAAGCTCTCCTTCGAAACTTCGCACCCGCTTTGACGCTGACAGCTTTCGGCATTGCAGCCGAAAGTTTTTCTCGATCGCCCTTACTCCACAGCTACTGCGTGATGGGATAGAGTCCCTGGATTCCCCGAAGAAATTTTCTTACGGATTGCTCAGGAAAGCCTCCCTCGAACGTGGCGAGCCAGTCTCCTGGCACCACGCTCTACGGAACGTTTGTCTTGCTGGTTGGTAAGACCAGCGCCCTTAGCCTGCCGGTAAGCAGGTTTGCCGGGTGAAAACGCCCATCTTGAAAGGACCAGAGAAATGCGTTGGCACTTCACTGCCTTCAATTTTCGGGATAGCGCATCAGCGGTTACTTCAACAGACTTAAAGTAACTTTGCGTGCTAAGAATATTCTTAAGAGCCCGCTTCTTGAAGCGAGGGTTTGAAAAAATGTTTTAGGTTGAGCTTAAAGCAGGCTCATTCTTCGGCGCCGGCCAAGAACTGAATTTCAAGCTTTCGATGGCTGCAGGATCTCAGCCGGCGAAACCACGGTGATTTCTTTACCGTGGAACCGCTTAAAATCATCGCCATTAAAGGTTAGAACGTGCGTTACGCGATGCACTTTCATTGCCGCCACAAGCCGAGCATCGTGAGCGTTGACTCCGCAAACCGAATACGTTTCCACAAGACGCAGCCATTCACGGTAAATTGCCTCCGTGTCGGGGAGGAGATGAAAGAACGACTGGCCTTTTTCAATCGTCCGTTTTGTTTTTTTGGGCGTTAGTCCAAGCCCGTTGTTAACCGCGGGGCGCGTGGCCACAACCCAGAATTCAAAAACGATTTGGGGGACGATATGCAGGACCTCTTTCTTTCGGAGAAGAGTTTGGACCGCTTTCCTGGCCTCGGAATGCATCGCATGGCTCGGCTGAGCAATGCGGAGCAAAATGTTGGTGTCGACGAGGTAGGCCACTACCGGTCACGGTAAATAGATTCGCGGCTGATTGCCTCGTCCGAAAGTGGTGCAGTGTTTTTGCGAAAGCTTTTGACCCACTGGGCTAAGGCTCGAACCTGGTCTTTAGCGTTGCCTCCATTCGACGGCGCATCCGAAGGGGCAAGACCTGGAATATGCGCGGAGAGAAGCTCGTCAAGGGACACTTTCTTCTCCCTCGCCATCGAGCGGAGCTTTTCTGCCGTTTCAGCTTTTACTTCAAGGGCTGCGCGCATTGTTTCTGGCCTTTTTAGTAGAATACCACAAGGGACCTGGGCGCGCCAAGGATTCACTCCCGCGCGGGAGGTTGCAACCCGTGGAACACCCCTTCGGAAAAATGGCCATGGGGCACATGCAGCCAGGCTACTTAGAGGTAACCCTGTTTCTTGAGCCACGCGCCAAGCGCCTCCGCCACGATTTCTTGATGCGTGAAGGGTTTTTGCGCTCTCAGCTTACGCTCGAAGGAAGCTTTCATCAGTGCTTGATGCAGGTGGGTCGCAAGCCGGAACGAAAAGCCGACCACACTCCCTGAAGGAATTGCCGCGGCTTCTTCCCTGGGCGCTGAAAGCTTTCGGAGCGTCCTCGGAGCTTCGGGCACCGCCTCCTCTTGCAATTCGATTTGAGGCTCAGCCGGCGTTGCGACCGTCTCTCGGGAGGCGACCGCGATTATGGGCTTTTCGGTTTTTGGCTTAGGCGTTCCCGCTCGGATAAACTCCAAGGTCTCAGGCGGCAAATCAGCCGTTTTCAACGCTTCGCTCATTGATCGTCTCGTCGATGAAGGCATCGGTTAGTATCTCCATGAATAATTGCTGAATTTCCGTTCCGGCCTCAATCCCCTCGCGCCCCATCCGCCAGGCCACAGTTCCCTGCCCCACGGCGTCGGCATACGCTTTTAGGTCACGGAGCCCGCTGGACGCTGGAATTTCAAGCGACTTCGCAGTTTCGAGGAATTCCTTGCTCATGAGCCTCCGCTTGTGGAGTTGGTTCGGCACCAGGAGCGCTTTCGGCGGCCCCTTTCGAATATTCTGCACTTGGCGCACCAGGCGAATCGCTTCATGCGCTGCCCGAAGCTCAAGCACAGTCGGCCCGCACGGAAGAAACGCTAAATCCGTGAGGAGCAGTATGCTGCGTGTGACCTCGGAGAATGCCCCTGGCCCGTCAATCACCACGTGCTCAAACTCGCTTTGAATCTTTGGGATCTGTTCCAGCAAGTCGTCAGCGGTGATGAGCCGAAAGAGCGGAATTTCAGGCGCAGCTTCCTTGAGCCAAAACGACGATGAGCTCTGCCCGTCCGCATCGACAAGCGCCATGCGTTTCCCTTTCTCGGCAAGCCAAACCACGGCGTGCACCGCGAGCGTTGATTTCCCGACGCCGCCTTTTGGATTGCAGAATGAAAAGAGCACGCTCTGTCCCCCCTGCTTCGTTCACTAGCAGCAGGCGTTGACTTCTGACAAGATAGAAAGTTTGAATTCAGACCTGTGAGCCTGCCCGCAGACCTCCAGACTGACTGACCCTCCTACAGCCCCCCACTCAGACATTCAGACAGACAGGCATACAGGCAGGTCTTACGGCATTCCGACAGACATAATTGCAAGCATGCGAGATTTCATACTATCTTTCCCTCAGGCAGACAGAAGCAGCGCATTGGTTGCCGGGAAACGAGGCAGGTTTTTACGGGGATTCGAGGCAGATTCCTAACGGGAAGCGGGGCAGAAAATTACCGGGATTTGAAACATGAGGCTACTGGGAAGTGAGACAGAAATTTACCGGGATTTGAGACAGCCTCGTAGTGGGAAATGAGTCAGGGATTTACCGGGATTTCAGACATGATTCACCGGGATTTGAGACAGCTCAAGAGCGTGAATTGAGGCAGGTTTCAGTGGGACTTGAGACAGGTTTTGCAAGATAACGTATTGATGATCTTCGGCTCCACGGCATATAACTTCTAACAGTGTTAATAACTCATAAACACAACAACTGATTAGCGTTGTTGCTTTGCGAGGAAGGGAGTGGAGGAGGAGGAGGAAAAAACGGAGTCGGAATACCCAGAGCCGGATCTCCCGGTTCCAAAGGTCATTGACGGCAAGGACGAAATGAACCTGGCGGAGTTTCCGCTTTCCGCTATTGCGGACCGGCTAGACCCCGGGCTTAAGACACTCTCTTTTGAAGATCAAGTTTGGGACAATAGCCGCGGGGAAATGGTTCCGCGCCAGCTCACCATCACGGCTTCCGACCAATACGGCCTCCCCACGGCGCTCGATGACGAAGTGATTCTTGGATTGGTGCAGCTCTCGAAAATGAGAGAATTTGCCGACCGCCACGTCTCCTTCACCCGCTACCAATTGATTCAACTTCTGGGCTGGCGAAACGAGAGCAAGACCTACGAGCGGATCGAGAAATCGCTAAACCGCTGGGTCGGCGTCACCCTTTATTACAAAAACGCTTGGTGGAGCAAAAAGGATAAATGTTGGGTCGACGAAAAATTCCACATCCTGGATAACGTCACTCTCTACGATAAGGAAAAGGCCAGGAAACAGTCGCCCCCCCAGCCGCAACTTCCACTTTCAAGTTTCACTTGGAACGAAGTCATTTTTAAAAGCTTTCGCGATGGCAATTTAAAGGGAATCGATTTCGATTTTTTTAAAAGCCTTGAAAGCGCGGTCGCCAAACGGCTTTACCGATTCCTAGACAAAAGGTTTTTTCATCGCTCTCGCTGGGAATTTAACTTGAAGGAGGTTTCCTGGGAACACATCGGGATCTCCAGGAACTACGATGCTGCCAACATAAAGAGAAAACTCCTGCCGGGAATTCGGGAACTAGAAGCCCGGGGATTTTTGCAGCCCATGGAGGACACGGAGCGCTTTCGGAAGGTCCGGTCAGGTGAGTGGCGTGTCATTTTCGAAAAAGCTCAGCCGAAAGGAGAGGCGAGGCCAAAAGCGGCAGCGGATGACTCGCGGCTCCTTATCCAAGCCTTGATTCAACGCGGCGTCACACCGAGCACGGCAGAGCAAACTGTCGCTAGCTTTCCGGCGGAACGCATCAGACGCCAACTCGAAGTATTCGATTGGCTCGTCTCAAAAAAGGACCCCAAAGTCTCACGCAATCCGGCAGGCTTCTTGGTCAGCTCCATAAAGAGCGAGTATGTCGCTCCGCGCGGCTTTGTAAGCCGGGAGGAAGACGAGCGCAGGCAAGCGCAAATTGCGGCCAAAAAGCGCCGGGCCGAAGAGCGCGCGAAGGAGTTGGCCGATAAAGAGGAGGCACAGCACATGGCTCGTGAGGGGGCAATCCAAACTTTTTGGCAGGCACTGTCGGCCGAAGAAAGGCTCCGCTTGGAGGCCGAAGCAATTGATCAGGCGAGTTCGGTTCAAAGGGAGCTTCTTGGCAGAGGAGGCTCATTTGCCACAGCCGCGCGGAAATCAATCCTCGATTCTTTTGCTCTGCGATCGTTACAAGAAGCCGCTTAGCTCACCACTCCCGCTGCCAGCACCGCCTGCGGTTTTAACGTATTTTGCTCGTTCTCAGCTCTTATTCCTCTGCCCTCGGTTCAGTCCTCGCCCTCACACGCCCGCTTCTACAACAGGGGGCTTTGGCGGTGCCCTCTGAAGACTACTCCCGCCAGCCGCCCTGTTGCGCGGGCTTGGTTGCTGTGAAGGGCGAGAGACCGGAACCGAACAGCAGAGCACAAAAAAAAGAGCATGAAAAACGAACTACAAATATCAAAACAGATCAGGGCTCCGGAGCCGGCCCGAACAGGAGGGCACGCAATGGCTGCCGAGCCAGTTGCTCTAGGTCAAACGTTGATTACAACGGAGGCGAGGGAGTGCTCCGGCCGCACGAAGTGCTCGCGTCTCTTTACCGTCACGCCCAGGGCGGGCTATTGGTCTCAGTGCAGGAGATTTCGGGGGGAGCAACTATTCGGATTACCACCGCGGACGACCGCACCGCTACCATTGTTGCGCTGGCTGTTGAAAACGATCTCTCCGACGCCGGCGCGATTGAAGCGTGGATCTGCACTTACGGGTGCCGCACGTGCGGGGGTTAATAGAAATAGTCATGGCCCTGATCCTTCGACTTCCGCTTGGTTCGAGATTTGGTCTTTTCGCGTTTGGCCGATTGCTCCTGGTCCCATTGCTTGCGAACGGCCTCCCGGACTTTTTCTAAGAGCTCATCTTTGACCGGGTGAAGTTTCTTCCAACCCCGCCGCAGGTGTTCGGCCAGCGTTTCTAGCTTTTCTTTTGCTTGATTGGCCTTTTTCGGCATCGGCTAGGAATGTTTTGCGATCAATGTTTGAGCAAGTTTTAGACAACGAGCCAAAGCTACTCTCACATTATCGTAGGTCCGCTTTGTCGCTTTCGCAATCAAGGCATAGTCCCAGCCTAAAATGTGGTAAGTCCAGAGAAGCGCCCTGCACGGAACCTTTCCTTTATCGAGAAGACTCATCGCGTATTCGAGATCAAGCCGCGTTCCCGGCGCGATTTCCGCTCCGCCCGCGGAGATTACGTTCCAAAGCTCCTCGTTATCGAATGGCTCAAGTTCCCGGCGTCCTAGCTTTTTTACAGCATCCCAGATTCGACGTCGCAAAATGGTGTAGCACCACGCGCGAAAAGCACGCTCCGAACTCCCGCGGAACGTGCAAACTTTGCTGGCTATCTTAATCAGACTTTCCTGGAACACGTCGGCGGCAATTTGCGGCCTGCAACAACGCAAACAATACGCTTGCAGCTCAGGTCCAATCAATTCAATCAACAGCCCCACCTCTTTTGTTCTGTCATCCACATTGGTGGCTTTTTGGCACTTTATGACCAGTTCCATTATTGCCATTCGGCCCAGAAATTATGGCCACCGGTTGCGCGGGGCAATTAATTTTTTCCCCCGGATAATGCAAAATTCTTGGCGGATTGTTTGTTCGGATTTGGCTTTGAGAACTGTCCTCCCATTGTAAAGGGCCGAACTCGGCCGAACAACAGAAACGCGTTTTCAGTTATGAGCGAAGATGAACGGCACTTTCTAATGTCGCTATCACAGCCCCAAGCCCGTTTCACCGTGGAGCAAACGGCCTGGGCTCTGAATTTCAAACCGTATGAAATTCTGGGGTTGGTCTCACTTGAGATTTTGGCGCCTATCGGAAATCCCGCGGCTAACGCGACTAAGTATTTTTTTGCGCAGGAAATCTTGCAACTTGCGAAGGACAAGAATTTTCTCAAACGCGCCACGAACGCGATGTATCAATCACGGCTCAAGAAAAACAAAAGCCAGAGAGCCCGCAGGGAGGCAGGGGTTAACCCTGGGGCGGTCATTTCATTCGGGGCCGCGGATAACGGTCACTCCAAGCCGGCTGGCTTTCCGATCAAAACCAGCTGAATCAGGCTTTAATTCTCACAGCTTCGAGCATCGAGGCGATGTAGCGCTTGCACCATTGTCTTTTGGATATCCAGACAGGCACCCACCGGACACCAAAACGGACACCAAAATGATACTTCCCGCTACTTAAAAATAGTTCCAGTATCGTGTTGAATCCTCGGTAAAATCTGGCAAATTATCATCGTAACTGCGGCGGAATTCGGCCGATTCCGACCCTCGCCTCCAAATCGAAACGCTTCTGCGTCAAGGTTTTACCACGGTAGAGTGCCGCAACGGGCACCAAAACGGGCACCAATTTTTGGACGGACGCCAAATCGTGCCAGCGCACGCCAACTCGCCCGTAGCACCGTAACTACTCGGAGAGCTTCTCTTCTAAGCTGCCCAAACGCTTATGAAGCTCCGTTTCCGTTTGATCCACCGCGGCGAACGCGGGAGCACATTTTACTGCGTCGATTCTGAAACCGGCCAGCGGTTCAGTCTTAAAACCAAGGACCGCGACGCAGCCGAGCAAATGGTTCTGCACAGGAACCAAGCCCTTCGCCAACCGACGCTCAACCTGCAAATCGCCAAAGCCTATTTGGCCGGCACGGACTCCGGCGTTGCGACGCGGACCTGGCAGAACGCGCTTGATGCGCTCGTGGAAACGAAACACGGGGCAACGAAGGAACGCTGGGTCCGGGCTGCCAAAGACAAGGCCCTGGATGGCATTCGCAACAAAACCATCATCGAAACTCAGGCGGAGAGTTTGTTGCAAGCAATTAAAAGCGGCACCGTCAGCACCAACGTGCATCTGCGCAAACTGCACAACTTCTGCGTCGCCATGAACTGGCTCCCTTGGCCGCTTATCCCCAAACGGCTCTGGCCCGAAATCCAGTACCGTCCCAAGCGCGCCATCACCCTGGAGGAGCATCGGCGCATTGTTGAGCGGGAGCAGAACCCCGAGAGGCGAGATTTTTACGAACTGTGCTGGCACTTGGGAGGTTCACAAACCGATATCGCCAACCTGGAGGCGGAGCAAATTGACTGGAAGAACCGCGTGATCGGTTACACCCGCAAGAAGACTGGCTCACTGGCGTTTGTGCATTTCGGGAATGACATTGAGAGCGTGCTGCGACGCCGGCCGGGGAGCGGTTTCTTGTTTCCATATCTTCAGGGCATCCGACCTGGCGACCGAGCAACTGAATTCAAGCAACGATGCGATGGCCTGGAAATCCACGGCGTCACCTTGCACTCCTACCGCTACGCTTGGGCCGAAAGAGCAAGGAAAGCCGGTTACCCGGAACGCTTCGCCCAGGAGGCCCTCGGACACAACAGCAAGGCGATCCACCGGGCGTATGCAAAACGCGCGCAAGTAACTCTGCCTTCATTGGAGCAATACGAACGCGACTCCGCCGCGGAGAATATCATCCCGCTGGCACAGCAGAGCGGCTCGGCCATCCCAGAACAGGGCCAGCCGAGCCGTACAGTTCCAATCAAAACAGCAGGCAACGCCTGAAACGCTTTGCTTAGCCTCCTGGGTTCGTGGTTATGGCCGGCCGGTTGCCAACGCGGCTGGCATTTTTCCGCTTCCAGTAGTTCACGGTGGCATCGGAAGCTTTGGCAAGCCATCGTGCGTCGGTCCGCAGGGCTTGCAGGTCGGTCAGGGCAAAATACTTTGAACCCGAAGCCGGTGGATGGCCAAGGGGTTTGAGCAGCCCTACCGAAATCAAAACGGAAATGTCGGTTTCAGTGAAACCAAGAAACCAGGCCACCTCGGTTATGGTCAACCGGGCCGGCAGGTTCAGCAGTTGGAGGAATTCTCCCTTGTCTGCTTTCATATCCTTCGCAATCTGATATTGCGCTGGAATAGACGATCGCAAGAAGCGGTCATGGAGGCCGATGGCCTCACAATAATGGTTGCAGTCCAATGGATTGAGCTCATGTCGAGAATGGATCAACGGGGGCTTGGAGCCGCTGTGAGTCCAAGTGGAATAAATCCGCTCCTCGGTTAGAGGACGGCGGCTGTCGAAGTATTTCGCCCGATGCGTCGGGCCACGCCGTTCAGTCTCTGTTCCTTCAATTGAACCCAGGCGCAAGGCCTGGGTTATCCTGGATGGCAGGAGGGTCCGAACGGGAGACCGTGCCGTGAGACCAAGCCTCACGTCCTGTTTCCACTGGCGCTGATCGTCGTTCTTTGCGAAAAACGCAGCGTTTGGCCTTCCGAAGAATTTCACATTTTTCTTCTAATGCATCTCGATGCTTGTGTCAACGTTGGAGGATTCTCGGTGTCTAGTCTGCGGCCCTGCATTTCGACTGGTCAGCTACATGCGAACAAATTGATTGTTGAATTGGCAGCCCCATCGATGTTCGAGTTCTAACTAACTAACATCAAGAATCGGCGCCTTAGACCTCCTCTTTGCTCATCAGCCCGGCTTGACTGGACGGAGAGGGGTCTTTAGCGTAGCGCAATGACCCCTCCCCAGATCACCTGGGACGATCACGCAATTCCGCACATCCACGGCACGGACCCCACCGAGCTGATGTGGGGACTGGGCTATTGCCATGCTTCCGACCGTGGCATGCAGATGCTGCTCATGCGCATCCTTGGACAGGGGCGGGGTTCTGAAAGCCTTGAGTCAAGCGATGGGATGCTTCAGACCGACCTGTTCTTCCGCCGGATGAACTGGAATGGTGCTTGTGCAGACGAAGCCTCAAAGCTGTCTGCTTCAACCCGAGGCCTCGTGGCCGCTTACTGCGAAGGAGTAAACGCGCGATTCGGCGTAAAGACCCCTTGGGAGCTTCGCCTTATCGGGTACCGGCACGAACCTTGGAAACCTGGTGACTGCGTCCTCATCGCGCGCATGGTTGGATACCTCACCCTTGTGCAGTCGCAGGCGGAGATCGAACGATTACTTGTCGAAATGGTGCAGGCGAGGGTAGAGCGTGCCCGGCTCGACGAGCTGTTTCCCGGGATCCTCGAGGGCCTCGACGAGGAACTTTTGCGCAAGGTTCGACTGCGCGAAACCGTCGTGCCTGCCTCAGTGAAATGGAATCCGGCGCTCGCAAGGATGATGGCATCGAACAACTGGGTTATCTCCGGTAAGAGGTCCGCCTCGGGAAAGCCGATGCTAGCCAATGACCCGCACCTGGAGGCGAACCGACTGCCCAACGTTTGGTATGAGGCTGTGCTCATTTCTCCCAATCGGTATGGTCTTGGAGCCACGATGCCCGGCCTCCCCGGGCTGCTCATCGGGCGAACGAACGACGTTGCTTGGGGCTCGACTTACCCATTCATGGACGCGCTTGATTCCTGGGTCGAGCACTGCAAGGACGGGAAGTTCCGCCGCGAGACTGTTAAGGGCGACCAGTGGATCCCATTTCGGCAGCGGCGCGAGACGATTCTCCGGAAGAAAAAGCCCCCCTATATTGCCACGTTTTATGAGAACGAACACGGCACGGCCGATGGCGATCCCCATTCCGATGAGTACATCCTCACAACGCGATGGTCCGGGGCTAACGCTGGAGCCACCTCGATCGAGAACATGTCAAAAATCTGGGACGCGACTACGGCCCAGCAGGCTATGAGTTATTTGGGACGGATCGAGATGGCATGCAGCTGGGTGATCGCGGATCGCTTGGGCAATATC